>Ga0105237_10005795_pt1 | contig 13862 bp, 9 predicted proteins | sample KBSC24metaG_FD_81520 | JGI IMG/M metagenome (GOLD analysis project Ga0105237, IMG submission 81520) | Corn rhizosphere microbial communities from Kellogg Biological Station, Michigan, USA - KBS C2-4 metaG | ecosystem: Host-associated > Plants > Roots > Rhizosphere > Soil | place: Michigan, USA...
ATACCAATACCTCCCCATTTCCTGGCCACCGCGAATATGGGCTATTGCAAAGGCAAAACCACGGTTAAGCAAGCTTAACCTGGCGCTATTAAAAGAAGCATCCATACTGTTTCCATAAGAGCCATAAGCATACAGCAACAATGGTGCTTTACCATCTTTTACAAAACCTTTTTTATACACCAGGGAAATAGGGATTTTAGCGCCATCTTTTGCAGTGGCATACAACCTCTCTGTTGTATAATCCTGGCTGTTATAACCACCAACTACTTCCTGCTGCTTCATCAGTTTTTTATCTTTTGTTACAAGATTGTAATCGTAGGTGGAAGAAGGCGTAGTAAGTGATGTATAAATATAACGAAGTGTGGTGCTGTTATACTCAGGGTTTGCACCCACATAAGCAGCATACGCGGGTTCACCAAAATCAAGGTAATGCTCTTCATTATTTTTAAGATTACGGATGCGTATTTGTATCAGGCCGTTTTTACGTTCGCTCACTACCCAGAAATCTTTAAACTCTTCTACACCTTCCAGCAATACATCAGTACGGTGAGGAATCACTTCTTTCCAGTGGGCACTGTCTGTATTGTCCAAAGGACATTCCATAAGGCGAAAATTCTTCGCATTCCAGTTGGTAACTACCAGGAATTTATCTTCAAGTGCGGTAACATCATACAATACTTCTTTCATCCGGGGCTGAAATATTTTAAACGGAACATCAGGCGTGGATGCATCCAAATATCTAACCTCTGAAGAAAGTGTAGCGCGTGAATAAATAAAAATGTATTTGCCAGATTTTGATTTGCCAACACCTATGTAGTTCGACTTGTCTTTTTCTTCATATACTACCTCATCTTTACTTTCTTCCGTATGAAGTTTATGCTTTTTTATTTTTTCTGTAAGTAATGTTTCAGGATTATTTGCCGTATAAAAAAGCGTAGCATTGTCTGCTGCCCAAACAGACCCACCGCTGGTTAAATGCATTGCGTCTGCATAAATTTCACCTGTCTCCAGGTTCTTGACATGAATGGTGTATTGCCTTCTTGAAACTGTGTCCACTCCATAAGCAAGCAACTTATTATCCGGACTGATGTTAAAGCCAACGGCAGCATAGTAAGGGTGGCCCTTAGCCAGTTCATCCACATCAAGCAATATTTCTTCTGCCGCATCAAGACTTCCTTTTTTGCGACAATACTTATAATACTGCTTGCCATCTTCAGTTCTTGTATAATAATAGTATCCGTTTTTAAACACGGGAACAGATTCATCTTTTTCTTTAATCCTCCCCTTCATTTCTTTAAACAAAGCCTCCTGAAAATTTTTTGTACCCGCCATCATTGTATCGAGGTAAGCATTCTCGGCTTTCAGGTAATCGACTACTTTAGTGCTGTCTGCTCCTTTTTTAAAATAATCAATCATCCAATAATAATTATCAGGAACTGTGTCTCCGTGAATGATTCGTAAATGCTCTTTTATTTCGGCCACTGGTGGCTTAACGCCTTCCGGCCATTTGTATGCTTCGTGTTTCATTTCCGTTTTATTATTGCAAGCCATCATTAACACAGGCAAAATTGAGAGATACCATATGTGTTTCATGCAAAAGGAATTTTAAAATCTAATCTACAAAATATAACAGGCAGTTTATAAAATGTAAAAAGCCGTCTCTTTAAAGACAGCTTTTAAATTTATTTTTTGTTTACCAGCTTTTGTTTTTTATGGCCCCGTACGTACGGGGTTGTGTCACTCACTTCAGGGTTCTTCTTTCATGGCGACACTAAAGCGAAGTTTACTACACGTTCATGCCACTATTTTTCAGACACCAGGCTGGCAAGTGTATATTCTTTATTAAGCCTTGCGATATTGGTGATGGAGATGCCTTTCGGACAAGTTGCTTCACATGCTCCTGTTGCGGTGCATGAACCAAAACCTTCTTTATCCATTTGAGCAATCATGTTAAGCACACGTGTTTTGCGCTCGGGTTCGCCTTGTGGCAACAAGCCAAGATGCGTCACTTTTGCACCCACAAACAACAATGCAGAACTGTTTTTACATGCAGCCACACAAGCACCGCAACCAATGCAGGCTGCTGCCGCAAAGGCGTCATCTGCCTTCTGTTTTTCTATTGGCAGGGCATTGGCGTCAACGGCGTTACCGGTGTTTACGGAGATATAACCACCCGCCTGTATAATACGATCAAAAGAAGTACGGTCAACAATCAAATCTTTAATTACCGGAAAAGCCTTTGCGCGCCATGGTTCTACCGTAATGGTATCGCCATCTTTAAAGGCACGCATATGCAACTGGCAGGTAGTGTTTTGTTCCCACGGGCCATGTGGCTTACCATCAATATACATGGAACACATACCGCAAATACCTTCACGGCAGTCGTGGTCAAAAGCAATGGGCTCTTTACCTTCATGAATGAGTTCTTCATTCAACACATCAAACATTTCCAGGAAGCTCATTTCGCTGGAGATGTTTTTTACGTTGTACGTTTCAAATCCCCCCCTATCATTTTGATTCTTCTGACGCCACACTTTTAATGTCAGGTTCATGTTATAATGCTCCATATAATCAATGTGATAATGTGATGATGTGGAAGTGTGAAAATTTAATTCATACCCCACCAAATTGTTTCTTCTTATATAAAAACCGTTGCCTAAAATGATGCAATTCGGTCGATTGCCTTTCTTAAAATTATTTTTTTGCTGATATTATAATTTTAGAAATAATTCTTATCAGTTCTTCTACATCCTTTTTTAAAGAGCTTGATGGATAGCTATCGCTGCGTTCACACAAAATCAACCAGTACAAAGTTTCATTTGCTTCCTTAACAGCAATCTTCATTTTATGTACAAAGTCAACCCTACTCTCTGCATACTGTGCCTCAAATATATTGGCACCAATTGAAGTTCCTGAACGCAATAACTGTTTTGCAATTATAAACTTTCTATTGAACTCAAGTGCTTCACAGAATTTTATTATTGCAACTTAAAAACCAAGCGATTTTTCAACAATAACATTGTTCTGCTCCATAAATAATGTGTTTAAATAGTGACGGAATGTGTTTTGCTAAATCTACAGAAATATTCTTCATTCCCACACTTACACATTCTCATATTTCCACACTTTCACATTCCCACATTCCCCGCATTTGCCACATTACTTATAGCTTCTCTGGCTTGGTTTCACCACATCATACACCAAATCTTCTTTATGCAGTTCCCATGCATGATCTCCTTTGTATTCCCACGCGGCAACATACATAAATCTATCATCATGACGCAATGCTTCACCTTCTTCGGTTTGAGATTCTTCGCGGAAATGGCCGCCACAGCTTTCTTCTCTTTCCAATGCATCTTTACACATCAATTCACCCAGCTCAATAAAATCTGCTACCCGACCAGCTTTATCTAACTCTGGATTCATTTCACTAATGCCACCGGGTATTTTAACATCGCTCCAGAATTCTTTCTTCAACTGCTGTATTTCTTTAATCGCTTCTTCCAGGCCTTGCTTGTTTCGCGCCATACCACATTTATCCCACATGATTTTACCAAGGCGCTTGTGCAGGCTTTCTACAGATTGCTTGCCTTTGATATTCATCAACGTATTCAAACGGTCGCTTACTGATTTTTCAGCAGCCTCAAATGAAGGATGTGAAGTAGGTATTGCCGCAGTGCGAATTTCATCAGCCAGGTAATTACCGATGGTATAAGGTATTACAAAGTATCCATCTGCAAGGCCCTGCATCAACGCGCTTGCGCCTAAACGGTTGGCACCGTGATCGCTGAAGTTAGCTTCACCCAAAGCGTAAAGGCCCGGAACGCTCGTCATTAGTTCATAGTCTACCCACAAGCCACCCATTGTATAGTGTACCGCAGGATATATGCGCATCGGCACTTCGTAAGGGTTTTCACCGGTAATCTTTTCATACATGTCGAAAAGGTTACCATATTTCTCTTTTACCACATCCTTACCAAGCTTAATAATTTCTTCTTTAGATGCATGGTCGTTGCCTTGTTTGCCTGCTTCTATTTTTCCATAACGCTCAATAGCTGCGGCATAGTCAAGGTATACAGCCTGCTTGCTGCTGCCCACCCCGTAACCCGCATCGCATCTTTCTTTTGCAGCGCGACTTGCTACATCACGCGGCACAAGGTTACCAAATGCAGGATACCTTCTTTCCAGGTAATAATCCCTTTCGTCTTCAGGTATTTCGTTTGGTTTACGTGTATCGCCTTGTTTTTTAGGTACCCATATACGGCCATCATTACGCAAAGATTCACTCATTAAGGTAAGCTTGCTTTGATGGTCTCCACTTACAGGAATACATGTAGGATGTATTTGGGTAAAGCATGGATTACCAAAATAAGCGCCTGCCCTATGTGCTTTCCATGCTGCAGTAACATTACTGCCCATGGCGTTGGTACTTAAATAAAATACGTTGCCATAACCACCACTGCACAACAATACTGCATGACCAAAATGTCTTTCCAGTTCACCAGTGATAAGGTTGCGGGCAATAATACCGCGTGCCTTGCCATCAATAACCACTACTTCAAGCATTTCATGACGGCTGTACATTTTTACATTACCCAAAGCAACCTGACGTTCTAATGCCTGGTATGCGCCTATCAGCAACTGCTGGCCTGTCTGGCCCGCAGCATAAAAAGTTCTTTGTACCTGTGTACCGCCAAAAGAACGGTTGCTTAATAAGCCACCATATTCGCGTGCAAAAGGAACACCCTGAGCAACACATTGATCAATGATGTTAGCGCTTACTTCTGCCAGCCTGTGCACATTGGCTTCACGTGCACGATAGTCGCCACCTTTGATGGTATCATAAAACAAACGGAAAGTGCTGTCACCATCATTCTGATAGTTTTTGGCTGCATTAATACCTCCCTGCGCAGCGATGGAGTGCGCACGCCTTGGGGAATCCTGGAAACAGAAAGCTTTCACTTTATAACCAAGTTCGCCCAGCGACGCTGCTGCCGAAGCGCCGGCTAGACCGGTACCGATAATGATCACTTCAATCTTACGCTTGTTCGCGGGATTTACCAGTTTACAATGGCCCTTATAATCTGTCCATTTATCTTCTAACGGTCCGGCAGGAATTTTTGCATCCATAACCATTGATTTTAATTCCAACCCCAAGGGAAGGTATTTAAGAATAATTTTTAATCACGATTTCAAACGATTTATCTGATTATTCTGAAGCTAAGCAAACAAATCATTTCTTATTATTTTTCACTTTTCGTTTTTCATTTTCCCCTACTCATCACTAACTCACCCATCCGAGGTACATAGTCACAGGCATCATAGCAAATGCCAAAGGAACGATAATCGCAAAGCCATACCCAATACTGGTAAGCATCGTGTTATATTTTTTATTATGAACTCCCAAACTTCTGAATGCACTTTGAAAACCATGTGCAAGGTGATACCCAAGTGAGATACATCCTACCACATAAACAATCACTACCCATAAGTTTGAGAATACTTCTTTCATCAGTGAAAATAAATCGTGATACTCTTTGTTGTCATAAGTTACTTCAGGAGTGCCGGTAAAACGTGAAGGAATCCAGAAGTGTATCCAGTGCAATATAAGAAACAACAAAACCAAAGTACCCAGCAATCCCATGCTTCTGCTATACCATTTACTGCCGCGGTTGCCATAGTTTACCGCATAAGGTGTTCCGCGTCTGCTGCGGTTAGCGGCCTCAAGCATCAGGCCTTGTATGATATGTATGAAAATGAAAACAAACAACCCGACTTCCAGTATTCTTATCACAACCGTAGCGCCCATAAAATGAGCAGCCTTGTTAAACATCTCTCCGCCGTCATTGGCCCAGATGCAGGCATTTAATCCAACATGCACCACTAAAAAAAGAACAAGAAAAATTCCGGTTAGGCCCATTGTTAATTTCCTTCCAACGGAGGAGGTAAAAACTTGTTTCCAGGTCATACTGACAAGATTGTGTGTGAGAAAATCGCTGCAAAAATAGGGCACGAAGACCAGTTACCTCAAAAAATTTCTTTTGCAAAATATAGATGAAATATAGTGTAATAAATGTTTTGTGAAGTATATTCCGCGCAACAATTAACCCTGACCCCTAAAGGGAAGTAAAAAGAAAGAGCGATGATTGCAGAGAGATCCAAAGATGCCACATATACAGCCGATGAAGTGATTGCGACGCAACGAAGTCGAAATGAAATACAAAAGCTAGTATTATAAAAATTACAGCATTCATTGAGGCCCAAATAAAACATCTGATAACCGAAGTAAATACTAAAGCCTGTATCACGCACATTAATAGTAATTGTTGTTAAGCTGTGATATTCATGCTGACAACCTGATGTTTTTTAAATATTCCTCAATCCGAAAACCGTGCCCACTGTGTGTTGTACACAGATCGCAGCTATGCGTTATCTTTGCACAAATTTTTTTATGAGCCGTAAAGGAAAGGTTTTGGTTGCAATGAGTGGCGGTATTGACAGTACCGTTACGGCTCTCATGCTTAATGATGAGGGCTACGAAGTGATTGGCATAACCATGAAAACATGGGACTATGCAACAAGTGGCGGTGGCCATAAAGAAACAGGCTGCTGCAATATTGACAGCTTTAATGATGCAAGGCAAGCCGCAGTTCAACATGGCTTTCCTCATTTTATACTTGATATACGTGAAGAGTTTGGCGGCTTTGTAATTGAAAATTTTGTAGAAGAATATATGGCAGGCCGTACGCCTAATCCATGTGTAATGTGCAACACACACATCAAATGGAGGGCGTTGTTAAAACGAGCCAATGCTTTGGGTTGCGATTACATTGCCACCGGCCATTATGCAAAAGTTTCACAGGCTGATAATAGCCGCTACATGATTAGCAAAGCTGTTGACGAGTTAAAAGATCAAAGCTATGTGCTATGGGGGCTTGACCAGGAACTTTTAAGCCGCACTATTATGCCGCTGGGCATTTACCGCAAACCGCAAATAAGACAAATGGCGCTTGATTACGGCTATCCTGAACTGGCCAAAAAAAGTGAGAGCTACGAAATTTGTTTTGTGCCTGATAATGACTATCGCGGTTTTCTTAAACGCCGTGTTGATGGGCTTGAAGCATCTGTCGCAGGTGGTTGGTTTGTTGATAAAGCAGGAAAGAAACTGGGTCAGCACAAAGGTTATCCTTTTTATACGGTTGGGCAGCGTAAGGGACTAGACATAGCACTTGGCAAACCAGCATATGTTACTGCAATTCATCCTGAATCAAATACAGTTGTTTTAGGCGATGAAACTGACCTTGAACAGAATGACATGCTGGTTAGCAAAATCAACTGGGTTAAATATGACGGTATTACCGACGGTATGGAAGCTTTTACCAAAATACGTTATAAAGACAAAGGCGCCCTGAGCAATCTTTATAATGTGGATGGTGGCGTTCGTGCAAGGTTTTACGAAAATGTAAAAAGTATTGCACCTGGTCAGAGTGCTGTGTTTTATGAAGGAGATGATGTTATCGGAGGAGGCATTATCCAGCGAGGAAATTTATTGCAATAGGTTTTAAGATTTGATATGTTCCCCTGCCGGGCCCGCCTATGCGGCCCGGTTTTTTATGCCTTATATGTAACTATCGATAACACTCCGCCACTCAAAGTGCAAATCAATGTTTTTGCGGGGAAATATAATAGCACCAAGGCTTTGAAAATACCGCAAAAAAGCTTAAACTTTGAGGTACAAAACTTTTGCCATGAAAAAATGTTTACTTCACTGCATGGCTACGCTATTCCTGGTTTCTTTACTTACTGTTGGCTGCGCAAAGAAAGCAGTTGTTGCGCCAAAAGGCACTTATAGAACAACCCAAACTACTACTGGCACCACTACAAACAGTGATGGGCAGAATTCACACAACGGGTGTGGTGGCGGCGACCACAGCAACAGCAGCGGAAGTGGTTACTAACCTGGAAAACATTGTACGAAAGTTTAAGTTCCCATGAATGAAATAAAAACGAGGCATACATGGGAACTTTTCTTTTTATCTACTCACAAACATGCAGCATAACTTAAGCGGATTATATCTTTTTATTGGTTGAGATCGTTATGTAGAATAATTTACATCTAATTTTAGCTTATGCGGCTTGTTATCCTGTCCTGTTTTTTGTGTTTGCTGTTATGGAGCTGCTCCAAACAAACAGAAACACTTAATTTACCCGATATCCATGATTACTATCCCGTACCTGTTGGGCGGGTATTGATTTATCGCCTGGATTCTACCGTTACTCCCCCTTTTGGCACTTCCCTTGAAGTAAAATCATACCTGGCGAAAGACAGCATTGAATCGCAGTTTATGGATAACCTTGGCCGTACATCATACCGTGTATTCAGATATACTACAGATACGCTTCAGCAGCAGGCCTGGCAGTACGTTCAAACGTATTACATCACACCAACACAAACTACTATTGAAGTAAATGAAGATAATCTTCGCTTTATTAAACTTACATCCCCGGTAACTACAGATCAAACCTGGGAAGGCAACTCTTTTATTGATACAAAATCTGCCAATTCACTTGTGCGCTACCTGGATGGCTGGCAATATGCTTATCAAAACATCAATCAGTCTTATACTGTTGCTAAAGGAACGCTTGACAGTACTATCACTGTTTTACAGCAGGATGAAACTTCTCCTGAAGGACCTTTTGACCCTAACAGTTACCAGCAACGTAACTATTCAGTTGAAGTATATGCAAAAGGCATAGGTCTTGTTTATAAAGATTTTTTACACTGGACCTGGCAAACAGATCCTCCTCCTGCAGCTTATGATGATGACAGCTATGGCATTAAGCTGAGCTTGATTGAATACAGGTGAAACAGGAAAAGTGAATGGTTAATGGTGAGTGGTGAGTAGGACATGACAACGTATCTTAAAAACGAGTTACAGAAATGAGAAGAAGTTTAATAATCATTTTTATATTGATTGGCGCAATTAAATCATTTGCCCAATATCCTAAATGGATTGTCAGGTTTACGGATAAAAACAATTCGCCTTACACGATTGATAATCCGTCTGCATATCTTTCTTCAAAAGCTATCGCACGCAGAACAAAATTCAACATTGCAATAGACAGTACTGATATACCTGTTAACCCGGCTTATATTGATAGTGTTTTATCTAAAGGTCAGGTAAGTTTTTTAAGCGAATCAAAATGGCTCAACCAAATTCTTATTGAATGCACAGATGAAAATACCATCAACATCATACAACAATTATCTTTTGTGAAATCAGCCTCTCCTATCGGCAAGAGAATCATCAACAAAAAAAGAAAAAGGTTTATTGAAACGGTGTCTATAAGCGGCAATACACAAAGACAGCAAAATGTACAGGATTATTATACTTACAATAATTCCTACAACCAGGTGCATATCCATAATGGAGAGTTTCTTCACAACAAAGGTTATCATGGCGAAACCATTACCATTGCTATGTTAGATGCTGGCTTTAACAGCTATAAAACCACAGGCGCTTTTGACAGCACAAGATTAAAAGGTAAAATACTTGGTGAAAAAGACTTTGTAGCATTCGACAACAGCGTTAATGAAGATGACATGCATGGTGCTTACTGCCTTAGCACCATAGCAGCTAACTGGCCAGGTAAAATGATTGGCACCGCACCTGAAGCAAGTTTCTGGCTGTTGCGCAGTGAGAATGCTGCAAGTGAATACCCTATAGAAGAACACAATTGGGTAGCAGCGGCAGAATATGCAGACAGTGCCGGCGCAGATATGATTTCATCATCACTTGGCTATTATGATTTTGATGATGCACAGTTTAATCACAGTTATAATGACTTCTATAAAAACACAACAATGGTAAGCCAGGGCGCAGCTTATGCATGTCGCAAAGGGATGATTGTGATGAACAGCGCCGGCAATGAAGGTAATGATAGCTGGAAGTATATTATTTTTCCTGCTGATGCCGACAGTGTTTGTACCACTGGTGCGGTAAACGATAATGGACAGATAGCTTCTTTCAGTAGTTATGGTTATCCAGGAAAAGTTAAACCCAATGTGGTATCTGTTGGTTCGGGAACAGTGATTGCAACACCTAATGGGCCAGCCTATGGCTCCGGAACTTCTTTTTCAAACCCTAATATGGCTGGTCTTGTGGCCTGTTTGTGGCAGGCGTTTCCGCAATACAATAACATGACTGTTTTAAACGCTGTTTATAAAAGTTCGGACAGGTATAACAATCCTGATAATCGTTATGGCTATGGCATACCTAACATGAAAACGGCGTATCGTTTATTAAAGCATCAACAGAATATTGACCTCTATGGCAACGATTGGTTTTGGGTAACGCCACCCATTTTTACCTCACAAATTGATGTACATCTTATTGGAAGAGTCGACAGCACAGCCACACTTGATCTAATAAACGAACAGGGAGTAATCATCACTACAAAAAACATCACAACTGAAACTGAAGAAGTTTACAATTATTCATTTACCAACATATCTAATCTTCCCGGCGGAACTTACACGATAAGATACACTGATTACACTGGCACAAGGAGTATTACAGTCAAGAAAAACGGGCCAGCCTTTAGTGACTGGGTACTGGTAACGCCCAATCCGTTTAACAGGCAATTAGTGGTTTATATTAAGCCCGCAGAAACAGGTAAAACATTCGTGCGGCTTATCAACAGTGCAGGCTCTATACTTGAATCAACTGAACTAACTACAACACAAGGCTTGCAATATACCGTAACGTTTAATAACACACTGTCGCTTGCTTCCGGTGTTTATTTTGTAGAATGCATTAACAATAATCATAAAAAAACTGTGCGGGTTATAAAATAGTTATCGGCTTGATGACATATATTGTTCCAGGTTTTTTCAAAGCTCTACTCAAACCAGCATTGAAAGCTGAACTTATTAAACTTTGAGCAATTAATATATCATGCAAACCATTGAAAAATTTTTAAGCTGCGACTGGGGCACTTCTAATTTCAGGCTACGGTTAATTGAGGCTTCGACCTTTAGTGTTTTACACGAGCAGCGTTCTAACGAAGGCATATCCGCTACTTACCAGGCGTGGCAAACATCAGGCAAAGACAGGTGGAACTTTTACCTGGACATCATTCAAAGTAATCTTGCTGTACTTGAGGAAAAAACAGGCACATCATTACAAAATATTCCTGTCGTATTATCAGGTATGGCATCATCAACCATTGGTATGATGGAGCTACCATACAAGCAAGCACCCTTTTATGCAGATGGCCGTGACCTGGTTACAAACATTATAAAAGCAACTGATGATTTTAAGCATGACATTATTATTATTTCAGGTGCAACCACAGGTGTGGACGTAATGCGTGGCGAAGAAACGCAAATGGCCGGTGCATTTCCGGAACAAAAAGACATGGTGATTATTTTTCCTGGCACACATTCAAAACATTCTTTTATAAAAGATGGAATGGTAACAGATATTAAAACTTATATGACCGGTGAGTTTTTTGAACTGTTATCAAAGAAAAGCATTCTTGCAGCCTCAATAGAAGAAGGTGATGAACTGGATAGCAATAATAACCGCCAAAGCTTTAAAAAAGGTATTGAGATAAGCGGCAGTGAAAATATATTGCATAGTTGTTTTACAGTTAGAACGAACAGCATTTTTCAAAAGCTTACAAAGCAGGAAAATTTTTACTATCTCAGTGGCCTGTTAATCGGCAGTGAGTTGAGGATGCTTCAATCATTAAATACGACAGATATTTTGCTTGTCGGCAATAGTGATATTTGTCTTCTTTATAAAACAGCGCTTGAAATATTAGCGCCACAAAAAGAAAACCATACATTTAAAATAACAGATGGAGCTTTAGCTGTTATTAAAGGGCAGTTAAGAATACTTTGTCAATTAAATTATCTATGATGAGCAGAATTTTTAATTGGGAAAAGATGGCGGCAATGCCAATTGTTGGCATTATGAGGAACATACCTATAAATGCACAACAGCACCTTATTAAGCATTACTATGAAGCAGGCCTTACCAATATAGAAGTAACCATGAACACACATGGAGCAGAGGCAATGATAAAAGCATTGGATGAACAATATGGCGGCCAACTTAACATTGGTGCAGGCACTGTACTTACTTTAAAACAACTTGATGATGCACTTGCTGCCGGCGCCAGTTTTATTGTAACCCCGATTGTAAATGAAGACATCATCGAGTCTTGCGTGGAAAGAAATATACCCATCTTTCCCGGCGCTTATACACCAACAGAAATATACAAAGCCTGGAGCCTTGGTGCAGCCATGGTAAAACTTTTTCCTGCATCTAAACTTGGTATTGATTACATAAAAGAAGTGCTTGCCCCGCTTAATGATATCAAACTGGTTCCTACAGGTGGCATTAACCTTGACAACTGCACAGATTTTTTAAAAGCAGGAGCCAAAGGCCTGGGGCTTGCCACCAGCCTATTCCCCAAAGAATATATTGAAACAGAAGACTGGAACGCCTTGAGAAATTTATTTGAGCAATACGTTGATAAGATAAAAACGTATAAAGCATAGTCGGGTTAGCTGTTTGAATTAATTTATTTTTTTGACACCACCATTTACTCTTCGTGGCCCCGTACGTACGGGGTTGCGTCGCACTTCGTTCATCGTTCTGTTCATTATTCATCAGTGGGCTTAACCTTAAAGTTGCTTGCGGTTTGTATTCCCCTTTAGAGGCAGGGGTTTGTCTTAATCTCTATCCTGCCGCTTGTAAACAACTATTACTAACTTAGCGTATAAAACTATTGTTATGCCATTTGAAAACCTATCTCCCGAACAGGTAAAAGCTTACCATAAAGACGGGTATGTAATCATAAAAAATTTTTGTAGCAAAGAAGAAATCAATCGCTTATACGGCACTGCGCTTGAAGATAATGCCATGGCGAAAAACGCGCTTGACCTTAATGACCAAAGCGGAAAGAAAACAAGGCTTTCCTTATGGTTTACACCAGGCAACGATGTATTTGGCTATCTCACCCGCAGCAAAAAAATGGTAAGCTCTGTTGCACAGGTTATTGACAGCGATGCACCAGTTTGCCACTTTCATTCAAAGCTAATGCAGAAAGAGCCCAGGGTTGGCGGAGCCTGGGAATGGCACCAGGATTATGGCTACTGGTACAAGAACCAGTTTATGTTTCCTGAACAGCTTGTTAGTGTGATGGTTGCATTAACGCCTGCCAATAAAGAAAATGGTTGCCTGCAGGTAATAAAAGGTTCTCACAAATTAGGGCGAGTGAACCATGGTTTTGCTGGCGAGCAGGTAGGTGCAGATATGGTGATGGTGAACAACGCTTTAAAAACAATGGAGCTTGTTTATTGTGAGCTTGATGCAGGTGATGCACTGTTCTTTCACTCCAATCTTTTGCACCGCTCTGAGGCAAATTTATCGGAGCACCCAAGATGGTCCATTATATCATGTTATTGTTCTCAATCAAATCTTGCATATAATGAAACCTCTACTTCATGGCATGTGCCTGTAGAAGTTGTGCCTGATGAAGCTATTCTTAACTGGCAGGCTGATTCATTATCCAATGCAGATTTTTTAAAGAAAGAAAATGATCCTGCGCTTAAAGAGACAGGCTGGGAAAAAGAAGTGGAAGTGAAGTAACAGTTTTGTATCTGGCGCTAATGCGACGTGAGACGTGAAACTCACGTTTAACGTTTCACGTCTCACGATAAACTTGAGTAACTCAATACTAATACACTTTACACAAGAAACTTCCATTCAGCAATGACGGTTTGTTATATAAAAAAGCATCGCCATTAGGCGTTGTTAATTGTCCACCACTGTATACAACAATTGCAT
>Ga0105237_10005799_pt1 | contig 13859 bp, 9 predicted proteins | sample KBSC24metaG_FD_81520 | JGI IMG/M metagenome (GOLD analysis project Ga0105237, IMG submission 81520) | Corn rhizosphere microbial communities from Kellogg Biological Station, Michigan, USA - KBS C2-4 metaG | ecosystem: Host-associated > Plants > Roots > Rhizosphere > Soil | place: Michigan, USA...
ACTACGAAGCGATATTTTCGGAATCGCGCGCGGAGTTTCGCCGCCGCGATGGTGAATTCGAAACCCACACCGAAATCGCGGTTTCGCCCGAGGACGATATCGAACTGCGCCGCATCCGCATCAGCAACCGCGCGCGTTCGTCGCGTACGATCGACGTCACCAGCTATGCCGAAGTGGTCCTGGCGCCGCCCGCCGCCGATGCCCAGGCGCCGGCGTTCGGCAACCTGTTCGTGCAGACGGAGATTTTGCCGCAGAAGAACGCCATCCTGTGCACCCGCCGCCCGCGCTCCGCAAGCGAAGCCGTTCCCTGGATGTTCCATTTGATGAAAGTGCACGGCGACGATGGCGGTGCCGTCTCGTATGAAACCGACCGCGGCCGCTTCATCGGCCGTTGCAATACCACGGCCGCGCCGGCGGCGATGCTGCAAAGCGCGCCGCTATCGGGCAGCGCGGGCTCGGTGCTCGACCCGGTGGCCGCGATCCGCAGGGGCGGCCAGGTGAAGGCCGGGGCGTCGCTCACGATCGATATCGTGACCGGCATCAGCGAGACGCGCGAAGGGTGTCTGGCCCTGATCGACAAGTACCAGGATCCGAGCCTTGCCGAACGGGTCTTCGATCTGGCCTGGACGCACAGCAGCGTGACCTTGCGCCAGCTCAACGCCAGCGAAGCCGAAGCGCAGCTTTACAACCGCCTTGCCGCCGCCGTGCTCTACGCCAATCCCGCGCTGCGTGCGGATCCGTCGGTCATCAAGAAAAACCGCCGCGGTCAATCGGGGCTGTGGGGCTATGCGATCTCCGGAGACCTGCCGATCGTTCTGCTGCAGATCGAGGACGCGGCCAATATCGATTTGGTGCGGCAAATGATCCGGGCGCACGCCTACTGGCGGCAAAAGGGATTGGCGGTCGACCTGGTGATATGGAACGAAGATCATTCCGGCTACCGGCAGGCGCTGCACGACCAGATTTCCGGCCTGATTGCGGCGGGCGTCGAAGCCCATCTGCTCGATCGGCCGGGCGGGATATTCGTCCGCCGCGGGGAGCAGATCGCCGACGAGGACCGCTTGCTGTTCCAGACCGTCGCGCGCGCCGTCATCGTCGATCGCCTGGGCACGCTCGCCGAGCAGGTTGGCCGCCGCCTGCCGCTCGATGCGGCGATCGCGCGTCCCGCACCGCCGGCGGCACGTCGCCGTGAAGCAGCTCCGATCGAGGAGCGGCCGCGGCGGGCGCTGGCGTTCGACAACGGGCTCGGCGGCTTTACCGACGACGGGCGGGAATACGTCATCGTCACCGATCGCGACACCCGGACGCCGACGCCATGGTCCAATGTGCTGGCCAACCCGGATTTCGGCTGTGTCGTCTCGGAGAGCGGCCAAGCCTACACCTGGAGCGAGAACGCCCACGAGTTTCGCCTTACGCCCTGGCAAAACGACCCGGTCGGCGATGCGGCCGGCGAGGCGTTTTACATCCGGGACGAGGAGAGCCGCTACTACTGGTCGCCGACGCCGCTCCCGGCCAAGGGCGCGACGCCCTATACCACCCGGCACGGATTCGGCTATAGCGTGTTCGAGCACGCGGAGGAGGGCGTGGCGAGCGAACTGCAGGTCTTTGTCGCGCTCGACGCCCCGGTCAAGTTCGCCGTGCTGAAGCTGCGTAACGAAAGCGAGCGCAGCCGCCGTCTTTCGCTGACCGGGTACGTCGAATGGGTGCTTGGCGATCTGCCCGCCAAGACCGGCATGCACGTGATTACCGAGTTCGACGCGCGCAGCGGCGTTCTGTTTGCCCGCAACCCGTATAACAGCGAGTTTCCGCGACGAACGGCATTTTTCGACGTCGACGCGCCGACGCGCAGCGTGACCGGCGACCGCTGCGAATTTATCGGCCGTTCCGCAGCGCTCGACCACCCGGCGGCAATGGTCGCAGCGGATCTTTCCGGCCGGACCGGCGCGGCGCTTGACCCCTGCGGAGCGATCCGGGTTGCTTGTCAGCTTGGTCCCGGCGAAGCGCGGGAATTCGTGTTCCGTCTCGGCGCCGGTCGCGATGCAGACGACGCGGCCGCGATCGCGCTACGCCATCAGGGACGCGGCGCTGCCAGCGATGCGCTGGAAAAGGTCAGGCAATACTGGCAGCGCACCCTTGGCGCCGTACAGGTGTCGACGCCGGACAGCGGCCTGAATTTCCTCGCCAACGGCTGGCTGGTCTACCAGGTGCTGGCTTGCCGGCTGTGGGGGCGCAGCGGGTACTACCAGTCGGGCGGCGCCTTCGGGTTTCGCGACCAGCTTCAGGATGTGATGGCCCTGCTGCACTGCGAGCCGCGGCTTGCCCGCGAGCACTTGCTGCGTTGCGCCGCGCACCAGTTTATCGAAGGCGACGTGCAGCATTGGTGGCACCCGCCGCTGGGGCGGGGCATCCGGTCGCTGTGCTCCGACGACTTCCTCTGGCTGCCGTTGGCGGCATGTCGCTATGTCGGCGTCACCGGTGATGCCGGTATCCTCGATGAGCCGGTCCCTTTCCTCGAGGGTCGCCCGCTCGCCGCCGGCGAAGACTCGTACTACGACCTGCCCGCCCGCTCGGAAACGGCAGCGAGCCTGTACGATCATTGCGTCCGCGCCTTGCTCCACGGGATGCGCTATGGAGCGCACGGATTGCCGTTGATGGGCTCCGGTGACTGGAACGACGCCATGAATCTGGTCGGCGTCGAAGGCAAGGGCGAGAGCGTATGGCTCGCATTCTTCTTGCACACGGTACTCGAGGAGTTTGCCGAAATCGCACGCCAGCGCAATGACTCCGCCTTGGTCGAGCGCTGCGATCAGGAAGCGCAAGGTCTGCGCAGCAGCATTGCCGCGCACGGCTGGGATGGCGCCTGGTATCGCCGCGCGTACTTCGACGACGGTACGCCATTGGGCTCGGCGACCGATCCGGAATGCCGCATCGATTCGATTGCGCAGAGCTGGGCAGTTCTGGCCGGGATCGACGACGGCGGTCGCCCGCGGCTTGCGATGGAGGCCGTCGATCGACGGCTCGTTGCGCGCGGCGAAGGTCTGGTGCGATTGCTTGAGCCGCCTTTCGACGCCTCGTCGCTCGAACCCGGATACATCAAGGGATACGCGCCCGGGATCCGCGAAAACGGCGGTCAATATACGCACGCCGCGATCTGGGCGGCAATGGCCTTCGCCGCGCTGGGCGACGGCACGCGCGCCGAGGAGTTGTTGTCCATCATCAACCCGATCAACCATGCCAAGACGGCTGCCGCGGTCGCCGTGTTCAAGACCGAGCCCTTCGTGGTCCCCGCAGACGTCTACGCTTGCGCGCCGCACACGGGCCGCGGCGGCTGGACCTGGTATACCGGCTCCGCAGGATGGATGTACCGTTTGATCGTCGAATCCCTGATCGGGCTCACGGTTCGCGCGGACACGCTGTCGATAGCGCCATGCTTACCTCCGACCTGGCCGCGGGTGGAACTGGATTACCGGTACAAGAACACCCTCTACCATATTGAAATCTGCCGTGCTTCCGGAATGCCCGCCGATCTGCAGGGCCACAGGCTTCGGGTCGTCCTGGACGACATGGACGTGAGCGAGCAGCACATCAAGTTGGTGGACGATCGCCGGAGCCATCTCGTTCAGGTGACCTTGGTGTCCGCCGAAGACAGTCAGTGGCGCGAGCGAGACGTTGCCGCTCGAGGGGCAGCCGCAAGTGTCGAGCACAAGACCCACCGGGAAACGGGCGGTGACGCTGCCCGCGGTTAGTGTGCAGGTCTGAAGTTCCGACGATAAAGGAACGAGCGTATGGGGTCGGTAGGCAAGGCGCGTCCGGACGAAGCCGCCGCGAACCACCGCCCCTGTGTCGGTTTCCCGTACCGGTTTGGCGCGACTGGAAGGTGAACGGCGAAGACTTCGACTAACGGGCTGAATTACGGGTCGAATACTGGTTAAGAGCGACCGTCGGATGCTCTCAACTCGCCGACGTCACCTCGCGGACTTCGCGCGGCCATGTTTCAGGCTGATACTGATGAAATCGCGCATGAAGCTCAGCGTCGGCATCATTTCTCTGGCGTTGCCATTGCGTCAAGACTCAGATGAGATCGGAGAGGTATTTAATTTCATCACTGCGCAAAACGTGTCTATCCGGGCTTGCCGTCGAGGCGCGACCGCGACAGCACCGGCCAGTAACGAACCGCGTAGATAGTGAACGCAACGGACCAGCAACCGCCGGAAACGATGACGGTCGTTACGTAGGCGTCGGGTAAGAGCATGGCGCCCAGGACGCGGATCAACGCCGCGAGTTGAATGAGAACGAAGCATGCCACCTCGAAGCCGTCTGCCGCAAGCGAGCGCCCGGTATGGCCCCGTGCGGTGCGCGTCATCATACCCATCGTCATGCCACCGATGGCCCCGATCGTCAGCGCGTGAACAGCGAGCGGCTCTGCTACCCACCCAATCGCCGCAAGTCCTCGCAGCACGAGATAGACGACAATCCAGGCATAAGAAGCATGCAGAATCCACACCAGCGGTGTCCTGATGGTCCGCCACGATTGCCAGAGACAAAGCCGTGCGGCGTGCGCAGCGGCGACGACAATCGCGAGGATTGCAATTATTCCAGAGGGCGGCTGCAGAACGTCGGCTCCGAGCAAAACCAGAACGCCGCCCAACGCGAGTTTCTCGACGAGCGGGTTGCGCGAGGCTCGCGCGCCCGGAATGGCGTTGTTGGTGAACATCGGAATCACTCGGCCGCCGATCACGGCCATGATGAACAGGACGAGATCGAGACCGACCTGCAAACCGGCCCGCTCCGGCCACGCGAACACGCCCAGATAGGATAGATGCAGTGAGAGGACGGCTACGGCAAGGAGTAACAGCACCGCGACCAAGAAGTAGTTTCGACGGTTGCCACTGCGTACCAACGGGATCCCTATGCCCACCGCCACCGCTACCGGAAAAGCTGCGTTTACCAACGCAGCGGCGCTCTCGTAGGGCGTCAGTACCAGCGCTCTACCGGCGATCCAGAGCAACGCGAACGCCACGAGCGTTGCCCCGGTCGGCGTGGCTTGGCCGGTCCAGGTGCGAACGGCGGTGAACAGAAACCCGGCGATCACCGCCAGCGCGTAACCGAACAACATCTCGTGGCCGTGCCAAACCTGGCTGCGCAAATACGCAGCGGGCAGATACCCCGCGTATTGGCAGACCCACAGTGGAATCGAGACGGCGGCGAAAATGCTGGCGAGCAGATAGAACGGCCGAAAGCCCAGGCTCCAAAGCGCAAAACGGGATGCTAGCGCCGTCGGCCGCAGCGCGGTCGGGCCGCGGTGCATGATCTCAGGCACGAATCGAGCCCCTTAGCGCTGTCGCCGGGCGAAGCATCAAGGCTTTTTGACCCACGCGCTACACCATCCCTTCGATGCAACGAGCTTGTTCTGATAAAGCGGGCACGGGCCGGCCGCGTCAGTCGGCTTCCCCTGATAAAGCTGGCAGGTACTGCATGTCTGGCCGGCCGCGTACTTCGGAAATTTCGCCTTATCCGCCTTCGTGGCGTCGGCCTTGTAGCCCAAGGCCTGCGCCTGAGGATCGCTCTCGGACAACGGCGTGCCACCCTGGGCGAAAGCAAAGCGCGAAGCCGCGAGAGCAGACGCAGCCCCCGCGGCGCCAATCAGGAATGTCCTACGTTTATGCTGCATGATGACTCCTTAATGCCGCAACACGCGGCTGAAAATTGTTGCCGGCGCTTCACGGTTGACGGCGGCTAGCCTCCGCCAGGTTGCGTGACCGATAATGGATCACTCGCCGGAAAAGTAGCCTCCAATGCCGCATCCAACATATTTTCGCGTGCCCGGTCTGCCATTGACGATTCGCGGTCTTGCCCTGATGGGCTAAATGTCGAAAGCAGTGGCAGACTGAAGAGAAATTCACTCCCCCGGCCAAGTCCTTCGCTGAAGGCTTCCACGCGACCGCCATGCATTTCGACCAAGCTTCGGACCAGCGACAATCCAATTCCAAGACCACGCTCAGCGCGGTCGGATGCACTCTCCAACTGGTAGAACAGGTCAAATATCTTTTTTAGCTCCGAAGCTTCCAGCCCGCGGCCTGTGTCGCGCACTCGGATTACTGCCTCCTCGCCGGTCGTCTCGGCGGTAAGCCTGATACGGCCGCCGGGATCAGTATATTTCGCCGCGTTGCTGAGTAGATTTGAGATCACCTGGGCCAGCCGGACGGCGTCTCCCCTTACAGGAATGGGTTGCGGAGGATGCAGGACCGTCAACTGATGCCTTCTTGCATCGATCATTGCCCGATTCCACACCACCGCCTCAGCGATCACAGAGACCAGGTCGAGCGCTGCCACTCTTATCTCGAGCTTGCCGCGCGCCACACGCGATAGGTCGAGCAAATCATCCAACAGTCGCGTTATGGTCGTTACTTGCCGGCTGACGGTGTCGCAAATATCCTGCAGTACCGGGTCGCCGGGACTTCGCATCTGTAGGATATGCACCGCATTGCGAATTGGCGAAAGTGGTCCGCGCAGCTCATGAGCAACCATCCCGAGGAATTGATCCTTGCGGAGATCGGCGTCGCGTAGTTGCGCCTCGCTTATCCCCAACGCGCCTTGGGTCCGTTCTTTCTCCGTGGCGTCGCGCCAACTGGTTATGGCGCCTCGCACGCGGCCGTCCGGGGTCTTGACGGGATCGCTGCTTACCAGGACGTTTATTCGAGTGCCATCCGACCGCGCGACGACCCATTTCTCGTTGCGTATGGTTTCGCCAAATCGTGATGCGCGATAAAGCGGAATCTCCTCAAGGCTCGGTTGGGTGATGCCGTCATCGAGAAACAATCCGTGACTGTGCGGGCGTTCCGTTGGCCGTATCTGGAGCAAATCATGGCGCGAGATGCCCATGAGCTGCTCAGCCTGACGACTATTCGCCATGATCGGAAAGTCGGGAGGGCCGTACGCAATCGTGATGGCCTCAGGTATCCTGTCGATTAGCGCTTGCAACAGCGCGTGATCGCCGTCCATGTCCCTAGCAGGTTGCTCGAAAGCGAATCCAACGCCAGCAGAAGATACGCTTTCGACCTGCACGCAGTCCGAAAAGTCAGCCGGCACATCGTCCATCGTTCGCTCCCCGCTCAGCTGTTGATTCGAATCGTATTGATCCTTCAACCTTTGTGACCGACCGGCTCCGACCCAACCGTCCAGTCCGACGACCCGAACGATTGGGGCGATCGCACATCAGTTCGCGCAGGCCGTAGTCAAAAAAGGATCTTTCCTGGCTTGTTTGGGCGGCAGGAAACAATGGGCTCGGCAAGCGCTCTAAGAGTGACCGGAAGGAGGCTCATTGTGATATCGCGCCCGGCGCCACATCATCGGGAGACTCTGATATTTTCTGTAGGGCTCTCTTGACTGGCGGCCGTTGTTTCGTCGGGCACCGTTTTTATGCGTTGGAGCAGCCGATGCGGGCCCGGCGGAAGGTCAGCGACGGGTCCGAACGCGGTGCAGAAGAGCGAACAGCCAAACCGCTTGATTCAGCTACGAAAGTGGCTCTGGGAGCGCTAGGCGGCGGCGACCGATAAATCCTGCAACCGGCGAACAGGAGCGTTGCTCAGGTCGTGCTCATGCCACTTCGCGCGTGCCAGCGTCGATGCGAAAGTCGTCCTCGTCACCGGCACTGATGCGATACGACCCGGAGCTAAACAAAACCACGGTTGAAACCGTCTCATGGCGCATTGGGAAGCTGGTGAGCGACCGCTCGTTCGTGGACGTTATCAGTAGTGCATCGGTTTCAATCGTCAAGAGCATCTTACGGGAAATGTCGTAGTTTCCCGACAGTAATTGCACGAGGACAACGACATGCTTGTTATCGGAGTGCAACGAAGTCGGTGACGTTTTCTACCTCCATAGGCGCGCTAACCGACGTTGCAGCCATCGCAGAATACCGAATGGCCAAAGCCACACGAAATTCGCGACGTGGGCGATGGATGCCATCGTCGCCACAACTGATAGGAGAAGAGGCAATGCCAACCAAAAAGACAGCAACGTTCGAGACGATTCCTGTGGGGACGCCGGTGACATGGCACTATCGTAGCGCGATTGGTCACGGCACCGTTAAGGGCGTTCATAAGAAGGGCACTACGACAGCCAACACCATGTACTCCGTCGCACAGCATGACCATCACCCCGGTGAGCCACCGATTGTGGTGCACTCTGGTGCTGCCTTGACTCGCACGGATAAGTAGCCCCTGATCTACACCCACACCGGCAGGACGGCAGCGCGCCTCACGCGCGTGAATGTCCCGGCATCAACGTCAGAGACCGGCTGCTACAATGCCACGGGTTGGAGGCCAAAGGCGGTGGCATCGCGCCTGACCGCACTGCGTCGAAACTCGATCCGCAACAGATGCTCCGGACAATCCACGACGGGCGTCCAGAGACCCGGATGCGGTCCTGGGGCAACCAACTTGGCTCCGATGAGATCTGGAAGGTCATTACTTATCTACGGAGCTTGCGACAAGGCGTTTAGGGTGTTCAGGCGTGCGAGCGTCGCCGTCGTCCGTGTACGCAGTTCGGTATCGGCAGGTGGAGGGCAACGTCGTCTTCTCTTTCCTCAATGCATTTGAACCGGATACGCAGCGTCTTGCTGAACTGAAGCATCATTATCAGTCGGGCGGCTTAGCCGACAGCACGCTCAAACGTTTGCTCGAGGAGCGTCTCCAAGCGCTCATCGAGCCGATCCGCCTGCGACGGCAACGCTTGGCCATGGACCGCGGCGAAGTCGTGGCCATCCTGAGACGTGGGACGGAACGAGCCCGGGACAAGGCCGCCACAACTTTTGCAGCGGTCAAGCGCGCCCTTGGTCTCGCCTACTTTGTATGAGCGAGCAGAAAAGCCACGCGGCGGTTGGCTTAGGCTCGCCAAACGATAGACAAGGGAGCGCATCATAAGCGTTGCAGCGCAACCGTTGACCGACGACGACCCCGCGCTTTCCCCCTGGTGGATACGCAGCGTGATGTTTGTGATGCTGCTTGGCTTCGTGGGGCTTATCACGGTCACCACGCTTGCCTACCGCAACGCACCGCCGATCCCGTCGCAGGTACTCGACGCGCAAGGCGTCGCGCTGTTCAGCGGCGAGGATATCAGCGACGGACAGACGGTATTTCTCAAATATGGCCTGATGGACAACGGCAGCATCTGGGGCCACGGGGCCTACCTCGGGCCGGACTACGCGGCCGACGCGCTGCATCGCATGGGCGAAGACACCGCCGAAGCCATCGCGCAACAACAATATCGGCAGCCTTTGGCCGCTTTGACCCGTTCGCAGCAGGCGGCAGTGCACGCCGAAACGACCGTGGAGCTCAAGACCAATCGATACGATCCGGCCACCGAAACGTTGCATTTGACCGCGCCGGAAGCGGCGGCCTATCGCCAACAGATTAACTACTGGACCGATTACTTCCGGCATCCGTCGCGCAATGGCGGTCTGAAGACTGACCTCATCACCGACCCGACCGAGCTGCACCAATTCACCGCCTTCGTCACTTGGGCGGCCTGGGCATCGGTCGCCGCCCGCCCCGGCGAGGATTATTCCTATACCAATAACTTTCCGTACGATCCGAGCGTCGGTAATCAGCCCACACCGGGCGCTGTGTTGTGGAGTGCGCTTAGCCTGATTGTGCTGCTGGCCGGCACGGCGGCGGTCTTGCTGGCGTTCGGAAAGTTCGACTATCTGGGCTGGATTTCTAGGGGCCACCACGTGCACCCGCACTTGCTGCCGGGACAGGCCAGCCGGGGCCAGTACGCGCTGGTGAAGTTCTTTGTGGTCGTGGCATTGCTGTTTCTGGCGCAGACGCTGGCGGGCGGCGCAGTTGCCCACTACCGCGCCGACCCGAGCAGCTTCTACGGTTTCGAGCTGGAGCGAATTTTCCCCAGCAACCTGGTGCGCACCTGGCACCTGCAAACGGCGATCTTCTGGATCGCTACGGCCTACGTAGCCGCGGCGCTGTTCCTCGGCCGTTCGCTGCGCGTGGACGAGCCACGCTGGCTCGCCGGCTGGACTAACGTGCTGTTCGCTGCGTTCGCGTTGGTGATTGGCGGCAGTCTTCTGGGCGAATGGCTCGGCATCTCGCAAATACTCGGTCGCTCGTGGTTCTGGCTCGGCAATCAGGGTTGGGAGTATCTGGAACTCGGCCGACTGTGGCAGTACCTGCTGGTGATAGGCCTTTTGGTGTGGTTCGGGCTGCTATGGATGCTGGTGCGGCCGCGCGCGCTTGCTGAAGCGGCTTCGAAGCCAATTGTCAAAATGTTCCTGGTGGCTGCACTGGCGATACCGGTTTTCTATATCCCGGCTCTATTTTTCGGTGCCAGGACCAACTATACCGTGGTCGATACTTGGCGTTTCTGGATCATCCACCTGTGGGTAGAAGGTTTCTTCGAGTTCTTCGCCACGACGGTGGTGGCGCTGACGTTCTATCAACTCGGCCTGACCCGCCGCAATGTTGCGCTGCGGGTAATCTACCTTGATGCCATCCTGTATTTCCTCGGCGGGCTGATGGGTACCGGTCACCATTGGTATTTCACCGGCCAAACCAACGTCAACATGGCGCTATCGTCGCTATTCTCGGTTCTCGAGGTGGTCCCGCTGACCTTGTTGACGCTAGACGCATGGGACTTCGTACGAACCACGCGCGGCGACTGCGACATCTGCGGCAAGGCGATTGCGATTCCACACAAGTGGACGTTCTATTTTTTAATGGCGGTGGGCTTCTGGAACTTCGTCGGTGCCGGCATTTTCGGGTTTTTGATCAACCTGCCGATCGTCAGCTATTACGAAGTTGGCACCTTGCTGACGCCCAATCACGGCCACGCTGCGCTGATGGGTGTTTTCGGCATGCTGGCGATTGCGCTCATGGTGTTCGTGCTTCGGCAGACCAGCGACGATACGCGCTGGGCCGGCACTGAGAAATACGTCAAGCTCGCATTCTGGGGCACTAACGTCGGCCTCGCGATGATGGTGGCGATGAGCTTGTTCCCCGGTGGCGTGCTGCAGGTTTGGGACGTGATCCAGCATGGATACTGGCACGCCCGCAGCCTTGACTACATCGGGAGTCAAAGGTCGCGTTTGATCGAATGGCTGCGCTTGCCCGGCGACCTGGTGTTCATCATCTTCGGCGCCGTGCCGTTGGTAATCGCGTCGATCAAGGGTTACCTCGGGGTGCGCGCCGCGATAGCGGACACGGCTCCGCGCGCAGGCTGAGCTATCGTTATGAGGAAGGAAATGGACCTCGAAGTGCAGATCCAGAAGGCACGAGCGTTGAGAAAAATGCACGATCGCTCGGATATCCTCGTGCTGCCCAACGCCTGGGACGCGGTCACCGCACGCTTGTTCGCTCGGTTGGGGTTCGCTGCCATCGCCACCACGAGCGGCGGTGTAGCCTGGTCGCTCGGCTATCCCGACGGCGAGCAAGCGCCGCTAGGCGAGGTTGTCACCGCCAGCGGGCGGATCGCGCGAGCGGTCGATCTGCCGGTGACCGTGGACATGGAAGCTGGTTATGGCACGACGCCGGAAGCTGTCGCTGATGCGGTGCGCGCCGTCATTGCGGCGGGCGCCGTAGGCATCAACCTTGAGGATGGGTTGCACGCATCCGCCACGCTGCGAGCGCTCGGTGCGGCGGTGGAGCGGCTTCGCGCCGCGGTCGACGCAGCAGCTGTGGCAGGCGTGCCGATCGTGATCAACGCTCGCACCGATACCTATCTGTTGAAGTACGGGGCCAGCGACGGCGAGCGCTTCGAAGAGACCGTTCGGCGCGCGAAGGCTTATCTCGCGGCGGGTGCGGACTGCATCTATCCCATCGGCCTCGGTGATGCCGCGACAATCGCGGCGCTCGTGAAGACGCTCGATGCGCCCATCAACGTCGCGCCGAGGCCGGGCGTTCCCGCAGTGGCGGAGCTTGCGCGGCTCGGTGTCGCACGCGTGAGCACGGCGACACGTTTTGCGACCCTCGCGTTGTCTGCGGTGGAGAGGGCGGCGAGGGAACTTCGCGCAAGCGGCCGGTTCGAATGTCTGGACGCCGCGCTTACGTACCCGGATGTGCAACGGTTGTTCGACGAGGCCTGACGACATCGATCCGACAACAGTTGTTTTTCAGAGAAGGCAGGCAAATGAAAGAACGCATCGATTACAAGAAGGTTGCTCCGGGAGCGTATAAAGCGATGCTTGCGGTCGAAACCTACGTGCTCAGCTCGGGGCTGGAGCACTCGCTGCTCGAGCTGGTAAAGACGCGCGTCTCGCAAATCAATGGATGCGCGCATTGCCTCGACATGCACACCAAGGAAGCGCGAGCGAACGGCGAAACGGAGCAACGATTATATGTCCTTGCGGCGTGGCGCGAGGCACCGTTTTACTCTGACCGCGAGCGGGCTGCGCTCGCTTGGGCCGAGGCCGTCACCCAGATCTCTACGCAGGACACTCCCGATGAGCTCTACGAGGAGATGCGTCGACATTTCGATGAGAAGTCGCTTGTCGATCTGACACTTGCGATTATCGCCATCAACGGGTGGAACCGTCTCGCGGTCCCGTTCCGTACTGAAACGGGCAACTATAAGGCGAAGACAGCGCGCGCTGCATGACATCCCGCCGTGCCTTCGCTGCTCGCGGAACCGAGCTATATGCTCCATCTAGGAGCACATCGACCTCGCCGCAGTCGGATCGGGAACTGGACTGTAGCCAGTTTGCGTAACCGGCGTGTCTTCGCGCGTCGCAGCGCGCCGCTCTAGGACGCGGCTTTGCTCGTTCCTTCTTTCAACACCTCGCGCTTGGCAGCATCAGCGGACGCTGTGTCAGGTGCCTTCGCCGCAGCCTCCTGCGCCTCGACATAGAGGTGCTGGTCTGGACCATTTTTAAGGGGCTGCGTTTGCAGCGGTTCGAGGTGCTCGTTGGCGAACGCTTCCGAGGCATTCGTACCCGGCGCCGCAGCGTTCGCATTGGGCGGTATCGGCCCGCGTTCCGGGGGCGCAGGTGGGGCCACGCCGCCCCACGCGACCTTAAACGCTGGATTGGCGCTGGATGCTTGACTCGTGTCGCGTTGGCCGCAGGCACTCAGCAGTGCGATCGCGGCGATGGCAATTACGATTGATGATTTCATGGTCTATTGGTCACAAAGAGATGGTTTCCAATCACACCCCGAGTATCGGGTGTGCCAAGGCTTGTAAGCACGTTGGAATCTCGGTCTGATCGACCCCTTTTCATTCGAGCGGCGTCAGACTGTGTTGGACCGAAAACCGGACGAGCGCCGCAAAGTTGTCAAGACCGAGCTTCTGCATCATGCCGTTGCTCGCCTACAGATTGGACAGCCGAGCGGGCCGATTGTTGCTTGCCGGGGTCACGCCGCCGGGGCAACGTCCCGGCTAGTGGTGGCATGTCCGGTTCTGGCCGTTCAGCGCAATTCGCGAACGCCCGCTTTCCTATCCAAGCGACCAGTTGGACGTGTCCGTTCCTTGAACACGCAGTTCGACGGGACCAGACAACGGTTTACATGGCTACCCATCGGCAATATAACGTGGGTGTCGGTTCGCAACCAGACGGAAAGCTTGATAGTTCCGGTAGGGAGTACTGGACTGTTCCACATCTGGAGTCGAGTTCTGCGGCCGAGCCAACGCCCGTTTCCCGGATATTGAACTCCGCGATCCGCGTCAACGCCCCTGTTTATTGGGCCTCGTCGGCGCACGCTTGGGTAGCAGCTCGGATGTGATCAGCGGACGGCGCTTACTCGATTGCCGTTCGCATTCTCGTGCTTGCTCCTGCTGCTAAACGAGGCTTCCGTGTGGAGGACCTGATCGGTCTGATCCATCGCGCGATATCCGGCCAGGTCTCCCTGAGGATG
>Ga0105237_10005800_pt1 | contig 13856 bp, 19 predicted proteins | sample KBSC24metaG_FD_81520 | JGI IMG/M metagenome (GOLD analysis project Ga0105237, IMG submission 81520) | Corn rhizosphere microbial communities from Kellogg Biological Station, Michigan, USA - KBS C2-4 metaG | ecosystem: Host-associated > Plants > Roots > Rhizosphere > Soil | place: Michigan, USA...
GCCCGTTCACGGCACCGGAAGTGCCGAGCGGTCAGAAAAACGCGGAGCGGTAGTTCAGCTGGTTAGAATGCTGGCCTGTCACGCCGGAGGTCGCGGGTTCGAGTCCCGTCCGCTCCGCCATATGCAAGTCCCAAGACTTCCCAGGAAGTCCCAGAGACACAAGGAAACCCGCCCTAGAGCGGGTTTTTTTGTGCCCAACGAATACCGAGCCGTCCCATTGAAGCCTGACCTTAGTGTGAGTACACTCGTGCGTATCGCGAGATAGCCACATTCGAGTACTCACAATGGCGATGCTGACGGATACGAAGATTCGGACGCTCAAACCGCGCGAATCGCTGTACCGGGTGGCCGACTCTGGCGGCCTTTGCCTCGAAGTACGCCCGACGGGCGCGAAGCTGTGGCGCTATCGGTATCGTCATCTGGGCATTCCCAAGATGATCGGGCTCGGCTCGTATCCGGATGTGCCTCTCGCCGGTAGGGTTGATCCAGAGACAGGCGAATGGATCAATGGTGCGCGCGACCTTCGTGACAAAGCGCGAAAGGAGCTAGGCACGGGTGCCGACCCGAGCGCGCAGAGGAAGGAACGAAAGCGCCGTTCGCTCATGAGCGCTGCCAACACGTTTCAAGCTGTCGCGCTCGAATGGTTCGAGAAGGAAAGCGGTCGATGGACGGAGCATCACTTGGCGGACGTCAGGCGGTCGCTGACCAAGGAAGCGTTTCCTTCGATTGGCGCAATCCCTATCGCTGACCTAGATGCCGTCGCCGTCTTGGCCTGCATCAAGGCAATTGAGAAACGCGGGGCGCTTGAAGTTGCCCACCGTACAGCCCAGCGCATCAGCGCCGTATGCCGCTTTGCGGTGCTCACAGGCCGCGCCAAGCACAACCCTGCGTCTGATCTTCGTGGGGCGATCAAGGCCCGCAAGGTCGAGCACATGGCTGCTATGCCACGGGATGAGCTGCCGGAATTCCTGGCGAAGCTGGACCATTACAACGGTAGGCCGGAAACCCGAATCGGCCTTCGTCTGTTGGCGCTGACCTTCGTGCGGACCGGCGAGCTCCGAAAAGCCCTCTGGGATGAGATCAACTTCGACAAATCCGAATGGCGAATCCCCGCCGAGCGCATGAAGATGCGGGAAGAACACATCGTTCCCTTGGCGCCGCAGGCGATTGCCGCCCTACGCGAGCTTCAAAGGATCACTGGAAAGACTCCCCTGCTCTTTCCTGGGCGTTCCAACGCGTTCAAACCAGTCTCTGAGAACACGTTTTTGTACGCCTTGTACCGGATGGGATACCACGGTAGGGCTACCGGCCACGGCTTTCGAGCGCTCGCGTCCACCACGCTCAACGAGCACGGCTGGAACCCTGATGTGATCGAGCGGCAGTTGGCTCACGGGGAGCGGAACAAAGTTAGAGCCGCGTACAACCGTGCGCAGTACATGGACGAACGCCGGAAGATGATGACCTCATGGGCAGACTTCCTCGATGGCGTGAAAGCTGGCGCGAACATCGTCCCGATGAAGCGGCGGGCTTGAGGAAAGGCGATGGCAACTGGCGAACTGGGAAATGGCGTGCAACAGATGCTTGTATCGACAGATGACGATTCCGCGAGGTTGCTCGCAGGAGATCGCTTAGTCGTAGGCTTCGTGGACGACGCACTACATGGCCACACGAGGGCCGCACAGATTGTGCTTTGGAATGCCGCGAGTGAAATTGAACAGGGGCGCCCGTTAGCTGTTGAAGTCGCAGCCTACCTTGCCGCTGCTCTGCGGGCGGCCGCAACGAGCCCCAAAGACGCCGCGCGCGCTCTCGGCCTCGTCCGACGAGGTGCGCCGAAAAAAGATGACGCTATGCTCGAATGGGCTCTCGCTCGCGAAGTAGAGACCCTCTTGAAACCAAAGGATCGTATTCGCGGGAACGACGAGCGAGACGACGGAAGCGCTATTGCGGAGGTGGCTCGGCGCCATCGCATCAGTCCGCGCACGGTGCGGAGACATCTGGCGGCCCACAATCGCAAAAAACGAGAGTTCAGTCGGGCATTCGATGAGGTGTTCGACGCGCAGGCCAACAATTCGATTGATTAACTGGCCGGTTACACGCATTCGGAAATAGGTTGCACTAGGCCCCGTAGCGCGCCACCAGGCGCGATCGGAGGCCACATGGAATCACCCGCAAGCCAGCTCATCCGCCTACCCCAGGTCAAGCACAAAACTTCTCTCAGCCGGAGCGAGATATATCGGCGCGTCGCGCTCGGAGCGGAGGCCTTTCCACAACCTGTGCGTTTGGGGACTCGCTGCACTGTATGGGTCAGCGATGAGGTCGATGCGTGGATTTGCGCACGGATCGCTAAGGCGCGGAATCCGGCATGAGTGACTCCTTACTCCCTGCCGCGCCGCGGCCTCCGGCCTTAGCGAGCACTCCGGGTGCGCCGGTCCTGCGAGGCAACCGTTGCCAGTGCACGGGCTGCGGCGACTTCTTCAACTCTACGTCAACCTTCGACCGTCACCGCACAGGACGCTTCGACGTTCCTGGCGACCGTAGATGCCTATCGGGCAATGAGTTGATTGCGCGTGGATGGTCGGGGAATACAGCGCGCTTGTGGATCGAGCGCACCATGCGCTCAACTGCAACCGGAATGTTTCGCGGAGGACGGGGCGCAGCCTCACCCAATCCGCTCGGCGGCCGCGCCACGGATGAACACTCATGACATCGCCAGAAGCGAGCACGCGACTTCACGTCGTCCCGACGTCGGGCACGGGAGAGCTCCATGGGGAGAAGCCGCCACTTGTGCCCCCAGGGCGATACCTTCTTCGCTTCTCCCACTGGGAAACGGCAATCATCTGGGGGCGCTCCCACAAGCTCATCCTGCACTTCACGATTTGCGACGTTGGCCCGTACTTCGGCACGACGCTTCGTCGCTACTACAACGTCACAAAGGTTGTCGGCCGCCCAGGAAAGCATGGGAACTTCAAGATTGGCTGGAAGCACGATCTTGTTCGCGAATATGCGCGTCTCTTGCCGCTTCCCAGTCGAGCAGATCGCCTCAACCTCGATCGACTCTCATCAATTCTGATTGTCGGGCAGGTTGATACCACGAAAACCAGCGCGCGGCAGAAAGACATCCCGGAGGCGCTGCACTATTCCGTGGTTCGCGAACTGCTCAAGGTCGAAGCAGGAGCTAGATGAATAGTCTTGCCTTGCCTTTCCTCAACCTAGACCTGTACCCACACCTACCAGGGAACCCCGGAAAGCATTGCCCTGCATGGCTCTCTGGGAAACACGTTGTCAGAGATTTCGCCTTCGGCTGCTTGGAAGTAGATCAGCCGATGACCTCACTAGCTGTCCATCTACACCCGGCGGCGCGATCAGTTCGACGATCGCCGCCGCTGGGGCCAAGGGAAGAATTTCGTACTTTCTCCCGGCTGCAACTGTCAGGCCCTGCACAAGGACATTTGGGTGAATAGGAGTTGGCGACCGCACATTGAGTCCGGTTTGCGTTTGAGCCTCAGCATGCTTTTCGCGGACGGCCTTCTGAAGATTGGACTTCGTACATCCGGCTCCTTGAACTGGACCGTAAAGGGAGAGCCTGAGCCATTCGCGAGCGTAGGCTTTGCGGCCGATCTCGAAGAGTCTTCCGGCGAGTTGACCCTGAGCTATACGGTCAAACGCGAAGGCGGCAGCCAAACCAAGCAAGTGCAATGCCGGATCAATCTTTCGAGCATACCGCTTCACTTCGGCGGCCGACGCTGGTACATGCACTGTCCGCTGACTCATCGGCGCGCTGTGAAACTCTACAAATTCGCATGGACGGATAAGTTCGTCTGCAGGACCGCGCTCAACATCACGCCTACCTACTCGATTCAACGATGTAGCGGTCTCGATCGAGTCATCGAGCAGCGATGGGCCCTGCGCAAGCGGATGGGCGATTCCCTCAGCGACTTGTTCGGACCTCCGCAGCGGCCTCGATGGATGCGGCATCGCACGTATCGGAAGTACTGCGCCCGGGACCGAATGCTTGCAGCGCGCGAAGAAAAGTGCGCGCGCCGGAGGTTCGGCAAGCTACCTGGGTTGGACAATAAATTTAGGTAGTGCTTAGCGCCGGTGCTACGAGGTAGAGACAGCGGCGTGGACCGAGCAACTATTCCAAAGCGGGCTTGAGATGCATTTCCAGGCGCCGCCTCCAAGCTCCGTTGGGTCGGAATTGCTGGTGGTTCAGCTGCCGCTTCGGTTCGTCGAATGGAGACTTGTTCGGAACGTCAAACCGTGGTCACCCGGGGACCAGCGCCCTCGCCGGACTCATGCAGCCTTGGCCCCCGCCGAATTTGGGGAGCTTACGACGTCTTTTGAGTTCGATGTTGTAAAAATACAACAGACCCATCGTCGGCCATACGTGTCCGCTTACGGAACTTTCGTGCGTTCCTGCATATAAGGACAAGCTAGATTCCGAGATATTGTGATAGCGTTCTTGAACCTACATGTTGTAGCGTAGGAAAGCGAACCAAGTCACACAAACTACGACGGCCCACCCAACGAACTGTTGCGCGTGGGCGTTTGACTATGAACGGCTCAGGTTGCCCCGCAACCAAAGGGAGGCCGTATGACGATGATGATGAAAGTATCTACCAACGTAGCCAACTTCGAGAGATTGAAGGCATGCATCGTGTATGCGTGCGCCAAAGAACAGCCGGAGACGGCGCAACTCGACCATATCAAGCTAAATAAAGTGCTTTGGTACAGCGATGCGGCGTCCTATGTGGCGAACGGCGTAGCGATAACGGGCGGCAAGTATGTGCGTAAGAAGCATGGCCCCGTGTCCAAGTACATGAAGTCAGCTACGGAAGACCTAATCAAGACCGGTGTGCTCAAGGGCGGCAAGCATTTCGATGCCGCACGTGGTGCATGGATAGACGTGTACAACGTTGTCGGCTCGCTTGAGCAAGTGTATGAGAGTGCCGAGGACGAAACGTCCGTAAGGCTTTCCGACCAAGATAAAAGCTACATCGATCATGCCTTCCGTGGGGTTTGCTTGGGCAGCGACTCGAACACCATCAGCGAAAGAACCCACGGTGAGATTTGGGAGCTGGCGCATGACGGCGAGGAAATCCCTCTGTATGCGATGTTCGCCGAACGGCTAGGCAAGATCACAGCCACCCACATGAAGGACGCTTTCGGGCGCTAAGGATTCTGCGTGGCTCAGGGACGATATCTAACCGTAATCGAGGCGGACTCGGTCACTCAGCAAATTGCCGACGCCGGCCTCGAAGATGGCAGAGTCGAAGAGGTCTTCGATGCTTTGAAGTTTCGCATCAGTGTCCAACCTGACTGCGGCGATCTCGTGCAACATGAGGGGCTGGAATACCGTCTTGTTGTGACGGCCCCGCTCAAGCTGGCGAAGAACAAGATAGTGCTGGCGCGCTACAGAACGTATGTTGAGGGGGAAAGCCTCTTGATCGACTGGGTGAAGATTTACCCTTACGACGAGGCGCTAGCATATACGCCTCCAGCGTTCGACCTAGATGCCTAAAACGAGCCCAGCTAACCGGGGCTTTTTCTTGGCCTCCAGTGGAACATTTTTGTAGCCCTTACGCCACTATCCTCAGCAGCCGGCGCGGTGGGTTGCGGCATACTGACGTCGCCCTCAAGGCCGGCCGCCTCAATCCGTCTCCCACAGCTCCCCGCCGGCTGAAGCGGCATCACTAAACTCTGTCAATCTCCGATGCCAAGCTCGAAGTGATCGGAAGGCGGCAGCATCTCGTCCATCTTGATGAGCTGCTCGCCGAGCCGACGAAGCTGGTTGCGCTGAAGCCCGACGGCGACCTGCAGATCGCCGAACGCGGCGACAATCCCAACAGCGGGCCTACGCTTCTCATCGACATGCGGTGAGAACAAAGCGATGCCGAGCGGCCACGCAACCTGCGTGTAGATGTCGCTCGGCTGCGTCAGCGGCAGCTTGCCACCCGCCTCCAAGTTGTTCTTTGGGTTCCTCATCCACGCGACGACGCCTGCCTTCAGAAGGTCGTGGATCATGTTGGCGCCCTGCCGAGGCGTCATCTCAGCCTCAATGCCCTTTCCGCCCTCTTCGATCACCATCTTGATGTGCCCATCGGGCAGCACCTCGATGCGCATGTTCTGACCGCTGGTGTCGCTGAAGTCCACAGGTCTATCCTCGCAATGGCGGTGCCATCGTAGTGGCGCCCGCTGAATGGTTCGAGACGGGCTATTTGCCGCAGGGGAAGACGGGCTGCAACGCGGCCAGAACCAACTCCGGGCCGGGCTGGCTCCACTTCTCTGGGTTCATTGCGAGGTACTTCGTCACGATCGCCTGCATCTGGCTGACCTGACTTCCTGCAGGCGGACAGATGCCCTTGCCTTCTGAGAGCGAGTCCACGACCCCCTCAATGTAGCCGACGTAAAGACCCGCCTCAGTCGCCTCCTTGCCTGTGGCGACTCGACCGTCGAGCTGATGCTCAGCGGAGCGCGCCCACATGCGCAACTGGTTGCCATCGACGTATTCGGCGCTTGCTGTTCCGCTCCCCATCATCAGCAGCGCCGCCACCAACCAACTCGTTTTCATCGGCTGCCCCTTCGGCCTCTAGCGTTTGAACCGACCCTTCTCGCACCAGTAGCGTACAGCTGCACGACCTGCCGCCACCTGCTCGGGATTGCCCACGCTCTTCTGCCACAGCGCGGATGCAATGTTGCAGTTCTCCTGGTTGTATTCCGCCTTTTCGTCGGCGTCGAACGAGGCGATATGGATGCGCATGGCGGAGTCGACTGGGCTGTTGCGGTAGAGCGTGTACGTTCGATCGGTGGTCGAGTCGGAGCACCCAGCCAACAGCAGTGCTGCCATCAGCCATCCGGTTTTCATTGCCGCAGCCTCCCCTCGTGGACTGATCGCCAGTATAAGTAGCTCGGGGGCCTACCCCACATTCCCTGCCAATAGGACGACCGCTTTGGACTCTGAACGCTACGCTTTCACCGTCACAAGTTCGTCCCATCGGGTGGTGTATGCCGGCGTCATTGACCCGCGCTTCATCGCCCACGCACGCGGCGCCGCAAGTCCTGCGCTCCCAGGCGCGATAGTTCCTCGGCCCCACTTCTGCGAAGCTTGGTCTAGCACGCTCATCAACCGATCTCGCTTGCTGTCCAGCACTGGCGTCGTATCGAACAACGATCCTTGACGCACTCCGCGCTCGCGCAGTTCGAGCAGCACAACGCCCGCCTTAACATAGCGGTATCCCGATCGATGGATTCGCCGCAGCAGCCTAGTTGCCATAGCGACTAGGCGAAGGGTGTCATCTGTCGCCTCAGGTAACGAGACGGTCACCGCAGGGTGATGCTGGGCATCTTGCGGACGAAAGCGGTTTGTTTCGATCCAGAGGCCAATAGCTCCCGCTATGCTTCCTTGCCGGCGCATCTTCTCGGCCGCACGCGACATGTAAGCCCGTACACTCTCCGAAAGTTCTTCGACGGAGTAGACAGGCGCACCGAATGACCGCGAGCAGATGATTTGCTGCTTGTTTGGTGCATGATCCTCCAGTGCTATGCACGCCGTCCCTCGCAGCTCGCGCACCGTTCGCTCAAGGACCACCGAATAGCCCCGACGCACTGCTGCGGCATCCATCGCGCGCAGGTCGGCAACGGTCTTTATCCCCTGCTCCAATAGCTTTGCTTCGGTTCTATGCCCGACGCCCCAAACCTCGCGAACACCGATGCTGCCAAGCAGATCGTCTAAGGCGGGCTCGGCAAGCGTCCCCAGATCACAGACCCCCCGCCATTCTGTACGCTTCTTCGCAACGTGGTTTGCCAGCTTCGCGAGCGTCTTGGTTGGCCCCACACCGACGGACACAGGAACACCGACCCATTGCCTGACACGCTGGCGGATCGTCTTTCCCAGTTCGGTAGGTTCGACATGTGGTTGCGGGGTGAGGTCAAGGAAGCACTCATCTATTGAGTACACCTCTTGGTCTGGAGAGAACTGAGCCAAGACGTTCATCACGCGCCGGCTCATATCTCCGTAGAGGGTGTAGTTGCTGCTGAGAGCCAGAATGCCGTGTTCCTTCGCAATGTCCTGCATCTTGTGCCACGGCATGCCCATAGCGACGCCCAGAGCCTTGACCTCCGCACTTCGAGCGACGACGCACCCGTCATTGTTCGATAGGACCACAACAGGCACACCTTCGAGACGCGGCTGGAACACGCGTTCGCAGGAGACATAGAAGTTGTTCACGTCGATCAGCGCAATCCGTCGCACGATCTTTCCCCAAGATGCCTAGAGCTTGTGCAGCACGCGCGTCGCTACACCCCAAATTTCGAGTTCGTCGCTGCTACCGTCCTCAAACCTCCGCTCCTTGAAGTGGGGATTCTCAGCGACCAAGACGGGCTTGCCCTTCTGGAAACGCAGGCGCTTGATGGTCAGCTCGCCGTTGACGATTGCTACCACCACATGCCCATCGACTGGCGTGATAGCGCGGTCAACCACAACTTCGTCACCATCGTGGATACCGGCGCCAATCATGCTCCAGCCACTTACACGGACGATGAAGGTCGCGTCTTGGTGGCCGGTGATAACCAGATGGTCGTTCAGGTCTAGAACGTTCTCGACGTAATCATCTGCGGGACTTGGGAAGCCAGCGGGAACGGACGAAACTGGGCGGCGAAGGCGCTTCCGTATGGGGTTTGGAACCACCGCGCGCGGATCGACCGCAACGGCTGTTCCGGGCTCGTTCGCATCGGGCTCCGCCGACTTCTGGCGGTACACTTCCAGATAGGCTACGACCGCAGGGACCAGGCTCGCAGGCACTCTTACGGGCTGGGCGGGTTCTCCGAACGACCCGGAACCTGTTGGCCTGCCGGCGCCCGGTCGACGCCCGCCTCGTTGGTTGGTGGTCATGCTTTGATTCCTGAACTGAAATCAAATTCTAGCACCGCGCTCATCGCAATTGGCGAGACGAGCGGTCTGCAAGGTGATGTGCCAGATGAGTCGAGGTCCGCTCAAGGGCTGGAACTCGCACCTTTCATCAACGCCTTCACCACGGCGTAGCCAATCTTGATCGCTGCGGAGTGAGCGGCCATCGTGCCTTCCACGGTGTGCTGCTCCAGTACGTAGCGCACACTCGCAGAGCACTGGGCGGCAGCGAGAAGCGCCGGATCGATAGAAGGCAACCCGCACGAGTATGCCGCCACCGCAAGCTTCGACAAATTGTGGATTTCTGCGAAGCGCTGACCCTGACGATGGATGTACAGTTTCAACGACTTCTCCGCGGCCTGTAGCGAGTCCCATCGAGAAACTGCCAGCGTCGGCATGTGCAAAGCTTGTGTCGCTGATCGAGATAGATCGGCACTCGCGAATCGCGCAAGTCCTTCATTGCCATAAGTGAAGGTGAACTCGCGGAAAAGCACATACGCCTCTCCGAAGACTTGCACAATCCGATCTGCATCGCTCTCTGAGATTTGCCGCGCCAAAGTTTGTGTTAGGCCATCAATCGAATCGAACACGTTTAGTTTGCCGCCAACGACGATGTTCTGAATCTGCTCCGTCGTTGGCAGCAAACGGCGATCCCACCCATGGATAAACTGGCGGCCGATGACCATCGGGACCCTCATTAACCAGGGGTCTCCGTTGATAGTTACCGCGACGCGGCCCAGGTCCGCGTCAATACCTAGACGTTTTCCGTACCTTTCGATCACCCAGTCTTGGATGTGACGGGATAGGCTCTCACCTATGAATACACCGGGCAGTTTCCGAAGCTCGCGACCTGGGTGACTCAATGGAAGCGTTGTACCAAGCCTCTTGGAGGATTCAGCGACGGCGCCGAGGATTCGAGCAGGAACGGACATACGCCGGTCGCGTAGAGTCTGATCGATCTCTTGCATGAATTGCTCAAACTCGCTTTCGTTCACCGGAAAACTCCGTAGGCCATCCGTCGCGCCGCGCCACTTAATACGATACCGTTGCCTGCGCACTTTTTGAGAGTTTCGCGAGGGACCATGTGTTACTCAGCGCAAATCTGGGCCGGCTACAAGAAGTACGTCCGCGTGTGGGGCGCCGACCTCACGATCAAGCAATACAAACGCCTGTACTGGGATCGCGACCAGGGCTTCGTGTCGTACATCCCAAAGGCGATGGACGCCGACTTCGCTAACCCCCAGACCGATGACGAGCGCGAGATAAAAGCCCTCATCGACAAGTGGGACGCCGGGCAAGCTTCAAAGTTTGAGCAGGAAGTCTTCAAGCAGCGTAAGCGCGTTGCAGATGCTGAGCGCACTTTGCTCACCAAGACGACTAAGAAAGCCCTGGAAGACCTTCGCATCGGCGGCAACAAGGTTGAGCAGGCGCTTGGGAAGCTCGCCGACCTCAAGCGCACGACGCTGGAGGATCGCGACTCGCGAATCTTCCCCGACTGGTACGCGTCCGTGATGATCGTTGACGACGGTAAGCGCGTGGTAAAACCGATGCGCTACCACTGCCGGCCAGCGGGCATGCCGGCGTCCATCGACCGCACGAAGGACGGGAAGGTGAGCGGTACCTACAACGCGCGCCGGGACAATCTGGAGCGATTCTGGCGCGGTCAGTTCGGCTACACCCACGGCGTGATGGAGGTTGAGACGTTCTACGAAAACGTCGAGAACCCAGACGGGACCACGCGCGTCGTGCAGTTCACGCCAAGCACGGGGGAAACGATGCTGGTCGCTTGCCTCTGGTCACACTGGATCGATCCGGCCGGCAAAGAGCCCGACCTCCTGTCATTCGCCGCCATCACCGACCAACCGGAACCCGAGGTCGCTGCAGCCGGCCACGATCGAACGATCATCAACCTAAAGCCGGAGCATGTTGACGCTTGGCTAAATCCCGATCCGTCGAATCGAGCGGCGTTGTACGCAATCTTCGACGACAAGCGGCACCCGTACTATGAGCACAGGTTGGCCGCGTAGGTAAACATCTAGCTCGATCCTTTTGTCACGGCCGCATGTAAGGTGATGATTTCGGCGAGCGTAGCACTTGGCCGTCTCAGCTTAATTTGCATAACCGCCCTGCAAACAACTACGGGCAGGAATTTAATTGGATAGAAATCATGTCAAGCATATGCGAAAAATGCATTGAAGACGTACATTTGAGAAAGACATTAGAGTTCTGGCTTGATGAAGGCGACTGTTGCGAGTGTGGAGCTGTGCGCACGCAAGTCGTAACCTTTGAAAAACTCGGCTCTTTAGCGGCAGACATCATCGAAGAACATTTCACCATCGGCGAACAGGAGCCATACTTCGGCGGTGCAGATGACGACAAAGTTCAATACGAACAAGCGGGACAACCTCTTACCGATATAGTGCAAGACGTTTTGGGACAGTTTTTTAAGGCACACGACGCCATTGTTGAAGCAACTATTGATGCTGGAAACGTTGGTATTTGGCCGCCCGATGGTGATGAACCTTTTTTTGATTACATGTATAACTACGTTGAGTCAACAAAATATACGGACTATTTGGCAAAGTGGAATGAAGCCTCCGAGAGTCTGAAGCACCGCTCAAGGTTTTTTAATCGTCAAATCCAAGCATTCTTCACTGACGTTTTTCAAGATTTTGCAGAAATGAAGGTATATAATTTATCAACAAAAAAGATAGACACAGCGATTGCTACACTAGATGCTGGCGCCGTCCTTTACAGAGCACGTCGATGCATGGAGCTAGGCGCCTCCGATGAGATGTTCCGCGAACCATTGCGAAATGTGGGTCCGCCACCCAGATCACGCGCACAAGCGGGACGCATGAATGCGGAGGGAGTTGTAGCGTGCTATGCGTCCCTGGATAGAGAAACCGCAGTCGCTGAGATACGACCCACAATTGGAAGCTACGCAGTAAGCATAGGCATGACATTGACTCGTCCCGTCCGAATATTGGATTTTAGTATCCTACAACGGGCGCAAGCGAAGTCACTTAGTTATTTTCAACCAGATTTTAAAGATCAATTTGGCCGATTTAAATTCCTGAGGAATCTCGCCAACTTAATTTCACAGCCCGTCATTCCAGGCAACGAGCGAGAGTATCTAATAACTCAATGCATGTGCGAATGGCTTTCGTACGCAACAGTGCCAGAGCTCAGCGGAGTATCGTTCTCATCAACTCAGCACGCTGGAGGCACAAATATTGTGTTATTTCCTGGCGAAGAAACCGAACCTGGCGCATCAGCAACTGCTTTTCCTATTTCTTATGTGGAAGAAAGCATCACGCTCTCTTACCTGAAGTCTGTAAAATATCAAATAATAGAATTGGATACATACACCAGTAAAGATGGATCCGTTTTTGTTTTTCGCGACCACGAATAGAAGTAGTCATATATTTTTTGGCCGCTTTTTATCGTACATCAAACCCGTCTTTAAAAATTGCTTCCCAGGGCTTGGTTGCGTTAATGAGTATAGATACCGAGTCATCTGAGTAATTCGCCGCCACAATGTCGGGCCTACCATCATCATTAACGTCAGTTGCAATGACAGAATATGGCGTTGATCCAACCGAAAATATTTGTTGGTCGGCAAAGCTCGCCGTGGCGGCCCCTTCTCCTGTCGTGTTAAGAAGCACCCCGACGAAATCGGCCCCATACGCAGCGACAATCAAATCTGGCTTACCATCGCCATTGACATCTGCCACGGCAGCCGGGGACGGATCAAGGCCCGTGAGCAATGTCGTCTGGGCACCGAAGCTCGGAGCTGCCACGCCCGTGGCCGTCGTATTCAGAAGAACCGAAACAGAGTTGTCGAGCCCATTAGAAACGAGTAAGTCTGGCTTGCCGTCATCGTTAACGTCGGACACCGCAACTGAGGTCGGTAGATTTCCAACTGCGAAGCTGTGGAACGTTCCGAACACAGCCTGAGACGCTCCAGGCGGCGTAAAGTTCAAGAGCACCGAGACTGTGTTGCTGTTTGGACTGACGAAGATTGCGTCCGGCTTGTCGTCGCCGTTGACGTCAGCAATCGCGACGCTACCTGGGTCCGCGCCGGCAGGGAAATCTTGCTGCGGAAGAAAGGCCAATGTCGAGGCCCCCGGAGCCGTTGCATTCATGAGAACGGAAATTGCGTTATCGCTGCCACCCGATACCACGATGTCGGCCTTTCCATCCCCGTTCACGTCAACAAGAGCAAGCCCGCCTGGATGATCGCTCAGGAGGAAGGTCTGCTCGGTGGCAAAGCTAGCCGATGCGTCTCCGCACATCGTCCCGCCAAGAAACACTGATATCGATCGGTCGAACCCGTTGACCGTCAGGATATCGGCACGACCGTCTCCATTGATGTCGCCAACGGCTATCCCGTTGACGAACATTGCTGATGTCGGAAAGGTCTGGGCGGAAGTAAAGCTGGCCGTCGCCGATCCATCGGTGGTCGTGTTGAGCAACACCGAAAACGAGGCGGTATCTAGCGCGAGCACTAGATCGCGCCTTCCGTCGCAATTGAGGTCGGCCGCAGCGATTGCGAACGGACTGATCCCTGCCGGAAACGACTGTTGGCCAGCGAAGCTCACAGACTGGGCGCCAACGGCAGCGCTAATCGTCGCCAAAGGTGTAAAGATCAAAAAATTGATCCAGCGCTTGAAGTCCATAAGTCCCCCGAGAGCGAATGCTCTGAGCGCCAAATATGCCGGACAACCCGCGCAAGCGCAGTGAGTACGATTGTGCGTACACCTCCGAACGTGCGCCCATTCGATACTTATAGATCAATCACATATGCCTTTAATTTGTATACCGTCCGCCGCCATATACCCAGCCGATTCGAGACGTGTCTCGAATCGGCTTTTTTATGCGCCCTATTCGAGGTTTTCGGGCACGCACCGGCGACGGCTTCGGTCCCGCACCGGTGAACCGCGCGGTA
>Ga0105237_10005802_pt1 | contig 13849 bp, 9 predicted proteins | sample KBSC24metaG_FD_81520 | JGI IMG/M metagenome (GOLD analysis project Ga0105237, IMG submission 81520) | Corn rhizosphere microbial communities from Kellogg Biological Station, Michigan, USA - KBS C2-4 metaG | ecosystem: Host-associated > Plants > Roots > Rhizosphere > Soil | place: Michigan, USA...
AGGCGCTCTCTATCGTCCACCGGACTCCAGCCCCGAAATCGCCTACATGCAGGAACGCCGCCGGGTTCTGGGCGGTTATCTGCCTGCCAGAAACCCCGGACCGTCCCAGACCACCGCTCCCGGTCTCGATGTGATCGAAGAGTTCCGGCACGCTTCGAAAGAACCCCATCCTTCCACCACCATGGCTTTCGTCAGACTGCTGACCAAGCTGATGAAGGTACCGGAAGTAGGCAAGCGGATTGTGCCCATCGTTCCCGATGAAGCGCGCACCTTCGGTATGGAAGCGATGTTCCGGACCTACGGCATCTACGCTTCGGGCGGTCAGCTCTACAAGCCGCACGACTCCGACATTCTTCTCTATTACAAGGAAGCCAAAGACGGGCAGATTCTGGAAGAAGGCATCACCGAGGGCGGCTCGTTGGCGGAGTTCACCGCTGCCGGAACTGCCTATGCCAACTACGGCGTAGACACGATCCCGTTCTACATCTACTACTCGATGTTCGGCTTCCAGCGCGTCGGCGATCTGGTCTGGGCCTTCGCGGATTCCCGCGGTAAGGGCTTCCTGATGGGCGGCACCGCCGGGCGCACCACACTTTCCGGCGAGGGACTGCAGCACCAGGATGGGCATTCGCTCCTGCTGGCCAGCACCATTCCGACTCTCGCTTCTTACGATCCGGCCTACGCCTACGAGACTGCCGTCATCGTTCGCGACGGTATCAAGCGCATGTATGAGGACCGGGAAGACCTGTTCTACTACATCACTCTGTACAACGAAAACTACCCCCAGGCGGAACAGCCGGAAGGCACCGACGAGGGCATCCTCAAGGGCATTTACCAGTTCCGCAAGTCTGGTCTCGCGAAGGCAAAAGCGCGCGTCCAGCTGCTGGGCAGCGGTCCGATCCTGAACGAGGCCCTGAAAGCGGCCGGCATTCTGGAAGAGAAATACAATGTCGCGGCCGATGTCTGGAGTGTCACCAGCTATAACGAACTGCGGCGCGAAGCGCTGAAGATCGAACGCTGGAACCGCCTGCACCCGGCGTCCCCTGCGCAGAAGCCTTACGTGCAGCAGGTTCTCGAAGAGACCGAAGGGCCGATCATCGCCGCTTCGGACTATATGAAGGTCGTCCAGGATCAGATTGCACCCTGGCTGCCGGGCCGTTTCGTTTCGCTGGGAACCGATGTTTTCGGGCGCAGCGAAAACCGTACCTACCTCCGAAAGCACTTTGAAAACGACGCCGCGTCCATCGTGGTGGCGGCTCTCTCAAAGCTTTCCCGCGACGGCAAGTTCGACCCGAAGAAGGCCGCGAAAGCGATCGCCGAGATGGACATCAATCCCGAAAAGATCGATTCCGCTATCGCCTGATAACGTCCGAGTCCTTACGGACCAGGCAAAATTCTTATCGGTCCAATCAAAAAAACAGGGGGATCCAGCCCGGATCCCCTTTTTTTTTGCCTCCGCTTCTCATACAATCAGGCTGCGGGCTATGTGTGCCCGCTATTTTTTTCTCCTGGATGAGAAATGCGCCCTGTCAAATTTTGCGCGTTTATGCTGGCTTGCGTTGCTTCGGCGGCGTTTGCGGAGTCTGCCGCGTCGCCCCTGTCGGACGTCACGGTAATCGTAGACCTGAAAGGCCCGTACTCCCAAACTGCCATCAAAGAGATGGAGCGGGAGGCGACCAGAATTATTCAAACCTCCGGTGTACACCTCGACTGGCAGCGCCGCGAGAGTATGACTCAGGCAGTCTTCAATGACCTGGTCGTGATGACTTTCAAGGGTTCCTGCACGTTCGATCCCGGTCCGCCGATTTACGACGAACTTGGTCCCTACGCGATCACCCGCACCGCCAATGGCGAAGTGCAGCCGTTCGGCGAAGTGGATTGCGACCGCGTCGTCAATTCCGTCCGGAACGCCATGTTCGGCGGAGACCACTCCCGCAGCGAACTTCTGATCGGTCGCGCTCTGGGCCGTGTGGTGGCCCATGAACTGGTTCACATGCTGACGAAATCGGGTGTGCATGCCCACGATGGAGTGCAGAGAGCCGCGCTTTCCGGCAGGCAGCTCATCTCGCAATCGCTGCCGCTGAGCAGCCTCGATATCGACCGGCTGAGGGCCGAACGCCGCCTCTCCGCAACTGCCTCCCGGCCTTGACGGAAAGGTTATAAAACAGTCACACTCGTAGGGACGGCGGCCTCGTAGTCTGCCTTGTGCCATGCTGGCATTCGGAGCAAAGATCATGAAACGCCCGTCCCTCACAGCCTGGATTCTGATCGCCCTTGTGGCCGGCATCGCCTTTGGTGCGTTGCTGCCTGGCCCTGCCAAACAAATGGCGATTTTGGGGACCATCTTTCTCCGGCTGATCAAGTCGATCATCGCCCCCCTGCTCTTTGCCACCCTGGTTTGCGGCATCGCCGGTACGGGCAATGTAAAGACGATGGGCAGAATCGGCGGTAAAGCCATTCTTTACTTCGAAATCGTCACTACGATCGCGCTTTTCGTCGGTCTGGGCGCGGTCAATCTGGTGAAGCCCGGCGTCGGGGTTCAGTTGCAGAAAGGCACCGGGTCTGGAGTAGCCGCGCAAAGCGCCAGCTTTACCACCATCCTGGAGCACACCTTCCCCACCAGCATCATCGACTCGATGGCCAAAGGCGAAGTGCTGCAGATCGTCGTTTTCGCCTTCATGTTCGGTGCCGCCTGCGCCACCGTTGGCCTGAAAGCCCGGCCCATGGTGGAGTTCTGCGAGTCCCTCTCCGAGATCATGTTCAAATACACCGGCTACGTGATGCTGTTTGCACCGTTCGGTGTCTTCGGGGCGATGGCCGCGACCATCGGCGATAAAGGTTTGGGAGTCATGGTGAACCTGGGAAAACTGGTTGCGACACTCTATGCCGCCCAGGCGTTCTTCGTGATTGTGGTACTGGGCTCAGTCACAGTCATCTGCCGGATCCCCGTCAAGCGGTTCATTAAGTACGTGAAGGAACCCTTCCTGCTGGCCTTCTCCACGGCCTCCAGTGAATCGGCGCTCCCCATTGCGCTGAAGAACATGGAGAAATTCGGCGTGCCCAAGCACATCGTTTCCTTCGTTCTGCCCACCGGTTACAGCTTCAATCTGGATGGTTCCACGCTTTATCTGGCACTTGCCGCCATGTTTGTCGCGCAGGCGGCGGGAGTGACGGTGCCCTTCGGAACCCAACTGGTAATGCTGCTGACACTGATGCTGACCAGCAAAGGCGTAGCGGGCGTGCCACGTGCCTCACTGGTGATTCTGGCCGGCACTCTGGCCACGTTCAACCTGCCGGTGGAAGGCGTAGCCGTGATCCTGGGCGTCGATACCCTGATGGACATGGCCCGCACCTCGGTGAATCTGCTGGGCAACTGCCTGGCTACCGCGGTTGTCGCGCGCTGGGAAGGCGTGGATTTCGCAGTCTCCGGAGCGGAAGAAGACCTCGAAGCCGCGGAAGTCGCCGCAGCTTAATCAGCAGCGCGGCATTAACACCGAGCGGCAGCGTGCGAATCGTCCGCATGGTACGAACTGCGGACCAGCGGACCAGCCTCCACATGGGCAAAGCCCATCTTCATTCCGGCGCGTTTCAGCTCATCGAACTCTGCGGGCGGAACGTACCGCACGATCGGCAAATGCTTTGGAGAGGGACGCAGGTACTGGCCAAGCGTGAGAATGTCCACCTTGTGATCGTGCAGGTCCTGCATAACCTGCAGCACTTCTTCATTCAGTTCGCCCAGCCCCAGCATCAGACCGGATTTCACCGGCGTCTCCGGATTCAGTTCCTTCGCATACCGCAGCATCTCGAGAGAGCGCTCGTAGCGGGCACCTAACCGCACCTGCCGGTAAAGACGGGGCACGGTCTCGGTATTGTGATTCAGCACGTCCGGGCGGGCGTCCATCACGATTTTCATCGCGGCGTGGCTGCCCTGGAAATCCGGCACCAGCACTTCCACCTTGCAGCCGGGAACGCGTTCCCGAATCGCCTGAATGGTTTGCGCGAACAGTTCCGCGCCGCCATCCTTACGGTCGTCACGATTCACGCTGGTGACCACCGCATAATCCAGACCCATAATCGAAACCGCTTCCGCCACCCTGCGCGGCTCGTCGTAATCGACTGGCAGCGGCCCGCCCTTCTGCACCGCGCAGAAACCGCAGCGGCGCGTACAGACGTTCCCCAGAATCATGAAAGTAGCGGTGCGCCGGTTCCAGCACTCGCCCACATTCGGGCAGGCTGCGCTTTCGCAAACCGTATGCAGCTTCAACTCTGAAATCAGTTCTTTCAGTTCCCGGTAATTTTGCCCCACCGGAGCGGGAGCGCGGAGCCAGTGAGGCCTCGCGGGCGCTTGCGGGCTGATGGTTAGCAGCACTTTTTTCATTGTATCGCCCGCGCGAAAAAACCTTGTTCGAATACGCCGCGCGCTACCCCGTACTCACAGTGCGGCGCGGTGTGCCACAATGGTGAAACGTAATCCCCATGTCCAATTCCATTACGTCGCTTCGCGAGGAAGACGTACGCGAACAGGAAGGGCAGACTCCGCCTGAAGCGGAGAGTTCTTTCGGCGACATCCTCAACCAGTTCGAACAGAGTCACACGCATGAGGCACCCGGCGAAAAGGGTGTCGAAGCCACAGTTGTCAGCGTCAATGCCGAAAAAGTATTTTTCGATATTGGCCAGAAGACTGAGGGCGTCCTGCTGGCATCATTACTGCGCGACGATAAAGGCCTGATTGAAGTCAAGCCCGGCAACGTCGTTCACGTCATGGTCAACGGGCGAAACGAGGAAGGCTACTTCGAGCTCTCGCTTATCAAAGTGGAACGGCCAAAAGACTGGTCGGGACTCCAGAAAGCGTTTGACGAAAAGCTGACCATTTCCGGCGTTGTGACCCAGGTCATCAAAGGCGGACTGTCGGTTGACATTGGTATGAGAGCCTTCATGCCCGCGTCCCGCAGCGGCGCTCGCGATGTGCCTGAAATGCAGACGCTCGTGGGACAGGAAATCGCCTGCCGCATCATCAAGCTCGACACGGAAAAGGAAGACATCGTTGTTGACCGCCGTGTAGTGCTGGAAGAAGAGCGGGCCAAGGCGAAGGAATCCCGTTTTGGTGAACTGCAGACCGGCACCGTAGTTCACGGTACCGTTCGCAGTCTGCTGGATTATGGCGCTTTCATCGACATCGGCGGAGTGGACGGCATGCTGCACGTGGCGGATATTTCGCACGGGCGCGTGAACAAACCAGCCGATGTTCTCACTGTCGGACAGGAACTCGATGTCAAGATCCTGAAAGTCGACGCGGGCAAAAAGCGCGTCTCTCTCGGGCTGAAACAACTCTCTCCCGACCCGTGGTCTACCGCCGCGGAAAAGTACAAGACTGGTGACCGGGTCAAAGGCGCGGTTGCACGCGTCACGGACTTCGGCGCCTTCGTGGAACTCGAACCCGGACTCGACGGCCTCATTCATCTCTCTGAGATGTCGTGGTCGAAGAAAGTCCGCAAACCGGGCGATGTTCTGAAGCCGGGCGATACCGTGGACGTCGTCGTCCTAGCGGTGAATCCGGCCGACAAACGCATCTCTCTCGGGCTCAAGCAGGCTCTTGGCGATCCCTGGGAAGAAGTCGAAAAGAAATACCCGATTGGCGCCATCGTGGAAGGTCCTGTCACGCAGCTGAAGCAGTTCGGCGCGTTCGTGCAGGTCACCGAAGAAGTCGAAGGCATGATTCATGTCGGCGACATCGTTCATGAAAAACGCATCAACCATCCGCAGGATGAGCTGAAGGTCGGCCAGGTGGTGAAAGCGGTCGTGCTCGAAAACGATCGTGAAAAACGCCGTCTGCGTCTGGGGCTGAAGCAACTGCAGCCGACTTCGCTCGATGAGTACATCGCCGAGCACAAAGAAGGCGAAGTGGTCACGGGACGCATTTCCGACGTGAAGGGCAACCGTGTGACCGTGGAGCTGGGTGAAGGTGTCTCCGCTCACTTTAACATGGTGCAGTCCGAACAGAAGCAGGAACAGCGGGCTTCTTCGGTGGATGTTTCCGCGCTCTCTTCCATGCTTGCCAGCAAGTGGAAGGGCGGCGGGGGCGGCGCTTCCGCGCAGAGCGGCGATTCCGGTCCCAAGCGGGAAGTTCCCAAGACCGGACAGGTGCGCAGCTTCAAAATCACGAAGCTCGACGCGGAAAAGAAGAAGATCGAAATCGAAGTGGTCAGCTAACCAGTTCGGGCTCGACAGACAGCAAAAAAGGGGCAGACCGAAAGGTCTGCCCCTTTTTCTTTGCCTGCGCCGAAAGCCTTACCGAACCGGCAGATTGTGCTTCTTCAGAAACGCCTTGATCGCCCCATAAACCTGAACATCTTCCGCCGCCGTGAAACCGCCGTGCTTTCCTCCGGGCACCGTGAAAAAGTCATTGGAAACGCCCACTCCATCGAGCGCTGCTTTCAGACGAACGCTGTGCTGATACGGGACCGTCGGATCGGCATCCCCGTGAATCATCAGCACCGGCGGCAGCCCCGGGCGCACATATTCAAGCGGCGACAAACGCTTCGCGATCTCCGCCCGGTTCGGTGCTGACCCCAGCCACTGCACCGCGTAGTTCCTCAGATTCGGCGGATTCAGCAGATCATTCACATCCGTAATCCCGTACCAGTCCACAATCGCGGCGACCTTCGGCAGAGGCACCCCGGGGCATTCCCGGTCCAGACCTTCGCTCTCCGGAATCATCCCGGTGGTGAGCGCGAGGTGGCCACCGGCGGAATCGCCCGTTACCACCAGACGGCTGGTATCGATGTGATGAGCCTTTGCATTCGCGGCAACCCAACGCAGCGCGCAGAGACAATCCTCCACGGCTGCGGGTGCCTGTGAGACGCGGGCCAGCCGGTACTCCACGCTCACCACATTCCAGCCCATTTCGAGATAGGGCAGCACCATGCTGAACCCCGCCTCTTTCGTGCCACCGGTCCAGCCGCCGCCATGAATATGGATCAGCGTCGGCTGCGGCTCCTGCACGTCGCGGCGCTCATATAAATCCAGCTTGTTTTCGTAGTTGTTGGCCGTCAGGTAAGTGATATTCGGCCGGACCGCATAGTGGCTGGAAAACTCCAGAGTCCAGTTCGAGGACGGCTGCTGCGCGAGAGCCACCACGGCCAGCGCCGCGGTGAGAAACGGAAGTCTTTGCATATATCGCCCCTATTCTATTGCGGCGGCATCCGGTTGATCATGAATGTCGCGGTCGATTCGAAATACTCGCGCAAAATCGTTTCCACCTCGGGCGGCAGTTTCGTTTCGTCCAGCGCCTGATTCATCATCTGCATCCAGCGGTCGCGTGCCGCCTCGTTCACAGGGAACGGCGCATGGCGCATTCGCAGCCGTGGGTGTCCGCGCTGCTCCAGATAATGCTGCGGACCGCCGAATCGGAAAATCAGAAAATCCCGCAGACGCTGCTCCGCGCCGGGCAGATCACCAGCGGGATACATCGGCCCCAAAATGTCGTCGCCAGGTACCTGCCGGTAAAATGCGGCAATCAACCGCTGAAAGCCTTCTTCGCCGATTACGGCGTAAACATCCTGATCGTCAATGGGCACTGCGCTCATGTTACTCCGGCGATAATAGTAGCTGGCTCCCCGGTACGCATGGATTTCGCACAGGACCTCAAATCGCAAATCGATATCGTGCGAGTCATCTCCGACTACGTGCCGCGCCTGCGCCGTTTCGGAAATCGCTACTCCGGGCTGTGCCCGTTCCACAACGAGAAGACCCCCTCATTCTCCATCTATGCCGAGCACCAGTTCTATAAGTGCTTCGGGTGCGATGCCAAAGGCGACGTCTTCAACTTCGTCATGACCATTGAGGGCCTCACCTTTTGGGAAGCCCTGAAGAAGCTCGCCGACCAGCACGGAATTCCGCTTCCGAAACAGACTCAGGCTGCTGACGACCGGACCAAACTGCGCGCCGCCCTGTATGAGATTCACGAGATCGCCGCCGAACATTTCCGCGCCAATCTCGCCAGCCAGAACGGCGCGCCCGTTCGCGCCTACCTGTCTCAGCGCGGTGTCACTCAGGCCGCCGCGCAACAGTTTCAACTCGGTCTCTCCGACCGCACCGGGCGCACCCTGCTGCGCCTGCTGGAACAACGCGGCTTCAAACCCGAACAGATGGTGCCCTCCGGCCTGATCGGCCGAGGCGAAGACGGCTCCCTCTACGATCGCTTTCGCAACCGCCTGATGTTCCCGATCCACAGTGAATCGGGCAAGATCATCGCCTTTGGCGGCAGAGCGCTCGATGCGGAAGAAAAGGCCAAGTACCTCAACTCTCCCGAAACAGAAATCTACAAAAAGTCGAACGTCCTCTACAACCTGAATCGCGCCAAGCAGAGCGCCAGTCAGAACGATCGCATTGTGCTGGTGGAAGGCTACATGGACGTGATCGGCGCGTCCCAGGCAGGCATCACCGAAGTGGTCGCTTCCTGCGGCACGGCCCTCACGGTCGAGCAGATCCGCACCATGAAGCGGCATTCTCAGAACGTGCATTTGAACTTCGACCCCGACACCGCCGGCGCGAAAGCTTCCGAGCGCTCGATCGTGCTCCTGCTGGACGAAAACATTCACGTGCGCATGGTGGAACTCGAAGGCGGCCTCGATCCCGACGAATTCTGCAAAGAACACGGGGCCGACGTCTACCGGTCGCGTGTCGCCGGCGCGAAGGACTATTTCTATTGGCTGGCGGACCGCGCCCGCGCCCGCTTCAACATGCGCGAGCCACAGGGCCGGATCGAAGTCTTTCAGTTCCTGCTGCCCGCCATTCAGGGCCTCAACGACAAACTGAAACGCGCCGCCGTCGCGAGCGATCTGGCGTCGTACCTTGGCGTGGACTCCGGTGATGTTCTCGATCAGTTCCGCAAGATGGCCGCAGATCGCGTGGAGCGGCCCATTGCCCAGAAAGTCGATCCCGCCAAAGCAACGGACCGCATTCTGCTGCCGTTGCTGGTGGGCGAATGCGATGCCCGTGAGGATTTACTCAACGGCCTGCGGGAGATCGCGGCCATCCGCCAGGGTCCCACCGCTCAGATTTACCGGACGCTGATTGCAATGCACGACGCCGGCGAGCCAATCGGCTTCCATGCAGTGCATGACCGCCTCCCGCCGGAAGACCAGGAGCGCCTCGCTTCCATCGTTCTGGTCTCAGGTTCCGCGGCGCCATCCACTGAAGACGGACTCGCCTGTCTGGAGGCCCTGCGGCGCGATGAGCGCGATGCGGGACGCCGCGATCTGAAGGCTCAAATTAAGCTTGCGGAGCGCGAAGGCCGCATGCATGACGCCCTCCGCCTGATGTCCGAACTCGCCCTCCACAAATAGTTCCACGGCGGATGTCCTGTAACGGAAGGATTTCTCGCGTCACATTATGGGGAGTCTGATTGTGATCCGCCTGACCCTGTCAGGTGTACAATGGGGCCAAATCCAGCCCGGAGACAGGGGGTTCTTCAGTGCCGGAAGATCAGTTCGAAGTCGTCGATCCACTTGCTAAGGTGAGCAGGGATGGTGTTTTTGCGCTTTATGACGACACCATCGATCTGATTGCGCCTGACCTCGAAGAGATTCCTCTCGAAAATGCGCTGGACGACAAGGCCGATGGGCGCTTTGAAGAAGCGGAAGAACTCTTCGACGCAGATCCCACCGACAGAACGCACGATCCCGTTCGCCTGTACTTGCGCGAAATGGGTTCCGTCCCGCTGCTCAAGCGCGAAGGCGAAGTGGAAATCGCCCGCAGAATCGAGCGCGGCCAGGTCAAAGCGAAACGCATCCTCTCCCGCTGTCCCATGATCGTTCAGGAAGTGATCGACATCGGCGAGCGTGTTCGCTCCGGCGAGTTGCTGGCCCGCGATCTGTTACAGTTCAGCGACCCGCTGCCCACCGAAGAACTCTACGAGGAAGGCGCACGGAAGCTGATTGAAACCTGTGAGGACCTGGCCCGCCTCCGCCGCCGGTTCCTCCAGCAGAAACAGAAATTAGTTGCCGTTCCCCGGCAGACCAAACCGCGGCAGAACCGCCACCTTCGCTGGGAGCTCGGCCGCCTCGCTGTCCGGATTTCTCGCCTCTTCTGCGCGTTGCCGCTGCAGCATTCGGTGTTTCGCGATCTGATCTGTTCGCTGCGCAGAGCTGCCGACGAAGTGCGTCCCCTCGAACAGCAAATCGCCAAAAATCAGCGAGCTATTGAGGCAGCTTCGATCGGGCCACCGGAACCTTTGCGCGAGCTTCGCCGCGAGCAGAAACAACTGCAGCAGGCCATGCAGGATCTCGAAGATCGCTTCGAATCGAGCGCCACCGAACTGCGCCGCGCCGCCGATCAGGTGCAGCGCTCAGACCGCCAGGCCGAATCGGCCCGCCAGGAACTGATCGAGGCCAACCTCCGCTTGGTAGTGAGCATCGCCAAACGCTACAACAATCGCGGACTGCAATTCCTCGACCTCATCCAGGAAGGCAATATCGGCCTCATGAAGGCCGTGGAAAAGTTCGAGTACCGCCGCGGCTATAAGTTTTCCACTTATGCCACGTGGTGGGTGCGGCAGGCCATCACCCGTGCCATTGCCGATCAGGCCAGAACCATCCGCATTCCTGTCCACATGATCGAGACCATCAACAAGCTCATCAGGACGTCTCGCATCATGGTGCAGGAACTGGGCCGCGAACCGACCAATGACGAACTGGCGGTCCGCATGGAACTCTCGGTACAGAAGATCCGCAAGGTGCGGCAGGTGGCGCAGGAACCGGTTTCACTGGAAACTCCCGTCGGCGAAGAAGACGAGTCCCATCTGGGCGACTTTATTGTGGACCAGACCCACGTCTCCGCTTCCGAGCAGATGATCAACGTGAATCTGCACGAGCAGACCGCCGAAGTCCTCAAGAGCCTGTCGCCTCGCGAGGAAAAGATCATCCGGCTGCGCTTCGGGCTGGAAGACGGCAGCGAACATACGCTCGAGGAAGTGGGCCAGAACTTCAGCGTCACCCGCGAAAGAATTCGTCAGATTGAGGCTAAGGCACTGCGAAAGCTTCGGCACCCCAGCCGCAGCTTTCGCTTGAAAACATTCCTTGAAGAGGGCTAACCCGCCGAATCGGCCGCCCGGTTACGGCTTCTGACGATCGGTCAAAGTCCGAATCACGGGCGGCAGTTCGAAACGATCGGCCGGCAGCCTGGGGTTCCACTCCACTTTGTCGAAGTGCATCACCATCACCTGGCTCATCGCCTTCTGCGTCATCGTGAACGGCGTCAGAATCCCTTCGACCGGGCGATAGTCGGTGAATTCCGCTTCCACCGGGATCTCACCGAGCGGCGTCGTCATCGTCTGCGCCACCCGCACCAGTAAACCGGATTCGCGGTCGAAACTGAAGATCTCCGGCTTTCCTTCTTTAGGCGTCAGGCGGACCTGCCAGGCTGGCTTTCCGTCCACATCTTCCTGGCCGATCGTGCGCGCCTCTTTGTAGAAAGTCTTCCAGGTGGACATCAGGTCCAGACCCATTTTGGATGCCCGGACAGTAGCGGCTTTCTCCTCACCGTCTTTGATCCGCGGACCAGTCAGCGCATTGATCTCCCACGCGGTTTTACCGTCGAAACCTTCCTCGATTTTGCCAACCCCGGGCAGTTCAATTACCGAATAAGTCTTGTCACCCTGCTGAAAAACCGAAGCCGGACCGCTGATGTTGTGCCCCGCCATCTCCACCTTGCCGGTCATGGCTGCACTCTTCACTTTCGCGTAAGCTTCCGCGCCGCCGCTCTTGCTCAGACAGCGAGCCATCAGGCTCTCCGCTGACGGCAAATCGGCAGCCAGAGCCACAAAGGCGAAAAGAAATGCGGAAAGGAGCTTCATACAGGCAACCCCATCTTAACCCGCGCCGGAAGGGACGAATAAAAGCCGACTGGAAGATTTCAGCTGTGGAGAGAAATGAAAATGTGGGCTGCGGTCCGCTGGCCGCGAGGGTGTGAGGGGACTCGTAACGGCCAGCGGAGCGCGTACTTCTGAGAGCAATTGCCCTGAGCCGGCCAAATAGTTCCCACGTTATTTCACGACAGTTTCCTGCTTCGCTCCGTGTTGCAGCAGGAAAGCCGCAATCTCCGGGAAGCCGTTCCGCGCTGCCGCGTAAACCGGGCTGTGACCGCTCTTGTTCGCCAGGTTCGGGTTAGCCCCGTGTTCCAGCAGCAGAGTCACCATTTCGGATCGTCCCAGAGATGCGGCGATGTAGACCGGCGTCGTCCCTGAATCTGTCTCCACCGCGTTCACATCCGCGCCCTTTTCCAGCAGCAGCGATGCCACCGCTGTGTGCCCATTCAGTGCCGCATTGTGCAGTGGCGTCGCGCCACCAGCATCGCGCGCGTCCACCACAGCCCCGTGCGCCAGCAACACCGCAGCAATTGCGGAAAAGCCCTTCAGAGCCGCTCCATGAAGCGGCGTCGATCCCCCGGAATTCCTGGCACGGACATCGGCGCCGTTCTCGACCAGCAGTTGCACCGTTTCCGCATCGCCAGCGCTGACCGCCCTGCTCAGCAGCCCTGCCGTGCGGCTGCCAGGATTCGGCAACTTCCGCAGCAGAGCACGCAGTGTCTCCGTCTGATGCCCACGCGCCGCTCCGTCCAGCCCCGGCAGCGGGTCCGCGCCGTGCGCAAGCAGGATCTCCACCACCTTGGTGTACCCTCGCGCGGCAGCCACTCCCAGGGGCGTCTCTCCGGAAACAGAATTCGGCTGCCGGAACTCCGCACCGTGCTCCAGCAGCAGTTCCACCATCTCCGGCATTCCCCGGGCCGCTGCCTCGTCGAGCGGAGACATGCCAGAGGAGTCGCGCCGATTCACCGCTGCCTTTTCGAGCAGCAGTCCGGCAACCTCCACGTTGCCCCGCCCCGCCGCCAGATTCAGCGCATTGTTCACCGTCGCGCCATGCTGCAACAACAGCCTGACGATCTCCGCATTCCCGCGCACCACCGCATAATCGAGCGGCGTCGAGCCGCCTTCCGCGTGTTTTGCATCGGCCTTCGCCCCATGCTCCAGCAGAAGACGAACGGCTTCCACATTCCCCACCCAGGCGGCATCGTGCAGCGGCGTAGCGCCCAGCCGGTCGCGCTGATTCACTTCGGCCAGCACAGTGGCGCGAGGGCGTTGCAGCAGAGCCTCCAGACGGGCCAGATCGCCACTGCGAATCGCATCCTGCAACTCCCCGCCGCGCAGAGTCCCCGCCAGCAGAAGGATGCAGACCGCCAGTGACCCGCGCATCTGATTAGTGGTCCGGGAAGCCCACGTACTGCACTTCCTCTTCGAGCGGCATGCCCCAGCGCGTCTCCACGCGCCGTTTCAATTCGGCAATGATGGAACTCAGCTGTTTCGCATTCCCGTTCCCCGCATTGTAGATCAGGTTCGCGTGGTAATCGGCCACATGAATATCACCTTCCCGCAGCCCTCTAGCCCCCACCTGATCGAGGAACCAGGCGGAGGGCACCTTGCCCTCGATCACCACTTTTTCCGGAACCTGCGCCGCAACCGAAGCCGGCAGATCGGCGAACAGATAGTTCTTGAAGATGCTGCCTGCGCATTTCATGGTGGGCGGATACTTCTTATTCCGCACGTCCAGAATCTGATCGGCCCGGGCCTTCAACTCCCCCGCATCAGCAGGGTCCAGCAGCAACTCGAGCGAGAGAATGATCCACTCTTTGTGCTGCTTGAAAATGCTCTCCCGGTAATGAAAGCTGCACTGCGCGTTATCGAACGAACGGACCCGGCCCGCATCCAGAAACTGCACGCGTTGTGTCCGCTCGGAGATCGAGTGTCCATATGCCCCGGCGTTCCCATAAACCGCCGCTCCCACGGAACCGGGAA
>Ga0105237_10005804_pt1 | contig 13847 bp, 11 predicted proteins | sample KBSC24metaG_FD_81520 | JGI IMG/M metagenome (GOLD analysis project Ga0105237, IMG submission 81520) | Corn rhizosphere microbial communities from Kellogg Biological Station, Michigan, USA - KBS C2-4 metaG | ecosystem: Host-associated > Plants > Roots > Rhizosphere > Soil | place: Michigan, USA...
AGGCGGAGGCCGGAATCGTATTCGGCTCCGCCGCCTCCGCGCCGGCCAGGAAACCTGACAGCGTGCGGGCCACCTGTGAGGCGATCGGGCTGGCGCGATCGACTTACTACTATCAGTCGCACCGCTCGTCGGCGGCGATTGAGCTGGAACAGAAGATTGTTTTGCGGTTGCATGAGTTGCGGGAGCTGCATCCTGACGATGGTTATCGGCGGATGACTTTGCACTTGCAAGCCGAAGGTCTACACGTCAATAGGAAGCGAATCGCGCGGCTGATGCAACTACATGGACTGAGCAAGCGGCCTTCGCGGCCTGAAGCTGTTGGTTTCAGAAGCTTTCAACCGCGTGCTCCCATTGCGAATTTGCGGGATGGCGCACGGCTCACGGGTCCGTACCAGATGTGGGTGACCGACCTGGCTTATGCCCGTATTCGATCCAGCCTCGTGTACGCGTCGGCTGTCGTTGATGCCTGGTCGCGGGAAGTGGTGGGGTATGCGGCTTCATTGCAGGTGACTAACAGGCTGACGCGCATTGCTTTGCATTCCGCTGTGCGGTCACATCGGCCGGCGCCGGGGTGTATTCATCACTCTACCTGCGGGACTCAGTATCTGACCCACAGTTACTGTGAATTGCTCAGGCAGTATGGGTTGATACCGTCGGTTGGGGAGCCGGCAGGAAGATCCTCCACGACCTCCTGCAGCCCGCGACAGATCGTCGACGTGGCTGACTATCAGAGCTGGACGGATGTGCTCGAGCAGCCAAAGGAATTTATCCGGGCGCTGTATTCGCCGGAGCGGGTGGATTATCTGCTCGGGCGAAGGGCCGTGACCGAAGGATCGGCCATTCCGGTTGTCAACTGAGCGACGCAGGAGATCTCACTCTCGGGAAGCCGCCGCGGCGCTCAGCCAGTTGGCAAAATATCGGGAACGGCTGCGCTCCACCGCAATGAGCCAGCCGTTCTCTCGTTCACGAACCACGATAGCGGCGACTTGTGCAACGAGAGTTCGTTTGGCGCCCCCGACAGGCAAGCCGTTGCGCTCGAGTGAAATCGGGGAACCTTCAGTCAACAGCTCGAGTGAGCCGGGGCCGGACAATTCGAACCAGCACAAAGCGTCGGTGAAAACCGTCGCGTGGCAAAGGTGATCGGGAAACGCGTTGCGAATGCGCCCAACCAGACCACGTTCCTCTTCGACATCACATCGAATGAGCCACGATTTGGGAGACAGCCACATCGCCGTGCGCCCATCCGCTCTCGTGATCAGTCCGGCAACCGAGGGTAGATCGACTCCCGCCGCCGCGCTGCCTGTGACGATCACTGCGGCACCATCTACAGCGGCTGTGAGCAGCACACAGCCGATGTCAGCTCTCTCCAGTAGAACAGCGCGTGCCGAATTGAATCCGGTCACGGGAAGCGTCCCGCGAAATGACGCCTGGAGAGCGGAATCCGGTTGCAGGTTCATGCGTGCAGCCTCGCGTTACCCGAGTCGTAGAATGCAGGGTTGGTGATACGGCACGCGATCGCCGATCCACCGCTATACGCCAACACGACTTCGCCGTGACGAGCAAAACCGCGCTCAATGAGTGCAAGCCCAATCCATGCTCCCACGGAGGGACTGAAGCAGGCGGAGGTCACATAACCGTCTGTTCGGCAAGGAGGCCTGGTCTGACCTGGAGCAAGAATCCGAGCTCCGGCATCCAACGCTCCCTCCAGTGCGAGCAGACCCACGAGCTGCTCTCGCTCGTCACTCCTGGCAAACGAGAGCGCGAGGGATCGTTTACCGATGAAATCGTCAATGCGTTTGGCAACCAGGTCACCCATACCCACATCGAGAGGCGTGGTCCGCCCATTGGTGTCGGAACCCAGGTGCAGATAACCCTTTTCCAGGCGCAATCGCAGCCACGCTTCCAGTCCGACCGGACGGGGTTTGATTTCACCGTGCAGAAGGAGTGCCCTCATCAACGAGGCGCCATATCGGGCGGGAACCGAGATTTCGTATTGCAACTCACCGGTGAAACTGACCCGCGCAACGCGAGCCTCCACGCCGGCGATCACCCCTTCCCGGATTCGCATGTGGGGAAATGCCGCGTTCGAAATATCGAAATCGGGATCGAGGTGCGCCAACAGTGCCCGAGCTTTGGGGCCGGCGATGGCGATCGAAGCCCAGTGGGAAGTCACCGGTGAAACGGCGACCCGCATGGAAGGCCATTCAGTCTGTCGCCAACGCTCAAACCAGGCCGCAACGCTTTCCGCGTTTCCGGAGGTCGGGCTGGCAAGATAAACGTATTCACTCAGACGAGCGACCACGCCGTCATCGAAGATGACCCCGTCTTCCTTCGCCATGACCGAGTACCGGATCACTCCTGCCTTCAACGTCGACATGTTCGACACGTAGAAACGACTCAGAAACTCCGCGGCATCGGGCCCCGTCACCTCGATCTTGCCAAGTGAGGAGCTGTCGAAAACTCCTACGTGGTCGCGGACGGCACTCATCTCGGCAGCGACAGCGGCTTCCCGCGATTCACCGTTGCGTCGATACCAGTCCGGTCGCTCCCAACCAAAGTCTTCAAAAACCGCCGAGTGCTCCTCATGTACCGAATGGGCGGGCAACAGGCGTCTCGGCTTATACAAGTCACCACGGCGGCGATTGGCAATCGTCCCCATACGGACCGCAACGTAGGGCGGGCGGAAGGTCGTGGTCCCCATGGCCTCGGGAGCCACTCCCCGGCTCCCCGCCATGATCGCCAATCCGTTGACGTTTGAGGTACGTCCTTGATCAGTCCCCATGCCTAACGTCGTATAACGCTTCAGATGTTCCACGGAGACATAATTTTCTCGCGCGGCTATTTCTACATCGGACACTTTGACGTCATTTTGAAAATCAACCCACATCTCGGCGGATGAGCCGTGGTCAGGCCGCCACAGGGGCACGACCGTGCCGCAGGACAATCCTTCAACTGACTCATCCGGCGGCAGCCCGATCGAGATCCCAACCGTGTTGCCCAGTACTCGAGCTGCGCGAGCGCCATCGGCCAGCGTCGTAGCAAGGTCAGCAGTGCCTGCAACTCCCCCGACCGCAGACCAGTCCGCCGGCAACTTTCCGGGGAGAAATGCACTGAGCCGCGAGTCATACACCGGTTTCGTGCCGCGGTGACTCGCCAGATGAATCAACGGTGTAAAGCCGCCAGACACGGCCAAAGAACTGCAGGGTATCCTCCGCCTGGCACCCTCTGTGCCGCAAACGGAAATGCTCGTGAGTCGCCGATAGCCGGATGTCGCAGTGATCTGCGCTTCGAAGAGACATTCGATCCCCGCGCCGCGCGCGGCAACACGGTGAACAGCGGCAGTCTCTTCGCGCGTATCCACCACAGCAACGACGTTGATCCCCGCCTGTTGAGCAGCCAGCGCCGTCAAATAGCCACTGTCATTGTTGGTATAGATGGCCAACGTGCTTGCCGGCGCAACTGCAAACTCCCTGATCAATCGACGCACCGAGGAAGACAGCATGATTCCCGGGCGATCATTGCCCGCGAAAACCATGGGCCGATCGATCATTCCGGTTGCCAGCACAACCTGTCGCGCATGCACCTTCCAAATATACTCAGCGCGCACACCGAATGGGTCACGCACAGACTGAAGCAACGTGAAGTGATTACCTTCATACGCTGCGGTCACTATCGTCGAGTTGAGCACAGTCATGTTCGTGTCCGCGGCAATCTCGACCGCAACCACACGCGCCCATTCGTCCCCTGCTCGACTGCCGATCCCAGTCTGCTCCCAGAGCAGCGAGCCCCCAACCTGCGGCTGATCGTCGGCGAGAATGACTTTCAGGCCGCTGTCGATGAGTGCGCGCGCAGTCGCCAGACCAGCGGGACCCCCACCGACGATGAATACATCGCAATTGACATGCCTGTGGTGAACGACGCGCGTTTCAACAGTATCTCGTGGCCGTCCGAAGCCGGTCGAACGCTCTATCAGCGGCTCGAACAATGCCCAGGTGGGCCACTTGAAGGTCTTGTAGTAAAAACCAGCGCCCAGAATCCGGCTGAACAATTGCAGGCCCGCTGCCAGATCGAATCCGCTCGTCGGCCATCCGGTCACAGAGCGTGCTTCGAGTCCCTCGCACAGGTGTACCTGCCCGGCTCGCAACGCAGGCTCGTAGGCATATCGGTCGCGCACCGCCAGCATCGAGTTAGGGTCTTCGACCCCTGCGCCATAAAAGCCCCGTGGCCGGTGATACTTGAAACTGCGTCCGATGATATTCACGCCATTGGCGATCAACGCCGATGCCAGCGTGTCGCCGGGATGTCCCTTTAAAACCGATCCATTGAAAGTAAACGAGATCGTTCGGGTGCGGTCGATGCGACCGCCGACCGGTAGTCTATAACCGTGACTCATCCGAGCGCCTCATCAAAACGCACCACCGCCACCACCTCATGAGTTAACGTGTGCCGCGTGACCTCGAACCATTGGCCACAGCCTGCGCTACAACACCACTGTTCGTTGTGCAGTCCCTTGGTATTTGTCCGCATGAACAGATAGTCGGTCCACTCGCCATCCGATGCCGTGTTTGGATCCGGCCGAGCAATGCCAGCCTCACCGCCGTAGGTCAACTCCTCTTCTGTCCGCTGCTCGTGGCAGTAGGGGCAACGTATGACGATCATGATAGGGAAGACTCAGTGCGCGATGCCGGATGCAGCGCCTTCGTCAACCAGACGGTTGCTGCGAAAGCGATCGAGGCCAAATTTCTCAGCGAGGGGGTGCTGCTTACCCACGGCCAGGGCATGAGCCAACAACATGCCGCCCGCGGGTATGGCCTTGAAGCCGCCCGTGCCCCAACCACAGTTGATAAATAGATTGTCGACAGGCGTGGGACCCAGGATCGGCGAACTATCGGGAACTACATCGACGATTCCTGCCCAATGACGCATCAGGCGCGTCTGCGCAAACACCGGAAACATTTCCACAACCGAGGTAATCGTCTTCTCGATCGTGCAGAACGTGCCGCGCTGTCCATAAGAATGATACAGATCCAGAATACTGCCCATCACGAGCTCGCCCTTCTGGGTTTGATTGATGTAAACACCGGTTGCCGGCGAAGACACCATCGTACCGAGGACCGGGCGGATGGGCTCGGAGACCATGGCCTGCAGACAGTGACTGGTCACCGGCAGGCGAAATCCAGCCATGTCGGCAATGACACTGGAATGTCCTGCCACCGCCATTCCCACTACATCGCACCCGATACTTCCATGGCTCGTCTGGATCGAGTTGATGCGGTTGCCAGCCTTTCCAAAGCCCAGCACTTCACAGTTTTGAATGATGTCGACACCGAGACTGCTGGCAGCGCGAGCAAAACCCCAGGCGACCGCATCATGGCGGATCGTGCCGCCACGGCGTTGAATGAATGCACCACGGATCGGGTAACGCGCGGTCTCACTCACATTGAGCAGCGGCACCAGGCGCTTCAACTCGGCCAGATCGATGATCTCGCCCTCCACGCCATTGCACGCCAGGTAGTTGACCTTGTGCCGCGCCAGCTCGAGTTGGTGCTGATTGTAGATCAGCGTCATGTACCCGCGCTGGGACAGCATGATGTTGAAGTTGAGCTCCCGAGCTGCGCGCTCGTAGAACCGCAACGCCCAGTCATAGACTGCGGCGCTTTCCGGAAACAGGTAATCCGAGCGAACGACAGTCGTATTGCGGCCCGTGTTACCACCGCCGAGCCAACCTTTCTCGAGAACGGCAACATTGCGGACGCCGTGCTCCTTGGCGAGGTAATAGGCGGTTGCCAGACCGTGGCCTCCTCCACCGATGATGACCGCGTCATAACTCGGTCGCGGAACGGGCTCACGCCAAGCGGGCTGCCATCCCACATTCTTCCGCAATCCCTGCAATACCAGATTCGCCAGCGAGTACCGTTGCATCGTGTCCGTAGATTGACCGATCACTGCGCGAACTGGACGCCTCAGACCACCCGAACTTCGGTGTGATTCTCGCCGCCTTGGTGACTGCCCGCAACTAACCTGCGTACAGGCTCCCGGCTCGTCCAGAAACGCACGTTCTCTCGGGCGCCTCGTCCGGTGTGTCGTTTGATCTGCCGCTCCGCCACCTCACTGACCGAATTCGCCGCCAGGAAATCGATGAACGACCGGACGGCCGGCAACATTCCTCGTCGAGAGGGAAACACGACCTGGATCTCGCACAGAGGTGCGAGGTAGTCGGGCACGACTACCTCCAGCAAACCTTGTCGAACTTCACTCTGGCAGGCGGTCAGCGGCAGCTGCGCGATTCCCAGCCCATTGACGGCGGCCTGACGGATCAAAAACAGATCGTCGGCAATCAGCGTGGGCTCATGTCGCACCTGGACTTCGTTCTCGTCCGGGTCCACCAGTTTCCAAACATGTGGCCCCGCGACGGATCCATATCCCAAGGTGGGAAGCTGCGCGGCCTCCGTGAGATTGCCAGGACGGCCGTGACGGTCCAAAAAGCCCTTGCTGGCCACGAGAACCGGTTGAATGATCCCCAGCGATCTCATGATCATGCCGGAGTCTTCGCTCGGCACCTGTCGCACGCGAACGCAAAGATCAAAATTTTCGTCCAGGTCCACTTTGCGATCGGCCACTTCCATTGCGATCCGGACCTGCGGATTTTTCTCCACAAATCGCGGGATCAGGGGTCCCACGACCAACTGGGCAATGATCGACGGGCAACTGATGCGGATCATCCCGGAGGGAGCTGCTTTGGCGCAGGCAATCCGCTCGTAGGCGCTCTGAGCCTCCGCGACCATTTTTACGCAGTGGGCGTGAAATTCCATTCCCAGGTCCGTGACCGCGAAGTGTCGCGTGGTGCGCTGCACGAGGCGAACTCCAAGGCGGTCTTCCAGCTGGCTGATTCGGCGACAGATGCTCGAGCGAGCGACACCGAGAGCCTTGGCAGCTCCCGTGAAGCCGTTGTGCTCGACGACTTGAGAAAAGACGTAAAGATCGTTCAAGTCTTGCATTGCTTCGCCCAAGCACAGCGTCGCCTTCCGTCGGCTGGTGTGCTGCTGACTCCAGGAACCGCCAATTCGTCCAAAAACTCGAATACTTTTGCGACCTTCGCAGCCGCTCGCACACTTCAAACGGTCGAAATCCGGATTTCCGTTACTCACCCACGCCTGCCCGGAGGCTTGGCGCACTACTTTCAGGAACAACGGCGCCGGCCGCTTCGATAGGCTAGAGGACTCGAAACATCCGCCTGGTAATAACGGATTTCCTGCTTCGCAACCGTCCCCATGGTAATACCGACATTAGTCGGCAAATCCAGACCAAACACACTCTTTGATGGACTCCCGCCGATCCATCCATCGCTGGCTCGTACAGAGCGTGGTACTCACGCTCTGCACAGTCGCGCTGAGCTCATTGCGCAGTGCAGCAGACACCCAAGCCCCAATGTGTAGCACTCCGATGGTTCGCTACACATCGGATGTTGGTGAACGCTTCTACACCACCCTCCCCGACGGATCCCAAATTGCGCTCAATTCTGACACCGATGTCCTGGTGAGCTGCTCGCGAACCGGAAGACTGGTCCGGCTCCTGCGGGGCGAAGCGCAAATCAAAGTCAGACACGAGCGTGCATCCCGCCCATTTCTGGTTTGGACCGACCACGGAGTCGTAGAGGACGTGGGAACCGGATTCATCGTACGGGAAAAGCAGGATTCCATGGAAGTCGCCGTCACCGAGGGCACGGTTCGTGTCTACCCTGGAGCGAATAGCCTGCGTCAACCGAGTAGCAACGCCCCGTTGACAGTAGATGGGGTTGGCGCGGAGTTCCACAAAGGTGCACATGTCAGCGTCTCCGCCGATGGCAAGTTGTTCGTTCTGCCTGCACTCAATAATGACGGCCTGAATCGCCTCCTGGCCTGGCGCACCGGGCACATTGACGTCGATCACATACCTCTCGCGGACGCAGTAGCCGAATTCAACAGATACAGTCACCGCCGGTACGAGCTGGGACGCATCCCGCCCCAATACGCGAAACACCCCCTGATCGGCTACTTCGACGAAGCCCGCATCGACGATCTCCTGGTAGCCGCGGAAAAGGAGTTGCACATTCGATTGCGCAAAACCGAAGATGCGGACGGCAACATCCTCCTGACTATCGTCGAAACCAGGCCGCCCCGCTCCCACTAAAACCGCTCAACCCGCTCAACTCGCCGGAAGTCTCGGCGCATTGATGCGCTGCAAGTTGCCCTTTAGTCTGCTACCCGCTGCGGCGCGACGCGAGCGATGCTGGTGTTGCCGATCCTGACGTCTGCACATCACATTGTTAGGGACATGGAGAGATGACAATGAAAATATCCACGCAAGGTATTGGACTGAACATGATCGATTGTGGATCGGTGACCAGGAGTACTCGGGGCCTGCCGTACGGGTTCTTTCATGAAAACGCGCCAGCGCCCTTCAACTGGATGGTCTTCACTTAAGCATTGATGGCAATGGCGGCCGCGGGATTCCCGCGGCCGCTAGCGCCGATATTCGATCGCAAGGCTGACACGCCGCCCCAGCAGATCCCCGTTCTCCGGGTCGTAGCCGATCGTCGACAGGCTGTTGTTCAGGAACGGGGGTTGTTGATTGAAAATATTGAGACCTCGCACAGACACACTCAGTCGTCCGGGATGCCGCAGCCGGATGTTGTGACCCACCACGAGATCCCAGGTTACCCATGGATTGACTGTTCGGTTCGGATCACAGCCCGTATCCACATAACCACTCTGGAAGTTGACCGCGGGAGATGTGAAAAAGCCCCGCCAGTCCCAACTGAATGCGCTGCGGAACCGCAGGTTTACCGGGTAATGGGGTGTGTTTCGATGGCTGATCAGTGGGCTGTCCGGCACGTCCGCAACCTTGAAATGTAGCGTGTACGTGGCCGAGATATCGCCGCCCACCGTTCCATACGGTGTGTCGTGCGAGTACTTGCCCTTGAAATCCAACCCGTCAGTCACGAGCGAGCCCACATCGTGAATCCTGAGGTCCACGAGCGCGTCAACCTGTGCATTGAGGCACTGATCTTGCGCACCCAGAAACTGACCGTGCTCGCAAACATAGGCGCGCGTTGCGGCGGTCGGATTTCGGGTCACGAGATAGTTGTATTGGGGATCGCTGAACACATTGGCGGGGAGCTCTTGCGGTGGGGTAACCTGATTGGATGCGGAGATGTGAAAGTAATTGAGTCCCAGAGCGAGCTCCGGAACAGATGACGGTGAATAATCCGCGCCGAGGCTCCAACTGCGTGCAGTCTCTGCGCGCAAGCTGGCGTTGTTGCCCGTCCATAACAGTGTCCGGCTGAGCTGTGTCGGAGAGTTCGGGTCCGGGAGCGCATGGATCTGGCTGAGATTCGGGGATTCATTCAGGTCAGGCAGATTTGGCGGTCGGAAAAAGCGCGCCCACGATGCCTTCAGGCGCAAGTCTGACACGGGCTGCAACTCGACTTCGACGCCAGGGGTCGCTACCTCGCCTGCGTCGCTGAAATGCTCGTAGCGAACGCCCCCCGAGATATCCAGCGCGACGGGGAGGTATGTAATGGTATCGGGCTTCAGTACCGGAATCGTGCTTTGCAGAAACAGCGCACTGACCGTTCTGTTGCTGTTGGTCGGGGGCGATTGTATGAGCGCGGTCGAGGACAGTGAGGGGCTGACTGTCGACTCAAAAGACTGCACCCGGTACTCATATCCGGCCGTCACCGCCACGGGGCCGGCACCCGGTAACGGGACCGGTATTGCACCGGAAGCGCTCAGGTTGAAATACGTAAAAGCGGAGTCGTACTTCAGCCACGCATCCGCACGGATTGCATCCAGCGTGGAGGAATTGTTGTTGGAACCGTCAGCGAACGGGTTGAACGCGACCGAGCGGTCGCGGCTCGCGAGGTATGTCTGCAGAGTTCCGAAATTGACCAGATTGTGTTGCACCAGGTGCTGATCTTCAAATGCATACCCGAAATAGCCATGCAGGCTCCACGCAGGGCTCAACCCGTGATCGAATCCCAGTGCCAGCTGCCCGCTGGCAATCTGGCTCCTCTGTTTGATGGGCCCGAGGTCCTTCCCAAAATCATACAGCACGGTGAGCGGGAAGTGATTTCCGCTCACGGGATTCAGGTAGAACGGGTTCGTGTCCGGTACGGACAGGACCGTGGTCAATGGCGCTTCCACAGCTTCGATACGGCGCCGATTGAGCAGCGAGTTGAAAAAAAGATTCCAGTCATCCCCGACCCGCCACGTCGCACTCGCAAGCAGATTCAATCGCTCCTGCTGCGGCAGCAGCCACGTGTCGGCCAATGTATCCGACAGATTCGGCCCCGGAAGCAACTGTGAGGGTGTGAGCGAGGTTCCGTCCTGCCCGGGCGGCACACCCCATAGCCCCCCCTGACTGTCAATCAGGGTCGCGGGATTGCTCGCCAGGCTGTCGAAATTGGTTCCGTGCCACGGTGACAGATCGCTGGTTCCCTGGCTTCGATCAAAGGCCGGCAATTCCTGGCGCGAATAGTATTCAAACGACAGAAGGCCTGCGAAGCGATCCCACTCCCTGGCGAACATCTGGCTGAATGTCTTCTCTCCCAGCGGGCCGTTGGGCGAGCTGCTCAGGGAGCCGGTGGTGATCGATGGCGATGAAGGATCGCGCAGTATGATGTTGATTATTCCGCCGGCGGCATCAGATCCATACAGGGTAGCTGCGCTGTCTGTCAGGATGTCAATGTGATCTACGGCGGAAATCGGCAGGTTTGAGACATCGGTAAATGTGGCGCCGGTGCCACTTGGCGCCAATCTCCTGCCGTTGACCAGAATCAGTGTTGCGCGCTGTCCGATACCATACAGGTTGATTCCAGAACCCCGGCCCGTGTTGGTTCGAGCTTCGCGTTGAAAAAGAAACGTATCTTCCGTCGCGCCACTTCCCTGGTTCTGCGGGAGGGAGCGCGCCCAATCGGCGATCGTACTGAAGCCTTGCCGTGCCAGATCCACGTCCGATACACGCAGCCACCGGCTACCGGGAGGGCCCAATAGGTCGTAGCTCGGATCTCTTCGAGTCACAATCCGTACAGTTGGCAATTCCCGGACGGCGGGTGCCGGCCCCGGAGCCGCGGCCGGCGGGACCGGTTTGGGAGCCGGATCAATCGAGATCACCCGGGAATTGAGCATCGACGAGGTCAAGCCGCTGCCATCCAGCAACAGCTTCAAGGCCTCGAGTGGCTCGAAGTCGCCGCGCACGGCGCGGGTCTGAAAAGGGGTCAGTCGCCCCGACTCATATAAAACCGAGAGTCCCGCCTGCTCAACGAATTTGCGTACCGATTGCTCGGCCGACTCGGCGGGAATATCAAATGTCTTTTTCTCGGCGGCACAGGCGAGCGTCGGAAAGAACCCGCGACCCAGCACGTAAAGGCCGGCGAGAGCGATCAGAATGCCGCGTCTTATGACACATTCCCTGAAGATTGCGCGTTTAGCGGAAGTCTACCCGCGCGCTGATCGAGTCCTCAACCGCAATTCGCGCATTGTGTTGTTTCCCCACCTCCCTGCAGTCGCAACCTTCCCCGCAAATTGCGCCCCCGGCGTGGGATCCTACCGGGTCGGATTCAATATGTCGTTTTGCAGCGCCGCACGGATAATTTGCAATCGAAAATACACTGACTGGGACCTTTTCGACGCATTTGCACTAACGGACTTTGCGGTATTGGCCGTCTTCCGTTCGAGTGGTAAAGCTTCGTCCTCGACAATTGTCAGTAGACAATTTACGAAACAACACTAAACACACGCGGCTCAACCCGGGCCTCGGGGGAGATTCGCCTGTATGGCGGTGATCAGGTTCCGCTCACTCGTCTTTGCGCTTCCGCTGTTGGCCTCAGGAGCGGCGGACATTGCTCACTCCGTGCAGGGAGTCGATCAGGCCGGAACGGGCGTGTTTGCTTCCAACCGCGTCTATTCGGCGGGTCTCTACGAGCGCAGGTACGTTCAAACTGCCGATGGCTCGGTGATCTGGCTGAATGCCGGCGCGAGCATAATAGTCTGTTTCACCACGGAAGTGCGCTCAGTGGTGCTTCTCTCCGGCGAGGCACTTTTCATTGTCAAACACGACAGCCGACACCCGTTTCGGGTTTTCAGCGGGCGATCCGTCGCGGAAGACGTGGGCACTGTGTTCGAAGTTACGAAGAAACCCACGTCGACGACCTTCCTCGTTGCAGAAGGCGAAATTGCGGTTTTCGATTCCGCCCATCTGGGACTCGAGAGCAGCAGGAAGGCTGTTCCGAACTATGATGAGGTCCCCCAGTACCGCCGCGGCGATCAGGTTGAGATCTCCGATGAGTCGGGTGCGCAGCTCAGACATTCATATCTTGCGGACGACAATCTCTCGAACGCGCTCGCCTGGAAGGACGGCCGGGTGCGTTTTGCGCAGACGCCCCTGGATGAAGCGGTCGCCGAATTCAATCACTACAGTCAGATCAAGATAGAGCTGGCGCCGGATGTGCAGCAACTCGGATTGCGTGTCTCCGGAAGCTTTGTCTTTGATGATGCTGATGCGTTTGCGGCGGGCATGATGCACGAGTGGGCCCTGCATGCCCGCGAATCCGCCGGTTCCGAGGGAAACCGGGTCATCGTTCTGACATCGGAGCCGGGTGGCAGACACTCGAAGCGCAACTGAGGAACTGAGCTCACCTCGCGCTGACGATCCAATCCTCCCCCTCCAACTTCCCCTGCAGCCCCCACTCCGACTTCAGGAAGTCAACGAGACTCTGCGGATCGTCATTCTCGAAAGTAGCCGACACCCTCTTGCCTTCCCCCACCGCGCCCACCAGAACCACTTTTCCCCGGTTGTACCGATTCAGCTCTTTCACGACCGCGGGAAGCGGCATGTCTTCGAAAATCAACTTACGCTCGCGCCACGCGAGGGCGGCGGCGATATTCGCATGCCCCCGGATGGTAATCCGCCCGCCGTCTACCTGAGCCTGCTCGCCCGCATTCACCCGCGCGGACGTGCGCGCGCCGGCTGAGATCCGAACCGCGCCCTGGGCTACGGAGATATCTGTGATCAGATCGTGGCGATAGACGTTGAAGCGCGTCCCCAGCGCCGTTACGGCCACGTCTCCGGCCTTCACCACAAATGGCCGCCGGGCATCGGCCCCGACATCAAACAGCGCCTCACCCTGGAGCAACTGCAGGTCGCGTTGCGAGGACGTGTAGCGAACCTTGACCTTCGAGTCGGTGTTCAATATGACGAGCGAGCCGTCTTCGAGCTTGGATGAGTGTTGCTCGCCAACCACGGTGGTGTACAGAATGGACGATGGAGAGATCCACACGTAGGCGCCGCCAACCACGGCACAAGCGACCGTTGCAGCGATACCCCACGCAACCGCCCGTCGACGACGTATGGAATCTTCTGCATCGCAACACACTGCGGTTTGTTTCGTGCCCAGCTCATCGAACAGGTTCACAACCTCGGCTGCCGGCAACTGCGCGAGCGCCCGAACATCCACCAGATCTCGTATATCGACGTCGTTCAGCTCGCAGTACGCCTCATGCAGCTCCATGAACTCCTTCAGATGCAACGTTGATTGCCGTACCCACTGCGTAAAGCGACGCTCGAGCTCGATGCGATCCTCGTGTGATCCGGTGTCATCATTGTCCGCGTTTTCGAGGAGCATCACCCACTCGGCGGCTTCGTCCGCGATCCTTCTTCTCTCTCGTGCGCGCCTCTTGCGACGCAGCATCATTTAGGACTCCGCTTGTGCTTGTTGGATCGCTGGCGCGTGAGATGCTCACGGATTCCCTGAAGCGCCGTCGAAATGTACTTCTTCACGGCATGTTCCGTGACGTTCATTTTCCTGG
>Ga0105237_10005806_pt1 | contig 13845 bp, 14 predicted proteins | sample KBSC24metaG_FD_81520 | JGI IMG/M metagenome (GOLD analysis project Ga0105237, IMG submission 81520) | Corn rhizosphere microbial communities from Kellogg Biological Station, Michigan, USA - KBS C2-4 metaG | ecosystem: Host-associated > Plants > Roots > Rhizosphere > Soil | place: Michigan, USA...
GACGTTCCGCTCGCACATCGACGGGGCCAAGGTCGAACTGTCGCCGGAGCGTTCGATCGAGGTGCAGCTTCTGCTCGGCTCCGATATCGCCATGCAGCTCGACGAATGCGTGCGGCTGCCGGCCGCATCAGCCGATATCGAGCGCGCCATGCAGTTGTCGCTGCGCTGGGCCGAGCGCTCCAAGCGCGCCTTCGCGCAGGCGCCGCCGGGCCATATGCTGTTCGGCATCGTGCAGGGGGGCGACATTCCGGCCCTGCGCCAGGCCAGCGCGCAGGGCCTGGTCGACATCGGCTTTCATGGCTATGCGATCGGCGGGCTCGCGGTTGGCGAACCGCAGGCGGTGATGCTGGCCACGATCGAGCAAACGGTCCCGGCGCTGCCCGCGGACAGGCCGCATTATCTGATGGGGGTCGGCACCCCCGAGGATATTCTGGAGGCGGTCGCGCGCGGCGTCGACATGTTCGATTGCGTGATGCCGACCCGCAATGGACGCCACGGGGTGGCGTTCACCCGGTTCGGCCAGATCAACCTGCGCAACGCGCGCCACGCCGACGATCCCCGGCCGCTCGACGAGGAAAGCCCTTGGCCATCGACGCGCTCCTATGCGCGCGCCTATCTGCATCATCTTGTCAAATCGGGCGAGACGCTGGGTGCGATGCTGCTGTCGGAAATCAATATCGCCTACTACCAGGAGCTGATGCAGGGCATGCGCGAAGCGATCGCGAACGGCAGGTTCGAGGAGTTTCGCGCCGCCACGCGCGCCGGATGGGCGCGCGGCGATATCGATCCGCGATAGGGTCCAGGACGCCTACAGCGCCACGCCCATCGCCTCTGCGATCAGCGAGAGATCCTGCGATGGGATCTCGAACAGCCCGAAGCGAAGCTGATAGCCCCAGTTCTTGTTGCCGCGCGCGAACGAGAGATGTTCGAGCAGCGGATGGATCGGCGCTTCCGCGGCCTCGCTCCACGACACGTCCCGTCGGAACGGACGAAAGCCGCCTCCCATGTCGACCTGATACGGTGTGCCAGGTCGGACGGTGCCGAGCGCGGTGAACGCCTGCAGGCGGTCCATGCCCCCAAAGCTGTTGGTCGGCGAGTAATAGGCGATGCCGTCGCCGGGAGCGATGCGGCGCAGGGGCCCGGCCTTGCCGTGGCAGACCTGCATGAAGCCATGGCCTCGGCCGAGCCGAACGTGCTCGGCCGAGGCGACCGCGATCCAATGTCGCCGGCTCATGGCGCGGCCGGGGCGAAGACGCGGAGGCGATGACCGTCCGGATCGAGCGCGACGAAGGTGGTGCCGAAATCCATTTTCGTCGGCACCTGCGCGATGCTCAGCCCCCGCTTGCTCCAGTCGGCATGAATGGCGCTGACGGCGGCAGGATCCGCGACGGTGAAGGCCACCTCGCTTGCTCCAGCGGCGGCGGTCGCCCTTGGCTCCACGCCGCTACGCGACCACAGGCCGAGCATCACCCCATCGCGCAACGCCAGCATGGCGAAGGTCGGTGACTGATCGATGACCGGCACGTCGAGCAGTCCGGCATAGAATTTTGCGCTCGCCGGCGGGCTTTCAACATAGAGAATGACGAAGCTGAAATTGGGCATGCAGTGCTCTCCGCTTTGGCGCCACCTCGGCGCCACGGGAACACCCTAGCCGACTATACTGACAGTTCTTGTCAGCAGTGTTTCACTGCTCCGGAATGCCTTCGAGGCTGCGCCACTCCTGCAGGAGCGCCTGGCGGCGGCGCGGGTAGCGTCTGGTCAGCGGCTTCAGCGCCTCGATCCGATCGGTGCGAAAATGCCGGTAGCCATCGCGCAATTCACACCATGCGACGACCATGCGGACGCGGTCGAAGAATGCCAGCGCAAACGGCCAGATGATGCGCCGGGTCGAGGCCTTGCTGCCGTCCGCGTAGACGATCTGGAGCTTGTGTTCGCTCCGGATGGCGGCGCGAATGGATGGCAGTTCGGCGTCGCCAGCCGCGATCGGCTTGCCGGGGCCGATCAGAAGGTTGGTCGCATCGAGGCTGGCCTTGAGGTCGTCGGGCAGCACCGCGGCGATCTTCGCAAGGGCGTTGCGCGCGGAATCGCCGAGCGGGGTATCGGCGCGCTCCGACACCCATCGCGATCCCAGCACCAGCGCTTCGATTTCCTGCTCTGAAAACATCAGCGGCGGCAGCATGAAACCGGGGCGAAGGACATAGCCGACGCCGGCCTCGCCATCGATGTGGGCGCCTTGCGCTTTCAGGGTCTCGATATCGCGATAAAGCGTCCGCAAGGAAACGCCGGCCTGTTCGGCGAGCCGGGCGCCGCTGACCGGCCGTCGATGCTGCCGCAGGGCCTGGATGAGATCGAGCAGGCGTTGCGCGCGGGACATTGGGAGCAATCTGAAGCGGGAACGTCAGTCTATCATACTATCGCAGACAAACGATGTCAGGAGTTCTTCGCAGTCACTGCCGATGGTTTGGGGCGGGCAATCGCAACGGCATCTTCAATCCCCAGGCGATCGGGAAATCCAGGTGCGGAATGAGACCACGCGCCCTATGCGTCACCGCGACGACCCGCTGCAGCTCCAAAAAAATGGTCACATCCGACGCGCTGCGCTCGCCGCGACGACATCGCCGGCGTCAGCGCTCGACAATCGTCGCGCGAGCCGTCGATGAGACCGAGCTTTGTCAGCGACGAAATCCGCCCGCGAGTGTCGTGGATTTGACTCTCGCATCTCCGCGAGGGCCCGGTCCAAACGCCACGACCAAACCACGCTGGAAGGCCATATTTCCCAGTGTTTTTTTGGTTTTCAGGCTTGCAGTTGAACGCGGATCGCGACGTCACGCGACCATCAGAACCGGAGCGCTAGTTGCAGCGAAAGCGCTTGTTGACCGAATGCCTGGTGACGAAGCCATACCCGCAGGTATCGCAGGTCCACAGATAGCTGATCACACTGGTGTCAACAAAAGCGGATGCTTCGGCAGCGATCATCGAGTCCGCACATACGGGGCAGGTCGGAAGATCGCGTCCACGCGGATCTGCATTGGAGGCAGCGATCGACTGGATTTCAGCGAGTGCTGGCATCGTGACCTCCTGCCGATCAGAACCTTGTTGACTGAAGTATATATACAACAAGGTCTTTGACCTTGTCGCAACACAAATACGTTGGTTTTACGAAATCTTCTATATATGACCATGTGCTGCATCGCAGCGAAGTCGTCTTCTTCAGGAATCCAGCTTGCGCAGTGCCACATGCTGTCCTTATTTTGCGTTAAAGCGTGCGAGTTTTCTCCCATCATTACCGGCGAGGGTTTGTCATGGATGCGTCATCAGCGTCGAGTGTAGCACGGCGTCCCGGACGCGGCCGGGTGTTTGACTCGATTGTCGATGCGATCGGAGACACACCCATTGTGCGGTTGCGAAGATTGCCGCAGCAACGTGGGGTCAATGCGACCATTCTCGCCAAACTCGAATATTTCAATCCAGCCGCCAGCGTGAAGGATCGCATCGGCGCCGCGATGATCATCGCGATGGAACAGGCCGGCGTGATCAATCCCGACACCGTTCTGATCGAGCCGACGTCAGGAAATACAGGCATTGCACTCGCCTTCGTCGCTGCGTCACGTGGCTATCGGCTGCAACTCGTGATGCCGGATTCGATGTCGATCGAACGGCGCAAGATGCTGGCGTTTCTGGGCGCGGAGATCGTGCTCACACCGGCCGCGCAGGGCATGAAGGGGGCGATCGCCACCGCCGAGGAAATGGTGCGGACGATTCCCAACGCGGTGATGCCCCAGCAATTCAAGAACCTTGCCAATCCCGACATTCACCGGCGCACGACGGCGGAAGAGATCTGGAACGACACCGGCGGCAATATTGATTTTTTCGTGGCGGGTGTCGGCACCGGCGGCACCATCACCGGGGTCGGGCAGGTGCTCAAACCGCGCAAGCCGTCGCTGCGGGTCGTCGCCGTGGAGCCGGAGGAAAGCCCTGTCTTGTCGGGCGGGCAGCACTCGCCGCATAAGATCCAGGGCATCGGCGCGGGCTTCATTCCCGATATCCTGGATCGCTCGGTGATCGACGAGATCGTCAAGATCAACAGCGCGACCGCGCTCGAGACTTCGCGCGCCCTGGCCCGCAATGAGGGCATTCCCGGGGGCATTTCCTCAGGTGCCGCAATCGCCGCGGCGCTCGAAATCGGCAAGCGGCCGGACAATGCGGGCAAGACCATCCTCGCGATTGTGCCGTCATTCTCCGAGCGCTATCTGTCAACGGCCCTGTTTGAGGGAATCTAGTACGCTGATTGAAGTTCGTGAACCGCAAGCCGCGAGTTGAACCCACGACCATCCAATCGAAAGCGACACCCAATCGCAAACCTGCCAGCGCGCACTGCTTTTACGATGGTCGTGAAAGGTGGGGGCTGAAATGGCTCACGAGTTTCGAAAAAAATAGGCACCAGACATGGCCGATCAGACCCCGCCGCGGCGACCGCGGACTTTGAACGACGCGCGGACGGAAGCCGAAGCGGCCTTCAAGAAGGTCACCGCCAAGGTGCCGGATGCGCTGCCCAGGGCGTCAGCGGTTCCGGGGATCAAGGAGCAGATTACCTTGCGGATCGATCAGGACGTGCTGGAATATTTCCAGGAGGGCGGTCCCGGCTGGCAGGATCGCATCAATGCGGCCCTGCGCAAGGCGGCCGGCAAATAAGCCGGGCGGCACCGGGAGGGCGGCCGGGCGCGGGCCGACAATCCAGAGCAAAGAGCCCGGCCTGGGCCGGGCTTTCGCATGTGACGCGACTTTGACCTCGGGCTGGCTCCGAACCCTCAGCGTCGGAACGCGCCACCTAGCATGCCGCCCATGACGCCGCCGATAAAGGCCGCACCGGCGGGATCGGGAGCGCTGCGGTGAACCGGGGCAGGAGCGGGGGCCGGCGCCGGGCCAGCGATGGAACGCTGGGCACGGCGGGTCTGGCGGCCATCAGGCTCGTCGCCGGAGCTCGCCGGGGTCGCGGCAACGATCTCGCTCAACAGTGCCTTGTGTTGAAGCTTGTTGAGAAAGCCGCTCTTGGGATAGCCCCGGGCGGCCTGCCAGCGCGTGATGACGGCGCGGGTCTCCGGCTCGAACTTGCCGGTGACCTTGGTGTCGAAGCCGAGTCCGGTGAGGCGGCGCTGCACGTCGCGGCGCTGGCCCTTGTCGAGGCCGATCTGGTCCTCGGTGGTCTGGCTGGCCTCTTCGGTGAAGGTCGCAGGCTCGACGCCGGAGGTCAGGTTGCGCGTCGTGGTCGATGGGCCGCTCTCGATCGCTGCGATCCGGGCCAGCGCCAGCGACTTGAACTGGCCGTTGGGATAGTTGGTCAGGTAGGCGTTGAGCTCTTCCGGCTTGTTGGATTCCTTGACGGAGCGCCAGAACTCCAGCTCGACGTCCGCGTTGCCTGACTTCGCGGCGACAGCGGCCTGGGCGCCGGCCGGCGCGACCGCGGCAGTCGGTGCCGGAGCGGCCCCGGGATTGAGATAGACCGAGCCGATCAGGTTGGTGTGGCCCCACGGGAGCTGGCTCTTGTTGGTCTCCTCATTGACCTGGGCGCGCACCTCGGTCATGGCCTGCTGGATCTCGATGCCGGGCTTGGTGATATGGTCGATCAGGGCGCGCGTGAATGGGCTGTTGGTGCCGCCCTGGCCATCCAGCGCGGTTTGACCCGGGCCGGTCGCGAAGGCGATCAGGGTGCCTTCTCCGGACTTCATCTCGGCAAGACCGGTCTGCACCGCGACGCTGCGGGTCGGTGAATTCGACTTGATCTTCGCCGCGAAGGGATTGTCGCGGCAGGCATCGAGAAACACCAGCTTGACCTTCGCATCGCTCATGGTCTGGTCGAGGGTGAGGTCGATATTGATGGCGGCGCCGAGCTTGACGTCCATTTCGGACTTGATGTCGGCATCGATCGGCAGCAAGTAATTGGTACCGCTGATGGCGATGCCATGCCCCGCATAGAAGAACACGGCGACGTCGGCGCCTTGTGCTTTCTTGCCGAAGTCGAGCAGTTTTTCCGTCATCGCGTCGCGGGTCAGGTTCGACCCTTCGACAACTTCGAAGCCCACGTTGCGAAGAACTGACGCCATGGCCTTGGCGTCGATCGGCGGGTTCGGAAGCTGCGCGACATTCTTGTAGGCACCGTTGCCGACGACGAAGGCGACACGTCGATCCGCCCGGGCGGCATCGGCGGTGATCATCAGGCAGATCAGGGAGACAATGAGGGTGAGAGAGCGCATCTAAGATCCCCAGTCAGATGTGAGATTTCGCTAGCCGCCGCTCGCGACAGGCTACACGAAAAAACCGGATTTCGCGCCACGGAAACATGCCGCAATAAACAGCGAAGCCAGATTCCCTCGGTATCCTGTTACGTTATCGGGACACGAGGCGACCCAACGTGATTTGAATCACAATATCGGAAGCAATTCAGTTCCCGGCCCGTACAGGAGTCGCGCCGGCGGTCTTCAGGTTCAAAAGATTGCCGACGAGAATCAAGGCCGCCCCCAGCACCGTGAACATGTCGAGCCGTTCGGCGTAAAGCAGCCAGCCCGCGGTTGCGGTCAAGGGGACCCGCAGGAAGTCCATCGGCACTACGATGGTGGCGTCGGCATAGAGCATCGCGCGCGCCATGCAGAAATGGGAAAAGGTGCCGCAAATTGCGATCACCACAATCCAGCCCCACAAATACGCGGAGGGCCAGACCCAGACGAACAGCGTCGGGATGAATCCGGCCGTCGCCTGCACCGCCAGCATCCAGAAAATGATGGTGAGCGTGTTTTCGGTGCGGGTCAGGAACTTCATCAGCGCGATGGAAATGCCGAAGCCGACGGCGGCGCCGAGCGCCAGCAACTGGCCGGGATTGACCGCACCCGTGGCGGGGCGGACGATGACCAGAACGCCGATCAGGCCAAGCACGATCGCGATGATTTTTCCGCCCGTCATGCGTTCGCCAAGCAGGGTCGCCGCGAGCAGGGCGGTCCAGATCGGCATGGTGAACTCGATCGCGACGACCTGGCCGAGCGGGATCAGCGTCAATGCCAGGAACCAGCCGAGCTGCGCGGCATAGTGGATGAGGTTGCGCGCGACGTGCAGCTGAAGACGCGAGGTTCGCAGGATCGCGACACCGCCGTTCAGGTGAATCAGCGGATACAGCAGGAACAAGCCGATGATCGAGCGAACCTCCATGATCTGGAACACGTTCAGATCGCGCGTGGTCTCGCGCCCGGCCACCGCCATGACCAGCATCAGCGCGAGCCAGCCGGCCATCCACATCGCGGCCCGCAACTTGGAAGGTGTTCGATGCATCGAATTGAGCCGTACGCTGGAATGGCCGGGCAACCGGCAACCGGACTTATTTGAAATGCGCCGGTCAGGCAAATTCGATCTGGGAGGATCGGTCTGGTCTTGCTAAGGAGGTTCGATCGTGGAGGAAGCCAGACGCATGCACATCCTGCAACCGGCCGAGTGGTCGAAACCACGGGGTTTCTCGCACGGCGTCGTCGTCGATGGGCCGGGACGATGGATCGTGCTCGCCGGTCAGACCGGCGGCGACGAGAGCGGCGAGTATGCGCCGGATCTGGCCGCGCAGGTCCTGACCGCGCTGCAGCGAATCGTCAAACTGCTCCAGGAAGCCGGCGCGGGTCCGCAGCATATCGTTCGACTGAGCTGGTATCTCACCAGCCGGAGCGAGTACGAAGCTGCGGGCGCGGGCATCGGCGCTGCCTGGAAGCAAACCCTGGGCAGGCATTTTCCGCCCTCGACACTCCTGTTCATCGGCGGCCTCGTCGACGTCAGGGCGAAGGTGGAAATCGAGGTTACCGCGTTTGTTCCGGCGCAATAAGAGAGTTCACAACTGATGACGAACCGATCTACGTCCGCCGATTTCGTGACGGCATTCTCGACCGGCTGGCCCGAGCTTCAGCCTGACATCATGATTCTGTCGCTGACGACGCATAAGGGCGTGCAGGATTTCGCGCTGACCAAGGATCAGGCGCTTCTGGTCGCAAAGACCATCAAGGAAACCGCGAACCGGCTCGCCAAACCGGCGGCAAGCTAAGCCCGCACTGTGCTCCGGCGGATGAGTTCGATCATGCCGCCCGCCGAGGCTGACCAGCCTGCGCGAACCGAAACAGCAAGGCAAAATCAAACGGCGGCTGCGTTGAGCAGCCGCCGTTGCAATCACGGGCGCGCCGAACGCGCCCTAGCGGTCATTGCCGCGACGCTTGCCAGCGACCGCTGCAGGGAATGCCGGCCGAGGCACCATTCCACTTGCCCGATCCGGAATTGCCGCTCAGTTGGCCATTCGCATAAGCACCGTTGATCGAGACCTTGACCAGACCTTCGCGCCCGATGCTGCCGGACACGTTGGTGCCCGGACCCGAAATCTTGCCGTCGGTGACGGTCAGGGTCGAGCTCGCAGACGGCTCGCAACTACCGGTGCTGGTGACAATGGTGACCTGCCAAAGACCGTCATAGGGCGACTGGGCGAGTACGGGAGTAGCCGCGGCTCCTGCGAGAAGAGACGCCAGAACGACCGTGCCAATGCGACTGTGACGCATGTATCAGAATCCTCACAGGTTGGTGATGCGAGGGCTTGTCACTGTTAAATGTGACGAAAATGTGTTGCAGAGCAATATTAGAATTTAGTGCTGTAATATCAACAGCATAAGGTTTGGTCGCTCGCGACGCATCAGCGTCCGGCATCGCTTGGTGAGAGTATTTCTGCCGGTTACAACCGTGCGAATGGCGATGCAACGACGATGCCGATGATGGAGCCGGATCCCGGCTAATGCGGCAGGCTCGGTGCGTTGGTCGCGAACTGCTCGTCCTGGGGCGTTGCGGGCAGCGACCTGTGGGTGTTGGCGTGGTCGATGACTTCGCCCAGCAGCCGCAGCCCAAGTGGCGCCAAAGCGCGCTCCCACAATTCCCGTGCCGTCTCGCCCTTCCTGACGAAGCACCAATCCTGCGCGGCGATGGCGCCGGCGTCCATGCGGTCGGCGAGATGGTAGATGGTGCCGCCGGCAATCGGATCGCCTTCCCGGATGGTCCATTCCACGGCGGCGATGCCGCGATGGCGGGGCAGCAGCGATGGATGGTAGCCGATCCCCCCGAGTTTCGCGACCGCCAGCGCTTCCTTGCTGATGCGGGCGTGGCTGTGCGCGGTCACGATCAGGTCGGTCCCCGGGGCGATTTCGGAGGCAACGACGAGCTTGGGGTTGGCCTGCACGACGACATCGATGCCGGCGCCGCGGGCAAAAGCGGCCAGCCGGTCTTCGCCGTCGGCAACGACGACCCTTGCGATCTCGATGTCGCGCTCCCTCAGCATGGCCAGCGTCGTCACACCGAAATGACGTGATCCGACGAGGGTGATCTTGATCATCCGGTTCTGTCTCGCACAGGCAAAGCGTCGTGGCTGGTCCGTCGATACCATGTCGCGCGCGTCTGTCACTCGGGCGGGGGCGCTCGCACTGAGGTTATCAACAGGGCCGAACCGGGGACCAGGTGATGTCAGGGCGGCCGGGCAGGGGGCCCGCTCGGGATCAGAGCCCGAGCGAGACCCCGATTCGCCGGAAGCGAATCGGATCTTGTTGTCGCTGGCGTCGCCGCTTGCCGTGTACGACCTTGCAATTCGGCGGCACTGGCGGGGGCGCCGGGAGCCGGCACAGGACCCGACCCGCGGGTCTATTCCTCGGTGAATGCCCGCCCCAACTGATCGGTGATGGGCTTGAACAGATAGCTCAGCATGGTGCGCTTGCCGGTCTGCATGAAGACTTCAGCCTGCATGCCCGGGATGAGCTGTACGTCGCCGAGCCGACGGCGCTCTTCCTCCGACAGGTTGATCCTGACCGTGTAGAACGCCGAGTTGGCCGCCGCAGGTGCAGTCCGGTCCGTCGTGGTGTCGGCAGACACGAAGATCACCTGACCGCTGACTTGCGGGGTCGTGCGCTGGTTGAATGCCGAGAAGCGGACGAACGCCTCCTGGCCCTTGCGCACATGGTCGATGTCCTTCGGCTGGACGTGCGCCTCGACCTCGAGATTGTCGCTGTCGGGGACGATTTCCATGACCGTGTCGCCAGCGCGGATCACGCCGCCGACCGTGTGCACATTGAGCTGATGAATGACACCGGACGTCGGCGCCCGCATCTCGATGCGATCGAGCTGGTCGCGCGCCGCGATGCCGCGCTCGACCAGTTCGCCTTCCTTGGCCTGTGCCTCACCGAGATCCTTGACGACCTCGGTCCGGAAATCCTGGTCGACCTTGACGATCTGCAGCTGCGCCTCGCCGATCTTGGATTTGGTCTCGGCGATGCTCGAGACCAGCTGTCCGCGCTCGCCGTCGATGCGTGCTGCCTCGCGCTGCAACGTCGTCAGCCGGGTGAGCGGCACCAGCCGCTTGTCGTAGAGGTCCTGAACGCCGGTCAATTCGCCGTTGATCAGCTCGATCTGCTTTGTCTTCGAGACGGACTGCGCTTCCAGGCCGGTGATTTCGTCATTGAGCTGCGACATACGGCCTTGCAGGAGGTCCTTCTGGCTCTGCCGGGCATTTTGTCGAGCCTTGAAGAGCGCGGTCTCGGACATCACGACGGCGCGGACATTGGCTTCGCTCATTCTCGAGGTCACCGCCGCCGGAAACTCCGGCTGCTCCAGTCCGTCGCGCTCGGCGGTCAGACGCGCAATTTTCGCGCGGAATTCGTCGAGCTGCTTGCTCACCGTCTGCAGGCTGGCCTGGGCCTGGGTCGGATCGAGCCGCAGCAACAGGTCGCCAGCGGCGACCCGCTTGCCGTTGTCGGCCTTGATCTCCGCCACGACTCCGCCGGTCGGATGCTGAATGGCCTTGACGTTGGATTGAACGACCAGATTTCCCGGCACCACGACGGCGCCCGCCAACGGCACGAATGTCATCCACCCGCCGCCGAGGACGGTGGCAACGATGAGGATCCTCAGGCCGGTTCGCAGTTCGCGCTCAAAGCCGCGCCCGGTTCTTGTCGAAAGGGTATCGCCGGGCAGTTCATCGATGGCATCGCCGGTGTTGAGCAGGAATCCGACGCCGTTATGCACGGCGGACGAGGCCGTGATGATCGCGCGTCCGACCGAGGTTTCAGCCCTGATCCGCGAGCGGGGCTGATTGACGAGAATGGTCGGCGGCAAGGGCGCGCGCGTTGCAAGCGCCCGGCCCGGGTTGGGGCGCGTCCCATTCGGCGGCTGGATGTCATCGATCGATATGGGAGGGCTCTGCCGGCGCGGCAGCGCCGGCGCAATCTCGCGGAACATGTCGCCGCGCGGCTGCTCGGGCATTGCCGTCCGCAGCCCGAAGGGTCGCAAACAGACATCGAGCGCCCGTTCGACCGTGCCCTTTTTCTTGCGCTTCGAGCGGCGCGGAGGCGGACGCCGGTTGCGTCCCGCGGCGTCGCGCGAGCCGCGCCGCCCCGTTCGCGGATCGCCATCATCGTCGTCGAAGGCCTGGCGCAGGCGTTGCAATTCCATGATCAGCGCGCTGCCTTGCGGTCCGTAGCTGTCGCCGCGCGGCTCGACGCCGAAGCGAGGTTCCATTCCCGGCGTCCGTACATTTCGCTTCTGACGCATGGTTAGGCCCTTTCGACGGCGGCAGCGGCACGGCGGACCGGTTTGGCGCCGGGCAATGCTGCTGCGGGTTGTGGCGGAGGAGCGACTCTCGGCGCGTTGTTTCCTGCGGCAACGCGCGCAAAGACTTCCTGGCAGGTGCCGAATGCGATCGACTTGCCTTCGTAGAGCACCATGGCCATGTTCAGCGCCGACAGCGCGCTCGGCCGGTGCGAGATCACGATGACGATACTCTGGGCGCGGCGCAGGGTGACGATGGTTTGGCTCAGCGCCGTCTCGCCGTCCGCATCGAGGTTGGCGTTGGGCTCATCGAGCACGATCAGGAACGGATCCCCGTACACCGCGCGCGCAAGGCCGACCCGCTGGCGCTGCCCGGCGGACAGCGACATGCCGCCCTGGCCGATCCGCGTCGAATAGCCTTCGGGCAGACGCAGGATGAGTTCGTGCACATTGGCGATTTGGGCCGCCTTCAAGATCGAGTCGGAGGTCGCATTGGGCTCGAAGCGCGAGATGTTCTGGGCAATCGTGCCGTCGAACAGCGCGACGTCCTGCGGCAAATAGCCGATATGGCGTCCGAGATCCTCGTTCCCCCACTGATCGAGCGCGGCCCCGTCGAGCCGCACCACCCCGTGCTGGGCCGGCCAGATTCCGACCAGGGCTTTCGACAGCGAGGTCTTGCCGGACGCGCTCGCGCCCAGCAGTGCCAGTCCCGTGCCGGCCTTCAGCGCGAACGAGATGTTGGATACGATCGGCCGGTCGCTGCCGCTTCCTGGCGCTCCGACCGCGAGTTCCTCGACCTTGAGTTCCCGGCACGGTCGCGGCAGATCCACCGGAGCCATCGGGGGCTTTGCGGTGGCCTTGCAGATTTCCCGCAGGCGTACGATGCCCTGGCGTGCGGCCACCAACTGCTTCCAGCTGCCGAGCGCAAGTTCGACCGGGGCGAGTGCGCGACCCATCAGGATCGAGGAAGCCATCATGACGCCGCCCGATGCCTGCTCCGAGACGACGAGAAAGGCCCCGATGCCGAGCATTCCGGACTGCAGGACGAAGCGCAGGACCTTCGCGCCGGATCCGAGGTTGGAGTAGACGTCGGTGGCGCGCATGTTTTCGCGCAAGTAGAATTCGTTGATCTGCGACCAGCGCGCCGCGAAGCGATCGGTCATGCCGAGCGCCCGAATCACCTCGGCGTTGCGCTGCGTGGCGTCCGCCAGCACTTGCCGCTGGGCTGCGATGTCGGCGGTGGCCTTGGCGGCGCCGCGCGACAGACGCTCGCTGACCAGCGTCATGGCGATGATCGAGATCGTCCCGATCACCGCGGTGAGGCCGATCACGGGATGGAACAGAAACAATCCGATCAGGAATATGGGAATCCAGGGCATGTCGAGAAACGCCGTCGGTCCCATGCTCGACATGAAGGCGCGCAACTGATCCAGATCGCGCAGCGGCTGCTGCAACATCATCGGCCTCGCCCCGCGCAGCGGCAACGTGGCGAGAGCGTTATGGATCGCGCCCTGCAAGCCGACGTCGAAGATCGTGGCGACGCGGCACAGCATCCGCGTCCGCAGGGCGTCGAAATAACCCTGAATGAAGTAGGCGATCAGCACCATCAGCGACAGGCCGAGCAGGGTCGCGACATTGCGGCTTGGAATGACGCGGTCGTAGACCTGCATCATGTAGATCGAACCAGACAACATCAGGATATTGATGACGCCACTGAACACGCCGATGCCGATCATGCGTCGCGTCGCAGTGCGGAGCCCTTCGGTCACGGGATCGTCGGACGTTGTCACGCCAAACTGTTGTTCAAAAGACTTATCTGGCCCGACCGAGAACGCTTCTCGCGGACGATCCTGACCAACGCGCATCTACTCGTGCCTCCCCAAACAGCACACCCCACCGACGAAGTTTATTGGCAGCCGATAGGGACCATTTTCCGGCGAGATTGGGACGCCGAATTCCTTTTTCATGGAAAAAAGGTTCCGTAACGTGCGCCCTCCGTGGCGTTGTAATCGTGCCTGATTTCGACGCGAAGAGCGCGAAGTGCGGGTGACTTTCGCATCCGCAAAAAGGCGAATACTGCCAACCGAACATATACTTGCGACACGTCCAGGTGCGAGGTCTTACTGCACCGCCGCAATCGTCACAGTTTTGTCGGTCAATCACCTTGGCTTCTGCCCTTATTGGCCAAGGTGTGGGCCGAATGAAGCCACGAAGCTAAATGAATCTTCAAAATGAGCGCTCGAATGCGCGATC
>Ga0105237_10005807_pt1 | contig 13845 bp, 11 predicted proteins | sample KBSC24metaG_FD_81520 | JGI IMG/M metagenome (GOLD analysis project Ga0105237, IMG submission 81520) | Corn rhizosphere microbial communities from Kellogg Biological Station, Michigan, USA - KBS C2-4 metaG | ecosystem: Host-associated > Plants > Roots > Rhizosphere > Soil | place: Michigan, USA...
GCTCTAACTCAAGCAGTACAAAATCTTTGATGTCATTTTTGTAAAGCCATCTTGCAGCAGACAAACCACTGACGCCTGCACCAACAATCACCGCATCACGTTCTTCAAAAGTTTCTGGCTCACCAAACATTTTGTCTCTTAACAAGTGACCCGTCTTCGAAGATGCGCCGATGATTGTGCCACGTATGTGTTTATGATTGCATGATTGATGCAACAGTCCCATGCTAGCGAGTGAAGCGGATAATTGTATGAAGCTTCTGCGATGCATATTATTGTTCTGTATATTTTCCCCACTCTTCCTCAAAATAATTTACCAGCGCCTGGTTGTTCAACTTGTTTACAGCAAGTGACTGATGCGCCTTCATATCTTCAGGAAAACTGAGCATTTGCTGCCAGGTTTCTTTATTAAAATATTTCAAATGAGAAGGAAATACTTCAGGAAGTATAAAAAGTGTTTCCTGTGTAGCCATCACATAGCCCCATTCGCCAAACGATGGCACATAATTATGATATGGAATAGTATTAAAGCCAACTGATTTCAGTGTTTCATTAACACACCAGAAACTTTTAGGTGCAACAAACGGAGATGTGCTTTGTATTACAGTATACCCCGAAGGCGAAAGTGCATGCTTTACCAGTTGATAAAAAGTAGTGCTGTATAATTTACCGATGGAGAAATTAGATGGGTCTGGAAAATCTATGATGATGCAATCAAACACTTGTTGATTATTGCGCAGCCATACAAAAGCGTCACCATTAATCACCTTTACTTTTTTATTATTCAGTGACGACTGATTAATGTTGGTTAGGATATTTTGAGTACTGAAAAGTTTTGTCATTGCAGCATCCAGGTCTACCAGCGTTATAGACGCGACTGATGGGTATTTTAAAATTTCTCTCACAGCAAGTCCGTCACCACCGCCCAGCACCAATATCTTTTCAGGCTGATGAGATGCAAGCATGGCTGGATGAACCAATGCTTCATGATAGCGATATTCATCCAGCGTACTAAACTGGAGATTGCCATTCAAAAATAACCTTAACTCTCTTTTGTTTTTTGTGATAACGATTCGCTGGTATGGAGATGATTTTGCATAAACAATATGATCATTGAATGCAAGCGATTCACTAAAACTCATAATGCTGTCGCTCATAACAAAAGCAACCAATTGAGCCAGCAATACAATTATCCCGCTTATCCTGATAATACCGGCATGCCTTATTTCACCTGAAAATTTTTGTAACAGGTATAAACCAACAGCAACATTAAGAATACCAAAGAAAAGGGATGTTCTTATCAACCCAAGATATGGCACCAGCAACAATGGAAAAATTAATGAAGCCAGCAATGCACCAATATAATCAAAAGTAAATACACGACTCACCAATTCTTTAAATTCAACTTTGTCTTTCAAAATGCGCATGAGCAAAGGAATTTCAAGCCCTACCAATACGCCTGTTAAAAAAACAAGGCCGTATAATATTATTCTGAAAGATGCAGCCAAAGGAAATGTTGCAAATAAAATTGCAGCACTGAAACCACCTACTAAGCCAACAAGTAATTCAATTTGTATGAACCATCTTAAAAGACTGCCGTTGAAGTACTTAGAAAGATAAGAGCCTATGCCCATTGAAAACAAGTATACCCCAATAATGGTACTAAATTGTGTAATGCTATCCCCTAATAGGTAACTTGCCAATGTACCAGCCACAAGCTCATAAATAAGCCCACAGGTGGCAATTACAAAAACTGCCATTAACAATATCCAGTGTGTACTATTATTTTTTTGCTGCATATGCCGTAACCGGTATTTAATATTCTTTACATCCCATTTAATGAATAGCCGATGCAATAATAATTGCTATGGCAAGCATAAAAAAGCCGGCAAGTACAGCAACAGCCATATTTTGTTTTTCGAGTATTTCTTTCCTGATATTATGTTTGGGCGTAAGTATTTCTATAAGAAAAAAAGAAATAAACAAAATGGCAATGCCAAGAAAAGAATAGAGGATAGAATTGGTGATGTATTGCATGATTGATCTGTTTTATTATTTATTAGGATATCATTATTCATTGTGTCTTTGTTATAGCTTCTGCTAACAGTTTTTGAAATCACTTATTTGCTATTCTCCCACACATTTACTTATGATATGTACCGGGTCCGCTTGCGCTCCATTGCTGTTGTTGATTAAAAGTAAAAATGTCCCATCCTGTATAATCAGCATAAGTGAGCAAACTGGTTAACACAGCAGCCAATACAATAAACCACCTGAACGGATAAAGGCCAGAATCTTCTTTAAAAAAATTAATCTTCATATGTATATGGCGAAAATGGGCTGTTATACCATCTTCTTTTTTCTTTGTTAACCACTATGATGTACTGAACTACAGGCCATATCAACAATAGCAAAATAAAAATGTATAAATTTTTATTCACTATTGTGTCGTTTGTAACTTTTATTGAAAAACTATTAACCCCGCCTGAAGGTTTTGAGCCTTGCAATTGTAAAAAGTAAGTACCAGCCGGTACACTGCTTAAATAAGCTGTTTCATCTTTCGAACCTTCTGCCCAGCTCTCTCCATCTGTATAGCCAGAGTAATATTCTACACCCTGTTCTATCGCAAACTCTTCTCCCGTCTTTGCGTTTACAAGATTAGCACTCAGCTCAAACCAGTTGTTATTTACGTCTGCAGATATATTAAACATGAGATTACTTTTCCATTTTGTAAGTTTAAATTTATCCGTTACAGAAGTGATAGTATTGGCAGTGTCAGGCAGCATATAGTAAGTGGTATCAAGCAAGACCTTATTCTGCTGAAAGGCGCTGATTATTAAATGCACAAGAAGTAAAAAAAGCATTGCTAAAAAAGTGACTTTAAAAATCTTACCCGGGCTTACGAAGCCTGGCTCAAGCACACCGACGCCACTACAGGATGGTAATGCATAAGGAAATTGGTTAAGCATGTGGTCTAAGCTAATGTGCCTGCCGTAAAACCATATAAGCCCTTCTTTGTTATTTCTTTCTGCCGTCCACATTTCCGGCGGCGAAATAAACTCATATACTTTTACGGTACCATCATTGAATATATCATAAGGAAATTCGCCTGCTGTATCAAGTGTTTTGTATTCATAGTTGTTAAACAATTTAAATGACTCTCTTTCATATTCAAGTTCATTTACAGGCAACCTGTTTAAGACAGGAACATCCCCCTGCTCACGCAGGTATATCCAGTGGCCATTATACTCTGCGAGGAAAGCATAACCCTCTTTCTTACTATATAAAACATATTCTTTCCAGCGGGAATTATACTCATTCAGTTCTTCTTTTCTTGCATATCCTATGACCTCATATTTTATACCGGATAATTCTCCCACTGAACCAATGGGGATATTCAATGCGTTATCATTAGTTTTATCCTTACCTACAGCATCGAACCTGGTTTTATCTCTTAAAGAAAATCTTTTACCACATTTTGTACAACTACCACTTTGTGCATAAGGAAAGGTTTTTATATGCACATCCATTTTACACCCAGGGCACTTAATATCTTTACCTTTTAGTGGGCTTGTATTCACATTTTTCAATTCAAGTTTATCCGCTTTTAAATACTCAACTTTATATGCCGTAATTAGCCCTGGTACCCATTCAATAAATTGCAGGTGATTCCCTTTATAGGATGAATAGTCATATGTTCTTATGCCGCTTCCTAATTCGGGCAATAAAAGCTCTCCCTCAACTTCAATTTTAGATACACTGTCTTTGGAATGCAATACATAATATTCATCCCGCATCAATTCTATATCGTTACCTGTAGTGGTACGCTTTATCTCGTCTGTATCAACAGTCATATCAAGCAATGCCTTTTCAAAGAAGGCATACAAACCATATCCCTCACCCAGGTAACAATGTGTACCATCGCTAAAAACAACTGTCCAATAATTGTAAACCGATTCATCCAGCCAAAACCTGTAACGACCTATGACTTCAAAAGCTTTGTTTTTCCATTTACCTGTTGTGCCCACTTGTATAAAGTCATCGGAAAAAGCAATTATTTCTGTAATGATAGCGTCAATGTCTGCAATTTCTTTACGCCTCAATACAGAACCGCAAGTACAAACAATAACATTCGTTTCATTGCTTCTGAAGCTTACTGGCTTAGAGCAATCAGGGCACTGATATAATCCTGTTATACTGCTCATCATTAACGTTTGAGTATTTGTACATCTAACACTGTTGCTTCAAAAAAAGAAACAAAAGATTGATACATCTGTTGTACAGTTCCATCATTTTCTCTTTCATGATTGCTAAGGTAAATATCCAGGTTAATCTTGCCATACTCCGGCCATGTGTGCATAGAAATATGGCTTTCGCTCAAGCAAACAACAGCTGTGAACCCAGCCGGGGAAAAATCGTGATAGACTTCCCCCAGCTTTTGTAGCTCGTAGATTTGTATTAAAGAGTCAACAAGCAGTTTGAAATTGCTGCCCGTTGAAAGGGCGGCTATATTTTTCGATTGCAGAGATGCGATTAAATGAGTTCCGGGATGATAAAGCATAGTTTGATTGATAGCCTTTCGATAATTGAAAAATGAAAATAGCAAAAAGTGATAATAATTAATATAAACTAAATATTACTGGGTTACAATTTGCAAACATGCTGCATTTTAAAACAGACAATCCAACCATTCATCATTTACATCTAAGCAACATTAAACCCACGCAGCGTAAGTTAATTGTCATTTTCACATCTATTTGAACTATCGTTGCAAAAAGCTGGTTTTTAGCAACTTAGCCCCCTAATTGCAGGGCTGATTTGCAACGATGTCTCAAACTTTTATCACCATTTAAAACAGGGAGCCTCCATCTAACACACGCTTAATAACCACTCATCACACATACTCTTCCATTCTTCCAACCGCAAGTCCCGCTGTTCACGGATTCGCATACATGATAATTCAAAGCTTGTATATCTTTATGTCATCAATCAAACGGAGAAAAGTTCTCCAACTAATATGAGCAACAAATATCTCGAACGTCTTTTAACCCTTTGCAGGTTAAGAGAAAATCCACCGGCAATCTCCAGCCTGTAGTCTCTCACAAACAGTAAAGATTCAACCACATTAGCATGTTGTCAGCAGGTACAGAAATGTACATAAGCTGGCAGGAAAAATACTTTTAACCATTAACGGAAATGAAACCGATCATTATCGTGATTATGGCCGCTGTTACAATTATACCTGTACTGCGCCATACAACAAATACAGTTAACAGTAACGCGAAAAAAACTCAACAGCCTGCAAAGAAAACAGAAGAACGTAAAGGGAATGATTATCTCTTCCATGAAGTGAACGTAAAGTTCCGCGTCTTCTAAAATTTCCCTCCGCAAATACAGAACAAACGGATGTAAACATAGTGATGAACTATGTAATGGGAGAGGCATGTGTTGAAGGCAACAAAGTCGCAAGCTTTTAGCCGTGAGTTACAAATAGCTGTTGTGATTAAATATCACTACTGGCTATTCACCACTCACTATTCACCATTGATAATTGACCATTCATCAATTCACCCATAAAATCAACAACAATGGCAAGTTTAGGAAAAAGAATCCTTTCGGCTTTTGTGGAAGTAACAGACGATGAACAAGCTGTTACAAAGCCGGAAGAGATACAACAAACATCCACAACAGTAAGCAAGCAAAGCTATAGTACTGCTTCAGCATCTGCCAAGTTCAGGGACTATTTCGACAAGCTGTTCAATGAAGCGAATATCCCCGGTCCGGATTACTTCGAGTTCTCTAAAATGACCGAAGCAATGCAGGCCATCACAGATGAAAAAGCCAGGTACAGTGCAGCTTTCGCAGGCTTGAGCGTTCAAGGACTTGACAAACAAAAATTGTTGTCAACCGCTGCGCAATACCTGCAGGTGCTGGATAATGATGCTGCAAATTTTAACACAACTGTTGATGCCGCATTACAGGAAAAAGTAATTGCAAAGCGGAAAGAGATTGAAGCAAAACAGCAACGCATCAGTGAGCTTACAAGAGAAATCACTGACCTGCATAATCAGGTTGCGGTATTGAACAATGAGATAAAAGAAAATGAAGAAAAAATTGAAAACAATACCGGAGGTTATAAAGCTGCATTAGAGATGATGAAGAACAGGATTACGATGGATATAGAAAAGATAAAGCAGTTGGTATAATGAAAAGTGAAAACTAAAAATGAAAAATAAAGAACTAAAAATTTAAACCACTTAAAATGACAAACTTAATTCAACAAACAAAAAAGCCAGGCTGGTTCTCAGAGCCGAAGAACATAGCCACAACAATCATCGCATTGTCGTTGTTTGCAGGGCTTACTTATGGTTTCGTAACATTCATTTTGCCATGGTTAATTCATGTGACCTGGAGTTTGGTAAACCTTATCATTGGCGGTGTAGTATTAGGTTTTCTCCTGATGATTATCACCAACAAAAAATTCTGGAGAGCATTAAAATACTTTTCTGAATTCATTGCCAATTACACAATAGGTGTTGCGATAGAGTTAAACCCTTTTAATATTTTAAAAGCAAAGATTGAACAAGGCTATGAAGACAGGGAAACATTATTCAAGCAAGCCGCTAAATTAAAAGGCAAGCAAAGTGAGTTAACAGATAAATTATCCAGTAAAGAAAAAGAACTACAATTGAATGTGCAGAAGGTAAAAATTCTGCAACAGGAAAAAGGCAATAACAGGCAGATTGATTTATACGCCAACAACGTGCTACGCTGTCGTGAATATATTGACAATGTTACTCCAATCGTTGGCGACTTAAACAAGCTGATATCTTTCGCTGATATGGCTTATGAAGAAAGTGGTATTATGCTGGAAGATGCAAAGCTTGACCTGGAAGCCAAGAAGGATTTATACTATTCAGTCACTACAGGCCTATCGGCTGTAACAAGCGCTATGAAAGCCTTTAAGGGTGATGATGAATTAAACCGTGATGCAGAACAGGCTTTGGCGATACTAAAAGAAACAATCGGTGAAAAGATTGGCCACATCAAATCTGCCATAGATGTTACACAACGTTTTATGGATGATAAAGTGCTGGAAGATAAAGCCAAATCTGCGCAGGCTATTGAACTCATTAACCAGTTTAATAACAACGACTTTAACTATACCAACAACGCCCTTGATAAAAACAAAGACAATGGTCGTTTAAAAGGCGTAAACATCACCGACAGGTATAGAGGGTTGTTAGACTAATCATGCGTGAGATGTGAAACGTCAGGCGTGAAAGTATCCTTTCAATTTTAGCTACGAAGCACCACTGTTCAGCAAAGTTCTGAACGTACAAGAGTGCGACGCAACCGGCGATGACCAGGGCTTCTATCGCTGGGTTCCAAAATATTGCCCAACAAAAACAACATTTTATAAAGCATTTAAAACATTACAACTATGTCACTCAAATTAAAACCAGCAGGTAAAGTATTCATTATAGCAGCTGTAGTAGCTGCAGGTATCCTTAGTGTTAGATGGTACCAGGCACGTCCGAAAGAAGTAACACAATCCGTTGAAGTAGGTAAGGTAGCCTTACCAGATGCACCCGAAGCATCGCTTAGCGCAAATGCAGTACAGTTGCCTTTGCCATCAGATGAAAGCATCATGAACGGCGGCACACAAATTACGTGGGAACGTATGGCATGGAATAGCCAGTTCTCCGGTATGTATGCTAACGGTGGCGTGCATACAACAAAAGGTTCTTTGTTTGATAAAGCTCATTTGAACGTTATCTATGTTCGCCAGGACGATTGTAACAAGCAAATGGCGGACCTTGTAAAGTTTGCCAGCGATTATAAAAACAATCCCAACACACCCGCAGTGTTAATCACATTTATGGGTGATGGTATGCCTGCCTTTATGACTTCATTGTCGAAAGAGCTTGAAGCATTGGGCGTCGAATATCAGCCCATAATAATTCCTGTTGCACACGGTAAATCTTATGGTGAAGACCAGGTGATGGCACCCGCTTCATGGAAGCAGGACCCACATAATGCAATTGGTAAATGTGTAGCTGGCGTACTGCGTGATGGTGACATAAACATACTGTTGAAATGGGCCGGCGACAATGGCTTAAAAGTAAACCCCGATGAGACTACTTATGATGCTAACGCTATCAACCTTATCGCTGCTAATGACTTCCTTGATGCGCCTAACAAGTACATCACAGGTTATAGCGAAAAGAGAAAGATAGTCGTGAATGGTAAAACAACCGGCGTTGATACAACTGTTGGTGTTGATGCAGTAGCTACATGGACTCCCGGCGACGTGAATGTTGCTACTAAAAAAGGTGGTCTTGTTACTATCGCCAACACAAGGCAATATGCATCGCAAATGCCTAACCAAACCATCGCGATTAAGAAGTGGGCAAACGACCACAGAACAGATATTGAGAACATGATTATCGCGTTGGCACAGGCCGGCGACCAGGTGCGTTCTTATAACGAAGCAAAAGCCTTTGCTGCTAAAGTAAGTGCTGAAGTTTACCAGGAACAAAACGCCGACTATTGGTTAAAATATTATAACGGTGTGGAAGAAAAAGACATCCAGGGTATGAAGGTAAATCTCGGTGGCAGCACCGTGTTTAACCTTGCTGATATGGCCAATACTTATGGTCTTGGTGATGATAAGGTTGACCGTTATAAAGCTGTGTACAACACGTTCGGCAACCTGATGGTGAAGATGTATCCTTCTTTAATGCCCAGCTTTATGCCTTATGAAAAGGCTGTTGACAAGAGCTTTTTATTTAGTGTGATTTCTAGTCACCCGGAACTGTTGCAGGGCAAGGCTATTGAAGCAAAGTATGCAGAAGATATCACCAGCGAAGTGTCTTCTAAATCATACAGCATAGAGTTTGAAACTGGTTCTGCTAACATCAAGCCGGCTTCTTACAAATTGCTGGATGAAATCTTTGAATCAGCCGTTGTTGCTGAAGGTTTAAAGCTTGGTGTGTATGGTCACACAGACAATAGTGGTTCTGATGCTGTAAACATTCCTTTGAGTGAGCAACGTGCCAATGCCGTTAAAGCTTACTTATTAAAGAAAGGCTTAAAAAGCCAGCGTATAGAAACAAAAGGTTACGGTTCAACAAAGCCTATTGCTGATAACAATACAGCAGAAGGCAAAAGTAAAAACAGGCGTGTGGAAATTGTATTGGGTGAGTAAGTCTGAACCTGGATTTGGAAGGATTGAATGGATTAGCAGGAAATGGTTATGAAGTTCAATCCTTTTATAAAAGCATCACTATTAGGTATTTAGCTTCACAACTACTATTAAGCATCGTTGTGTCACTCACTTATACAGTTAGTTCTTTATTGAGCAAGATGTAACAACCTAACTAAACAATTACAACGTTCAACGAATCAGGTTAATCATAAAAATCAGTAAAATCATGGTTCAGACAATTTTCAAACCCTTTGCTTCCATCAACAAAAAAACATTCGCCATACTTGTTTCTATACAAGTGGCAGTTACCTTGTTGATATGGCAAACGGTATCAAACGGTTTAATTCCTAAACCCGGCAATGTAGCGGCCGCTTTTACGCGGCTGCTCTCTGCCAAACAGTTTTGGGACAATATGCTGGTAAGCCTTGCGCTTACTTTAAAAGCAATGTTCTATTCCATCATCATCACATTGGTATTTGCATACTTGTCTGTAATACCATTTTTTAAAAGCATTGCACAGTTCATTGTAAAGTGCCGCTACTTAACATTAACAGGCTTAATCTTCATCTTTACCCTACTTACAAAAGATGGAAGTGAATTGAAATTATCCCTGCTGGTGTTTGGTATTGTGCCCTTCTTTGTTACTTCCTTTTTATCAGTCATCATCAACATAGAAAAGCAGGAATATGATTTATGTAAAACACTTGGTTATAACAACTGGCAAACCTTATATGAAGTAATCATAGTAGGCAAAGCCGACCAGGTGTTTGAAATACTTCGTCAAAACTTCGCCATCTCATGGTTGATGATTACAATGGTAGAAGGCTTAAGCATGAGCGAAGGTGGTATTGGTACGTTACTAATTAAATACAACAAGTACAATGATATCACCGTAGTTGTTGCTTTACAGTTCGTGCTGTTCTTAACAGGTTTATGTTTCGACGGGCTGTTGGGTATTACAAGGCAATGGCTGTTCCCTTATACGAAATATAAATAATTAAGAACACGGATGACACAAATTGAACGGATTTACACTGCTACGATCTGCGAAGTCTGAAGACTTCACAGCACCATGTATCAGGTCTCTGACTTGATACTAAATATCGCCGGAGGCCATAGAATAAACATGCGAAGCGAAGACACTTCGCGTAGCGAAAACAAAAAATATTTTGCCCGTTTCATATCCGCACCAATCTATTTTATCTGTGTCATCCGTGTTCCAATTAAAATTTACAACTATGACAGTTTGCACTAAAACAAATACTTTATTAAAAGTTGAAAACATCAACCTCCAATACGAAGACAAGGTCATTTTACATGATATCAATTTTTGTGTTAAAGACATCATTCGCCCAGGCGTTGAGCAGGGGCAAGTGGTTTCACTGATTGGCCGCAGCGGTATCGGTAAAACACAGTTATTCAAAATACTTTCCGGTCTGCAACAACCAACATCAGGTAACGTTTGGATTAATCAACAGCAACAGGTAAAGGCAGGTGATATGGGCGTTATTTTCCAGAATTATTATTTGTTTGAATGGAGAACAATCATGCAATCATTGATGATGGCAGCCAGGCAAAATCCTGAATTAAAAAACCAGGAAAAAGAGGTTATTGAAAAATATGCTGTTGACTTTAATTTGAAAGAGCATTTGCATAAATATCCTCAACAATTATCCGGCGGACAAAAGCAACGCGCAAGTATTATACAACAGTTACTAAAAGGTTCTAATTTCCTGTTATTGGATGAACCATTCTCTGGTCTTGATGTGTGTATGTTGGATAAGGTAACAGAATTGTTATTGCAGGTGTCTGTGTCAGATGAATTGAAAACATTGATAATTGTGTCGCATGATATCAACACCGCAGTGGCTATCTCCGATACGGTTTTTATATTGGGTAATGAAGCTGGTAAACCAGGTGCCACTATCAAAAAAGAAATTGATTTAATTGAACGAGACCTTGTATGGCAACAGGATATCAAAAACAATCCGGCGTTTATTGATACGATTGAGGAGATTAAGTCTTGCTTATAAGTTTGTGAGGCGTGAACATGAGCGTTTATTTTTTCATCTTTCCCATCTCACTTTTCACGTTTGCCATTGGTGAAAAAAATAAAATGTTGGTATGCAATTAAACATCATTTTTGCGGGGAATTTTATTTCAAACAATAAGATTAATCAACCCTGATACTTTGATACAATGAGAATACAACCCGGGCCTGAAAAGTCGCCCAATGAACAAACTGATGAAGTGCTTGCGACGCAACGAAGATGCTATGAAATGCTGCAGTTTGTATCAAAACAATTATTTGCGGTCAAAATAAAACAACAGATACCGAAATAAAAACTACCGCTGGTATCATAACCTATCTTAAACATCGATAAAAGTTATAAACTTATTTAACCAATTTTAAAAACTCAACTATGGATTTCTCAACCCTTTTTACAAATTTCTGGTGGGTGTTGTTATTAATATTCGCACTCATTTTATACAAGTTTATTTTGCGTGTTTTCTTTGGTATGGTTATCGTGCCGGAGAACAGGATTGGCCTTGTTACCAAAAAGTTTGTGTTAGTCGGCTCCAACCGTGAACTGCCTGATGGCCGCATTATCGCGACCAAAGGCGAAGCAGGCTTCCAGGCAAAGTCATTAGCACCAGGCCTTTACTGGGGCATGTGGCCCTGGCAATATGGTGTGGATATGCATGCTTTTACTGTAATACCTGAAGGCAAGATAGGCCTGGTGTTAAGCAATGATGGCGCGGAACTGCCAACCGGTAATATACTTGCCCGCAAAGTGCCGAGTGATAATTTCCAGGATACGGAAGCCTTCTTAAACAATGGCGGACAAAAGGGCCGGCAAACACATTTGCTTACGCCGGGTACTTATCGTATCAACACCTTTGCTTTTACCATCACCATTGCAGACATGAGCGTTATTCATGAAAACATGCTGGGTATTGTAACAACAATGGACGGCGCCCCTATTACAATAGGGCAGATTGCCGGTAAAGATGTTACGGGTCATAACAATTTCCAGGATATAGACAGCTTTTTAATCAATGGCGGTAACCGTGGCTTGCAGCCACAGGTAATACTTGCCGGTAGTTATTACATTAATCCATGGGCGGTACAGGTAGAAGAAATACCAATGACTGATGTGCCCATTGGGAATGTGGGTGTAGTGATTTCTTATATTGGTGAAGACGGTAAAGATGTTACCGGCGACAGTTTTAAGCATGGTAATATTGTAGGCAAAGGTTTCCGCGGCGTTTGGATGGAACCGCTTGGTCCGGGTAAATATCCCATCAATAAATACACCATGAAGGTAGAACTTGTGCCTACCACCAACCTGGTGTTAAACTGGGCCAACGCACGCAGTGAAGCACATGCACTGGATAAAAATTTATCAACCATTACCGTTCGCAGTAAAGATGGTTTCCCTTTCAATTTGGATGTGGCACAAATCATTCACATACCTGCCAATGAAGCACCAAAAGTAATTGCCCGTTTCGGCAGCATGACTAACCTCGTATCACAGGTGTTAGAACCAACCATCGGTAACTATTTTAGAAACAGTGCACAGGACAGCGATGTAATTTCTTTCTTAAGCACACGTAAAGAAAGGCAGCAAGCAGCAAGGGAACATATACGTGCCGTATTGGATGAATATAATGTGAATGCGGTAGATACGTTGATTGGTGATATTGTTCCGCCGGAAGCTTTGATGAAAACATTAACGGACAGAAAGATTGCAGAAGAAGAACAGAAGACTTATCAAACCCAAAAGATGGCACAGGAGCAAAGACAGGGCATGGAAAAAGAAACTGCCATTGCGGATATGCAGAAAGAAATTGTAAAGGCACAGCAAAGCGTAGAAATATCACAACGTACCGCCGATGCTACAGTGAAGAAGGCTGAAGGTGATGCAACAAGTTTAAAGCTACAGGTGAATGCGGAAGCAGAGGCCATTAAAATGCGTGCCAATGGAGAGGCAGAAGCTACCAGGGCAAGAGCTGCTGCACAAGCTGAAGCCACAAGGCTAAATGCAAGTGCTGATGCTGAAAAGATTTCTAAAACAGGTATCGCCGAAGCAGAGAAAATTATGGCGATTGGTAAGAGTACCGCTGAAGCTTACGAATTACAGGTTAAAGCGATGGGTGGCGATAACTTTACGAAGTTTAAGATTATAGAAGAGATTGGCAAAGGAAATATTAAGATTATACCTGATCTTATTGTGAGTGGCAATAATGGCAGCGATGGAAGTTTAAGTGGTTTGATGGGATTACAATTATTGCAGATGTTGCAGGAGAGAAAAAAGACCGCTGATTCCAGTGATTTGAATGATTAATTTGATTAAAGCCGTTTTGCGAAAGTGAAACGGCTTTTTTAATTATGAATTTGATATAAGAAAGATGCTTGCGACTTCTGATCTTCAAAACTTCTCATTTCATTATTCTTTGTTCCTTATTCGATATCCCCAACTTGAACTTTTGAACTTTGAACAATAAAGGGACAAAGGCACGGAGGCACAGAGTAGATTACAAGTCGTCGGTTACTGGTTGCCAACAAAAACACTGTCTACTTTCCACATCTTCACATTTGCATATTCTCAAATCCATTTAACATTCAACACTTA
>Ga0105237_10005809_pt1 | contig 13841 bp, 11 predicted proteins | sample KBSC24metaG_FD_81520 | JGI IMG/M metagenome (GOLD analysis project Ga0105237, IMG submission 81520) | Corn rhizosphere microbial communities from Kellogg Biological Station, Michigan, USA - KBS C2-4 metaG | ecosystem: Host-associated > Plants > Roots > Rhizosphere > Soil | place: Michigan, USA...
GAAATAGGCAGCTATAAGTATAGCTTGTCCACTTCTTTAAATATTACCGATTAATATATAAATAGTTACACTTGCTTTTAATGTTCCTGTTGCCCAAATTTGATGAGAACTGTTTACCCCTAACCCTGTACCATGAAGTTGATCCGTATCCTTGTCAGTACCCGATGGTTACTGGCAATTCCCTCAATGGCTTTAATTGCCCCGGAAGCCGTTGCCCAATGTCCTACCGGCAGTACCCTTAATACTGCAGGCACCTATACCAGTGGCCATACCGTTTGTATCACCACCTCTTTTAGCGGCAGTATTACTTTAAATAGTGGAGCTACCATGGTTGTTGCTAATGGTGGTAATTATACCGGTAATATCAGCGCCAGCAACGGGTCGGCTATTAAGATCCAATCTGGTGGCACTTTCTCTCCGTCAACAGCCAATAATTTTGCGGGTGCAATTACCAATAGTGGTACGGTGAACATGAGTAATATTTCACTCACCACCGGCGTAGCTATTACCAATAGCGGCGTTTTTAACTGGTTAAGTAACTGGAATCAGAATGTTGCACTAACGGTGTCCAACACTGCCTGCGCTACAATGAACTTCAACACTTCTACCAATGTTAATTCCGGCGCTAATATCCAAAACAGTGGCGTATTGAATTTTACGTCTGACCTCACTACCAGTAGCGGTAGTACCATCAACAATCGAGGCAGGGTTACTGTGTCAGGCAATTTATCTTCTTCCGGTTTGTTTTATAATCAATATAAAGCTGTATTTAAGGGCAACACTAATAATGTTAACAGCGGCGATTCGATTATTAATCTGGCCTTTATGACTTTTTCGCAAAGCGTAACAACCAACACTGGCATTCGCAACGAAGGGCTATTTACAGTTGGCGGTTCTTATCAAAAAAACTCGGGAACTTTTCTTATCAATAACAGCAACGCCCAGTTACGTATAAAAGGCGCCTTTACCAATAATGGAACAACAACAGGTAATGGCAGTTTGCATGTTGCTGGTGGTTTTTCAAATAATGGCACCGTATCGGGTGTTAGTGCAGCTAAAAAACTTACGGTTAACCAAACGCCCGGGGGAACTACTTCTAACCTTACTATTAACACCGCCCTTGTTGCCGCTGATACGGCTACTTACATTGCTTCTATGGCGAATCCCGCGGTATGTTCCGTTTTGCCCATGCAGCTTTCTTCTCTTCAGGCTGCTTATCAAACGGGTCAGGTTCAACTGAGCTGGTATACATATGCCACATCAAATGCACGCTCCTTTACTATTGAATATAGTCCCGATGGCAGAACCTACACAACAGCCGGACAGGTTGCTGCCACTACAGGCAGTAATGAAACTACAAGATACCAGTTCACTCATTATACCAACTTAACAGGAACGATCTATTATCGTATTCGTGAAACAGATGCAGACGGATCCTTTTATTACAGCAATACACTACTGGTGAAAACCGGTAATGCCGCCAATACATCACTGCTGGTTTTTCCTAATCCCTTTATCGCTTATGTGCAGATCAATCTGCAGCTGGAAAAAGCCGGCGCCATTCAGATCACCTTATACGACGCAGGCGGCAGACTGCACAAGAAATTGGAACGCCAGGGAATGACAGGCAACAATACTATTGTTGTTAATGATCTGTCGGAATTACAACCCGGCGTTTATTTTATAAAGATCATCACCGGTGACCATACCGCAGTTGAGAAACTTATTAAATGATGTTACGAGCGGCTTTTTTTTACGAAGCTGCAAGCTTCGTAGAGCAGATTTCTATTCATTATAATGTCTTCAAATACTCAATCACTGCTTTGCGTTCCTTATCGGTGAGTTTATCGCCGAAAGTGTGACCCGAATTGCCGTAACCCGGCAGATCGGTATTGTAGGTATATTTATCAACTGCTTTCTTTTCTTCAGTATACTTCCAGCCAATATTTTCATAATCATACTCAGGCTTATCAAAATCCCTTGACCAGTATTGGGGACGAAGCTTACTATTGAGTAAAGCTTCCAGCGTTGGAACAGATCCGTTATGCAGATAAGGAGCAGTTACCCAAATGCCATCGAGCGGGGGCGCAATATATCCTTTGAATGGTTCAAGACGTGCAGGATGATCGCCGGTAGTGAACCAGCTTTGGTTGAACCAGTTTACAAACTGCGGACTGGAATAATTGTTTTTGTATAAGAAAGAATCAGTTTTGATAATAGCTTCCGGTATCAGCAGGTTCGGATATTTTTCATCAGCGCCATAGGTGCCATGACATTTGGAACAGCTTTTAATAAACACAGTTTCTCCTTCCTTCGCCAGCGCGGTATCAATTTCTTTAGGATACTTAGGCGGTTGTAATGAATAGATATAAGCCAGCAGGTCTGGCATATGGCCGTCAACTTCGCGCGACTCTGCTGTATCATTTACAGTAAGCAGGTTAGATGCCATTAAAAAGCGCCCGAAATCACCACGGCCAAACCCATTGTAGAACATGGCGTTTTTCTTTTTCAGTAACCACCATGGTGGTACATCAGACGGTATAACGTGTTTGGGAATGTCGAGCTGCGCATCAGGATTCCATTTGAATGTTATAGGATCGCGATGCGCTACCAGTACAGCAGCCAGGCGGTCGGCCGCATTTACGCCGCGTATATCGGTGATTAAAAACGGACTGATTGTTTTGGCTACATCAAGAAATGGTTTTGATGCCCTGTATTTATGAGGGGCTGTGAGCTTCAACATGTTTTCAACCATCTGCATGTTCTTTACATTCAGCTTTTCATTCGGGGTGAAGTCAGCGAATGTATTGCCCAGCCCAATGACGAGTTTGCCATCAAACACCTGTGCGTGACATTGCATACAGTTGGGTGCTACCAGCACTTCGCCATTATCGGCAGTTATGGCAGTGTATTCGTGTGATATACTGGCGTTTTTGCCCGTGCGTTCGAGGTAATTGGTTCTGTCTTTACCCAAACCCATAACATAAATGCTATAGGGAATGCCACCTTTTAAATAGTCGCCGGTGGTGAGGTATTCATATCCTTTTTGTGCATCGCCTCCGGTACGTTGAATACTTGGTGGAATAGGTACGGGTTCATATTCCCCGGTTAATACACTGGTAAACGCAACGCCACTTATCACAATGAGTACCAGTATGATCCATTTTTTCATGCGCAGGAATTTCTCCCTCTAAATTACGAATTATGAACAGAAGAATTTTGAATATTGAAGTGAAAGAAATGAGAAATGAAAAATGAAGAATGAGAAATGAAAAAGTGAAAGCCTACTAGTGTGACACAGTTTCCCTGGCGACGCAAAACGAACCATGGCACGCCTGCTATTTCCCATATTGCTCCAGCATTTTCTTCAAATCATCGAGTGTATTTATTTCATCTGCTTTTTTGTCGGTGCGCCAACGGCTGATACGCGGAAAACGCAGGGCCACACCTGATTTATGGCGATTACTGGCAGCAATGCCTTCAAAAGCGATCTCGAATACCAGCTCGGGTTTCACGGTGCGCACCGGTCCGAATTTTTCGAGTGAATTCTTTTTTACAAACGCATCTACCTGCGCAAACTCTTTATCGGTTAAGCCGGAATAGGCTTTGGTAAAGGGAATCAGTTTGTCGCCATCTTTTACCGCAAACGTATAATCAGTATACAGATTACTGCGGCGGCCGGCGCCCTTTTGTGCATATACCATTACGGCATCAATGGTAAGCGGATCGATTTTCCATTTCCACCAATCGCCACGGCGACGGCCAACAAGATAGGCTGAAGACTTTCTTTTCAGCATCAGTCCTTCGCTGTTGATGCTGCGACTTTGTTCGCGAATGGTGACCAGTTCATCCCAGTTGGTGAATGTAACAATAGGAGACAACTGCAGAAAAGGCAGTTGCATAGCATTGATCAGATCTTCCAGTGCTGCCCTGCGTTCTGATAAAGCGAGATGGCGGAGATCTTCACCATTTAATTCGAGCAGATCATAGGCAAACAATCCTACCGGCGCTTCCTGTAAATGTTTTTTGGTGATGTTCTTACGACCGATGCGTGTTTGCAGTACGTTAAAGTTGAGTACCTGTCCGTCTTTGTATGGCAGGATCTCTCCATCAATGGCTACGCCATTAGGCAGTTTGTTTTGCAGAATAGCATATTCAGGAAACTTATCGGTAATCAGATCTTCACCACGGCTCCATACAAATAGCTGATCGTTTCTTTTTATTACCTGTCCGCGTATACCATCCCATTTCCATTCTGCCTGCCAATCCAAAGGATCGCCGAGATCATCCAACTTATCTTCGAGCGCATAGGCTAAATAAAAAGGGTAGGGCTTTGAATAATCTACCTGAACTGCCTGTTCACTTAACAGTTGTTCAAATGTAGTGGTGGAAGGATCCCAGTTGCCGCTGATGCGATGTGCAATTACGCTGGGTTCCAACTGAACTGTTTTGGCCAGTGCATTTACCATTAGTTTTTGTGATACGCCTACGCGAAAAGCCCCTGATAACAATTTATTAAATACAAATCGTTCGCGGCTGCTGAGTTCTAACCACGATTGCAATATGAAGTTTTTCTTTTCCTGTTCTGTGGCCTGTTCAAGATGCAGGAATTTTTCAACGTAATAATGGAGTGGTTTGGCCTCTCCCTGTTCCCCGCCGGCATCGCCTTCGGCAAGCCTTTGGCGACCGAAGGTGGAGGAGGAGAAAGAAACCTGCGCGCTTCCGGTAAAGGAAGAGAAAGAATTGTTTTTTTCAGGGATCAGCAGAGCAATGGTTTCTGACAGATCGCCTACTGTATGATAACATTCTTCAAACAACCAGCCGGGAAGGTCGATCAATTCGGTGCACCAGGTGGCCAGTTGTGTACCACTGACTGTACGGCGTGGCCTTCGTCCGCTGAACAATGCTATTACCCACACTTTATCTTTTGCATTGGCATGTGCAAAATAATCAGACAGTGCTTCCAGCTTATCATTTGTTTTGGTGGAAGTACCCAGTGTAAATAGTAATTTGGCAAATTCTTTCATTGATTTGAACTGTACTTATTCGAATGTGAAAATATGCCAATGTGCAAATTTGCAAATGATGACATCAATTGTTCAGTTCTGTATTTCCATTTGCACATTTGCTAATTTTCAAATTTGCACGTTGGCTAATTCATCAGCTTCGTCTTCTGTTCCGAATTCTGTTTTTACTTCTGCAGCTTCAATACCTTGTTCATTCAGGTAGCGGCTGAAAACAGACTGAAACCCATGTGTAACATACACTTTTTGTGCCCCGGTTTCTTTTACTGTTTTAAGTAATCCGCTCCAGTCGGCATGATCGCTCAATGCAAAACCGGCATCTGCATTACGCCGGCGCTGATTACCACGAACCTGCATCCACCCGCTGCAAATACCAACACTATATGGCGTAAAGCGCCGCATCCACGGACTGCCATCTGCCGAAGGCGGTGCTATTACCACACTGCCTTTATAATCTTCTTTTGTGTTCTCGGGATTAATACGTTTTACATCGGGTAATTGCCAGCCAGCCTGCACCAGCGTTTGATGAACATTCCATATAGCGCCATGAACAAAAATATTTCCTGTAACATCTTCTATGGCCTTTAATACGCGTTGTGCTTTACCCAAACTATATGCAATGATCACCGATGTTTTTCCTGCCACTTCATTACTGCGTACCCAGTTTTGCATATCATGAAAAATTTCCTGTTGCGGTTTCCAGTTGTAGATCGGTAATCCGAAGGTTGATTCGGTAATAAAAGTATTGCAGGGGATGGGTTCAAATGTTCCGCTGATGCCATCGGGTTCGATTTTATAATCTCCACTAACGACCCATACTTCACCGTTGTATTCAATGCGAATTTGTGATGAACCGATAATATGTCCGGCAGGATATAAGGAAATAGTTACTCCGTTCAGGTAGATCTTTTCATTCCATTCAACAGACTGATAACTTTGCTCACCCAACCGTAGTTGCAATAAAGGAAGTGTATCGCGATGACATAAGTAAGCCTACTACCAACACGCGCATGGTCACTATGGGCATGGGTAATTACTGCCTTTTCAACCGGCTTCCATGGATCGATATAGAAATTTCCGGGCGGGCAGAACAAACCTTTATCTGTAAAGTCGATGAGTGGCATGGCGATGGTTTCATGTTACAAGTTACAGGTTTCAGGGCTTGGTAAGGGTTGATTAATGGTAGCAGTTTAAAAAGGCGTGCCAGCGTGTCACGGTTTCAAACCGTGGCACACCTAAACAGGCGGTGGGTAGCATTTGAAATGCTGAATAGTGAATTAACTGCTGAAGAGTGCGACGCAACGGAAGCTGGATAGTAGTGCTTTAGCCGACAACCATATACGAAAAAGGCGTGCCACGGCTTTAAGCCGTGACACGCTTATATCTTAATAAACCGTCTTCACCACTCCATCTGCCTTTCTTACAAAATACAGTTTCTTGTTTTCGAAATAATCGAGGGTGTTGGTTGTTTTATTGATAACGGGCTGAATGTCGAATTCGCCAAACAACATATATTTTTTATCGCTCAGGCTGGAGCCTACATTTTTACCATACTGGTTTAATAAATGGGCAAAATGGTACAGCGTTTCATAACCGCGAAATACCATATCGGAAGGACGCGAATAAAAACCGTTTTTGAAATTTTCATATACTGCAGCCGCGAGTTTGCCGGTGGGCGATACATAAAACGGCGTGCTGTAAACAACTTCCAGATTTTTAAATTGCGATTTTTCGAAGTCGATCACATCCCAGGTAGGCATACCAATGACTACGTTCGGGTGGTCGGCTGTGCTTAATGAAGCAAGGTCCTGGCAAAGCGTTTGCGCGAAATTGGCATCCAGACTGCCCGCAAGACAAATATTCGATTTGTCTTCGTTGAGATAAGGTTGCAGTTTATCGGTCGTGAAATTATCTTCGAGCGTAACGTATTTCAGCTTCAGCTTAACAGCCGTTGTTTTTTCAAAATCGGTAAAATAATTTCTTAGTCTGTCTTCCAGCGCGCCCTTTTTACGAAACACTATTATGTCTGATAAAGAATAATTCTTTTGCAGAAAACGGTAAATACCCACACAATGTGTAGGTAGGGTAGGGTTTAAAATAACATAGTGCATGTTATTGGTAACACCTGCATCGTTGGGCAGGTTGGCGTTGATGAAAGGAATATCAAGTGTTGCGGCTGTATGCGCCAGCTTCACTGCTTCATTGGCATTTACCTGACCAATGATCAAATTTGTTTTTTTAAAGTCTTCGCTGGTTAATAAGCTGTCGAAACGTTGTACCGGCATTTTGATATCATATACATCAACATCCAGTTTTATGCCTTCTTTCTTTAATGAATCTATAGCCAGTTCGGCGCCTTCCCAAAACTCAAGACCGGCAATGGATTGTTTGGGGAAAGTTTTCGCATCGTACCGGTAATTACCGCCTAAATCAAAAGCCGAATCGAGATACAGAGGAGTAAAAACTGCAATATGATGTTGTGCACTGTCTGTTACCCGGGTAAATGCCGTTGTTATTTGCGTGGTTGCTGTATTTGTTTGAACAGGGGCCGGACTTGTTTGCGCAAGTACGGGAACTGCTGTTACAAGGGCAATACAGGTAATTAATGATACAATCAGTTTTTTTGTCATAGGGAATGCTTTATGTATCAGGTGTAACATCATATATTATTTAAAGACGGTTACTCCCATTCTATCGTTGCAGGCGGTTTACTACTGATATCGTACACTACTCGGTTAATGCCTCTTACGTTGTTGATGATCTCGTTCGAAATATGTGCCAAAAATTCATAAGGCAGGTGAGCCCAGTCGGCGGTCATGCCATCTACGGATGTTACAGCTCGTAAAGCTACGGTGTATTCATACGTTCTTTCATCACCCATAACCCCTACACTTTTTACCGGCAGTAAAATAGCGCCGGCCTGCCAAACCTGGTCATATAAATTATGTTCTTTCAAACCCTGTACATAGCGGTAATCGGCTTCCTGCAATAACTCCACCTTATCGGGTGTAATTTCTCCCAGTATGCGAATAGCTAAACCGGGACCAGGGAAGGGATGCCGGTGTAATAATTCGCCGGGTATACCCAGCTCATTACCTACGCGGCGTACTTCATCTTTAAATAAAAAACGCAGCGGTTCTACCAGTTCGAGGTGCATTATATCGGGTAAGCCGCCTACATTATGATGCGATTTGATGGTTACCGAGGGGCCGTGAACTGATACGCTTTCGATAACATCGGGGTAAATAGTACCCTGACCCAGCAGTTCAATACCTTCAAATTTTTTGGCTTCGTCCTGAAATACTTCAATAAACAGGCGACCGATGGTTTTACGTTTTGCCTCGGGATCGGTTTTGCCTTTCAGCTGATCGTAGAACAGTTGTTTGGCGTTTACGCCTTTAACGTTCAGTCCGATCGTTTTATAGGTTTCGAGTACCTGTTCAAATTCGTTTTTGCGCAGCACGCCATTGTCTACAAAAATGCCAAACAGGTTATTACCGATGGCTTTATGTATTAAGGTAGCGGCAACGGTTGAGTCAACGCCACCACTCAGGGCCATGATCACTTTGCGGTTGCCGATCTGTTGTTTCAGGGCATTTACCGTATCGGTAATAAAATGCGCCGGTGTCCAGTCCTGTGTGCAACCACATATATTAACCAGGAAATTCTTTATAATTTTTTTGCCTTCAACGGAATGATATACTTCGGGGTGAAACTGTACACAATACAAAGGAAGGCTTTCGGCATTCTTTTTAAAAGCAGCATAGGGAATGCTGTCAGTAGTTGCCAGTACCTCAAAGCCGGCGGGCATTTCCAGTACAGAGTCGCTGTGGCTCATCCATACCTGCGATTGCTCCATTACGTCTTTCAGCAGCACATCGTCGGTTTTTTTATGCATCAGGGCGCGGCCGTATTCGCGTTTGTTGCTTTTTGCCACCTGTCCGCCAAACTGTTTGGCAGTCATCTGGGCGCCGTAGCAAACTCCTAAAACAGGCACTTTACCGTTCAGGGCTTTAACGTCTACATCAGGGGCGTTGGCGTCGTTTACCGAAAAGGGCGAACCCGACAGGATAATACCCTTCAGAGAGGGGTCGAATTCAACTTTTTTGTGGTAGGGAACTATTTCGCAATAAACTTTGGCCTCGCGGACGGCCCTGGCAATCAACTGAGTATACTGACTGCCGAAATCGAGAATAAGAATCTTTTCCGTCATGGTGGTGCGAAGGTAAGTTAATTTGAAAAAGTGTAAATAGGCAAATGTGCAAATTTGAAAACGGGCATTTCAAAGTAAGTATGCGGTTGTATTTAAATAATGTAGCAGCGCAAGCGGCCAAAAGGCATTGTAAGGCAAATTTTGGTATTGCAGCGTACACGCAGGCCAATATTTAGTACACAAGCGGCAGAATGTGGTACACAGAGGCGATTTTCTGTGCACGCGAAGGGTTTTGCCGTACACCGTGTGCCTTTTGTTGTACACCGGCCCTGCAGAATGGTACACAGGAGGCATTGCGTGGTACACCGCCCCCATTTTGTTGTACACAGAGGCCTTGTAACATGTACAATGGCCATTGTACATGTTACAAGGCCTGCAAAAGCCATGCTTTTCAAATTTTGTGGCATGCATCGCCTCCGGCGTGGCATACATTGGCCACGAAATGGCAGACATCAGCCACCGAATGGCATGCATTGGAGTTTAAATGGCAGACAACAGCTTCAGAATGGCACGCATTGTTCATTAAATGGTAAACAATGAGATCTCCTGAGCTTACAACGGGTTTTTGTTTATTGTTCTGACTGTTTGACGCCTAACAACAGGCGCACTTATTTTAATAGAACCGTTAACCTGGTTGTGTACCTGTAACATTTTAGCGCTCTTCGCGTCAAATGCCATAAAAACCGGTTATTTTGTACATCCATTTAAACTAAACCACTAATTATGAAAAAATTGATGGCATTTCTGCTTCTTGGTTCTTTATTAACCTCATCCTGTGGCTTCAGAGGAAAGCGTGTACGCGGAAACGGTAATGTTAGATCTGAGCAACGCAGTTTATCCGGTTTTCAGGCTGTACAATCAAATGGGGATTTTGATGTATATGTTTCAACCGGTCCGGAGTCAGTAAAAATTGAAGGTGAAGATAACCTGCTGTCTTATATTGAAACTTCCGTTGAAGGCGGGATGTTGAAAATAAGAACCAGACCTGGGTACTGGCTTAATACCGAAAGAGGTGTAAAGGTTTATGTGAGCGCTCCCCAATATAACAGAATTGAATCTAATGGTGCAGGTGATATCATAGGCCAGTCGAAAATTAGTGGTTCTTCAAAACTAGAGCTGGAAGTTAATGGCAGCGCCGATATTAAAGCCGAAGTGGATGCCCCTGAAGTGTCGGCCCATTTGCGCGGCAGCGGTGATGCAACCCTCAGCGGAGAAACGAAAACATTCTCTGGCGAAATACTGGGCAGCGGCAATATCAAAGCGCTCGACCTGAAATCAGAAGAAACAAACGTGAAAATTGTAGGCAGCGGCGATGCCGATGTATATAGCAGCGTTAAACTCGAAGTAAGTGTTGCCGGCAGCGGCGATGTTCGCTATAAAGGCGGCGCCCAGGTGAATAGTCATATTGCGGGGAGTGGCGGCGTTCATAAATTGGATTAACATAGCCCGGTCCTTTAGGGCCGGGAGCAGTTTATAAAAGAGTTTTGGCTTTAGCCCAATGCCGTGAATTCGCACCATTCGGCTAAAGCCAAATATATTTTATACCGATACCCTGGCAGGAACGCTGGGGTTATATTAGATACCCGGCCCTAAAAGGACCGGGCTACAGATCAACATATTTCACGCGTATCCACACATCCCTGTTTCTTCCCTTATCATCAGTGCAGGAAATTTTTACGGGGCCTTCTTCAGGCACAAAGAACTGATGATTGTGTGCTTCTCCTGATTTAAAGAACTGATCATTGATATACCAGTATACCTTGTGCACGTCATTGCCTACATTACAGGAAAGCTCCAATGGCTCCGGATGTTTTTTGTTGATGTAATATTCCGATCCGTTGCGCGGCGACAAAACCGACGGGCCTCCTTCTTTAAACACTCTTTCACAATCGGGGTTATGTGGTGGAATGTGTTCATATACTATATGCCTTTCATCGTAGTAACGTTGCATTTCGGGCGGTATCACCTTGTACCATTTCTTTTTATAACCACTGGCAGGCATACAACTTTTGCAATAAGAAATTTTTTCATCGGCCGATAGTGCCACCTCCTGCATATTGTTACACAACTGAGTCGTAGAGATCAACGGTATAAAATAATCGGTTACCGTGCTGGTACAATGATCACCGGGTGGTAAACCGGTTTCAGAACATACCATGCGTATGTCGCAGTCTTTCGGTTGTGTGAACCACTCTTCATCACTATCATAATCGATGGTATTGAAAATTTTAAACAGCAGCGGCGTAGCGATATTCGCACCGCTCAATTCAGGAATGCCAAGCGCAGAAAAGTTGCCGGTCCAGATACCAACCGTATATTTTTTGTTATAGCCGATACTCCACGCATCGCGGCGGCCATACGAGGTGCCGGTTTTCCAGGCGATCTTTGGCATATGTTCCGTGCTTTGCCAGTTCAACGGGAAATCGGGTCTGTTTACCTGTGAAAGAATATCGTTGATCATAAAGGTGGCGGCCGGACTTATTATAGTTACTCCGCGATTGGATGATGAAGGTGTTTGCGTATAATTCGGCGGAGTAAATTTTCCGTTATTGGCGAATATGGTATACAGTCCTGCTAATTCTTCAAGGCTCGCGCCGCATCCGCCGAGGATCATGGACAGCCCCAGTTTGCGCTGATCTTTTTTGATCTGTTTAAAATTGCAGTCGATCAGTTTTTGTGTGAACTGATCTTTACCCAGCATCTGCAATGATTTTACTGCCGGAATATTCAGGGAGTGGGCTAGTGCATATTCTATGGTAACATATCCGTTGAATTGCTTGTCGTAGTTCTCGGGTGCATATCCGCTATAGTTTACAGGCACATCGGTGATAACGGTTTTGGGTGTCATTAGTCCGTCGTCGATGCAAAGTCCGTAAAGCAACGGTTTTAATGTACTGCCCGGCTGGCGGATGGCTTTTGCGCCATTTACCTGTCCGGCATCAATGGTATCGGTAAAATTGGCCGAGCCTACATAAGTAATTACATTATGCGTTTGATTGTTGATAATGATCACTGCCGCATTGCGTATGTTTTTTAAAGTAAGAATGCGGGAATAGTCGGCTACCAGCTTTTCTGTTTTCAGCTGGGTGTTTAACTCGATGTTTGTTTTGATAATATCGCCACCGCCTTCCTGTTTCAGCTTCCATGCCAGATGCGGCACCAGTTGCGGTACTGTTCCTCTGGTAGCAGTGAGTGGTTCACTGATGGCATCCCGTATTTCTTTTTGCGTAAATACTTTGTCTTTTGCAAATTGTTGCAGCCAGCGGTTGCGTTCCTGTACAATACGGTCGTTGTGTTTACCCATTACCAGTGTGCTGGGGCGATTGGGGATAATTGACAAAGCCGTTATTTCTGCCAGCGATAAGTGATCGGGATTTTTTTTGAAATATAAAATGGATGCAGACTTCACGCCTTCGATATTGCCGCCATAAGGAACCAGGTTCAGATACAGTTGCAGAATTTCGTTCTTGCTATATTTAAATTCCAGCTGCAATGCCCTGAACATTTCAATCACTTTATTAAAATAGGTCGTTTTCTTTGGTTCCAGTGCACGCGCCACCTGCATGGTAATGGTAGAGGCGCCTGAAGTGCGCTTCAACCGGAATATATTTTTTACAAAAGCACGGCCGATAGCCAGTGCATTGATACCGGGATGAGAATAAAAGTATTTGTCTTCTTTCTCAACAATCGTTTTGCGCAGTAGCGGCGAGATCTCTTCCAGTTCCGTTTTCATACGCCATTTCTGATCTTTTGTCAGAAAGGCGTGGATCACTTCTCCTTTGCTGTCGGTTACAATGGTTGAGTATTCAATTTTATCGGGCAGCGGAAATACCCAGTTAAGTGAAAAGAAAAGAATGCAAATTGCTGCCACGGAAATGAGCAGGCGTTTGAGCCATTTGAAGATTAACAGGCGGTAAGGTTTGTTACGCGTCCAGGTTTTAAAGCGGTTAAATACTGTTATTATCTTGTTCAGGGGTTTCATGGTTTATTTAGAGCCGAAGAATGTGGAGCTATTTAATAACAAATTAACAATCGGGCACAACAAATCTATTGTAACTTTCGGGTACAATCTCCAATCTATGGCTTCTTCGAGCGTTCCTCCTTAGTTTCCCTGCTAATATCTGTTTTTATTTTTGTCGATAAAAGGGACATTACAATATTTAATTCCTTTTTGTATTTTGTCGGCTACAAAACCAAAAACCCACGTTTATAACTTTAACCCTATATGCGTAAGCAACTCTATGTTCTTTGGATTACGGCTGCATTGCCCTTTCTATTTATGATCGCAGCCTGTAACCGCAGCACTGTTTCTCTTACTTATACGAATGCCAAAGGCGAAGTGCAGCCACTCGGCAACCTGGTATTTCGTTTTGATAAATCCCTGATGCCGGACTCACTATTAAATCAATGGGATTCTACTGAGTATATTTCTTTTGAACCAAAAATTCATGGCCGTTTTCGCTGGGAACATCCCGATGAACTGGTGTTTTCTCCGGCGCAGCCATTATCACCTGCTACAACTTTCCAGGCAAAACTGCGCGGTGATATTATCGATCACAGCAAATATGGCAAGCTGAATAAAGGCGATGAAATTACTTTTAACA
>Ga0105237_10005810_pt1 | contig 13840 bp, 1 predicted proteins | sample KBSC24metaG_FD_81520 | JGI IMG/M metagenome (GOLD analysis project Ga0105237, IMG submission 81520) | Corn rhizosphere microbial communities from Kellogg Biological Station, Michigan, USA - KBS C2-4 metaG | ecosystem: Host-associated > Plants > Roots > Rhizosphere > Soil | place: Michigan, USA...
CAACTTCACGGTGAATTCCGGCGTCCTCGGCGCGACGAGCAACAGTGCGCTCGGAAATACGGCCAATACCATCACCCTCAACGGCAGCGGGACGACCACCGCGGGCTTCGAGGCCTTTGGCAGCTTTACCACGGGGCGCACGATCAACCTCGGCGCCACGGCGGCCGACAATCTGATCCTGGTCGCGCGCGACCAGACGCTGACTTTGAATGGCGTAGGGCAATTGACCGGTGCGAACGGCTTCGTGAAGGCCGATCCCGGCACCCTGAAGCTGACGGCGGTGAACAGCGGCTACACGGGCGCCGTGACGATCAATGGCGGCGTGATCCAGGTCACGGCTGACCACGTCCTGGGCAACACGCCGGCTACGGTCACCGTCGGCAACTTCATCGGCTCCGCCTTCCAGTTGGCCAGTGGAGTCACCTACACCGGGCCGCTGAATCTCAGCAACACCGGCATCAACAACGCGGGCGCGCTGGAGAGCGTCGGCAATGGTCTCACCAACACGTTCAGCGGCACGATCACCCTCGGCAATGCGGCGGCGATCGGCGCGGATGCGGGAAATACCCTGGCTCTCAATCCCACCACCGCGATCGGGGGAACCAATGCGCTGAGCTTCACCAATGCGGGCACGATCAATATCGGCGGAGCGGGCCTTGGCTCGGCTCCGGTCACCCAGTTGGGTGTGGGAACGACCACGCTGGGCGTGGCCGATACGGCGTTCACCGGCAATCTCATTGTCAGCAGCGGCCATTTCCAAATCAGCAGCGCGGGCACCATCGGCGGCACGGGCAATATTCAGCTCACGCCCGGTGGCACGCTCACGCTCATCGACACGGGCGCGGGGGTGGCGGGGCGTCTCGGCAATCGTTCGATCGTCATGACCGGCGGCACGCTGGAATATTTCGGCAGTTCCACCGCGGCCACCTCGCAGGTGACCACCGGTTCGCTGACCTTCAATCGTGCCGGCGGCATCATCTCGACCACGCCGGGAACGGGTCAGAGCATCAGCCTGACGTTCGGCAGCCTCGCATCGTTCGGCGGCGACAGTTCGGCGGTCTTCACCGGAACCGGGATCGGGACGGCGTCCAACAAGGTCCTCTTCACCACCACACCAACCCTGACCAACGGCATCATCGCGCGGGCCACCGTCCTCGATGCGGTGAATTCCGTTTTTGGATTTGCGACCTACGGCGCGAATGGGATTGCCGCGCTCGCGACGTTCAGCGCCGCCACGGATATCAATACCGCGGCGACGACGGATAACGTGAAGGTCGGCACGGGATTCACCACCACCACCGCCCTCACGGCCAATCGGACCCTCAATACCCTGAGCTTCAGCGGCGATGGCCTGGAGGTGAGCGGCAATGCGGCGAATACCGCGCTTACGATCAGCAGCGGCGGCGTGCTTTCCGATGGCGGGAGCAATACGCTCAGCGTGCCGTTCCTGACCTTCGGCAGCAGCCAGGCGATTTTCCATGTGAACACGGGCGGCACGCTTACCGTCACCGGTGCTCTTTACGGCTCGGCCGGGCTGGTCAAAGCCGACGGTGGAACGCTGCTCCTGGCGCCGAGTGCGGGGATTCTCCCGGGCTTGAGCGCGAATGGCATGATCGGCAACGATTCGATCAGTGGCGGCACCCTCAAGTTGGGCGCTGACAACGCGCTGTTCCCCGGTCAATTCCTCATCGTGGACGCGGGCACCTTCGACCTGAACGGACACACGCAGCAAATCAGCGGGCTGCTCAGCGAGCCCGGCAGTGTGAACGGTGGCATCATCACCTCGGCGACCGCGGCGAACCTCGTGGTCAATAACGATACGGCGCGCACTTTCGCGGGCAGCATTAATGGTCTGGTCAATTTCACGCGCGGCGGCTTGAACACCTTGACGCTGACGGGGAACAATAGTTCCGGGGGCATCTTCACGTTCAACGGCGGCACCACCGTCATCAAGGACGCCGGCTCTCTCTCCGGGACGTCCGGCCTGGTCATCAATTACTCCGCGCTGCAACTGGATAACACCGGCACGACGCAGTTGGACCGGGTCAACGATACGGCGGCGGTCACGCTGCGCGGCGCGTCCCTGACCTATCTGGGCCGTCCTCAGACGATCTCCACGGAGACATTGGGACCGGTGGCGGTGGCGGAGGGATATTCCACGATCACGGTGACCAACGGCGCCACGCCGCTTTCCGAGGCGCAAGTTACCTTGCAGAGCCTGGCCCCGGCGGTATTGACGGCGGGGACGGTGGATGCCGGCACGATCAACTTCGCTTCGTCTTCGGGCGCCCTCGGCTCGATGGGCAGCGCGGGCCGTGTGCTGATCGCGAGCATGACGCCCGCCCAGACGGCGACGCTCAACAGCACCCACATGCTCGGTGGCTGGGCGGTGGTCGGAAACGATTTCGCCAGCTACAATGCCACCTTCGGCATCGGCGCCCTGGCGGGCACTGGTTACGCCGGTTACGACGTCATCAATGCCACCGCCGGCAACGGGTGGTTGACCTCTTACGGGGAGAACCAAAACCTCCTGGTGACGACCACGTTTACGAACGCGCTGCCGACACCCGGCATCACGATCAATGCCCTCAAGGTCGGCAACTTCAATTTCACCATGGCACCCGGCGCGGTGCTCAACTTGAAGAGCGGCGGCTTGATCCTCTCGGGCACGAATGTGGCCATGGATACTCCCGGCGGCGGCGGCCTGCTGACCGCGGGCGGCTCGACCGCGACCGGCACCGGCGTGGCGCCGCTGTATCTCTGGAACAGTGCGAACACCTACGTCATCAACGCGATCATCGAGGACAACCCGATCACGCATGATGCCGTGCGCGTGGTGATCAACGCCCAATCCAGTGCAATCGCCCTCACGAACTCCGGCAACAGCTATTCGGGCGGCACGGTCGTCAATACCGGTACGCTGACGCTCAATGCTCCATCTTCGACCACGCCCGTCATTCCCGCGGGCGGCTTGACGATCAACGGCGGCGCGACCGTGACCATGACCGTGGCCTCGGGCCAGATCAATCCGTTGAACGTCGTGACCGTGAACGGTCCGGGCACGTTGAACCTCTTCGGAAACAATTTGCTCACCGGTCTGGTCTTCAACAACCTCGGCGGCGGCACCGCCGGCAATTCGGTTCCTACGGTCAGCTCCACCTCCGCGTTCGCGGCCGACGGCTCGACCCTGGGCATGCTCACCTTGACGGGCGCCACGGCCATCACCGCGACTTCGAGCTATGTGGGCGCCACCTCGGCGCTGAACGGGCGCGTCGCGCTGGGCAACGGCGTGACCACCTTCGATATCGAACCGATTGTCATCAATGGGCTCACCACGACCATCAACCCATTGGTGGCCACTTTGAATATCCAGAGCCTCGTCGGAACCACCCCGGCCATTCACAAGACGGGCGGCGGTGTCCTCGGCTTCACGACGGCCGGCACCTACACTGGCGACACCTTTGTCGATGCCGGCGGAATCATGGTCGCGGGCGCGAATGGCGGTTCGCGGTTCTCGGAATACCACCTGGCAGATGGGACGTGGTTCAATCTCAATGGACAGAATACGACGATCGGCGCCTTGAGCGGTTCGGGCACGGTGTTGAACTCGAGCACCACGGGAACAACCTTGACGGTGGGATACGACGACCGTTCGACCACCTTTGGCGGCCAGTTCGTTTTCCTGAATGCGTCGAGCCCGACCGTGACCAACCTGACGAAGATTGGCGCGGGCACCATGACCATCACCTCGCAAGCGGTGGCCACGGCCTCGACCGGCACACTGACCGTGAACCAGGGCGGCGTGACCTACAGCGGAGCGGGTACTTCGGCGTTCGGCACCAAGCTAATCAATACCGGCGGTACGATCACCCTCGATAACTCCGGGACCAACGTGAACAACCGGCTGTTGTCCAGCGTCCTTCGGCTTGGCGGTGGCACGCTCACCATCAAGGGAAATAGTGCGGTGGCGACCACGGAGACCATCAACTACACATCCGCTCTGTTCGCGCAGAACGGCGGTGGTACGGTGAATCTGGTGGCTGATCCGCACAGCCCGTTGACGCTGGAAACGATCGGAACGTGGAACTACACGACCGGCGGGACGTTGCTGGTGCTCGGGGCGAATGCCGGAGTCGGGCTCGCTCCCGCTGCGGGACAGTCTGCCTACCACTGGCCGGCGATGAACTTCAGCGGCCAGGGTTCGGGCACGAATGGCACGAAGACGATGCGGGTGCGGCCCGATATCGTCGTCGACCCGGTGGCCAATGACTTTGCGGAAACGAGCCCGGACATCGCCTTCGCGACTGTGGATTCCGTCACGGGCAATATGCGCGCCCTCGTGGCAGGTGAAATGGAAACCGTTTTGCCGACCAGCGGCACGACGGGTAACACGACCAATTACTCGCTCCATACCAATACCGGCCTGCTCGCGAGTCAGACGTCGAATACCATCCGCCTCGAAAGCGGCGGCGGTGTGAGTCTCGGCAACGGCGCGGCCTTTGGGCTCTATGGCGCGAATGGCCAGTTGGTCACCGAGACCTTGAACACCAGCGGCCTGCTCGCGCTCGCGGGAAACACCGGCGTCAATGTCGGCGCCCTGGCCTCGACGGCCAATCAGTATTTCATCTGGACGGCGGGAGCCAGCACCACGCTCTCGCTCTCCGGCTACCTGACCAGCGCGCAAGGCCTCGTCAAGGCGGGGAACGGAACGCTGATCCTGAATACGCAAGAGCTCTACAATGGCCAAACGTCGATCAATGACGGCAAGCTCGTCTTGAATGGCGGCGACAATACGCTGCTTGTTATTCCCACGGCGGCGGCGCCGACGCTGGCGACGCTCTCCGTCAATGGAGGAAGCGTCGACTTGAATGGCTTCAATCAACTCGTGGGCCAATTGACTTCGAGCAATGCGGTCGGTGGCACGGCTGGAACGGTCACGAACAGCAGCCTGGGTGCGCCGGTGAACTTCACGACGGCCACCGCCTCGAGCACGACCTTCGGCGGCACGATCAGCGGAAACCTCAATTTTGCGAAGTACGGCGCTTCGACCCTCACGCTGACAGGCGCGAGCGACTACCGGGGCGTCACCACCATCGGCGGCGGCACTCTGACCTTGCGCGACAGCGGCGCACTTACCCAGACGAGCGGGTTGCAAATCGTGGGCGCCGTCCTCCAGATCGACCAGACAGGGACGAATGTCTCCAGCGATCCCGTCCGCATTGCGGCGACGACCGGCATCAGCATGCTGGGCGGCACCCTGCAGTTGTTGGGCGGTTCGTCGGTGGACTCCACGGCGACGTTCGGCACGGTGACTTTGCTCGGCGGCCAGAACACGTTCACGAGCACTGCGGCCCAGAATGTGGCCGCGACGGGCGAGATCACGATCGGCAATTTGGTCACGAACTCGACCACGAGCCGGAGCACGGTGTCCTTCACCTCGACCAATGGTGCGCTGGGTCTCCTGGGCTTCAACAGCAACCGCATTTTCCTCACCGCGGTGGATGGCGTCTCGTCTGCTTCTCCGAGCTTCCTGACCAACGGGATCATCGGCGGCTGGGCGACCTCGAACAATGATTCGTTCGCGACCTATACCGCGACTGGGGTGACCTCGATCGCCACCTACACGGGGACGGACGTGACGGCGGTATCCAGCCCGTTCGCGAATGTCACCGACAGCGCCTCCCACACGGTGACGACGCGGCTGGCCAATACCTGGAGGCTCAATCCCACGGCGGCGCAGACGCTGACCTTCGGCAGCCTGGGCAGCGCGTCCGTGGTCACCTTCGGGACCGGCCTCCTCACCACCAGCACGGTCGCGAGCAACTTCGTTTCCGCTGATCCCAGCTCCGCGATCACGGTGGATGTGCCCGGAACCGGAGCGGGCAACGGCACCTTCTGGCTTTACACCTACAACACGGGAACCACGACCATCGCGGTGCGGATCGCGGATGAAGCGGGCGCTTCCACTCCGCTCGATACCACGGATGACAAGACGCTGACGCTTGTGAAAGGCGGCAACGGCACGCTGGCGCTGGCGCCGGCGGCTTCCTACGCGAAGAATGCGACCACGGCGGCGGGATCCCTCGTGGTGACCGGAACGGACACGACCGGTCTCCAGGTCGGCATGGTCGTTGGTGGGTCCAACTTCGCACCCGGAACGCGCATCACGCAGATCATCGATGGCACCTCCTATATGGTCGATACCATGCCGCTCGCCGGCGGAGTATTTGCGACGGCGCTTGGCAACTCCTACTCCGGCGGGACGATCGTCAACAGCGGCACCGTCACGCTAAACAGCGGCGTGGCCAATGTCGCCTTGATCCCCGGCGACCTCACGATCAACAGTGGCGCCATCGTGACGATGGTGACGAGTGCCGGCCAGATCGCCGCCGCGGCCAATGTCGCGGTGAACAACGGCAGCACCTTGAACCTCGTGGGCGACAACACGCTGAAGAGCCTGACGTTCGGCGACACTGGGGCCACGACGAATCCGACCGTGAACACCGGTGGCGTCCTTACGCTCACCGCGTCGAACGGCATCACCGCGGCGAACGACAACGCGGCCACGGTGCCGACGCTCGCCGGCACGTGGAGCCTTGGAGACAATCATCCCGAGACCGTGACCACCAGCGGCCTGGCTCCGACGAGCCTGCAAATCTCGGCGCTCATCACGGGTACGGCGACCTCGGCCCTGATCAAGACGGGATCAGGTTCGCTCGCATTGACCAATGCGGCCAGCACCTTCGCCGGCGGCGTCCAGTTGAACCAGGGCGCGCTGATCATCGGCGCTTCCAGCACACCAACCGGAGTGGGCGGGGGAGTCACCTCGGGCCCGATCGGGACAGGCGTGCTGATCGCCGCGGATGGCACCGAAATCCGCACGGATAACACCGCGCGCACCCTCGCCAATGACATCGTCCTGAACGGTTCGCTGGCCATCGGCGGTATCGGCGCGGGCGGCAACCTGACGCTGAATGGCAACATGACGCTGGGCAACGCGACGAGCGGGCTGAATGTGCGCACGCCTCTCGTGACCGTGACCGTGGGCGGGGTAATCAGCGGCACGGGTTCCGCCGGGTTCACCAAGTCCGGCGCGGGGACGGTGATTGTGCAGAATACGGCCGACTCCTGGACGGGCGTGACCACGATCAGTGGCGGTGTCCTGCAACTCGGCGCTTCGGAGGTCCTGCCCGATGCCTCGCGGGTTTCCGTGGCGGCTGGCGCGGTGTTGAATTTGAACAACTTCGACGAATCCATCGGCTCGCTGACGGGCGCGGGTCTCGTCACGAATTCCGGCGCGGCGGTGCATACGCTCTTCATGGGCGGCAATGGGGAAAGCACCACCTTCACTGGCGCCTTCTCGGCCGCGACGGCCGGCAATCTCGCCATCGTCAAAGCCGGCGGCGGCACATTCACGCTCGGCTCCGCGCAGGGCTCGGCGGCCACGCTGGCGGTGAATGGGGGATTCTTCACCTTCACCGGCAACGGCTCCACGGCCGGCAGCTTCACGATAAACAACGGTGGCACGTTCGTGAGTGTCGCGGATGCCACCTTCAATACCGGCACGCTGACCTTCAACAGCGGTGGCTCCGTGAACTTCAATCTCGGCAGCGGCAGCATTCCCGGCCTCAATACCGGCGCCCTCAACATCCTGGGGTTGACGACGCTGAACATTACTTCGGGTGGAGGCGGCAGCGGCCCCTACACGCTCATCGATTACGCCGGCGCGCCGATCTCCGGCGGCCAGTTGGGCCTTTTGCGATTGGGCACCGTTTCCAACAACGGATTCCTCTACGGCTTGGTAAACAACTCCGCCAACACGTCGATCGACTTGATTTCGGAGGCGGTGGCGCCTTCGGTCATCTGGACCGGCGCGACGAATGGGGTGTGGGACACGGCGACGATGAATTGGCAGACGCCCGCCTCCGCCCCAACGACCTACACCGAAGGCAACCAGGTGGTCTTCGACAATGGCGGCCTCGTCAAAAACGTCACGGGCGGCACGGTGGCGCCGCAGGCCATCACCGTGACGAACAGCGCTGTCGGCAACAATCCAAACGGATATATCATCAACAATCAGATCAGCGGAAATCTCCTGGGCGGACTGACGAAAAACGGCAGCGGCAACCTGAAGCTGACTGGGGCAAATACGTTCGCGGGCGCGACGACGATCAATGGCGGCATGATCGAAGCGGTCGTCTCCTCGGCCGGCAGCGGCCTGGGGACGGGTGGAGTCACTTTGAAGAATGGAACGACGCTGCGATTCGACGCCAGCGCCTCGATGGCCACCAACGGTTTGAATGGACGCGCCTTCGCGACCAATGGCGGCTTGGTGGCGGACGACAACTTCACGGGCACTGCCGGCGACAGTTCGACGTATTTCACCACCGGTGGCTTCAACGGGCTCTTCGGCGGTGGGACGGGCGGCAACTATTCCAGCGGGCCGATCACGGCCGCCGCGAACTACGCCAATTTCGGCATCGAACTCTCGGGCAAGATCGAGATTCTGAATAGCGGCTGGTACACCTTCTCCATCAATTCGGATGACGGCTCGCGTCTCTTCATCGATGGGCAACTGGCCGCCCAGCATGAAGGCGGACACGGCGCGACGTCGGTGCCCGGACCGGGAGGCACGATCTTCCTCACGGCGGGTCTGCACGATATCCGCGGCCAGCAAACGCAGGGCACCGGCGGCGCGCAGATCGTCGTCAGCTATCGCGGAGCCGATACCAACGGGGCGTCGATCCTGGTGCCTTCCACACGGCTCTACCTGCCGGAAACTTCCAGCACCACGGGCGCGAGCAACGCCATCGCCACCGGGAACTCCATCTTTGTCAGCGGCACGGCCAGCGTCGATCTGTTTGGCAAGAACTTCACCGCGATCTCGGTGCCGGTGATTGCCTCCGATCCGGGCAGCACGCTCCAGGTCACGGGCCTCGCCGGGAAACTGCTGCGCTCCGGCGCCACCTCCCTGCGCGGCGGAACCGTCACCTACCAGACCACGCCGGATCTCGCGCTCGGCGCGGTGACCGATGGCGGCACGGCCGTCACAATCGTGAAGCAGGGCAGCGGCCGCTTGATCTTCGACAACCGGCAGTCTGGCGCATTGGCGACGAGCCTGCTCGCGGCGAGCGTCATTCGCGTGGAGCAGGGGAAGGTGGTGGTCGAGGGCGCCAATGTGGCCGGCAGCACCGACCCGATTGGCGCCGCGCAGGTGCAATTGGCCGGCGGCACACTCACTCTCGACAGCAGGGTGGGCGGCTACACGCTGAACAATGCCGTGAACCTGGCGGCTGACGGGACCATCGAAGTGGTGGCCGCGGGCCAGACGGTGACCTTGGGCAGCGCCACGAATGGCCTGAACCTTGGGACGTCGAATCTGACGATCGATACCTTTGGCGGAACGCGGGGCGCCGGCGGCTTGAGCACGCCAACGGCCAATGGGGCGATCCTCACCGTGGCAGGCGTGATCAGCGGCAGCGGCAATATCACCCTGCGCTCGACGCAATTCAGCAGCGGCATCGGCATGCTCCCGACGAACGGCGCGCTGACCCTGCAGGCCGCGAATACATTTACGGGCAGCCTGACCGTGCAGGGCGAGCCGGTCCTCGTCCAGGGGGCGAATGGCGCATCGACCGGCACCTTCAACATCCTCGGTGGACAGGAGGTCCTGACGCTGAACAGTAACGGCTCCATCCTCAATGCCACGGGGCCGCTGCAGATCACGAATGGCCAGCTCACGATCGACGACTCCTCGACTAATCTCACCAATCGCATCGCGGATGGTCAGATCGTCCGGCTCAACCAAGGTAACATCCAGTTCACGATCAATACGACCAATGGCTCGAGCGAGACGGTCGGCCAGCTCGACTCGAGCAGCGGGTTCAACTTCCTGCGGATGAACAGCGCCTCGGCGACGCAAGGCACCACGCTGACGATGGCGAGCCTTCTGCGTGAGAACCGGAGCACGCTCCTCTTCCAGGGATTGAACCTCGGCGCGGCGGCCACGAACGCCTCGCGTTTCATCTTCTCCACCGCGCCCACCGCGGATCTCGTGGGCGGTGGCGGACTGGATGGCAGCACGTCGATCAGCATCCTGCCCTACGCGATCGGCGCGGCCAATACAGGCGCGTCCGTCTTCTGGGGCCTGGTGACGAATGGCGCCAACGGCATTCGCCCGCTCACGGCGGCGGAATACGCCACACTGGCTCTCGCCGGCGCCACGGACAACGCTCGCGATTCCTTCGCCGGCGGCACCCAGTCAATCACCGGCAAGACGGTCAATGCCTACGTGCTGAATAACGCCGACAACTCCGCCGAAGCGGCGCTCACGGTCAACTTGACCGGCACCCTCTCGCTGACCAGCGGAACGTTGATGTTCACCAACGTCATCACCAACGTCCTCAGTACTGCCAATTACCAGGCAACCACCCTGACCGGAGGGACGATCGATTTCGGCGCCCGCGAAGGAAACATCTTCGTCATGACGCCCGCGAACGTGACCGTCAACAGCGCGCTCACAGGTTCGAACGGCCTGACCGTGAGCGGCAACGGACAGTTGACCCTCGGGACGGATTCCCCCGGGCTGACCGGTGTGATCACGATCAATGGGACGACGCTGAATGTCAGCGCCGATACGCGCCTCGGCAATTCGGACAACGACATCGTCTTCGGCGGTGGCATCCTGCGCTTCAACTCGGCGTTCACGCTCAACGCCAATCGCAGCGTCTCCCTGCTCGCGAATTCCTTCGGATCTTTCGATACTGGTGGCGGCAGCGGCGTCGTTGCCGGGGCGATCACCGGTTCCGGCGACCTGATGAAAATCGGCGGCAACACGCTGACGCTCTCCGGCACCGCCAATACCTACACGGGCCGCACGCTCATCCTGAACGGCACGCTCCAGGCTGGAGTTGCCAATCTGCCGAATACGAGTTCCAGCGTGATCGTGGACAACAGTACGCTCGCCTTCTCGCAGATCGGCGACGGAACCTATCTGGGCAGCATCAGCGGTGTGGGCAACGTGACGATCAACCTCACCAGTGGCGGCACCTTCACCTACGGCGGCACGAACACCTACGGCGGCGGCACCTCAATCACCAGCAATGGCACGACGCTCAGCGGCAACGCGTCGAACTTGATCGGCTATATCACGACCAACGCCAACACGACTTCGGCCGTCCTGTTCAACCAGACCACCAATGCCACGTCCTTTGCGTCCGTCGCCGGTTCGGGTTCGGTGATCAAGGATGGCGGCGGTATCCTGACCCTCGCCGACACGAGCACCTACTCGGGCACGACGACCATTCGCGGCGGAACCCTGGCCTTCAGTTCCGGCGATCAACTCGGCAACGCGGCCGCGACCAACGGACTGGTGATCAGCAACGGTGCGTCCTTGCGCCTGATCGATCCGCAGTTTGCCCAAACCGCGACGTCCGTGGATCTGGGCAGCACGCGCAGCCTGGCGATCGGCGCGGGCGGCGCCGTCATCGATGTGGGGACTTTTGCCGATGGCTACGTCACTCCGGTGGCGGATACGCTGACCGTGTCGGGCGTGATCAGCGGGAGTGCCGCGGACAGCCTGACGAAAGCGGGCACGGGCACCCTCGTCTTGTCGAACACCGGCAATAGCTACGCCGGCGGCACAACGATCAACAGCGGTACCCTCCAGTTGGGCAATTCCAGCGTCCTTCCGAACACGACGAACGTGAGCATCGCGGGCGCGGGCACGCTCGACCTGCACGGCCAGAGCGACACCATTGCCGCCCTGACCGGCTCAGGCGCGGTCGACAACACGGCCGCTGGGAACTCGGTGCTCACCATGGGCAGCGGCAACGCCAACGGGACATTCAGCGGCGCCATTCGCAACAGCGGTGCCGGAACAACCGGCCTGGTGAAGACTGGGACCGGCACGGAGACGCTCTCGGGCAGCAGCACCTTCACCGGGGAGACCAAGGTCAACCAGGGGGCGCTCGTCATCAGTGGCTCGCTGAATGGCAGCACGAAGGTCACCGTGGGCGACGGCGTGAATCCCGCGTTGCTCACCGCCGCGGGCACGCTCACCTCACCGGTCTTCGATGTGAAATCGAGCGGCCGCCTCGATGGAGGCGGCACCCTCAACGGGGCGGTGACCGTCGAGAGCGGCGGTACTTTGGCGCCAAGCGCCACGCCGACCGGCCTCAAGCTCCAGACCGGGTCCCTCACGTTCCAGGGCGGGTCGACGCTCGAACTTTCGCTGTCGCACACCGGCGATTACTCCAAGCTGACCCTCGGCAATGGCGTCGGCGTCGCCCTGGATGGATCGCTGGTCACCAATATCTCGGGCACCCTGGTCTTCCAGGACCTGTTCACCGTGATTCTGAGCAATGCGCCCGTGCAGGGCACATTCAGCAATATTACAAACCAGGTGGCCGCGAGCACCTATTCGTTCACTTCCGGTGGCACCCAATTCCTGATCAACTACCGGTTCAATGCGACGGGCTTCGACGGCTCGGCGGGATCTTTCGAGAGCATCTCGAATGGGAGCAATGTCGCCCTGCTCGTCGTTCCCGAGCCCAACGCGCTGGGCATGCTCGCGGGAGGCCTTGGCCTGGCGCTGGGGCTCCAGCGATTCCGCCGCCGGTCGGCGATGCGAGCCTGAGTGCGTTCATCGTCATAGGTCCGGACGTGGCTTGGCGCGCGATTACTTGCTGGCTCCCCAGTCGACCGTGTTCATCCGAATAGCTTTGTGATTGCTGACTTCGCAACGTCGGAAACGCGCCAGCGGAAGATCCGGATCCTCCTCGTCGAGGATCATCCGATGCTGCGTGAGCGCCTGATCCAATTGATCAATAGCCAGCCGGACATGGCAGTCTGCGGCGAAGCCGATGAGAGCCGTGCGGCCGTCGCGTTAATCCACGAGCGGTCGCCGGATATGGCCCTCGTCGATCTCTCCTTGCGCGATTCGACTGGCTTCGAGTTGCTCGACGCGATCCGGAAAGAGTCGTTGCCGGTCGCCGTGGTCGTGCTCTCCATGCACGATGAGCCTGTCTACGCGGAGCGCGCCCTGCGGGCGGGAGCGAAGGGCTATGTGAACAAAACTGAATCTTCCGCGCAGGTTGTGGGCGCCCTCCGGAAAGTGGCGGGCGGCGAGATCTACGTCAGCGAGCACCTGGCGTCCGAACTCCTGCAGCGCATGGCGGGTGGTCACAGGGAGCCAAAGGACCTGGTCGCCGAAGCCCTGGCCGGACGCGAACTGGAAGTGTTCCGCTTGATCGGTGAGGGCAGGAACACCCGCGAAATCGCGAAAAAGCTCCGCCTCGGGGAGAGTACTATCGCGGCTGTGCGTGCTCGCATTAAGGAAAAAATCGGCGCGAAAGACGTGCCGGAACTCTATCACCTCGCCACGGAGTGGATGAATTCGCGGGAGAACATTGCGTAGCGCAGTCAGCCCCGGCGCGGCAACGCCGCAATCAAAATGAGAATGGCCAATGACCGCGGAGGCGCGGAGAAGAATGAGAGTGCCGCGGCTCGCCCAAAGTCACCTGCCGCCGCCAGCACCTCCACCGCCTTCCCGGAGGGTGGGTGCACGGCGCGCGGGGTGGTGAGAGTTTCAACGCCGATTCGCAGGAGGAGTTGATTATAACGCGCCGGTAACACGCCCGTAACGCTCCCCGGACATGGCAAGCGCATGGTCCTGCATGAACAACAAGCCATCCGGGAAACTCTCATTGAAGTCACACGTGGCCGTGGCCGGCCTCGGAAAGCCTCGCGTTGAAATTCGTGGCGCACCATCTCTGGGAGCCGGCCAGGCGCGAGACTGATCCGCAGCACGGCCTGCCCGCCGACGTGGCGGCCGCGCTCG
>Ga0105237_10005812_pt1 | contig 13837 bp, 9 predicted proteins | sample KBSC24metaG_FD_81520 | JGI IMG/M metagenome (GOLD analysis project Ga0105237, IMG submission 81520) | Corn rhizosphere microbial communities from Kellogg Biological Station, Michigan, USA - KBS C2-4 metaG | ecosystem: Host-associated > Plants > Roots > Rhizosphere > Soil | place: Michigan, USA...
AGCCCTTATATTTGGCAACATTATTCCCGCAATAATCAATGGCATTCGTCTACGACATTAGATTAAATTACTATATGTTCTTTAACCTAAAGCTGCCCTAAAATACCAATTTCTAATTATTCACAAACCTTAATCCGCTGGTACAGCAGTGGAAGACAATTCAATCTGATTCCACGAACTGGTTTTTGAGACATAATCGTATTCAGTTGTGGTTGAACCATCGCTCATAATGACCGTAAGGTCACTAAATTGAGTCGTATTGAGATCGCTTTTCAGTTTTTCGGCAATCAGGTCGGGGATCTTGGTATCGTTAAAACCGGAGTTAACAATCAGTTCAACATAACCTAACGGTGCTTCGTCACCGGGCATATCAACATCAAATGTCAAAACCTTGCTAACACCCTCAACGGCAGCTAACCAATCATGCAACCCCCGCTGTAAGGTCACTTCTTGACCGTTCTCGGTAGGCGGAATATCAGTTGGGGTTGGCGATAGCACAATCGTTGGTGTAGCCGTCGCGCTCTCGGCTGGCACTGTTGGCACAACTGCTACACTGGTTCCCTCAAGGGTGGCTGTAGGTGGCACAGCATTTTGCTGCGACAAGCGATAGACCGCAAAAACGCCTATTGCCAAAATAAGGACAAATGCGACAAGAATATACAGGCGCGAGCGTCCCGAACTAGCGGCACTCACTTTTTTATCGGTCGGGGATGATTGCTGCCGTTTTTTATCTAACCACGTCAGACGCTTACGAGCCTCAGGATCAGCCTTATGTGGGAGCAGTAAGTTCCAAGCGCTCTTATATTTCCCTTCTTTGATCAGAAGATCGGCCTGACGGATTGCATCTTGTATATCTTCACTCATAACAACACACTATTTCTCAAAGTTTTACAAAGAACGATACTTAGTAATATATCGAATTACTGTTCCCATTCTGTAAAACCAGTACTAATCCCCTACCCTATCCCATGCCTCAGGCTGGCCGGTTAGGTGTAATATCCGAGCTGCGACGATGACGAACGATGGCTAGAATGATGGTAATTACAATGAAGGCGATCATAGCCCCGACCACAACTAGATTATAAGTATCGCTGGAGGGCCCTTGACTGGTGCCGGTTGCACTAGAGTCGAAATCAAACGTGTCGGATAAGGTCGGTGCGCTGGCGTGCCCTTTGGACAACACATCCAGCGCCGTAGTGCCATAATTCACACTCGGCTCGATCTGGCTGTTTTCGCTAAATTCATTCCAGCTAATGATGCCTATGGCATCCGGACTTGACCGCAGCGCGACAGTCAATTCCGTTCGAAACGTTTGGCCATTGTCGCGCTCGATCAAACGTTTACCGTCCAGCAAGCGTGCGTCAAAGCCCGGTGCTGCCGGGGCGATCCATAAGCCGTGATTATCATGAACGGCAGCGCTCATCTCATTCAGTTTTTTCTGGTAATCAGTTTGGTTTACTGGATCGACAGATGACCAATAATAAGCATCGCCATCTACCGCATTTGCGAGGCTTATATAGCCGTCAACATTGCGTTCCGAAGCGAGAATGTAAAGTTGTTTACGGTAGCCGCTGGTCACCCGGCTCACGTCACTAGGGCTGAATTCCCATGTTCCCGACCAGATAACGACTGGCTTGTCGTACATCTTGAAAACAGGGTTATCGGCGTAATGGTCTACAAAATATTGAAAATCTTGGTCAACTTGACTTACGGGCAGCGGTTTCCGATCAAAATCAAGCCCTTGGTAAATAATCCATAAGGAGAAATTGGCCTTAGCCGCCACATCCATCAGCATCTCTAAACGGCGGTTAAGTGTGGGCGTGGACTTCCAGCTTACGATAAAGCCTTTGATTCCGGCTTCTTTGGCCCACTTCACATGTTGCTCCATCACCGAACGGTCGTCGCTGCTGTAGCGTCCTAACTGGGGATAATCGCTTTTAGCGCGATCCCAAGAAGATTCGGTATACCAGATATAGTAATAGGCCAAATTTGGTATCGGATCTTGGGACGACTGAGCAAAAGCCGCGTTGAAATGTCCAAAACCCATCACGAGAATAAGGCCAATTATTAAAATTGTAATTTTCACATTGATGCGAACGCGAAAAAGCATCCCCATAAAATCATTCGGCGGGGACACCCGTCTTTAGACGGGTGGGGAAGCCGAAACTTGCCTTTCTGTTAGGGTCATTTAAGGGAAAATTGAGTATACTTGTTCGTATACGACCAGACACACAACTGCACAAGCTATTAGGCCGGGCGGTTTGTCTGGCACGGCGCAAATTAACAGCGGAATGTATCGGGTTGGGGTGGAAAATCGTCCACCGCGTAAAACATTCAACGACATGATTTGCGAGAACTCACTTTCTGGGCTGGGAAACAGCCTCTAAGCGCTAACGTAGAGCGTTGGCTCATGCGTAGCTTAGGAAGCACCGTCCTTTAGGGCGGTGAGCAAGTCACATAAAGCTCCTGTCATCTGAGTATTTCTTTAGAAGGCCGCGTAGTGAATAATGAAATTTCAGATGACGAGTAACCCAACCCCCTAGAACTACCCTTCTCATTCGACATTATCCAATAAACACCTAATGTTTCGAATGTCCTTCATAAAAATAAACTACAGAACCCTTTTGCCAGTCAGCCGTTCAAGGGGTGTTTCACCTTGATCTTGACCATTAAAGGGGCGTTCCGTGTTGTACCATTTGAGCCAATTATCCACAGCCGCTTGCAGAGCCTCGAGCGATATGCTCTGTGTTTTAATCTTCGGCAGGATATTGTTATAGAGTTCGGTACGCATCAACTGATGAAATTCTGTGCAAATATCGTTGCCTTGTGGATCTTTACTATCGTTTTTGGAGTGTTCAATTCCAATTGAAGCCAAAGCCATTTGGTATTGGTGTGTCTTCTGCTTTCCCGTTCCAACGTACTCACGTCCACGATCGGTCATGACCTTCTCGATAGTCACCTGATGAATCTTAAACCAAGGCAATACCGTGCTATTCAGCATATCGACTGCAACACGGCTATCTTTCTTGTCATAGAGCTTCACCAGTGCTAGGCCGCTGTAAACGTCGATGTAGGTCTGTTGATAAACGTCGCTAATACCTTTGACAGAACCTACGCGGTAGCTATCTTGTAAGCCCAGATAACCGGGATGGGTCAAACCGGAGGCTTCAACCTTTTCTACAACCTCAGCTAAGGCTGGCTCGCTGCTGACCGTTTCTTCTACTATCAATGCCTCTTCAGGCTCCTCAACGGGAACAACCGGCACCTTTACAGGCGAGGCTTCAATGACCTCCGGTTCAACGGTTATGAACTCGATGACAGGTGAAGGCGCTTCTGGCGTTTGTATGACACTGGTTTCGGGAAGCGAGTACTGAACTTGAGCCGGAAGTTGCGGCTGCTCAGCCCTGTTATTTTTCAGAAAATGTAATGTGACAATATCGCGTGTGGTTTGGAAGACAACACGGGGTAAATAAGGTCGCCCGAAAAGCAGCAATCCCACTATACCAATGGCTCCCAATGATGCCCCTAGCCCCAGATTCAAGGTGCTTAAGACTTTGAGATCGAGTTCTTGATTACGTGACAGAGCCAGAGGTGTTTCCGGCGACATACCGCTTGCACCGATAACCTGCACCTTATACTGACCACGGGGCACCGGTCCGATGTTAATCACGTTGTCTTTTCCAAAGGGCAAAAATTCGATGTGTCCATCAGGATACTGCACATTAATACCCTTGCCGACTGGAAAACCAAACACAGCATCGGCAGCGCGGAAAGTGGCATGGTATAGCAGCAGTTGGATCGGCCAAACATCATTCGGCTTAACGAAGAAGCGTTGTTGATAGCGATTGACCGTATTCGAGCCGTTGATCAGAACGCTTTCGACCGAATACATGATCTGCGTGGCTTCCAATCCATTTTGGCGACGGGCAATACGTCCACCACGCATCCAGCGCACTGTTCCGTCATCGAAAGTGAACTTCGAGCCGTCGGTCCCTTGCAGCGTTATGGTATCAATCCGTGCCATATCGACCGGATTATTTTCTAGATCAGAAAACGTTTCGCTAACCGGATGGCTGACGGAAAATCCGGCTTCCATCTCGTCATCGCCTTGAATGTTTATCGTGAGTTTGGGTTGATACGCATCCCTCCAACGATCAAAGGTTACGCGAGTATCGTCAGAAATCTGTGTATCAGCCTCAAGCAGAACCTCTAATGGAAATTCGCCTAATTTCGAGACTGCTATGTGTGCCACACCCTGAGCATCTGATTGAAATTTTCTCCCATCCAGTGAGAAAGGAATATTTGCGAGTGGGGGAACAGTGTTAATCGTCAAAAGGGCTGGTCGCACAACCAGCGGCGTAGAAGCAGTGGCGGGCAAATAAGCTTGCGTTCCCGAAAATTCGATGCGTATGGTATAGTTCCCCGGTAACAGGTCACTGCCGATTCGAACAGAAGAATTCCCCTGATCGTCGGTACGAATACGTCGAACCACTCCATCATTCAAATAAACAATCAAGACCTTGTTCGGATTCCCTTCCCCGTCTTTGTTTTTCAGATGTGCCGTTACTGTAATCGGAACACCAATGGGTTGGGTTTGTATGGGATCAACGGTCAAAATACTTGGTAGAGACGTAGCATCTGGATAATCCTGCGCATAGGCAGTCGTAACCATCGCAGCAGCAGTGAGCAAAGTTAGGATTATAACGATCCGTTTTAGACTCTGATGTGTCCTCATTAGCTTATGCGTCTCCTTGTGTTACCTGTGGTTTCTTGCTCCGTTTGGTTAATACGATGGCAGTAATAACAACGAGTATAGAGACAATGATCGCCCCACCATAAGCAACATAAATAACAAAACGCTTGGGTTCGTTCTTTACAACAGCGGTATCCCGTTCAAACGGCACCATCTCAGATGGACGCGCCGGTGCTGTAAAATCAAACGCGCTCATAAAATTGTTGGCACCAGCATCACGCGCAGTTAAGGACTTCACATTCCAGTTTTCTTCGATGAACTTCAAGGCAGACGTAAAATCCAACTGGGTATGGTCAATAACACCCTTCTTGGCATAGGGACTTATGAGTAAAGCTGGAACGCGCGGGCCTAGGCCATAGGCATCAATTTGTGGAGGAGGCACATGGTCATACCAGCCGCCCCAATCGTCATAACTCAACATAAAGGCTGAATTGTTCCAATAATCACTTTGCATCAGCGATTGCAGTAGAACGCGCACAAATCGCTGCCCTGACAGCAAGCTTGACGGTGGATGCTCGCTGGGACCGGAGGGAACCATAAAGGCTACGCTCGGCAATGTGCCTTTCGTCAAATCTGTATAGTATTCATCAAGGTTGACGATGTGGCTATTGAGGGTCGGATCATCAATGAAGCGATCTATCGTCAACAAAGGAACCCAGATGACTTGTGACTGACGATTTCCCGGATATTGATCCTGCGTCCGATAGGTCAAAGCCGGTTCATAATTCTGGACGTAAAACTTCCATGAGATACCTGCTTCTGTCAACCGATCAAAAATGGTCGGTGTGGCGGCATAATAGTCCTGTAATTTTTGTCCTTCAGGCGGATCGTTATGGGTAGCGGCCACCCAATAAAAATGGTTGATCGCGCTGGAGTCACCGGCTGAACTAAAGAAGTTATCAAACAGCACATAACGATCAGCGATATTCCAGTAGTATGGCAAATCGCGATCGTCGTAGTAGCTCATAGCCAGACGACCATCCTGATTACGTTGATTGAGTGCATAGACGAAGCCATCCATTTTGCCCTTGTTGTACTGGGTCAAAAATGTTTGGGTACTGTGGTCAGGATCGTCGGGCAACACATCGTTTTCGCCAGCATGGGTGGGTTTTACGCAGTCCTTGTTAGTAGTATTGAAAGGATCAACCGGCATACAGACATCAGCTGGAATACCGTTTGCGCCGGGATATGTTCCGAAATAATTATCGAACGAATGGTTTTCCTGCATCAAGAAAATGAAGTGCTTGATTAAAGTCTTCGCAGGTGGAGTATTATCTTGGGCCGTGACTGTAGCTGTGGGTGCGTCAACAGACAGAAGCACCGACATCACACACCCCAGAAGTGCTGCTGTCCAATAATATTTGTGCCCTACCCTACCCATTATGGATGTACCTCGTAGACAATAATGACGGGCTTTTCTACTTTTTCCCCATCGGCTGCGGTAACGGAAATGGTCGCGGTATAGATGGCACGACCGTTATAACGTTTGACGTACTCCAGCAACTTTTCCGAAAAGAAAACAGTTCGCGCTGCTGAGAAAGAATCCCAGACTAAATACTGGAGATCACCAGCTCGTATCTTGAAATCAGGATTGGTAATCGCTTCGTAGGACGGATTGCGGCGCAGTGGATTGGGGCTGACCGACAAACCGTAGGCTTGGCGATAGCCGTAAAACTTGACGATATTTGCCATGGAAGGACCAATTGCCATAAAGGTTGACCCTAGCGGCACATGGTCACGAATCCACGTTCCGGCTTCACGCGCACCCGGTAAGCCACCGGTGCCAGCAATGAACTGGTCAGATTGGTTAGGTGTAATTTGCTTCCATGAATCATTAAACATGGATAGCGCGATGATCAAAGGCAAAAGTACCATAGCCACTTCTGCAATCGTCCGCACAAAACCACTCTTCGGCATGGGTATACGCCATTGTCCAAAGAAACGTCCGGCCAAAATCGCTACCGCTGGCGCTGCCGGAAGTAGATATTGAAAACCCTTGGTCGGCCATAATTCAAAAAAGATAACCGGCGTAATCACCCACAAAACAAGCAGTCTTTCTTTCCAACCGTTTTGCTTACGCAGGAGCAGCAAACCCGCTACAGCCGCAATGATTATTGCGATACCGATTGCTGGCGGAACAACCGTTGGATAGAAATCCCATGTGTGGTTGGGACGGCGGAAAAGCTGCCACACTAGGTACTGCCCTGTTTTGCTATCACTGCCCCCCCCTGCCAGTGAAACCGCTAGTGGAAACGGAGCCATGATGACGGCCATCATAATCAGCGACAGAATAATGTCGATAATACGGATCTTAATCTTGGGGGAGAGTGCCAGAAACGCAAAAATTGCACCCACCATCAAAATGCTGGTTTCTTTCGCCAAAAACGAAAGCCCCATGCCGACTCCCACACTGATCAACCAGATGGGCTTTTCAGTTTGAGAAAACCGCATTAAAAAGTACAACGTCAGCGTCGTACAGAACACCATTGGGCCGTCAAGCAGCACCTGACGTGTCACTACAACGTGGTAAGGCATCACCGCTAAAAATAAGGCCGACAGCAGCCCTGCTGGAACACCGTACAGCCGCTTGCCGATGTCATAGACAAGATAAACGGTCGCTAAACCAATGACAACCGAGAGCAAGCGAGGGATGATGTCATTTGTCCCAAACTTGTACGAGAGTGCAATGATGAACTGAAACAACAAAGGATGCGCCCGAAAGACCGGAAAAATGTCCTTTAAGATGGGCAATTGGGCGATGGCAGCTCCCTGACCGGCATATACAGCCTCATCGCTGTTGTATCCCAGTTGGTTGATATAGGCAACGCGTACGACCAGCGCGATTGCCATAACCGCGAACAGCATTGCGACGTTAATCCACGCGTTCGTCCGGCTTGTAACGGCGCTTACTTTGGGACGCTCAAGCGATGAAATGTCTGTCAAACTTTGAAGTTCTTCCATAGCCATGTCTTGCGCAATAGTCCTAATGGTTCTCGTATGTGAGTAATACGCTGAGCTAAAAATCAGTTAGTTTTTTGAATTCGTAAAAATGAAAAGAGGCCACTCTAATTTTTCAGGGACGAGCCTAAGCTCGTCCCTAGAACTATCTGTGGAAGATGTTTGTTAATTAGGTAGTGCTGGGTACTGGAGTGTAAGCGCCCTTGTCCTGAATAAAGCTGGGAATCTGTTTGTACCAGCCGAATTGTGAACGGCGCAGGTGGATAGCCGGAAGTCCTTGGGTGGCGGCTGTCACAATTGCAGTTTCTGCCTTGTGCAGGTCTTCACCGTTCCACTGGCTCACGAGGTGAGCAAGGCTGGGATACGGGGGAAAACCATAGGCATCTTCAGCATTAGCCACTAGGATCTTGGCTTTTTCATCTTCGCTCAGCTTGCCTTCGAAGTCCGAGCCGCGCTCGATGAGGAGAATGTGGCTCAACTTGGCTTCGTTGACATAAATCACTTTCGGGATCAAACGGTGAACCATGTATTTGGGCGGTGGGATCACCTTCTGAACAATCGCATTCAGTGTTGCAGCCGGCATACTTGAGTTGCTCAACCACATCGCAGCCTTACGCCCGCCACGTGAGTGCAACCGGCTTTGAACCTGAAGGAACATACGCTCCAGAACTGTCAACGGTGCAGCTTTGACGGCACGCAGAGTGTGCAAGCTGATGGTCAACGGCTTCGGATAATTCAGGACGCGGCCATCGCGAGCAACAATCGTCATATCGTCAGACAGGAACTGCATCTGACCGAGGTTTTCACGCAGGGTATGCAAAATCGTGGTCGTCTTACCGGTGTCGGTCTGAGCGGTGACGAATACTGCTTTGCCATCTTTAGCGAGGCACGCACCGTGCATCAGGGCGTAACCCTTCCGCACAAACATCCAGCGCAGCAACGCTTCGACCACATTGGTGTACAACACATGCGGTGAAAGGCCAATCAAGGGCGACGCGATAACATCAGTACGCGTTTCGCTCTGGTTGATGACGATGCTGAAGCCGAACGCCCCTAACACTTCGTCATAATTGATCGATTTCGCGCTCTTGAAGTCAGCAGGATTTGAGCTGATCATGACATTGATGTCGGGATTGTCGAATGGCTCGGTTACTGCAAAGTAACCCAATTCTGGTAGCTTCTTAGCAGAACGCACCTTGATGATGTCGTGAATGTTATAGTAGTAAAGTTTGGCTGCTACCTTGGTTCCGCTTCCCCAGATGAACTTCTCGGAGATCATATAACGTACGACAGTCATCATCACTATAGTTACAAAGTTACCGAGTAACGGGCTCATACCCAAGTTGACAACAAAAATTATCAGCAATGGAGTACGGAACAGAAGCATAAAGTTGCTGAGCAGGTAGAAGCTGATAATGCGCATCACAAATTTTTTACGACTATCAACTTTACGTTTGAAAACCCAGCGTTCCGTTCCGATGAAGTTCCACCCGGTAGAACCTTGCGTTGCTAGAACAGAAGCCAGAACGTAGAAAATACCGAGGACGTTATTAAACAAATACATGAAAAGGCTGTTGACCACCAAGCCGGTGCCGCCAACAATTATGAAACGGATCAGCCGTGACTGGGATGAAAACCGCAGTTCCAATATCTGTTGAAACAGGTTGAACATTTCGTATGAATTGGCTTTGCTCGCACCCGCATGACGTTGGGCGAACTTGAATGGGATTTCGGACGTTTTTAGCTTCGGGCAACGGATAAGGATCTCAAGCAAAATCTTGAAACCTTTGGGCTGAAGCAAGTCAGGGTTAACCGCCGAGCGTCGGAATATGAAGAAGCCGGTCATCGGGTCGGACATCGTTCGCAGGTTCTTTTGGAACATAACGTGTGAAATACCAGCCAACGACTTCGAAATCAGCTTACGGTTCCAAGATAATCCTTCAGTACCCCCACCCTCGGATAGGCGGCTGGCTGCAACCAGATCAGAACCATTGGCCTTAGCTTTGCTTAGTAATTGTTCAATGACTTCCGGTGGATGCTGCAAATCGCCATCCATCACGACCACCCACTCGCTGCTTGCAATCTTCATACCCTCGACAACAGCCATGCCTAGACCATTGCGACGTTCGGCAGGTCGGGCGATTATTTTAATTGCGAAGGGGTAATTTGTCTTAGCAGCTTCGATCTTTGATACAGTGTCATCAGTACTATCGTCAACAAAAACAACTTCAAACGGTACGCTAGTAACTGCTTTCCCTACCCTATCTAACAATGCGCCCACATTACCGGACTCATTACGAGTAGGTATGACTATGGATACCACAGGTGTTACGGTCGGCGCAACAGGCACTGCTGTACCGTTAGCCTGACTAATTGGCGGTGCTACGGTCGTCGTGTTATTTTCACTTGGCATAAACTACCTCCTCTTAGAAATGAACATCTATGTATACTGGTTTCTTAAATCGCAACCCTTTTAACATCCTATTATGTTAATTTTTATATGCGCCAATAACATAAAAGGATATTCTTTCCTATTGACAGTTACTTCCGCATTTTGCTATTTAATATTTTGATAATAATTAGTTAACCTAACATCGCCCTAACAGTCAGCCCAAAACCTAAAAACGTACATCTCAATGATATGAACTGTCCGTAACATTCCGTTCGACACTTAACATTTGAAGTAACCGTAAAGGGAACGTTCCTTAATTAGAAAGGTCTTTTAATAACTATTCATTAGGGGAAAATGTAATTATTTCTTCGGTAAAAAACGAAAAAATGTAAATGCCTAAAACTAAGGTTAGTGAGAACTCGCAATTGATTAAAATGCGTGTTTGGAAGTTAAAATATCAATAAGAGGAATACAATATAGCAATTAGTAATGAAAAAATTGCAAATAAAGTTGAACAAACACCTTTCAAACGCCTAACAAACCTTTATCAAACCTCTATCAAACGAATATAACTTTCATTCGCATGATAAAAATGTTGAAGTAGTAGCTCCAACCGCCGCCCCACAAACTACCTCATAATAATGGTGACTCAACACCAGAACCTCTAATTGCTCCCTGCCCTCTCCGTTCGAGAACGTATCACCTCTTCTTATGGTGGCTTTAACCAGAAAAAACCTTCTCTCAAACTGTCCAAAAGTTAGAATAGTCTTACTCTTTTATCATCCGATACATACATAACATTTCACCTATATTTAAAATGCACTTCATGTTTGTTTAATCAGGCTATGTTATAAATGTTATAACTAAAGAAATGTAAGGTCTGAGGAGGAAACCTTACACACACAATAAGGAAGTGTTTAGAGATTATAAAGATAGTAAAAAAGTAAGGTGTCTTAACTCTAAGAAGCGTGGAACAATTTACAATATAGGAAGAAACAACAAATTAACTACATCCATCAAGATAAAATAATGAATGAACAACCTAAAGACCTAACAAGTGCGGAGCAGAAAATGGCATATATAATGGGTTACGATGTTGAAGGCCCAAGTTTAGTGGAGCGAATAGTTACTTACTGGCGTATTTTTAAGGCCTATCGCCATATTCGTGCCAACAAGATTCCTATGCAGGTGTTTTTACACAATATCGCCGAATCCGAACAAGCAAAATCCTAAATTTGACACTACATAATGTCTCAGGGTTGCATCACCGACAAGCCTAAGCCAAAAGAGGCTGGGTTTTAGGGTACAAAGAGTTATATTAGTTTTCCAACAACCGCATAAACTGCTGAAGAACCTTTTCCTCGGCCTAGGTTAATTTCCTCCCCTCCTTGGCCTTTTAATGACTTCATAACCCTAACAAGATCTGATCTTACTGACCAATGCCCTTTTTCATCTGTCTCTTTAAGATGCAAAGCTCAACTTCTAATCCTGCTAAGATCGAGTGCTTAAAGACATCGTTGAGTTTTTATGCTCTACACAATGCAAAGGGGAGCGCCATGACATCAAGTCTATACGCTTGAAACTCGTTTTTTGTTGGCAAAATCATAATAGTGTAGTGGACGCTGAACAGGATAGGTCAAGGTGTTGCAGCGCTTTATTCACGGTATGTCCCATGATTTCCGCACCCCACTTAGCGTCATGTCTGTACTTGATGAAGAAAGCCGCTGATCCACAGAAGCAGCAAGTCTACGCAGAGAGAGCGGGTGCTTTGGAACGGTCATCAACTTGGTCGATGACAATGTAAAAGTCTCTCATTTCTTGGCGGCTAACCGAGCCTGTGCAAGTCGTAATCCCCCTGCTGCATTTAGATCGGCTGGGTGCAGTCCTGAAAACTCTCTCAAACTTGTGTACTCAATTACCTTGCCATACCACTGTTGTAAATGCGGCATGATGTAAGCGGCATTTCCACCGACAATGAGCAGACTGTTAATGTCTTTCAGCCCATCGTATCGCGTATCGAGCGCATTGTTTGCCAGCCAGTCGCTGTACTGCTTGCCGAGGTGGTCGAGCATAGGTGCTAAATCAATCGAGGCGCTGCCAAATTGCATCATATAGTCGCCCGAAGCACTGCCTAATCGCAACACACGATCAATATCATCGAGGGTCGCAGCAGTCAGATCTCCCCCTGCCCCATGCACCCATTCAAGCAGTGGCAAACGGAGATGTGTATTTCCTCCACCATTCGGGATACTGGACTGAGGCAAATCGGCAGGATTAAATGCGCCGTTATGTAACCGGAAGACATTGGCTGTATATGCACCTGCATCAAGCAGCACGACATCCCCGGCTAACTTGCTGGCAAGTGGTGATTTCTGACCGTTGGCATCGAGCATGAAGCAGCCGACTGCCGCATAGCCTTCTGGCAGCACGTTTACACTCTCATAAGCCCATTCACGCGGCTTCTTATCGCCTTTCAAGGTGATTTCCACACCCTGCTTGCTGTAAGCATCTTGCATCGGCTTCTTAAGGTCGTTGTACATAGCCGGTGGGCAAAGTAGTGTTAGGTCAACACTGCCTGCCTTAATGCCCAGCCGCGCCAGTGCATAGGCTGTCAAGAATTGGTGATGTTCACCCCCATAGCGATTGACACCCATATGCCGATCAATCCCCTGCCGGTTGACGAGCAACGCATCATCACCCACGGCATAAGTATCGCCGTGCCAAACGGCTGAGGTGAAATCCAGTTCATGACCTTTGCCGAGGCCGAGTGTTTTGGATGTGATCCGGGCGCGGATGCTGGGGAAGCTAATGCTCTTCTTGGTTCCGGCAATCATGGCACAGGTATTGCCGTTGCCGCAGTCTACAGATGCGATATAATTTGTCATAGTTGGGCTACCTCAATTAGCCTAATTTCCTCAAAGCCCGTTGACCACCAGCGGGCTTTTCGATTCTTAATCATTGAACATTGAAAGAAAATTATCAGCGATGACATCGGCTGAAACTGCTGTTGTCTGTTTGATCTCAGCGATTGGTGGTGCAGGCAATGGGATTGGCGGTGCATATTTTATGGATTGCCCTGCCCCACTTGGTCCTGAATGCTGCTGTTGTTTCAAAATTTCCATGAACTGCGTCAGCGCCTCGGCTGCAGTAGGCGTGAACTGAGCTTTGTACTGCGGAAAGGCTTCGAATAGAGCGTCGATATTTCCGTTTTCAAGCGCCCAGTAGAGCGCGACTCCGTTACGGATAATGGTAACTTCTTTTCGTTTGGACTTAGCGTAGTCTAAGATTTCTTGTACATGTTGATCCTGTTCGTGGTCTAGTCTCAACTGAAATTTGCGTGTTTGCCGTGGTGCATATTTCTGTGGTTTTGTCTGTTTCTGCTTCGCCATTTCAGAGTCACCCTTTTAATGTGATTTACACTATAGTGCAAAACTCTGGAAATGAATTGAAAAAATCTATGGAGTTCTGCTATACTCATAGAGTATCACAGTCCGTAGTTACTGACAACAATGACTCCGTAAATCAGAAGGAACACTGGAATGAAGACTGGACGTGTCGCTAAAATGTTTGGTCGTGATCCGAAAACTATTATGAAATGGGCTGATACCTTTCCAGATTTCTTCACTCCTGAAGCACGCGGGGAAGGTGGTGAACAGCGCGAGTTTAATCATATGGACCTGATCGCACTCAATACCATCAAGTATTTAATGGGGCAACGCGAAGATCAGCAAACG
>Ga0105237_10005813_pt1 | contig 13836 bp, 13 predicted proteins | sample KBSC24metaG_FD_81520 | JGI IMG/M metagenome (GOLD analysis project Ga0105237, IMG submission 81520) | Corn rhizosphere microbial communities from Kellogg Biological Station, Michigan, USA - KBS C2-4 metaG | ecosystem: Host-associated > Plants > Roots > Rhizosphere > Soil | place: Michigan, USA...
CCCGGGCCTTGAGAATGAACGCCAGATTGGCGCCGAGCGCCGATCCAACGCCCAGATCTCGCGCGTACACCAGCCCGTGGTAGCTCTCATCCGGCTGGTTGTAGTTCGGGAAACGCTCGGCGTCGCTGCCGTAGTCGAAGTTGCCCGAGTCGACGATCACGCCCCCGATCGCCGACCCGTGACCGCCCAGGTACTTCGTCGCCGAGTGGACGACGACGTCGGCGCCGTGCTCGAACGGTCGGATCAGGTACGGCGTCGCGATCGTGTTGTCCACGACGAGCGGCACGCCCGCGTCGTGTGCTACGCCGGCAACCGCCGCGATGTCGAGGATGTCGATCTGGGGGTTGCTGATCGTCTCGGCGAAGAACGCCTTGGTGTTCGGACGGACGGCCGCGCGCCACTGGTCGATGTCGTCCGGGTCGTTGACGAAGCTGACCTGGATGCCGAGCTTTGGAAACGTGTAGTGGAACAGGTTGTACGTGCCGCCGTAGAGGCGCGCGCTGGAGACGATGTGGTCGCCGCTTTCGGCCAGGTTCAGCAGCGCGATCGTCTCGGCCGCTTGCCCGCTCGAGGTCAGCAGCGCACCGACGCCTCCTTCCAGCGACGCGATCCGATCCTCGACCGCGGCCTGCGTCGGGTTCATGATCCGCGTGTAGATATTGCCGAACTCCTTCAGCGCGAACAGGTTCGACGCGTGCTCCGCGGAGTTGAACGTGTAGGACGTCGTCTGATAGATCGGCAACGCGCGGGCGTGCGTCGCCTCGTCGGGCGTCTGTCCCGCGTGGATCTGACGTGTTTCGAACGACCAGGCAGCTGTCATGGCCATTACTCTACCGACGCGCTAGACAATAGCAACCGGTCGTCATCGGATCCGAGGTCCGCGAGCAGACCGGTAGCGAGTCGTCATTTCCGGTAGAGAAGCTAGATTATAGGCATGCAGATCTCAGCCAAGGCTGACTACGCGGCCCGGGCCATGCTGGAGATCGCCCTGCATGGCCCCGGGTTGGTGAAGGCCAGCTTGCTGATCTCGCATCAGGACATGCCGGCGCAGTTCGTCAAGGCGATCCTGTCGGAGCTTCGGCACGCCGGACTGTTGATCAGCCACCGGGGCGCCGGCGGCGGCTACACCCTGGCGGCGCCGCCGTCGAAGATCACGATCGGCGCCATCGTCCGCGCGGTCGACGCCCCCCTTTCGGGCGCCCGTGAGTCGCGATACGAGGCCGACTATCAGGGAGCCGCCCAGCACCTGCCGCTCGTGTGGTCAGCGCTGGAGACAGACGCCCAGAGGCTGCTCGACGAGACCACGCTCGCCCAGGTCCTGGCCGGACAGCTGCCGCCTCGCGTCCTTCGGACCGTCAACGCCGGCCGCCGCGGGGAGGTCGGTCCCGCAAGTGCCGCCGCCTCCTCGTCCGCGTAAGAGGCGACGCGTCTCGGTGTCGCGTCGGCTCCTCAGCCGAAGCGGTTGGCCACGCCCGCGGCTTGGAATCCAGCGTCGAGGACCGGCTCAGCTGGGACCGTACTGATCAATCTCGAAAGGCCAATACCGGCTTGGCGCCGGGAATCGACTCGCCTGCGGCGCGGTTCTTAAGGCAGGCGCGACCACTTGGTTGTCGACCGGAAGGAGAGATGGATGCAGACCTGGGACGCGATTCGCTCCCGCCGCAACGTCCGCGAGTACAGCGACCAGCCGGTGAGCGACGACGATCTGCGCCGCATCGCCGAGGCCGGTTGGCGGGCGCCGTCGGCGTCGAACCGGCAGCATTGGGACTTCGTGATCGTCACCGACAGGCAGCAGTTGAGCGAGCTGTCGACAGTCTGGCAGGGCGCCCGTCACATCGCCGCGGCTCCAGCCGCCATCGCCCTGGTCGTGCCGGCGCCGACCGACGAACGGATGCGGATCGTCGACCAGTACGACCTAGGCCAGGCGACGTTCGCGATGATGCTGGCGGCCACGGACCTAGGCATCGGCACCGGGCATTCCTCGGTCGGCGACCAGGAGAAGGCGCGGGCGATCCTGGGCGTGCCGGACACGCACCTGGTGTCGTTCTTGATCGGCATCGGCTATCCGGCGGACCGGCCGTTGCGCCCGATCGAGCACCCTGACCGCCGCCCATTCGACGACGTCGTGCGCCAAGGGCGCTGGTGACGCGCCGATGACGACACTCGAGGACGTTGCCGCCCTCGCCGGCCGCGAACAAGGACTCGTCATCGTCTCGACGCTGCGTGCCGACAACTCGGTGCAGACCTCGTTGGTGAACGCCGGGGTAGTGGCCCATCCTGGCTCGGGCCAGCCGCAGCTGGCCTTCGTGACGTACGGGCCGGTCAAGCTCGCCAACCTCCGGCTCCGGCCCCGGCTGGCGGTAACGGTCCGCTCCGGCTGGGCGTGGGCCGCCGTCGAGGGCGAGGCCGAGCTGATCGGTCCCGACGACCCGGCAAGCGGCGTGGACGCCGAACGGCTGCGGGTCCTCCTGCGCGAGATCTTCACGGCCGCCGGCGGCACGCACGACGACTGGCCGACCTACGACCGGGTGATGGCCGAGCAGCGGCGCACCGCCGTGTTCGTCAACGCAGAGCGGGTCTACAGCAACCCCGACCGAGCCTGAGCCCGAGAGGTCAGCGCGGCAGCGGACTGTAGAAGACGAGGCCGTTGCCCTGATTGTCGTAGACGACGGCCCGACGCTCGTGGGCGTCGTTGTAAGGGCCCTGGACGATTGCCCCGCCGCTCGCCTCGACGGCTTGGGCGGCGGCGTCGACGTCGGCCGTCTTGATGCCGACCACGACCTTGCCAGGCAGCGGGTGGTCGATCGGCGTCGCCAACGCGAGCGTCACCGAGCCGCCGTCTAGGGCCGCGTAGTGGGCGCCGTCGCGGAACTTGAGCGCGAACCCCAATGTCTGCGTGTAGAACTCGATCGACTCGTCGAGGTTGTCGGTGGACAGCACCACTTGACGCACGTCGTGATCGCTCATCGAAATCTCCTCAGCTTGTCGGGCTCCGGTGAACCAGATATCTCTGCTAAGACCATAGACTTCGGGCGGCAGGCTCTCACTGTGCCGCCCAGGTCACGCCGTGCGTCGGCTCGTCCACAGAAGGTCCCCAGTATGCAGATCTCCGCCAAAGCGGATTACGCCGTCCGCGCGATGCTCGAACTCGCCCTGCACGGACCCGAGGTCGTCAAGGCCGACGTGTTGATCTCCCACCAGGAGATGCCGCGCAAGTTCGTCGAGGCGATCCTGGCTGAGCTGCGGCGGGCCAACCTGATCCGCAGCCACCGCGGCTCCGACGGCGGGTACACCCTGGCGGCGCCACCGTCGAAGATCACCATCGGGGCCATACTGCGCGCAGTCGACGGGCCGTTGGCCGAAGTGCACGGCCTGCGGCCGCATGAGACCTCCTACCAGGGCGCCGCGGAGCACCTCCCGGAGGTGTGGGTCGCGGTGCGAGCCAGCCTGCGCCGCGTCCTCGACGAGACGACGCTGGCGCAGACGCTGACCGGGAGCCTTCCCGCGCATGTGCGCCGAATGGTCGGGGCGCCCGACGCCTGGCTGCCACGCTAGCGGCGCCCATCGGGCGATTCACTACCGAACTACAAACGGAGTTCGGGGCCCGAACTACAAACGGAGTTCGGGCCACGCGCCATCCGGCGATGACGGGTCACCAGGTGCTGGACGCCGCGGCGACGATCGGCTGCAATGGCCGGCCCGCCCGCAGCGTCTCCAGGAAGGCCACGACCTCCGCCGCCACCGCTCGGTGCTGCTGGTCGTTGAGGACGTCGTGGTGGGCGTCGCGCACGACCGACAGGCGCGCCGCCGGCAGGCCCTTCACCGCCCGCGAAATGGCCTCCCGGTCGGCCAACGGGTCGGCGTCGCCGACGAGCAGCAACTGCGGGACGTCGGCGGTGCTGTTGTACGCGGCGTCCAGTAGCTCCCCGGCCGGCGGCGTGGCCAGGCTGCCGCGGTGCAGCGCGGAGTCATCGGACAGGACGCCGCGGTGCACGGGGCAGTGGGAGCGGACGTCCAGCTCGGATTCCCAGCCGCCGTCGCTTTCATAACCGCCGTAACCCGGCAGGCCGGCCAGGACCAAGCCGTCGGGCCACCACACGGCGTCCGTGGCCCCCTGCGAAACCAGTGCCGCCAACGACACCGCGGCCGTGTCCGCCCCGACCAGCACAAGCGGCCGCGGTGTCTCTGCGTCAAGTCCGGAGAGGGCCGCAGCCAGGTCGGCGGCCAGCGGCAGCACGGCGGCGTCGAGCGAGTCTGCCGGCGGGCGCTCGGGCAGGACCCGGACGCGGTAGGAGTCGGCGGCGATACGGCTGCCGAACCGTTGGTACGTCGTCCTCGTCTCACCCCGCCCCGGCACGACGAGCACCGTGCCCCTCGTGCGCAGCGCCGCGGGTGGCAGGAAATCCAGATACTGGGTCATGGTCAGACTCCTACGAGTTGGGGAATGGCGGCCGTCACGCGACGGCGAGGTTGTCTCGGAAGGTTTCATGTCGCGTCTGTCGAGGCATCGCTCAGGCCTCCGCGCCAGCCGCGACGAGCTGCCCAGCCGGGTCTCGGGCTTCACCGGCAAGCCCGAGCACACGGTCGAACACGGCGGCGGCCCCACCGACCGGCAGCTCGGCGCCGCGCCAGGCGACGTGTTGGTCTGGACGGACCAGCACGTTGTCGGCGCCGTAGAGCTCCCGCGCGGAGACGTCGGCGAGGTGGATCACGGTGATCGGCACGGCCCGCTCAGCCGCTTCGGCCACGAAGGCTCGCTCCACGTCCCGGTCGGGACCGAAGACGAGCAACGCCAGATGGTCGCCGATGCGGTCGTAGAGAGTGTCGCCGTACGGGTCGACGAGGCCGTCCGGCGCCCGATGGCCCGGCCGCGGGTCATCTTCGTACACGTCGGCCCGCCAGGGCGGCTCGTCGTCGAGCTGACCGGGCTCGTACCACAGCACGGATGAAGCGTCGTAGCGCTCGTCGAAGGTCAGGCCCCCGCCGAGCAGCGGTCCGCCGGCCGTGATCAGCGCGGTGATCTCGGCTCGCCTCTGCTGCGCGGCCGGGCTGCTGTCGGCGTCGTCGGGCACGCCGCCGCGTCGAATCTCGTCCAGGGTCTGCTGGCTGCGTCGCGAGCGGGCCAACGCGTGATCGGCGATCCGCCAGTTGTGTGGGCGGCGCTCGGCGTCGTAGGAGTCCAGCAGCGCGTCGCCGGCCTGGCCGCGCAGCACGGCGGCCAGCTTCCAGCCGACGTTGGCGACATCGCCGAATCCCTCGCCGAGATTGCCCCCAGGGGTGCGGACGTGGGCGGCGTCGCCCGCCAGCAGGACGCGACCCTGCCGAAACGTCCGAGCGATGCGGGTGGCGTGGTAGAACGTCGTCGCCGAGATCAGCTCGAGATCGAGGTCGAACCCGAAGGCGGCGCGCCCCACCTCGAGCAGCTCGTCATCAGTCGGCTCGTAGTCCAAAGGGAATGGCCCGGCGTAGATGCGCCAGTCGCGGGCGCTGACCGCCGCCAGGAAGCCATCTGCCTTGGCGTTGAAGACAATGTTCGTGCCGCTGGGCGCCGGGCCCACCCGATCGGAGATATCGCCGGTGCGCACGATCAACCGCAGCCGCTTCTCGCTGGCGTGCTCGCCGTCGCGCTCGATGCCGGCCAGTCGGCGCACGGTGCTGCTGCCGCCGTCCGCGCCGAGAACGTAGCCCGCCCGGATGGTGCGCCTCTCCCCCGTGTCGACGTTCTGCACGTCGACCTCGACGTCATCGGCGTCCTGGCGGAGGCTGTCGACCCGCCACCCGCCGGACACGGTCGCCGAGCCGCGGGCGAGATGGCGCAGGAACACCTTTTGCAGTGCGGTCTGCGGCCGGCGGATCGCCTCGCCGAACGACGCCTTGGCCGCCCCCACGAAGGCCGGCCGCGAGCTGGGCGCCAGCTCGTGCCCGGTCAGCGACGTGACCAGCCGGATGCCGTGGTTCCACTCGGGCGGGAAGGTCCACTCGTGGCGCACGTCTTGCAACACCCCCCACCGACGGAAGTGCTCGACCGTGCGGGGCGAGTGGCCCATCGCCCCCGCCCGGGCCAACGTCGCCTCGAAGGCCCGCTCCACAACGGCGACGACGACCCCCCGCCGCGACAGTTCGAGGGCGGACGAGAGTCCGACCGGGCCAGCTCCGACAACCAGGACCTCGACCTCGCTCGGCGGGGTTTCGGTCGGGAAACGCACGGTATGGATATCTCGGCCGCCCGTGAGGAAAAGATCAGTCATGACTCGCCTCGTCAGGCATCCACGAGCTGGGGCTCGCGGTCAGGGCTGCCGGTGGCGTGGCGGTTGGCCGGAATGGGCAGGCCGAGGTTGCCGCGCAAGGTGTCCGACTCGTACTCGGTCCGGTAGAGGCCGCGCTGCTGCAAGATGGGGATCACGGTCTCGATGAAGTAGGCGAGGTCCTCTTCGAGGCGGAAGCCGAGGTTGACGCCGTCGAGCGCGCCGGCCTCGAACCAGGCCTGAATGGCGTCGGCCACGGTGGTCGGTGATCCGGTGAACGGGCCGCGCCTGTACTGGGAGGCGTTGTCGACGGCCTGCCGCAGCGACCAGCCGTTCTCCTTCGCCCGCGCCACCAACTCCGCTCCCTGCCGTCCGCCGCGTTCGGTGAGGTGGGCGAGATCGGGGAACGGGGCGTCGAGGTCGTGCTGGCTGAAGTCGTAGGCGCCGAACGCCCGACCCAGGAACCCCAACTTGCGGTCGAAGTCGTTGTCCTCCTCGTAGATCTCACGCGACCGCGCGAAGGCCGCCTCGTCGGTCGCGGCCACGACGGGAAAGCCCCCGGCCAGGATGACGATCTCCTCCGGGTTGCGGCCCAGGGCAGCCGCCCGGCCCTTGACGTCGGCGTAGTGCTCGCGGGAGGACTCGAGATCGGATCCAGGCGCGAAGATGCCTTCGGCGACCCGGGCGGCGAAGTTGCGGCCGTCTTCGGAGACTCCGGCCTGGAAGATCACCGGCTGCCCCTGCCTCGACCGCGCGATGTTCAACGGCCCCGCCACCTTGAAGTGCTCACCCACGTGATCAAGGGCGTGCAACTTCCCCGGCTCCAGAAACACCCCCCGCTCCACATCCGCCGGGAACGCGTCGTCCTCGTACGAGTCCCACAACCCGCGGGCGACCTCCACGAACTCCAGTGCCCGCCCATACCGAGTCGCGTAATCCAGGTGCTCGTCCAACCCGAAGTTCTTCGACACCTGCGAGTCGAAACTCGTCACCACGTTCCACCCGGCCCGACCACCGCTGATGTGATCCAACGACGACAACCGCCGAGCCAGATTGAAGGGCGAGTTATACGTCGACGACGCCGTCGCCACCAACCCGAGATTCGTCGTGTGCGTCGCCACCGCCGACAACAACGTCAATGGTTCCAACCGGTTCAAGTAGTGCGACGGGTAACTCGCGTTGATGAACTGGCTGTCCACGATGAAGAGGGCGTCGAACAACCCGCTCTCGGCCAGCTTCGCCTGCCGGATGTAGTTGTTGATGTCAACACTCGCGTCCTTGGCGACCCGCGGGTCCTTCCACAAACCATCAGCACCCGGACCTCCCACGCCGGACGGGTGCAGGCCGAAGTGAAGCTTTCGAGTCATGTCTTGTTCCTCTCAGATGCCGCCGAGGTGGTCCTCGCGGGCAGGTCAAGCGGGGTTGGCAGTGACGTCAGGTCTTCCAGTTCGGCGCGGAGCCGTGCGCGGGCGGCTCGGTCGACCGGCGGTCCGCTCAGTGTCGGCGCCGAGCCGACGAGCAGGCGGGTGTAAGGGTGCTGCGGATCCTTGATGATCGAACCAGTCGGGCCGGATTCGACGATCTTTCCCTGGAAGAGGACGGCGGTGCGGTCGCAGATGCCGGCCACCGATCCGAGGTCGTGAGAGATGTAGAGCAGCCCGATCCCAGCGCCGCGCAAGTCGTCGAACCCTCCCAGCACCTGCACGCGGTTGGCCGCGTCGAGCGCGCTCACCGGCTCGTCCAGGATGATCAGCTTCGGCTCGGTGATGAGGGCTCGAGCGACGGCGGCGCGTTGGCGTTGCCCCCCGGAGATCTCGGCCGGGAACCGGGACAGCAGCTCTTCGTCCAGCCGCACTCTGGCGGCATATTCCTTCACCCGCTGCTCGATCTCACGCCGCGACCCTGCCCGGCTGATACGCAGCGGCTCGGCGATGGAGTCGCCGATCAGGACGTCCGCGTCGAAGGAACGCAGCGGGTCCTGGAAGACGTACTGGGCGACGCCGGCGCGGCGCAAACCGCGCCACTGGGAACGGGAGAACGCGCTGACCTCGTCACCGGCCACCGTGATCCGCCCCCCGGTGATCGGCGCCAGGCCGAGGATCGCGCGAGCGATCGTCGATTTGCCGGAGCCGCTCTCGCCGATGAGCCCGAGGATCTCCCCAGCGCGCAGTTGCAGCGAGACTCCGTCGATGATCTGACGACGGTTACGGCGTCGACCGAAGTGGACGTCGAGCGCATTGACGTCCAGCAGGGGCTGGACGTCGAGCGCATTGACGTCCAGCAGAGGAGCGTCGTCAGCCAACGGAAGCCTCCCGACGTTCGGAGCCGATGAAGTGCTCCAGCCCGAACCGCTCATGTTCGGTGATCAACAGCTGGGTGTACTCGTGCCGCGGATGACGCAGGACCTGCTTGGCCAGGCCGTGTTCGACGATCTCGCCGGAGCGCATCACCAGCACCTCGTCACTGAGCTGGGCGACGACGGCCAGGTCATGGGAGATGACAACGAGGGAGAGGCCTTGGGTCTCCTGCAGCTCTTGGAGGAGATCAAGGATCTCGGCCTGGACGGTGACGTCGAGCGCGGTCGTCGCCTCGTCGGCGATAAGGACTTCCGGGTCGAGGGCGATGGCGATCGCGATCAGAACGCGTTGCAGCATGCCCCCGGAAAGCTCGTGCGTGAACTGCTCGTAGACGAGCTGCGGGTTGCGCAGGTGCACCGCCTCGAACAGGCGCAGCGTCTCGGCCTTGGCGTCCTTTCGGGAGAGACCCTTTTTGACGCGGAGCACTTCGGTCACCTGGCGGCCGAGCCAGATCGATGGGTTCAGGTACGAACCGGGGTCCTGGAAGACGGCGGAGATCGTGTTCCCGCGGACGTCGACCCAGTCGTGCTTGCTGAACTCCGAGGTCCGCCGGCCGAGGATGTCGATGGTCCCGCTGGACTGCTCGAGCAGCCGCGGCAGGATCCCGAGCACAGCCCGGACGGTCAGTGTCTTGCCGCTGCCGGACTCGCCGACGATGCCGAGCGTCTGCCCTCGGCGCAGCGAGAAGCTCACGCGCTTGACCAGCTCGGCGTTGCCGATGCTGTTGCGGATGGTCAGGTCGTTGACGTCGAGCACGATCGGCGGGCGATCGAGCGGGCTGGGCGCGCGGGCAGGGGATTCGAGCACAGTGGTCTCAGCGAACCGGCTCATCGTGCAACTCCTTGCTCTCGCGGTGCAGTGCAGGGACTGGGACGGGCACGGCACTCGCCTCGACGCTCGCGACACCCTCCACCAAACCGGGCTGACCGCGACGGGCGGCCTTTCTGGCCACCTTCTTCGCCGCCTTCGCGTTGAGCAGCTGGCGGCCGGCCTCGCCGGCGGTGTCACGCACCGCGTCGGCCAGCACGTTGCACATGAGCACCGTGATCAAGATCAACGCGATCGGCACGATCGGCGCGTACGGCTGGATGGCGATGTACTGCAGGTCAGTGGCGAGCAGGCCGCCCCAGGTGGCTTTGGGCGGGCTGACGCCGATGCTGAGGAAGGTCAGCGAGGCGATCACCACGAGCCCGGTGCCGATCGTGGTCGACAGCGAGATCGCCACCGGCGGAGCCACCTTGCTCCAGACGTGCTTGCGGACGATCCAGCCGGTGGAGGCGCCGGAGAGGGTGGCGGCCTCGACGTATTGAGAGTGAGCCACCGACAAGGTCGCGGCCCGCGAAACCCGGTAGAAGACAGGGGCGAGCAGGAAGCCGACGGCGAACAGCGCCTGGAAGACGCCGTTGCCGAGGAGGGCGGTCATCGCGACCGCGAAGACGAGGAAGGGCAGGGCGATGAGAGTGTCGATGACGCGCAGCGTGATCCACTCGAAGGTCCGGCCGAGGTAGACGGACAGCACGCCGGGGACCGCTCCGAACACCAGTGCGATGGCGGCGACGAGGAGCGCGCCGAGGATGCTCAGCCCGGCGCCGGTCAGGAGCCGGGAGAGGACGTCCCGGCCGATGTAGTCGGTGCCGAGAAGATGCTTCGCGCTCGGCCCCGTCAGCTGGGGGCCGACGGAGTCGTTCGGTTGATACGGGGCCAGGAGCGGCCCGAAAATCGCGAGGAACACGATGATCGCCAGCACGACGAGGGCGATCCGCCCGCTGGTCAGCCGCCAGACATTCTTGATCATGATCAGAGCCCCCGGGAGGCCGACGACGGGATCAACCGCGCCAGCGTGACGTTGACGATCAGGTTGAAGAGCACGACGAGCAGCACCGAGACGACCAGCACCGCCTGCACCGACGGGACGTCGCCCTTGATCGCCGACTGGGCGGCGAACTGGCCATAGCCGGAAAGCTGAAAGATCGCCTCGGTGACGACGGCCCCGCCGAGCAGATTGGGAAACTTCAGGCCGAGGATCGCCACCGAAGGCCCGACGCCGTTTCGAAGCACGTGCACGAAGAACACGCGGCGGCCGCTCAGGCCGCGCACAATGGCCCCGGTGACGTAGTTCTGCCGGTTTGCCGTCACGAGTCCTACCCGCAACTGGCGCGCGACGTCGGCGATGGTGTCGAAGCTCAAGGCGACGGCCGGCAGGATGATGTGGCTTGACCAGGCCCCGAAGCCGGCCGACATCGGCAGGTAGCCGGAGGCGGGCAGCCACCGCAGCCAGACGGCGAACAGGTCGATGAGCAGGATGCCGACGATGAACGGCGGCAGCACAGAGATCGTCGAGGTGAAGATGGTGATGAGCCGATCGACCCAGGTGGACTGGTACCGGGCGGCGAGCGCTCCGAGGGCGAAGCCGAACACGACCCCGAGCAGGAGCGCGACACCGGCGGCCGAGACCGAGATGATCGCCCGGTTCTCGAGAAGTTTGCTGACCGGGAAGCCGTTGACCCAGCTGTTTCCGAAGTCGCCGGAGAGGACGTGGCCCAGCCAGCTGACGTACTGGACGAAGAACGGCCGGTCGAGTCCCCACTTGTGGTTAAGGGCGTGGATCGACTGCGGCGTGGCCCCTTCGCCGAGCTGCAGGTAGGCCGGGCTCAACCCGCTGAGCGAGCCGAGCAGATAGGTGAAGAACGACCCGAGCAGGAAGACCGGGACGAACGCCAGCAGGATGCGTCCGAGGGCGCCGGCGATTCGGCGAAGACGGAGGGTGACGACCGACCCGCGGGAGTCTGGCCGCGGCCGGGCGCCCGCCGGAGTTGACCGGGAGGTGAGGGTGATGGCAGACACGGGTTCAGCCGCCGACTGACTGGGTGCTGATCCTGAACGCGTCAGGAGCTTGGCGCACCCGCGGGTAAACCTCGTCGGCGAGTGCCGCGAGGAACTCACGGAACCGAGGAGAGTTCGACGGGTGGAACGGCGTGTTGAACAGGTAGTTCGTCGACCGGGTGACGGCCTGGTCGTTGTTCAATGCCTCGACGACGTCGTCGACGGCTCCGAAGTAGACGTCCGTCTTCCGCAGGTGCGCCTCGACCGAGTCGGCGTCGAGGTTGTCCGGTCGGAGTTTGAAGCCGTTTCCGTTCGATACTGGCAGCGCCGCGTACTGGGCGGCGGCCACCTTGATCGCTTCGGCCCGGGAGTCGGCCAGCAGGATCGAGCGCGAGACGCCGATGCGCGGCTCGGCGCGCTCGTAGTCGAACTCGCGCAGGTAGCTGTCGATCAGCGCGGACTGCACGTCGCCGGCGACGCCTTCGGGCGTCGTCCGGAAGAGCATCAGGCCGTCGCCGGCCGCGCCGGCCGCGGCCGCGGTCGCGTGGTTTCCGGTCGCCTGCCAGATGCGTCCGAGGATGCTGGCGGCCGGCGGATAGAGCTCGACGACGTGGTCGCCGAGATCGAACTGTCCGGCGAGCGCGTGTTTGAGGGCGGCGAGAGCCGTGGCGTAAAGCTGGTCCCGATCGCCTTCATCGAGGCCGAACGCGCTGTACATGTCGCCGGAGCCGACCGGGTTGCCCTTGCCGACGCCGAGTTCCAGCCGGTCGCCGGCGAGCACGTTGGCCACCGCCGAGTTCTCGGCCAGCCGCAGCGGGTTGTCGAACGCGAGCGGGACCACCGCCGTGCCGAGACCGATCCGGCTGACTCGCTGGGAGAGCGCGGCGAGGAACGACAGCGCCGAAGGGATGCCGAACAACGGGCTGAAGTGCGCCTCAGCCACCCAGGCGAAGCCGAAGCCGAGCGACTCGGCGAACTCGATGGATTCGAACGCGTCGACGTACGTCCGCTGCGGATCGGCGCTGGCCGGGGTGACCAGAAAGATCGACAGGTCGCCCCGCACGGGCGTCTCGTCGTCGGCGAGCGCTCGCTCGCGGGGCGCGAGCGCCGTCTCGGTTGTCGTCATGTCAGTTCCCCTTGGAGGCGAAGCGATCGCCGATAGCTGGTGCAGGTGGTGCGGTGGCGGTCCTCGTCGTCCCCCGGGAGGACCGCCACCGGCTGAGTCGGCGTCCTAGCTGCCGACGGTCAGCCCGTTCCAGCGGAACGAGCCGTCGATCTTGGTGAAGTCCGACCAGCCCTTGCCGGTCACGTACACGTTCGGATAGCTGTAAAGGAAGATGTTGGAGCTGCCTTGGACGGCTTCCAACGTCGCCGCCTGCAGCACCGACTTGTAGTTCGGCGAGTCGAGCGGCGTCTGCAGCACCTTGGATCGTTGGGCGGCGTAGCCCGCCGACGTGCTCGGCGCGCTGAGGTTGAGGATGCCGGTCGAGCTGAACTGGTCGTCCAGTGCGGCCAGCTTGGAGTCGCGTCCGACCCAGCCGTAGAGGGTGAAGGCGGACGTCTTCTTGCCCTGCGCGTTGGCGTAGAAGCCGCCGTAGAACTGGTTGACCTGCTGCGTCACCAGCTTCACGTTGATGCCTACGGCTTTCAGCTGCTGCTGGATCAGCTCGCCGGCGCCGGTGAAGACCGGCGAGCTGATGTAGTCCAGGTCGAGCGAGATCGACCCGGGCGCGATCCCGGCTGCTTGCAGCACCTGCTTGGCCTTGTCCGGGTCATAGGGGAAGAGGCTGCTGTCCACAGTCGGGTTGTACAGCGGCGAGATCGACGGCCACGGCTGGTACGCGACCGTGCCGACGCCGAAGGACAGCTGCGAGACGAGTTGCTGGCGGTTGATCGCGAGTTGGACCGCCTTGACCACCGCCGGGTTCGTGAACGGCGCCACGTTGGTGTTCAGGTTCAGGAACGTCACCCCCCAGCCGTGCGCGGCATCCACGACGACCTTCAGACCGGCCGCCTTGGCCGCCGTCAGGTCTTGCAGCGGCAATCCCGGGTTGAAGTTGTACTGGCCGGTCTGCAGACCCGACAGCAACGTCGAGGCGTCGACCGCAAGGAAGATGTTCACTGTCTTGACGTGGATGTCCTTGGCGTCCCAATATCCGTCCCACTTCTCGAAGGTGATCTTCGAGCCGGGCGTGTAGTTCACGAGCTTGAACGGACCCGCCCCGACCGGCGCCTGCGTGTTGAGCTTGGTCGGGTCCGCGGCGGCGGCCGGGCTGGCCAACAACGACGTGCGGTTGGCGAGGATGTACGGGATCTGGTAGTCGACGCTCTTGAGATTCAGGGTGACGTGGGTGTCATCGATCACCGTGGCGGAGGCGACGTCTTGCCAGAGGGCCTTCAACGCGGAGTTC
>Ga0105237_10005814_pt1 | contig 13835 bp, 15 predicted proteins | sample KBSC24metaG_FD_81520 | JGI IMG/M metagenome (GOLD analysis project Ga0105237, IMG submission 81520) | Corn rhizosphere microbial communities from Kellogg Biological Station, Michigan, USA - KBS C2-4 metaG | ecosystem: Host-associated > Plants > Roots > Rhizosphere > Soil | place: Michigan, USA...
CAACGGCAAGAAGCTATGGGCGACCAACGGCGCCGTCGCCGACGTCGTCGTCATCATGGCCGTCGTGCCCAAGTCAGAGGGCCACAAGGGCGGCATCAGCGCCTTCATCGTTCCGTACGCCGACCCGGGCATCACCGTCGAGCGGCGCAACACGTTCATGGGCCTGCGCGGCATCGAGAACAGCGTGACCGTGTTCAAGGACGTCTTCGTCCCGGCGGCGAACCTGATCGGCAAGGAAGGCGCCGGCCTCAAGATCGCGCTGACGACGTTGAACACCGGCCGGTTGTCACTGCCGGCGATTTGCGCGAGCCAGACGAAGTACGCGTTGAAGATCGCGCGCGAGTGGGGCAACGAGCGCGTGCAGTGGGGCGTGCCGGTCGGCAAGCACGACGCGATCGCGCAGAAGACCGCGTTCCTCGCCGGCACCGCGTTCGGACTCGAGGCGATGCTCGACGTGTCGTCGCGGCTCGCCGACGAGAAGCGCAACGACATCCGGATCGAAGCCGCGCTGGCCAAGTTGTACGGCAGCGAGCTCGGCTGGCTGGCGATGGACGAGTTGGTGCAGATCCGCGGCGGTCGCGGCTACGAGACAGCGGAGTCGTTGAAGGCGCGCGGCGAGAAGCCGGTCCCGGCCGAGCAGATGCTGCGTGACATGCGGATCAACCGCATCTTCGAAGGCTCCACCGAGATCATGCACTTGTTGATCGCGCGCGAGGCCGTCGACCAACACCTCGCGATCGCGGGCGACATCATCGAGCCCGACGTCGCCTTGGGCGACAAGGCGAAGACGGCGCTCAAGGCCGGCGGCTTCTACGCGAAGTGGCTGCCGAAACTCGCCGCCGGGCAGGGCACCAACCCGACGTCGTACGCCGAATTCGGCGACCTTGCCGAGCACCTGCGGTTCGCCGAGCGCAACTGCCGCAAGCTGGCCCGGTCGACGTTCTACGGCATGAGCCGCTGGCAGGCGAAGCTGGAGAAGAAGCAGGCGTTCCTCGGCCGCATCGTCGACATCGGCGCCGAGCTGTACGGCATCGCGTCGGCGTGCGTCTACGCGCAGACGAAGCAGACCGAGGACCCGGCGAACGCGACGCAGTACGTCGAGCTCGCGGAGCTTTTCTGCACGCAGGCTCGCCGCCGGGTCGACCGGCTGTTCCACGACCTGTGGTTCAACGACGACGCGGAGAACTACGCCGGCGCGATGAAGGTGCTCGACGGGCGCTACACGTTCTTCGAGGCCGACCTCATCGACCCGGCCGGCGAAGGGCCCTTGCTGTCCTCGTCGTAACTCAGGACAGCGGCGGGATCTCGTACAGGACCCATTCGTGATCGGCGCGCATCCCGGCGGACTCGTACAGCCGGACCGCGCCGGTCGGGTTGGCCGCGTCGACGCCTAGCGTCGCCTTGCGCAGCCCGCGCCCGGCGAATTCGGCGAACGCGGTGCGCAGCAACGCCGAGCCGACGCCACGGCCGCGCGCCTCGCGCAACGTGCCGAGGGTGCCGACGTGTCCGGTCCACTCGCACTCGTGGTCGGGCAGCCGCCAGCCGAGCAACGCGGCGACCGGCGCGCCGTCGATCTCGGCGAGCCACCACGTCGTGAAGTCGAGGTTCGATCGCTTGCGCACCGAGACCAGCCATTTGTCGTAGGTCCGGCTGCCGTCGTGACCGAAGTGGTCTTGGAACGACGTGTCGATCACCCGGAAGACCTCGCGGAGATCGGCGTCGTCGTCGCGCACCAGCCGGATGGTGACGCCGGCCGGCGGCGCCGGGGCCGCCGGCGGCGAGCCGTCGAGGTCGATCCGCATCCGCCAGAAGTGCCGTATCAACGTGCCGCCGCGCGTCTCGATCCAGTTGCGCGCGCGGTCCGCGGAGGCGTTGGCGAAAAAATGCAGTGGCCGCTTCGGGTCCGCCGCCGCGGCGGCGGCGCGGATCGCGTCGAGCAGCGGGTCGCCGAGCGTCTTGTCGAGCCCGGGCCGCACCCGCACGTCGCCTTCGAATCCTTGGTGCCCGCTTGGCTCGGTTTCCAGCCAGGCGGCAGCCGCGAGCCCGTGCTCGTCGAAGATGCCGTACGACGTGTAGTCGTCGGCGCCGTCGCGAATCCAGGAAATGACCTCGTGATCCGGATGACCGGTCTCGGCGATCTCGCACAAGGTGTTGAGCTCGATCATCGCCTCGACGTCGTCGGGGGTCAGTGGTCGGAACGTCGTCGTCGCGTCCAGCTCGGCCGTCACCGGCCCAGCCTGACCGATCCCGCTCTCGCGCGCACCTGAATTGTCGGGGACGATGGGGGCATGACCGAACGACCGGACCGTCCTACCGAAGGGCTGCGCATCGTGACCGTCGGACCTGATGGCGCTGCCGTCGCCGCACCTGTCGGCGACGAGGACGACGGATCGCAGCTGACCGAGATGGTCGAGCAGCCGGCGAAGGTCATGCGGATCGGCACCATGATCAAGCAACTGCTCGAAGAGGTGCGCGCAGCGCCGCTCGACGACGCCAGCCGGGCCCGGCTGCGCGAGATCCATCAGAGTTCGATCAAGGAGCTCGAGAGCGGCCTCGCGCCCGAGTTACGCGAAGAGCTCGACCGCCTCACCCTCCCGTTCTCCGACGAGTCGGTGCCCACCGACGCCGAGCTGCGGATCGCGCAGGCGCAGCTCGTCGGCTGGCTGGAAGGGCTGTTCCACGGCATCCAGACGGCGCTGTTCGCCCAGCAAATGGCGGCCCGCGCGCAACTGGAGGAGATGCGTCGCCGCGCGTTGCCGATGGGCTCGGCCGAAGGACCGCCACAGGGCGCGCCGACGACCGGGCCCTACTTGTAACCGAGGCCGGCGATTCCTCGGCGCGCAGTGATCGGGGCCGCGGCGGCCGCGGTCGTGGTGCTCTCCGCCGTCACGGTTCTCGTCGTCCGGGTCTTCGTCGACGACGTTCCGAGGTGCACGTCGGCCGATCTTCAGGTGACAACCGGCGGCCTGACCGTGATGGAGGCGCCAGCCCCGATCGACAGCGTCGTGGTGTCGATCCGGGCGACGCGTCGTTGCGGCCTCGCCGGACCGTTGCGGCTGCAAGTCCGGCCGACGAACTCGGCGTCGTGGTCAGCGGTGCGGATCGATCCGGCGCCCGCTCGGGAAAGCGGTGGGCGGCCGGTCGGCGCCACCTGGTCGCAGTCGCGCGCGACCCTCCGGCTCAAGCCCAAGAGGACATATCTCATCGAGATCGCCTGGGAGCGAAAGCCCGCGCTGTGTCCCAGCGCCGACGCCCGCCTCGCCGGCCCGGCGTTGGCGCTGCCCCTGGCGAGCCTGCCGCAGTGGTGCGGGCAGCCGATCTCGATGACGAACACGTTCACGCCGACGGTCCGCTACGGCGGGTCCTAGTAGCGATCGGCGCCGTAGAGGCGTTCGAGCACCATCGCCACGCCGTCGTCGTCGTTGGACGCCATGGCCTCGTCGACCACCGCGAGCACCTCGTCGTGCGCGTTGGCCACCGCGACGCTGTGGCCAGCCCACGCGAGCATCGGCAGGTCGTTGGGCATGTCGCCAAACGCGACGACGTCGGCCGCGACATGACCGACGCGCGCGACGACGTCGGCCAACGTCGTCGCCTTGCTGATCCCGGCCGCGCTGATTTCGAGCAAGCCGTCGCGAGACGAATGCGTCATCGTCGCGGTCGCGTCGCCGACGACCGTGCGAGCCCGTGCGAGCAACGCGTCGGAGTCGAGGCCTTCGTGGCGGGCCAGCAACTTCGCCAGCGGCCGGGACAGCAACGTCTCGATGTCCGCAACCAGCGCGCCGTCGGTCGACCAGCGCGGCCGGTACGCCGGCTCGTGACCGAACTCCGAGTCGACCGTCTCGACCGCGAAGCCGAGGCCCGGAATCGCCGCGCGCAAGTCCTGCACCAACTCGCGCGCGACGTCGACGCCGAGCGGGTGCGAATCGACGATCGTCTCAGTGCGCAAGTCGTAGACCAGCGCGCCGTTGGCGCACACCGCGAGCCCGTGATGACCGGTCTGCACCGCGATGTCGTGCATCCATCGCGGCGGCCTCCCCGTGACGATGACGACGACCGCGCCGGCGGCGGCCGCCAGCTCGACAGCGTCCCGTGTGCGCGAGGAGACCGTTCCGTCCGACCGCACGATCGTGCCGTCGAGGTCCGTGGCGACGACCGACGGCACGGGCGCGACGGTCATGAGATCGGTTCGAGCACCTCGCGGCCGAGGTGTGGCCGCAGCGCTTCCGGCACCCGCACCGAGCCGTCCGCTTGCTGATGCACTTCGAGCAGGCAGGCAATGGTGCGCGCGATGGCACACAAGGTTCCGTTCAGCGTCGCGACCGGCGCCGGTCCGTCCGGCGTGCGGTAGCGCACCCCGAGCCGGCGCGACTGGAACGTCGTGCAGTTCGACGTAGACGTCAGTTCGCGGTAACGCTGTTGCGACGGGAACCACGCCTCGCAGTCGAACTTGCGCGCCGCGCTCGAGCCGAGATCGCCGGCGGCGATGTCGAGCACTTGGAACGGCAACTCCAACGACGTGAGGAACTGCTTCTCCCAGTCGAGCAAGCGACGGTGCTCGTCCGCCGCGTCGTCGGGCGGGCAGAACGAGAACATCTCGACCTTGTCGAACCAGTGCACCCGAATGATGCCGCGAGTGTCCTGGCCATAGGAGCCGGCTTCGCGACGGAAGCACGACGAGAAACCGGCATAACGCATCGGCAACGCCGCGCCGTCGAGGATCTCGTCCATGTGCATCGCGGCCAGCGCGACCTCACTGGTCCCGACGAGAAAGAGGTCGTCCGCGTCGACGCGGTAGACCTCGGCGGCGTGCGCGCCGAGGAAGCCGGTGCCTTCCATCGCCTCCGGCCGGACCAGTGACGGCGCGATGACCGGCACGAAACCCGCGGCCGTCGCCTGCGCCATCGCGAGATTCACCAACGCGAATTCGAGCAGCGCGCCGACGCCGGTCAGGAAATAGAACCGCGCGCCGCTGACCTTCGCGCCGCGTTCGAGATCGATCGCGCCGAGCCGCTGGCCGATCTCGACATGGTCGCGGACCTCGAAGTCGTACGACGGAACGACGCCAACGGTTTCGAGCACGACGGAGTCGGCTTCGCCACCTTCCGGCACTCCGGGTTCGACCACGTTGGCCAACGCATAGGTCGCGTCGCGCAACGCGGCATCGGCAGCCGCCTGCTCTTCTTCCGCTGCTCGCACCGAGTCCTTGAGCGTCTTCGCCTTGTCGATCAACGCCGGCCGATCGGCGGCGGGCGCCGTCTGGATCGCTTTGCTCGCGGTGTTCGACTCGGCTCGCAGTGTGTCGGCCGCGGTCACCGCCGCGCGACGCCGCTCGTCGGCCGCCAGCACGACGTCGACGAGGGCCGGGTCGGCGCCGCGCGCGCGCTGGCTGGCCCGGAACGCGTCCGGATCAGCGCGAAGCGCTCGAAGGTCGATCACGTGCTGAGGCTATCGGGGTCGGCGCGACAAGCGATCGCGCGGAGGTTCGGCCGAAATTGCGCGCGAGGCTCAGAACCGTGCGCCGTTGTCGGGTCAGTACGAGCGGCTCGTACATCCCCCACGAAGGGAGCACCACGCATGAAGCGGATCGCCGCTGCTCTGACCCTCGCCGGCGCCCTCGTCGGTCTGGCCGCTCCGGCCGCGTTCGCGGACGGCAGCGCTTGTGTGCACGTCTACGTGAACGTCAACGGCACCGAGCAGACCGTCGACCAGTGCACGCCGGTCTAATCGGCTAATCCAGAAAGTCGAGACCCCCGCGCTGTCCCGTCAGTGCGGGGGTCTCGCGATGTCTGGACTCATCCGTGCCCGCGTCGTAAGGCTTCGACCCAGGCATGCGCGTCGGCAAAGTCGACGTCCGCCGTGCCGGATCGTTCGGTTGCCGCGACACCGTCGGCGCGCGGATACGAGCCGAGGAACCGCACGTCGGCGCACTCGCGCCGTAACGCGGCCAACGTCTCGGCAACGCGCGCGCTGGCGATGTGTCCTTCAGCGTCGATCGAGAAGTAGTAACGGCCGAGCCCGACGCCGGTCGGCCGCGACTCGATCCGGGTGAGGTTGACGCCGCGGACGGCGAACTCGGTCAGCAACTCCAGCAAAGCGCCGGGATGGTCGTCGCGAATGAACGCGATCACCGTCGTCCGGTCGGCCGGGCTCGGCGGCGGCGGCGCGGCCGGCGGCCGGACCAGCACGAACCGCGTGACCGCGCCGGCGTTGTCGGCGATGTTCTCGGCCAGCGCGGCCAACCGGTAGTGCTCGCCGGCAATCGGCGCGGCGACCGCGGCGTCGTACTCTCCGGCCGCGACGGCGCGCGCGCCATCGGCGGTGCTCGGCGCCGGGACGAATCGCGCGGCGGGAAGGTGCGCGCGCAGCCAACCGCGTACTTGCGCCTCGGCGTGCGGCATCGTCGTCACCGTGTTGACGTCGTCGAGCGACGTGCCCGGCCGAGCGAGCAACGTGAACGTCACCGGCAACAGCACTTCACGAACGATGTGCAGCGGCTCGCCGGTCGCCAGCCCGTCGAGGGTTTCGGCAACGGATCCCTCGACCGAATTCTCCAGCGGCACGACGGCGCCGGCGGCCTCGCCGGAGCGCACGGCGTCGAGCGCGTCGGACACCGACACACAAGGCACGTGGTCGAGCCGGTCGGCGCCCGGCAGCGTCCGCAACGCCGCCTCGCAGAACGTGCCCTGCGGGCCGAGGTAGGCGTAGCGGCCCGGCGGCAGCCCGGGCATCGTCAGCCCCCTGTCATCTTCAACGTCGCGCCGGCCCGCGCATCGCGAGCTCGATCGATTGTTCTTCTTCCGGCGACAGCGACTGCTCGCTCCGCCCGGCTTTGACGCCCTTCGCGTAGGTGCGCGCCTCACTGCGCCCGTGAATCGAGGTGATGACGAGACCGTCGCCGGCGTCGTCGAGCAGCGCCGCGGTGAACGACAACCGGCCCCCCATGTCGCCGAAGGCGTCGTAACGCACGACCGAGACGTGCCGCAACGCGTCGGCGAGCTCGGCGCGGGTCGCGGCGACCTCGTGGCGCGCGGCGGCGACGTCGGATCGCAAGGCGGCGGTCTCCCGCTGTTGCGCGCCGAGCGCGTCGAGCACGCTGTGCGGGCCGTCGGCGCCGTCAAGCGCGGCGAACCCGCGCCGCAACCGGGCGACCCGAAGATGCGCGGTCAGCCCGAGCAGCAGTGCGACAAATGCGCCGCCGGCGGCCCCCAACGCGACCTCGTCGACTGTGGTGGCGGGCAGCGGTAGCACGATGCGCCAGCGTAGCTAATGTCGTGGCGTGGACCAGGACGAGCTACGGGAACTGCTCGCCGCGGTCGCGAACGGCGATGTCAACCCGGCCGACGCTGCAGCCACCTTGGCGGCCGGTCCGCTCGCCGGTTACGCCGATCTCGGCTTCGCCCGGCTCGACGCGCACCGCGGCGTCCGCACCGGCGACCCCGAAGTGGTCTACGCCGCCGGCAAGACGACCGAGCAGGTCGTGACGCTGCTCCAGGCGCTTGCCGCCCAGCCGGGCGATCGCCCGGCGCTCGCGACCCGGCTCACCGACGACATGCTGGCGGCGGCGGGGGCGACGTTCCCGGACGCGCTGATCGACCCGGTCGCGCGCTGCGTCGCGGTCGGCGCACTGCCCGCTCCGCGCGGCGACGTCGTCGTCGTGTCCGCGGGGACGAGCGACGAAGCTGTCGCGGCCGAAGCCGGGTTCGTGGCTCGCGCGTTCGGCGCCGAGGTACGCCGGGTCTGCGATGTCGGCGTCGCCGGCATTCATCGGCTTCTCGCCGAACGCGACGCGCTCGCGGCCGCCGACTGCCTCGTCGTCGTCGCCGGGATGGAGGGTGCGCTGCCGAGCGTCGTCGGCGGCTTGGTGGGCACGCCGGTCGTCGCGGTGCCGACCAGCGTCGGCTACGGCGCCTCGTTCGGCGGACTGGCGGCGCTGCTCGCGATGCTGAACTCCTGCGCGCCCGGCGTCACGGTCGTCAACATCGACAACGGATTCGGCGCTGGTGTGTTCGCGGCCCGGGTCGCGCGCCGGGCCCGATGACGAGCCGGCTCGGCTGGATCGACGCCGGCTCCGGGGTCAGCGGCGACATGCTGCTCGGCGCGCTCGGCGATGTGGGCGCGCTCGACATCGCCGGGTTGGCGGCGACGCTCGGCGTCGACGTCTCCGCTGCTGCGGGCACGCGGGGCGGGCTGCGTGGCCTCGCGGTCACCGTGCGACCGGGCGACGATCAACCGCACCGGCGGCTCGCCGATCTGCTCGGGCTGCTCGACCGAGCCGCCATCGATCCGGCCGTGCGGGATCGGGCCGCCGGTGTCTTCCGCCGGTTGGCGACGGCTGAGGGGCGCGTGCACGGCGTTGCCCCCGACACCGTGGAGTTCCACGAGGTCGGCGCGGTCGACACGATCGTCGACGTCGTCGGCAGCTGCCTCGGTTTCGCCACGCTCGGCCTCGACCGGCTCTCCGTCTCGCCGATCGCGCTCGGCGGCGGCCGGACGACGTCGGGGCACGGCGTCGTTCCCGTGCCCGGCCCGGCGGTGCTCGAACTGCTCGCGACGAGCGACCTCGTCGGGTACGGCGGTCCCGTCGACGTCGAGCTCGCGACCCCGACCGGCGTGGCGATCCTCGCCGAGTTCGCCGAGACGATCGGCCCGATGCCGTCGATGACGGTGACGGCCACCGGGGTCGGGCTCGGCGGCCGCGACCTCGCCGAGCAGCCGAACGTCCTGCGGCTCGTCGTCGGCGAGGCCTCGACCGCGGACGGCGACTGGCTGCTGCTCGAAGCGAACGTCGACGACCTCGATCCGCGACTGTGGCCTGGCGTGCTGACTCGCCTGCTCGACGCGGGCGCCGGCGACGCGTGGCTCACCCCGATCCTGATGAAGAAGGGTCGGGCCGCGCACACCATCAGCGTGCTCGTCGCGCAACGTCTTGCCGAGGCGGCGGCGCGGGTGCTGTTCACCGAGAGCTCGACGATCGGCATCCGTACCACCCGCGTCGGCAAGCGCGCGCTGGAGCGCGACTGGGTCACGGTCGACGTCGGCGGACATGCGGTCCGGGTGAAGATCGCGCGGCTCGACGGCCGCGTGGTCAACGCCGTACCGGAATACGACGACGTCGCGGCCGCGGCGTTCGCACTCGACCGGCCGGTCAAGACGGTGCTGGCCACGGCGAACGCGGCCGCGGCACGGCTGCTCGACGACAGCGAGCACTGATGTCGCTCGTCGTTGCGCTCACTGTCTTCGCCACGATCTTCCCGGCCGAACTACCGGACAAGACGTTCGTCGCGACGCTGGTCTTGTCGACCCGGTTCTCGCCGTTGCCGGTGTGGGTCGGCGCGGCGGCGGCGTTCGTCGTCCAGAGCATTGTCGCGGTCACCGCCGGCGGCCTGGTCTCGCTGCTGCCGAAACAACCGGTGCGCGCGGTGACCGCCGCGCTGTTCTTGCTCGGCGCGATCGTGTTGCTGCGGCTGCAGGACGAGCCGCCGGAACAAGAGGCGCGCGAGTTCGAGCAGGAGGTGAGCGATGTCCCGCCGCGCGCGAGCTTCCGGCGGGCGTCGCTGACGACGTTCGGCGTCTTGTTCGCGGCGGAGTGGGGCGACCTCAGTCAAGTGCTGACGGCGGCGTTCGCGGCGAAATACCGCGACCCGGTGTCGGTCGGCGTCGGCGCGACGGCGGCGCTGGTGCTCGTCGCTGCGCTGGGTGTGCTTGGTGGTCGATCGCTGCTGCGGATGATCCCGGTCGTCTGGATCCGGCGGGTCGCCGCTGGTCTGTTCTTCGCCTTCGCCGTGGTCACCGCGGTCGACGCCGCGCGGGCCTGATCAGTGGCTAGTGGCCGCCGACGGGGGCCATGAACGTGAACGAGCCGACGGTCTCGCCGTGCGCGTCGTGGATCGGCGCGGCCGAGGCGTCGACGGTCTGCCGGCCGCCGTCACTCTGCCGAACGCGCAGCAGGCTGCGCATCAGCCCGTGGCCGGGTGAGAGCACCGCGATCGGCGCGATGCGGACGGCGTAATCGGGGCTCGCGCCGCCGGTCTCGAAATCGACCAGCTCGATCACGTCGAGCAGCCGCCGGCCGATGATCGCGACGTCGCTGCAGCCGAGCAGCTCGGCGCCGCGGGTCGACACCGAGAGGATCTGGCCCTCGACGTCGAGCACGAGGCACGGGTCATGGGCAGCCGCCGCGGTCGCGATCCACCGTGCCAGCGGAGTCGAGGCAGCGGGGGCTCGGCCGTTGTCGCCGAGGTCGACGACATGGCGCGGTAAACCGCCGTTGCGAGGAGCGGGGGCCGTGCTGGTGACCACCTCGGCGCCATGCAGCCGCTCGAGCCGCAGGATGAGCTTGGTCACGTATCTCCCCCCTGGTGGACGTCCTCATTGTGACGCAGAGTTACCGACTCCGCTATGGAGGATGGAGAAATCGAACCCGTCATCCGGGCCGGTAGGGAGCACAATAGGACAAGGCACATGAGACCGAACCCATCTTGCACGATTCGGCCCAAAGGCACCAGGGTCCTTGACGCGGCAGCGTGCGATCCGAGCCACGGCACCCGTACGACGAAGAACGCCCAGACCGCCGTGGCGATGCCGACTTGCCGCCACCGCCGGCCCTGACCGAGCAGCACGCCGAGCACGAGCGGCAGCCAGACGATGTGGTGAATCCACGACACCGGCGAGATGAGCACGGCGACGAGGCCAATGAGCGCGACGGCGGCGACCTCGTCGCCGCTGCGCGACGCGGCGCGGGCCCGCCAGAGTCCGACGACCGCCACCGCCGCGGCCGAGACCAGCCACGCGGCGGTGACGGCGTGGCTCTGCCCCGGCAGCGCCCGTAGCCACATCCCGCGCAGCGACTGGTTCGAGGTGCCGGCGTTGGATCGCAACCGCTCGGTGTGGAACAGCGCGTCGGTCCAGTAGCGGTGCGAGTCGTCGGGCAGTACAGCGGCCGCGGCCAGGGTGGCGGCGGCGAAGACGCCGGCGGCGGTCGCCGCGGCCCGCCGGCTGCCGCGGACGAGCAGGTAGACGATGAACACACCCGGGGTGAGCTTGATGGCCGTGGCGACGCCGACCAGCACGCCACGGGTGCGATGCGTCTTGAGGCAGTCGACGACGACAAGCAGCGCAAGCAACTCGTCGACCTGGCCGAACTTCACTTCGTCGCGGAACGGCAACGTCAGTTGGACCAGCCCGGCGAGCACCCCGAGCAGCAGCGGCTGCCAACGGCGATGCGGCTTCAGCAACCTGGCGAACCCGATCGCGGTCAGCGCGACGGTGCAGACGAGTTCGCCGAGCGTCCAGAGGATCCCGGCCGGGTCGAACGGCAGCCACGCCAACGGCGCCGCGAGCAGCGCGGCGAACGGCGGGTAGGTGAACGGCAGCCGTTGCGGCGGATGGCTGAGGTAGCCGTAGAGGTCACGGCCGTGCAGCACCGAGGTGCCCGCGTTGCGATAGACGTCGAGGTCGACGAGCCGTTGCGACGGCGTCGCGGTGAGCTGGCTCACGACCAACCAAGTGACGAGCGCGGCGAACACCACGAGTCCGGCGACCATCGCCGCCGGCAGCCGCCGGTGCATGCAGCAGATATAAGCAGAGAGTGGAATAACGAGCGTGATCGCGGGGACCTATGTGTCATGACCAGCCGCGACTCGACTCCGCTGGCCGACGATCTCGACATCGCACTTCGTGCCGGCGATCCACGTGCGTTGGATCGACTCGCGTCGCAACGCCCCGCGACCACGCGCGATCGCTACACGACGCTGCTGCATATCTACGACGTGCACCTCGGGCCAGCGCAACAACTCGACGAGCGAGTCCGGTGGCAACATCACCCAGCGGTCGCGACGTTGAAGCAGACGTGTGAAGCCGAATGGCTGGCCGAGCTCGACCGACTCTCACCGGACGACGACGGCGACCCCGTCGAGACGATGCGCGCGCTCGCGGCCCGCGACCGGCTGCCGGCGATCTATAAGTGGCTGGCGCGCGAGGCGACGTGGAAGGAGGTCGTGCAGTTCCTCGCCCTCGAAGGCGGGCCGGACGCGAACTTCGACGACCTCGTCGCGATCTGCCAGATCGGCCTCACCGGTTCGGCGAAGATGGAACTCGCGACCAATTACTGGGACGAGATGGGCGACGGCGAGCCAGACGCGGTGCATACGACGTTGCACGACCGGCTCGCGGCGGCGATCGACATGCCGCGGATCCCGCTTACCGAGCAGCCGGAGTCGGCGCTGGCTCGGTCGGCATTCGGCGGGCTGCTGGCGACGAACCGCTGGCTGCAACCGGAGATGCTCGGCGCGCTCGGCCTGATCGAGTTGCAAGCCGGCCCGCGCTGCCGGCTCGTCGTCCAGGCGTTCGAGCGCTGCGGCGCGCCGCCGGCGGCGTACCCGTTCTATGAAGTGCACGCCGAGGTCGATCCGCGCCATGGCAAGGACTGGCTCGACAAGGCGATCACGCCGACGGTCGCCGCGCACCCTGAATGGGGCCCGCGCGTGGTCCGCGGCGCGCTGTGGCGCAGCGTCGTCAACAGCGCGTTCCTCGACGACGTCACCTCGATGCTCATGCAGCCGGAGGCGACCGCCGCGTAGGCTTCGCGCCGTGACCGCCAGCGGCAACGGCGACGGTGTCGACAGCGAAGTTGGCCGACTGCGCACCGTCGTATTGCACCGGCCGGGCCCCGAGCTCAAACGGCTCACGCCGCGCAACTCCGCCGACCTGTTGTTCGACGCGATCCCGTGGGTCGAACGCGCGCAGGACGAACATGACGTGTTCGCGACCTCGCTGCGCGAGCACGGCGTCGAGGTGCTCTATCTCGCCGATTTGCTCGTCGAGACGCTCGCGATCCGAGACGCCCGCGACGCGGTCGTGCAGCACACTCTCGACGCGCCCCGGCTCGGCCAGGCGTTGCGGCCCGCCGTCGACGCCTACCTCGCCGATCTCGACGCCGCGGAACTCGCCGGCGTGCTCATCGGCGGGCTCGCGCACGAAGAGTTGCGCAAGGGATCCGGGCTGGTCTACCAGTTGATGGATCCGCACGACTTCGTCGTGCCGCCGCTGCCCAACTTGCTGTTCACCCGCGACAGCGCGGTGTGGATCGGATCGTCGGTCGCCGTCACCAGTCCGAGCATGCCGGCGCGGCGGCGCGAGACGTGGCTCACCGACGCGATCTACACCCACCACCCGCGGTTCGCCGGAACCCCGCGGATCTACTCGCCCGGCGAAGAGTGGTTGGAAGGCGGCGACGTCCTCGCGCTCGCGCCGGGAGTGCTCGCGATCGGCGTCGGGCAACGGACCACGGCAGCCGGCGCGGAGACCCTCGCCGCGCGGGTCTTTGCGGCCGGGCTCGCGCGCGCCGTCGTCGTCGTGCCGATCAAACAAGAGCGCGCCACGATGCACCTCGACACGATCTGCACGATGGTCGACCACGACGCCGTCGTCATGTATCCCGCCGTCGCCGACAGCCTCATCGCGCACGTCGTCACACCGGCCGCGGATCAGCAGGTCGCCGTCGAACCGGCCGAGCCGTTCCTGCGCGCAGCGGCCCGAGTGATGGGCATCGACACGTTGCGAGTCATCGACACCGGCCTCGATCCGGTCACCGCCGAACGCGAGCAATGGGACGACGGGAACAACACTCTCGCCATCGCGCCGCGACTCTGCGTCGCCTACGAACGCAACATCGAGACGAACGCCCGGCTCGAGTCCGCCGGCATCGAGGTCGTCCGGATCCCGGGCAGCGAACTCGGGACCGGCCGCGGCGGGCCGCGGTGCATGAGTTGCCCCATCAGCCGCGAACCGGTTCAGCCGTGAGCCGACTCAGCCGGGAACCGGTTCAGCCGTGA
>Ga0105237_10005815_pt1 | contig 13833 bp, 15 predicted proteins | sample KBSC24metaG_FD_81520 | JGI IMG/M metagenome (GOLD analysis project Ga0105237, IMG submission 81520) | Corn rhizosphere microbial communities from Kellogg Biological Station, Michigan, USA - KBS C2-4 metaG | ecosystem: Host-associated > Plants > Roots > Rhizosphere > Soil | place: Michigan, USA...
ATTCAGCACGTAGCTGGTCCAAAGTGTCGAACTCGGCGGCCTTGGCCAGGTGCGACAGATCCCCGGTATGCAGGATGAAGTCGGGTTGTTTTTCCAGCGCGTTGATCTTATCCACTGCAGCCTGGAAAGTCCCGTTGACGTCGGGATTGGCTGCCTTGTCGAACCCGATGTGACTGTCGCTGATTTGTACAAAAGCAAAATCCTCGGCGCGGGGTTTGGGAGCACCCAACAGACGGGATGTAGGCACACCCGCTGAAAAGCTCCAAACCACGCCCGCTCCGGCCCACTGCATGCATTTCAGGAAGCCCCGCCTGTCGATGTGGCCTCCCAGGCTGTCTTTAGGTTCAGTCATTGTGAATGCCTTTCTGTGGCGGCTTGAGTGCCGCTTTCATCCGAGAAGACTTGTTCCTCGGGGACTTTATTCCCCGGCGGGAACGCGGGAATAAATTAGGGACGCGTCCCGTCTAGGCAGTTGGGGAGCCTTTTCTTGAGAGCTTCAACTACGCGAAACTGGAAGAAATCGTCGATCTGGAAAGGATGCCGTGAATACCAAGGTCAGAACCTTCGAGCTGACCATGTGGCCGCATATGCGAGCCGCATATAACCTGGCGCGCTGGTTGGTGCGTAACGACCATGACGCCGAAGATATCGTGCAGGAGTCGTTCTTGAAGGCATACAAAGCTCAGGAGAGCTTCCGCGGAAGTGAGCCCAAGACATGGATGTTGTCGATTGTCCGCAATACGGCGATGGATTTTCTGCGGCGCGTCAAATCCAGCGGCCCGGTGACTCTGGACGATACGGATGTCGAGCCACAGGACCATTCGCCCGATCCCGAGCGCGCATTGCTGGAACAATCGCGCCGCGACCAGGTACGCCAGGCGATTTCCCAACTTGCGCCGGAATTCCGCGAAGCGATCGTGTTGCGCGAAATCGAAGGTCTGTCCTACAAGGAGATCGCATCGGTGTTGAGCATCCCTATGGGAACGGTTATGTCCAGGTTGGCACGGGCGCGAAGTCAACTGTTAGTGGAACTCGGTGGCAGCACGAAGGAGGTGCAGCATGACTTGCGGTGAAGCTGGACCTTTGTTGCACGCGCGGTTGGATAACGAGCTCGACATGGCCGGCTCCGCGAATATCGACCTGCATCTGGCTGATTGCCGCGTTTGTGCCGCCCAGTACGCGGCGCTTCAGAGCCTGCACGAAGAAATTGCCGGCGCGGATCTGTCCTATGTGCCTGGAATCGCTCTGCAGCGCCGTCTCGAGGCCCGATTTCTGCACGAGAAAAGGGCGCAATTTCGTTTCCCGACCATGAACTGGCTCAGCTCGTCCATTACGGCCGCGGCTGCGATTGCTGCGGTGGCGCTGCTTGTTTCCATCCCCATACTGCGGATCGGCAACGCAACTGACGCCATCGCGACTGAGATTCTCGACAATCATTTGCGCGCCCTTGAGCCCATGCATCAGGTGGACGTGCCGAGCTCGGATCAGCACACCGTCAAACCCTGGTTTCAGGGCAAGACCAGCTTTTCGCCACCAGTTCCGGATCTGAGCAACGATGACTTCATCCTGGTCGGAGGCCGTCTCGAAGTAATTCATCAGCAGCCCGCCGCTGCCATTGTCTACCGCCGCCGGCAGCATGTGATCGACCTGTATGTATCGCCGTCCGCGGGAGCCGATTCCGATACGCAACTACATGATCTGGGCGGCTATCATCTGCTCCACTGGATGCAAAACAACATGAGCTACTGGGCCGTCTCGGATGTCGATCCAACGGATCTCCGGAGGTTTGCCGAGCTCATTCGCGGGAGATAATCTGTGAACCTTTAACGACTTTCTTGCCGCCCATCACCACCGCCGGTCCTCAACGTTCCGTGGCGCTTGTACTCAGGAATTCCGTGCGCTGTGTTGATGGTGCGCCCGTAATGTAAGATGAGATCGTACCGGGTAGGAAGTCCTGCTTCATTGCGCGTTCTGCCACATCCCGAGTCCAGTGCCCCGTCCAACCATTGCCGAAATCGAACGAAAGAAATCACAGTGCGAGGCAATGAGTACGTTGATCATGCTGCCACTAACGGAACGATCGACACCCTCACCGTGGGACTGTCTGCGGGAGGGCGATGATCGACGTCACGGTACGGCCCGCCTCCATCGAAGATCTGCCTGGAATTACTGAGATCCACAATTACTACATCGTCAACACCCACATTACTTTCGACGTGCGGCCTTACCGGCCTGAGGAGCGGGTGGCCTGGTTCAACGACCATTCCAGCGGTAATCGATACAGGCTGCTGGTGGCCTGCGATTCCCGGTTGGGTGTGCTGGGCTATACATGTACCGGGCGTCACAGGACGAAAGATGCCTACGACACTACCGTGGAGGCAAGTATTGGCTGCCGGCCGGACGCTGTAGGCAAGGGACTTGGAACGTTGCTTTACACGGCCCTCTTTGACGCGATCGCCGATCAGGACATACATCGCATCGTGGCCGGCATCGCCCAACCGAATCCTGCGTCTAATGCGCTCCACGGGCGCTTCGGCTTCAAGGAAATCGGTCTGTTCACCCAGGTGGGACGAAAGTTCGACAAATACTGGGACGTGCTTTGGATGGAGCGTCCCCTGCGAGTTCCCTAGCGGTTACTGCAACCCGGGAGGATTCGGTATGCTGGGCTGATAAATCTCGGCAGTGCTCTCTTGATCATAGCCGCCGGCCAATAGCACTTGCCCGTTTGCCAGCAGCGTCGCCGTATGGTTCACCCGGACGCCTGAAGTTGGATACGTAGCCATATCGCCCCATCCCGCGAATGTCCCCGACGTAGGATCGAATCTTTCGACGGTTGTAGCCGGACCTCCGTACCAATTGCCGTTGTAGCCGCCGGCGACCAGAACCTGTCCATTGCTGAGCAGCGTGGCGGTGTGGAACGCCCGGGTAAAATGCATGGGAGAAGTCGCCGTGATGGTTCCCGGGGCTGGGTCATAAACGTCGGCGCTGGCAGTGTAGTTCCAGCCGCTCTGACCACCGACAATTAGAACTCTGCCATCGGCGAGCCGAGCCGCCGCGTGGTAGCTCCGGTCAGTGCTGAGGGTTCCTCCGGCCGTAAACAGGCCGGTGGCCGGGTCATACACCTCCACCATGGTTGAATAAGGGGATCCTCCAGCAATAAGTACTCGGCCATCGTTTAACAGCGTCGCCGTATGCCCTGTCCGTAGGACTGCCATGCTACCAGTGAGGGTGAAAATACCGGTAGCTGGATCGTAGAGCTCGGCCGTAGGGGAGTAGCCGCCGGCGATAAGAACCTTGCCGTTGTTCAATAGGGTGGCCGTGTGGCTGATGCGGCTGACATTCAAGTCGCCCGTCAGAACGAAGGACTGGCTGGTCGGATCGTACAATTCGCATGAGAGGACATTATAGCCGCCACCGACGATTAAAACTTTGCCGTCTGGCAGCGTCGTAGCGGTGTGAAGCTGACGAGCGACATTCATCGGAGGTCCCGGGGTGATGAAACCCATCGGATCGAAAATATCAGTGGAAGCGAGGGCCTGACCAGATCTGACGGCACCTCCCGTCAAGAGCACTTTTCCACTGCCGAGCACTGCCGCTGTGTGGCCCGAGCGGGGCGAGCTCAGATTCATGTGCCCGGAGAAAAAGGCGACTTCCAAGTTTGCCGACTTGGATAGAGTAGCTCCGTTCGTGTCCACAACCTGCGCCCCTATCGTGGTGCTGCCGAGGCGATAATCCGAGCGCACGAGACCACCGCTCACAGTCGCAATGTCGGTATTGCTGGACGACCAAATCGCGCGGGAGGTCAGATCAGACGTAGACGAATCGGAAAAGGTTCCCGTAAGGGTGAACTGGTGCGACGTACCTACGCCCACCGAATAGTTCGTCGGCGACATCATAAGATACGTGATCACGGGCGGGTAAACAGCCGCAACTACCGAACCCGCTACGCCCCCGAAAGTTGCACTAATGGTGCTCGTTCCGTGGCTGAGGGCGCTACCGAGACCGATCGCATTTACGGAGATGATCGAAGGAAATGAAGAGGCCCACTGCGCTGCGCTGGTGATGTCCACAACAGTATGATTGGTCAGCGTTGCAGTGGCTGTAAACTGCTGCGTGAGGCCCTTCGGAATTGTCGCGTTTGAAGGCGAGACGGTGATGGATTGCACCGCCGGGGCGGTTACGCTGAACTGGGTGGAACCACTGAGGGCGTCCTGAGCGGCCGATATCGTGGTGACGCCCTGGGATGCCGTGAAGGCTAGCCCCGACGAATTAATGCCTGCAACCGTTGACGCCGAGGAATTCCAGGTGACAGAATTCGTAAGGTCCTGCTGATAGCCATTATTGAAAACGCCTGTCGCGGTAAACTGCTGCTGTAAACCGAGCGGCTTGGACACGCCACCTGGCGTCACATTGATCGATATCATCTGAACAGGTATGCCAGTTCCCGACATTTTCACCTTTTGGGGAGAATTGGCAGCATCGTCGGCAATTATGAGGGTCACCGTCTCCAATCCGACCGTAGTCGGAGAGAATTGGACATAGATGCTGCACTGATATCCGGCGGGCACCACGCTGCTGCAGTCTTGGTAAACAACGTTAAAATCGTTCCCGGCCATAATACTGGATATGTTCAGCGTTTTCTTGGTCGGATTTGCCAGAGTGACGATCTGGTAGGCGTTAGTTCCTACAACCTGATTCCCGAAGTCGAGCTTATCGGGCGTGACATTGACTACTTCCGCGATTGCCGGAATAGACGATACACACAGCAGAATAATGGCGTATTTATGCATTACTTGGCAAGAATAGCATCCCTTTCTTCGATTAGAACTCGGTGGAATACCCTAATTTGTGGCGCCGAGGACGCGATTGGTACTTCCGGACAATGGAACGGAGGGCCCAGGACTGTTGCCCCGGGTCGAGAATCGCCAGGGAGTATGCTCAATAGCATGTTGGCAAATACATTCATTCGGTGTGCGCTCTTCGCGATAGGAATCGCCAGTGGACAGTCCCTTAACGGCGTGATCGATATTCATGCGCATAGCGGTCCGGACAGCACAGCGCGCTCGATTGACGCGATTGACCTGGCAAAGCTCGCCAAGGCTCGCGGCATGCGCGGGCTGGTACTGAAGAACCACTACGAGTCGACCGCGGCTCTCGCATATGTGGTCCGTCAGGTCGTGCCGGGGATTGAGATTTTCGGCGGGATTGACTTGAATCTTACGGTTGGCGGCATCAATCCGGCGGCGGTAGAGCGCATGACGATGATGAAGGGCGGATGGGGGCGCGTGGTGTGGATGCCCACGTTCGACGCGGAGAATCAGGTGCGTGATTCGAAAGAAAACCGGCCATTCGTGCCAGTGGCCCGTAATGGTGAGCTTTTGCCGGAGGTTAAGCAAGTCGTCGGGATCGTCAAACAGCACAACCTACTGCTCGAGACCGGGCACTCATCGCCCGTAGAAGGTCTTATGATCGTTCGAGAAGCCCGCAGGCAAGGTGTGGAACATGTAGTGGTGACGCATGCCCTTACACCGCCGGTACGGATGTCGATCGCTCAGATGAAAGAGGCCGCGGGAATGGGGGCGCTGATTGAATTGGTCTACGGGCGCATGAATGCGGCCGAGTATGCGAAGGCGATTCGCGAAGTCGGCCCCGAGCATTTTATTCTTTCCAGCGACCTGGGACAGCCGAACAGTCCGCTACATCCGGACGGGATGGTCATGTATTTCGCGGCACTCAAGAAGGAAGGCTTCACCGATGCGCAGATCGATTTGATGGCGAAGACGAATCCGGCGAAGGCGTTGGGGTTGCCTTAGCCGCGGCCGATGAAAGGCATCTTGGTAGCCATCACGGTCATGAACTGAACGTTCGCGTCGAGCGGCAGGTTCGCCATGTACACGACTGCATCGGCGACGTGTTTCAAATCCATGCGCGGCTCGGCCAGAGTCGATCCGTTGGCCTGAATGATTCCAGCGGCCATTTTTTCTGTGAGTTCGGTGGCGGCATTACCGATATCGATCTGGCTGCAGGCGATATCGAAGTTGCGCCCGTCGAGCGAGATGGACTTGGTAAGACCCGTGATTGCGTGCTTGGTGGCCGTATAGGGCGCTGAATTGGGGCGCGGAGCGTGGGCGGAAATCGATCCGTTGTTGATGATGCGTCCGCCTCGAGGCATCTGGGCCTTCATCATGCGAATCGCTTCCTGAGCGCACAGAAATGCGCCGGTCAGGTTCACCTGGACGACGGCGATCCACTGGTCATAGGTGAGATCTTCCATAGGGACGCCAGGCGCGCCGATTCCAGCATTGTTGAAGAGAACATCGAGCCGCCCGAACGCTTCTTTTATTTTGCTGAAGAGCCTGCGCACGGAATCGGGACTGCCCACGTCCGTCGGGACTATCAGATCTCCTGCAGACGCGGTTTGTTCCAGTGGCTCGGCACGCCGGCCCGCAAGTACCACTCGATATCCGGCGGAATGCAATGCGAGGCTGACAGCGCGGCCGATCCCGCTGCCTGCGCCGGTGACAAGAGCGACTTTAGCGCTGTCCATGCGCGCTGGCGGTGCCGCGCAGCGCGGCCATGCCGGAGGCGATATCGGAAGCCATGGGCAGGATGCTGCTGAGACGCGTGAGATCGAGGACCTCGCGAACACGCGGCTGAGCGCCCACCAGCACGAAGCGGCTATCCGGGTTCTTGGTCACGGAGGAGTAGATCGCTACCAGAAATCCAATCGCCGTAGAGCCCACGGATATCACGTCACGGAAATCGACCAACACCTTGCCGCAATCCAACCGTTTGAGCTCGTCCGACTTGGCGCGCAAGTATTCGGGATCGGAGCCCGTTACGAAGCGGCCCTCGAAGCGCATGACGCAAACGTCATCGATTTGGTTCAACTCAATGAGCAAGTATTCCTCGCGCCAGGGACTCTGGTATCGTACTACATTGGATGGCAGTGCCTAAGCGCATCCTGATTGTGGACGATGACCGGGATGTGCACCGCTTGCTGCGTGCCGCCCTGGACGCCCTTGATCGTAAGATCGAAAGCGCCTATGACGGCAGCGCCGGCTTAGGCTTGGTCGAGAAAACTCCCTATGACGTGGTGCTGACCAGCCTGGAACTGCCGGACATGGACGGATTGACGCTGCTCGAGCGCATTCGCGAAGTGCGCCCTGCTGCCCGCGTCGTGGTGATGACCGTGGCCAGTACGCCGGATAATATCGTCCGTGCGCTGCGGGACCGGGCCTTTTGCTATTTTAGTAAGCCGTTCACGGTGGCAGCCGTGGCCGAAATGGCCGAACGGGCTCTGAGTGGTACCGATGCCGAGGACGATATCCAGGTGCTCTCCGCGCGGCCACACTGGCTCGGGTTGCGAGTACGTTGCAAAATGGAAACCGCCGGCCGGATCGTGCAGTTCATCCGCGAGCTGGGAATGGAATTGCCGCCTGCCGAGCAGGAACGGGTGACTACGGCGTTCCGCGAAATCCTGCTGAACGCGATCGAGCATGGCGCCGGATCGGATCCCGATAAGCGAGTCTTCATCACCTACGTGCGAACCAAGCGCGCCGCTCTTTACTACGTCCGAGATCCAGGCCAGGGATTCTCCTTTGAACATTTGCAGCATGCCGCGGTTTCAAATCCGGAGGATTCACCGGTGGAGCACGCCGAGATCCGGGAAAAGCTGGGGATGCGTCCGGGCGGGTTTGGGATCATGATGAGCCGCCAGTTAGTCGATGATCTGATCTACAACGAGCATGGCAATGAAGTGCTGCTAATCAAGTACATGGACCCGAAGTAGGCGCGGCACATGAGTCCGATGCGAATACTGGACGTGGGCTGCGGGATCAACAAGAAAGTGGGCGCGATTGGCGTGGACCGGAACCCGGCATCGCGCGCGGACGTGATCGCGGAGTTGGACCATTTTCCCTACCCGTTTCGCGATTCGTCATTCGACGGGCTGCAGGCGGTGCACGTGATCGAGCATCTGTCCGACGTGCTTCGGAGCATGGAGGAATTTCATCGTCTGGTGCGCGGCGGCGGAGAGGTGCTAATCGTGACGCCGCACTATACCGACTTCAGCTCCTTCTGCGATCCAACTCACCGGTGGCACCTGAACAGTTTTTCGATGCGCTATTTCGGGCAAGATAACGCCGGGTATGGCTACTATTCGACGGTGCGATTCGCGGAGAATTCCGTGCACGTGAAGCTACTAGCATTGTGGCGATGGCTGGGCTTCGAGTGGCTGGTGAACACGTTCCCGCGATATCGCCGCTTTTGGGAGCACTACTTGTGTTACGTGGTTCGGGGCAAGGTGATCGAATGGCGCCTTCGTGTAATCAAAGCCGGTGATTAAAGCATGATCGGAACCCTATTGGACAAACTGCGGCACGCCCGGAGGCGCAAGACTTGGGATCGCGATCTCGCCGCAGGCCGCCGTGGCGAGGATCTGGCGCATCGTTACTTGCGGCGCGAGGGATTCATCATCGTGGCACGGAACTACCGGCTGTCGTCCGGAGAAGCGGAGGCGGATCTGATCGCGTGCGACGGCGAGGATCTGGTGATCGTCGAAGTGAAGACGCGAGAGACGGCGGAGTACGGGGCACCGGAGGGGGCAGTGAATCCGGAGAAACAGCGGCACTTGATCCGGGTGGGGCGTGAGTATGCTCGCAAGACGGATACGCCGTGGGAACGTGTTCGATTTGACGTCGTGAGTATCGTGATGGGGAATCCTCCGACGATCACCTTGCTGCGCGCAGCATTCCGTTAGAATCAAAACATTCATGGAAGCTGAAAAGCGGCGCCTGCAGGAAGCCGGCCGGCGCGAACTGCATTGGCGTCGTTGGGGTCCCTACCTTTCAGAGCGCGAGTGGGGCACGGTTCGCGAGGACTACAGCGAGAACGGAACCGCATGGGAGTTCTTTCCATTCGAGCATTCCCATTTACGGGCGTATCGCTGGGGCGAGGATGGCATCGCGGGAATTTGCGACAACCACCAGCGGTTGTGCTTCGCACTGGCCTTCTGGAACGGGCGCGATCCGATTCTCAAAGAACGGCTGTTTGGATTGACCGGCAATCAGGGGAATCACGGCGAGGACGTCAAGGAGTATTACTACTACCTCGACTCCACGCCGACGCATTCCTACATGAAGTGCCTGTACAAGTATCCGCAGGCAGAGTTTCCCTACAAGCGGCTGTTAGAGGCAAACGCCAGCCGGACCCGCCAGGATCCCGAGTATGAGTTGCTGGATACCGGCATCTTCGATGAGAACCGTTACTTCGATATCTTTGCCGAGTATGCCAAGGTAGACGCCAACGACATCCTCATCCGCATCAGCGTAGCCAATCGCGGGCCCGAGGTAGCGACGCTGCACCTGCTTCCGACGCTCTGGTTCCGCAATACCTGGACGTGGGATCCGAAAGAACAGAAACCCGCCTTGCGGCGGGGTGGGGACGGCACGATTGATGCGGAGCAGAAGGACATGGGGTCCTACCGTCTGGTGCTGGACGGGAATCCGCCGCTGCTGTTTACCGAGAACGAGACCAACGCGCAGGCGCTATGGGGCCTGGAAAACGCGCGTCCTTATGTCAAGGACTCGTTTCACCAGCGCATTGTAAAAGGCCGCGAGGAGGCGGTGAATCCGGAGCAAGTTGGCACCAAGGCGTGCGCCTGGTACACGCTCCAGCTCGAGCCGGGGCAGATCACCATTGTGCGGCTGCGCCTCACTCATATGGCCGACGCATCGCACCTGGTTCCGTATGTCGAACCGGATTATGACGGACTGTTCGCGGAACGGATCGCCGAAGCTGACGAGTTCTACGCTTTCTGTCCGGGCGCGCTCTCTGAAGATGCCAAACGTGTGCAGCGGCAGGCGTTCGCGGGGCTGTTATGGACCAAGCAGTTTTATCATTTCGTGGTTGAGACCTGGCTCACAGGGGATCCCGGACAGCCGACACCGCCAGCGGCCAGATGGCATGGCCGCGATGCTCAATGGGTTCACCTATATAACGACGACGTAATTTCCATGCCGGACAAGTGGGAATACCCGTGGTACGCGGCCTGGGACCTGGCGTTCCACGCGATTCCTCTGGCGCTGGTCGATCCGGAATTCGCCATGCGGCAATTGCGATTATTCCTGCGCGAGTGGTACCTGCATCCCAACGGGCAGATCCCGGCGTATGAGTGGGCCCTGGGCGACGTGAATCCTCCGGTGCACGCGTGGGCGTGCTGGCGCGTGTATCAGATTCATCGCAAACTCACCGGGAAACCGGACTACACGTTTCTGCAGAGCGTGTTTCACAAACTACTCATGAACTTCACCTGGTGGGTGAATCGCAAGGATTCCACCGGCAACAATATCTTCGAAGGCGGCTTCCTGGGCCTGGACAACATCGGCGTGTTCGACCGGTCAAAGCCGTTGCCGTGGGGCGGGTACCTGGAACAATCCGACGGCACCAGCTGGATGGCGATGTATTGCCTGAATATGCTGAAGATCGCACTGGAGCTGGCCGTCAAGGTGAACCATATTTACGAAGACATAGCCAGCAAGTTCCTGGAGCATTTTCTATATATCGCCGCGGCGATGAACGGCATCGGAGACGGCGGGCTGTGGGACGACATGGACGGGTTTTTCTACGATCGCCTGCGCTTGCCCAGTGGGCGATCGATTCCCATGAAGGTGCGATCGATCGTCGGGCTCATCCCGCTGTTTGCGGTCGACACGATCGAGCCCCAGGTGATCGACCAGTTGCCGGGGTTCCGCCGGCGCATGGAGTGGTTCATGCAGAACCGGCCGGATCTGTGCGGGAACATCGCTTCGCTTTCGCGGGAAGGCATGGAATCCAGACGGCTGCTAAGCCTGTTGGCCCAGCCGCGGCTGATTCGCGTCCTGCAACGGATGCTCAGCGAAGACGAGTTCCTCTCGCCTCACGGCATCCGGGCGTTATCCAAATATCACCAGGAGCACCCTTTCGTTTTGCCGGTGGATGGCCAGGATTATCGTGTGGATTACGAGCCAGCGGAATCGAACACCGGCGTGTTCGGCGGGAATTCGAACTGGCGCGGACCAGTGTGGTTCCCGGTGAATTTTCTGATCATTGAGTCCCTGCAGAAATTCAACTACTACTTCGGCGATGATGTTCGGGTGGAATTCCCAACCGGATCGGATCACAAGAAAACTCTGGGTGACGTGGCTGCGGAATTATCGCGGAGACTCTCGCACTTGTTTCTGCGGGATGCGCAAGGCCGCCGGGCGGTATTCGGCGGCACGGAAAAGTTCCAGACCGATCCGCATTTCCGCGATCACATTTTGTTTTACGAATATTTCCACGGCGACAATGGCGCAGGCCTCGGCGCGAGCCATCAGACAGGATGGACGGCGCTGGTCGCTAAGCTGCTTCAGCAAAGCGGCGAATAGACCCTGATCGCGCCGCTGTTACCATGAGTCTAGATGGCGCAGACGGCTCAAAAACCTCCGAATCTCTGGGCCTTGGCGAGTGTGACGTACGGTGCTGTGATCGCGGTGGCGATCATTTCAATGGTGGCTTACTATTACCTGGCGCCTAAACGGACGGCATCGCAACAGCTCACCGATGCGGAGCGATCCATGGCGGTGGGGTCCGTGTGGATACCGATTTATCCCGGCGGTACGGTTGAGGGCACTGGATCCACCAAGCAGGACAGCGGCGCGGAGAGCACTCTGACATTCGGAACCAAGGACCAACCCGACCGTGTGCTTTCCTTCTATCAAGCCGCGCTCAAGAAGGGCGTGTTCCGTTTCGATACTGTGACGAAGAGCGACGGCGGCGGCACGGTCCGCAGCATGGCTCATCAAGGGAAAACCACGGTGGTGGTGACGATCCGCGCGACTGGCGAGGGTACCCGGGGAGAAATCCGGACGATTGACAGAGACGCCGGCGATAAAGATTTGCGGAAATAAGTCCGATAGAATCCAGTACCATTCGGGTATCCTGGAGTTTCGTGTCCACCAGTACTGTATCCCTAAATGATCCTGCGCAGCAGCGCCGCTCCTTCATTCTTGTCGTTTGCTGCACCATTATCGGCGCAGCGGCCCAGGTGCTGATCAAGAAAGGCGCAGGGGCCTTGGGGGCGAATCCCACAATGCTGCAGACGGCTATCGCGATGGTGCTCACCCCCGCACTTTTCGCAGGCTATTCGTTATATGGGATCAGCACAATCCTATTGGTATTGGCTCTACGCCACGGACAGCTATCGCTGCTTTATCCGGTGTTCGCGATGACGTATGTTTGGGTCACAATCCTTTCCGTTGCAGTGTTCCACGAATCGATGAATCCGTACAAATTGGCCGGTATTGTGGCTATCGTCGCAGGCATCGCCGTACTGGGGAAAGAGCAGCCGGCTTGAACAATACGCCTTTTTCTTCGATGGCCTGGGTGATGGGAGCATCATTCTTCGGCAGCTTTGGCGCGCTTTTCCTGAAAATCGGCGCCGGCAAACTCCAACGGAACCTGCTTTCCTTAATCACGAATTGGCGGCTCTTACTGGGTATCGCCTTCTATCTATTTTCTTCGGTTTTGTTTGTGTTTGGCGTGCGCAAAGGGGAGCTGAGCGTGCTGTATCCGATGGTCGCGCTCGGTTCAGTGTGGACGCTGCTGTGGTCGAGGTTGATTCTCGGAGAGCCGCTGACCCGCCCGAAATTGGTGGCGCTCGGAATGATCCTGTGCGGCATGGCGTTTATCGGAATGGGCGCCCGCTAGCTATTTAATGTGCCCGTTGGTCAGATCGCGATTGTTCTCTTCGCAGGAATACTCGATCAGCTCTTCGCCGGGTTTCATACGCGTGAAGACGCGCTGATTCTTCCACGGCTTGGTGTAGTACACCGGATCATCAATGGTCACCTCGTACGCTAAATGATCAGGATCGGTATAGCGGAACGTTTGGATTACGTGCATCTTGTCGGAATGCGGATGTCCAATCGTATCCAGCCGAGTCTTGCCGTTGAAGCCGACCGTATCGACAACTAGCGTGTCCCCGTCGTATTTTCCGACGGAGTGACCAAACCAGGTCGGCTCCAGATCCGCAGGATGGCTGCGGCCATCCATGTAGACCACATGGAACCAGGTGCTTTGCTCGAACAGAAAGGCCAGGTATTTGGCGTTCTGCATGATCTGGATGGGATAGCCGCCGACGTTCATGGAGCGCATCATGCCAAAAGGCAGGCAATGGCCAGTGTAATCGAACTTGGCCGGGTCGTAGTTCTTGAAATTGTCCGCGCCCGCGGCTGAGAACGGCAGCGGGCCGGAACTCTTCTGATCCTTGCGATCGAGACTCATGTCGGGAACGTAAGGGTGATCCCAGACTCCCTGGAAATCGGGCTTTTCATCCGGCAGACGTGGGATCTTGGAAGATTGACCCCAGGCCATCGGGATCGTGAGCGTTATCAGAGCGGCGAACGTGGCGGTCTTCATTAGCATGCCCCCACGGTGATTTTACTCACTTTTGCTCAAATAGGCTAGACCGGTCGACGCGCTCGCCTTTGAAGAACACGGTGGAGATCCGCTCAGTTGCCGAAATATCCTGCAGCGGATTGCCGTCGACGAGAAGCAGGCTGGCATCGTAACCTTTGCGAATGAGGCCGATGCGTGAATCGGCGTGCAGCAGGCGAGCCGAGTTGTAGGTCGCGCCCTGCAGGGCCGCCGCGGGCGGAATCCCTGCTTCCACCCAAAGTTGCAGTTCACGATGGACGGCGGGACCATGTACGACCATCGGGTTCCCGGAATCGGTGCCGGTGACCAACAACCTTCCGGCGGCATACGCCTCGTCAAGGTTCTTTCTTGCCACGTCGGGACCGAGCGGGTTCA
>Ga0105237_10005817_pt1 | contig 13831 bp, 9 predicted proteins | sample KBSC24metaG_FD_81520 | JGI IMG/M metagenome (GOLD analysis project Ga0105237, IMG submission 81520) | Corn rhizosphere microbial communities from Kellogg Biological Station, Michigan, USA - KBS C2-4 metaG | ecosystem: Host-associated > Plants > Roots > Rhizosphere > Soil | place: Michigan, USA...
AATCCCGCACCGCTTCTCGCGCGGCAGCGTAGATGTCATAGCGCATCTTGCTACGACATCTCTGACCGGAAATCAGAATCTACCGGAGGTCTGTCAAGACGTGGTCGGGCTGACGCTTACGAAACACTGGTCTCCCTTTCCGCTCATCGGTTTCGATGGGTAAAAGTGCGCCATCGGGGTCTTCACGTCGATGCGATTGAGGTTAAGAGGTGCCGTTAGCACGTTAGTACGAATCGATCTCATTGAGGGAAAGCCGGCAAAATTGCGCCGGGCTGTCGGAAACACCGTCTACCGACTGCTGGTTGATGTGCTCAAGGCGCCAATCGTGGGATTTTGCGGGTGCCGGCGTGCCTTCCAGCCCGGCACTGGGGGAGCAGCCAGGCAGGTAAGACCCGGCTAACCAGGTCGGGGAACTGCCGCGCCCTCACGGGCAATCTTTTTGGAACGGGACGCCGGGCGTGCCGGCACCAGTTTCCAATACCGCTCTGTATCCGCAGGCTGCACCCGGTTCTTGTCAGAACAGGTGATTTTGTGTCAGTATGCGAAACCAAGCGAGAGCATCGCTCTCGCGTTGCTCGCGCGCGCAATCCCTTAATTTCAAGGGGTTTCTCTCTTTTCAGAGAGAATGGGCAGGAGTGGATTCGAACCACTGAAGGCGTAAGCCAGCGGATTTACAGTCCGCCCCGTTTGGCCACTTCGGTACCTACCCGTTTTGCGAGGGGAGCGCTTTATACGTGCGCTCTCCGAGGCCCGCAAGTGTCTCTTCTCAGAAAATTTGCCACCACCGTTTGGTGGGCGCCGGGCCGGGTGCCGGGATGGGCGCGGGGGGCGGAAGTTGCTCCCGCGGCATGATTTTCACGGATTTGACCTCCACGCGCTGGAGGGGGGAGTCGTTGGTGTCCGTCGGCAAGTTGCTGATTTCCTTCAGTGTTTCCATGCCCCAAATCACGTGGCCGAAGACGGTGTACTGCCCGTCGTAGGAAGGCATCGGCTGGAGGCAGATGAAGAACTGGCTGCCATTGGAGAGCCGCGACGGATTGATTTTGTCGGGCAAGCGGGCTGCTGCGACCGCGCCTTCGATGTGCTTGCGGCGGATTTCCGGCTGGATGGTGTATCCCGGGCCGCCGGTGCCGACCCGCGTCCGATCGTCGCGCCCAGTGATGGGGACGAGCGCGGAAAGGGGATCGCCCGTTTGCACGAGGGTGTCGGGGAAGACCCGGTGGATGGCGAGGCCGTTGTAGAATCTCTTTTTTGCGAGTTTCTTGAAGTTCTCGACGGTTTGCGGGGCATCGGCCTCGTAGAACTCGAAGGCGACCTGCCGCAACTTCTTCTTCTCCTTGCCGATTTGGATGGTGACGAGTGCGGCGTCGTCGGCGTGCACGGCCGTGAGGCCGGCCGCAAGGATGGCGAGGGTGAAGCAGATTTTTTTCATGGAAGGAACGGTAGCGCGCAAACGGAGACACTGGTGTCGGCTCCCGGCGCCTCCGCGGGGCGGGCCAGGAGCCCGCCGGTGGACGAGCCGCGCTTGAGATAGCCGAGCGCGATTGGCTTTTCCAAGGCAAAACTGTGCGCCACACTGGTCAGCACCCCGGCGACGCGCCCATCCGCCTCGGATTCGATGAGGGCCGAGCCGGGGAAGAGCGGGGCGCCCGTCGTGGAAACGAAGCCGGTGAGCTGGCGGTTGACATGGCCGACACTTTTGAGGCGCGAGATCACCTCCTGCCCGATGTAGCAGCCCTTGTGGTAGTCGATGTGAGTGCGGTCGAGGCCCGCCTCGGGGGGAAGCGTGTCCTCCGTCAGCTCGTATCCCCAGCGCGGTACGCCCGCTTCGATCCGCAGCAATTCCGAGAGCGTTTCGTCGAGCAGGGCCACGTGGCTCTCGATATCGGCCCGGCGCTTTGCGGCTTCTTCAGCGCTGGCCCACCAGTCCCAACCCGGATGGCCGAAGCGGGTGGCCCCGCATAAGCCTGGAAGATCGTCCGAGTCCGCCGTCCCAAGCCAGCTCGGCCTTTCCCCGAGAAAATGGAACAGCCGTGTGCCGGCGGGGCATTCCTGAAGGGTCACATCGTCGGCGATAATGTAACGCTCGAGGCGCGGCGGGAGCGATTCCAGGAGGGAAGCGTCCGCATCGACGAAGAGGGCGCTGCCGGTCGCCGTGATCGTCACTTCGGCGCAGAGCCGGCCTTTGGCCGTGGTGATACAGGCGGGCTGGGTCTGGCCGGCAGCGAGCTTTTGCACGTTACTCGTCACCTGCCCATTGAGGTAGCGCACCCGGTCGGAACCGGTTAGGACCAGTTTTACCCGGCTCGAAAGGTCCGCCACTCCTCCGCGCGCTCGAAAATCGAGAAAGGGATCTGACGCGCTACTCATCGGGGCATCTAGCCGCCGGAGCGGGCCACAAACCAGCGCCGCACAAAGTTTTTCGGAGGCGCCGCCGTCTCTCCGCCAGTTTCCGCCGGCTTTTCACCATTGTCCGATTCCGCCTTGGTTTTCCCCGGAGTGCTTTCGACGCTGGTCTTGTTCTCTCCGTCGCCAGGCTTCTGGTCCTTCCCGGTTTCGGGCGCACCTTGCGCATCTTCCGGAGCTTTGCTTCCGCCGGGCCTGGCCGGGGGCTCTTGAGCCTTGACCCCTTCCACGACTGGCGACGCCACTTTCAGCGCGGATTCAGGGGCTGCTTCCTTCGGCGTGCCGTGACCTTCGGCGTGGCTCAGCACGGCCTCGATCATCTGTGTCGCGGCCGCCGTCGGCACCGTCTCCTGCACCGGTGCACCTTGAGATGCGGGCGAGGTTGGCTCGGCATCCGACGAAGGAGACCCCGTCGTGAGGATGCCGGCAGAGTTCCCGTACTCACCCCGATCCCCGTTCGAGGATGTCGTTTCAGCCTGCTTTTCCGGTGCTGAATCGGACCCGGAACCCGGCCGGCCCTCCGCTTCGGCAAGGACCTCTTCCGCCGTCATCGGGATCTGCGACGGGGTGGCGATGTGTGGAATCTGCGGGAGTGCGGGATATTCGTCGACCGGTTCGGGCGTCGCGTAGTTCTTGAAGACCGAAGCGTAGTCGAGTTCGCCCCAGCCCTGGTTTAGCGCGCCGTAAATCACGCCTGCGGTCACGGTGGTCGCGGGGATTTCGATATCGAGCGCGTTGGCCATGTGGATGCCGAGTTGCACATCCTTGAACATGTTCTTCAGGGAAAAATGCGCCTCGTAGTCCCCGGCAACCATCTTCGGCAGCTTGAGATCGATGACTCCGGACCGGCAGGCGTTATGTTCGATCGCGGCGGCGAGCACTTCGGGCTGGAGGCCTGCCTTTTGCACAATGGAGAGTGCCTCGGCCAGGACCTGCGTCGTGACCGCCGAGATCATATTGGTCACCACTTTCACCGATGAAGCATGGCCGACCTCGCCAATCCGCACGATCGCCTTGCTCGTGGCCTCGAGGATCGGCTTGGCCTTGAGGAAGGTGTGCTCGGCGCCGCCGATGTAATAGATGAGCTGCCGCTTCTCGGCTGCCAGTTTGCTGCCGGTGAAGGGCGCGTCCAGAAACTGCGCCCCTTTGCTCTCAACGACTTGCGCCGCTTCGAGGACGGCTTCCGGGCCGACGGTGCCGCTGCAAATGATGATGTGCCGCGCGGTCAGCGCCTCGCCCATCGCCTCGATGACCTCGAAGAGCGCCGTGGCATCCGCCACGAAGAGCTGGATGATATCCGCGGATTCCGCGATCTCCGCGGGCGAGCCGAGGAAATTCGGAGCCGGCTTGGCCGAGCGATTCCACACATACACCTGGTAGCCCGCCGTGCGCAGTGCCGCCGCGACGCGACTACCGATGATGCCGAGGCCGATCACCCCGACGTTTTTCCGTGATTTGCGTGACATGAAGGTTGCTCGTAGACGGCGCCCGGTGGCGGCGCGGTCAGTTGGGAATCTGCACCGAACAGCCGCCGGGCATCAATGCATTTAAGACGCACCGGCCGGCGTAGCCGGAGGCACGATGCGATTCAGACACGTATTTTCCGGTCCCTTACGGAGCGGGATTTGGCGAGGGCGGGACCGCGGCAGCGGGCGCCTCGGGCAGGTTCACCTTTACGTCCGCCTTGCTGCGGATGTCCTTGAAGATCTTTTCGACCTCGGTCTGCTTCTTCTGCTGCTGAAGGTAGGCCACGAGCTGCGGTTTTGCTTTCTCGAGGGTGACGGTCTCGGCAGCCTTGGTATCCGTCACCTTGATCACGTGGTAGCCGAAGGAGCTGCGCACCGGCTCGCTGATTTCGTTCTTCTTCATGGAGAAGGCCGCCTTCGAGAACTCCGGAACCATTTGGTCCGCGGGGAAGAAATCAAGGTCGCCGCTGTTTTGCTTGGCGCTGGGGTCTTCCGAAAGCTCCTTGGCCAGCTTGTCGAACGGTTCCCCTTTTTTGGCCCGCGCGGCGATCGCCGCCGCGGCCTTTTTCTTTTCCGCATCCACCTCGGGCTTCGCGTCTTCAGGCACCTTGATGAGAATGTGGCTGGCACGAACCTGCGCGGGAGTTTTGAACTGGTCCTGGTTCTTATCGTAAAAATCCTTCGCTTCCGCGTCGGTGACCTCGGCTCTGCCCTTGATCTGCTCGTCCAGCCAGTGCTCCTGGCGGAGCCGCTCGCCGATGCCTTTCTTTACTTTCTCGACCGTTTCGCCCGCCGCCGCGAGCTGCTTGTTCAGCTCTTCCTCGGAGGGGAACTGGGCCTTGATAGTCTCGAATTTCGCGGCCACTTCTTCGTCCGTAACCTTGGTCCCTGCGGAAAGCTTGACGAGCAATTTGTCGAGGATGATCTCGTCGAGAATCATCCGGTAACCTTCAGCTCGCTGTTCCTCCGGAATCTTGTCGGCCGGAATCTGCCGGGCGCGCAGGACGTTGGCGAAAGCTTCTTCGAGTTCCGACTTCTTGACCGGATCTCCATCCACGATCGCCACCGGGTCAGGCAGGGCCGAGCCCTTGGCCGTGGTGTCATCGGGTTTTGCCGCGTCCGGCTTGGCCGCGTCTGGCTTTGCAGCGTCTGGCTTGGCGGTGGTTTTCGCGGCCGGAGTCGCGGCAGCGGGTTTCTTCTTCGGCGCGTCGGCGGCCATCAAGGAGGTGGCGGCCAAAGAGAGCGAAAGTGCGATCGTGAGGGGACCTTGGGATTTCATGAAAGTCGGCGAAGCTTGCACGGCAGCCCCACCTTGACCAGCGGTTATTTCACGGAAGGAGGGGCCGGTGGCGTTCGGCCTATTTCGTCGAGCTTACTGGTTGTCCTTGTCCTTGTCCTTTTTCTTGCGTCCGTCCGTGGGAGTGGGGCTGCCGCCAGGGCCTGTTCCTCCAGGCTGACCCGTCCGCGACTGCGGTTGCGGCGGGCGCTGGCTTTCCTGGGCCGCTTTGCGGGCTTCATTCGCCTCACGTTGTTGTTGTTGCTGTTGTTGCATCTGCTGGCGGCGCTGCTGCTGATCCGCGGCCTGTTGCGCATTTTGCTGCTGTTGTTGTTGCTGTTGTTGCTGCTGGCGGCGGAAGTTGTCGCCCTGGTTATTCGGCTGGCCAGCCTGCCCATCCCCTTGGGAACGCCCGGGCCCGCCCTGTCCGCCTTGGTTCCGGCGTGGCGTGGCGTTGCCTTCCTGCTGTTGTTGCTGCTGTTGTTGCTGAAGTTGCTGCTTCCGAAGAAGTTCCGCCTGGCGCTGCGCTTCGATCTGCTGCTGCTTCGCGGCGGCCTGCGCTTCCTGGCGCTGACGCATGATTTCCGCCTGTCGCTCGGCATTTCCGGAATCCGGGTTGGGAGTCGCGCCATTCTTGCCCTTGCGGGGATTCGTGTCGGTTTCCGTCACCGCGGGGTTGAACGGCTTGAGATTCGGATCACCGGAAACGGGTTTCTGCGAATCCCGCAATGGGCCTCGCCCATTTTGCTTGTTCGGTTTTTCGTCCGGATTCTGCGGGACAACTGCTGTTGGTCCGCTCTTGGGTTGGCCGCCGTTTCCTTCGTTCGGCCCCGCGGCAGGGCCGCTGGTGGCCTCCGACATGCGGCCCTTTTTGTCGGGACGCTCGCGCTCGGCGACTGGCGAGGGGGCTTGAGGGTCGGCCTTCTCGGGCAGCACCTTCAAGTCCGCCGCCGCCACGGCCTTGGCCGGCGCGGTATCGCGGGTCAGCCCTTTGGTCTGCCGCTGGAGTTCGTCTTTCAATTCCCGGCGCACGCCTTCATCCTTCACCCCGCTCCAGCCGTGCGTGACTTTGTCCGCGGCGAAGACTTTGGTGACCTTCGCCTTGAAGAAGGCCGGATCAGCGGGTGGCTTGACGAAGGGCGCGGTGACGACCAACTGGTTGCCTACGGCCTGCCCATTGAAGTTGCGCCGGTGTTCGCCGTTGCGCAGGACCGCGAGGTCGATATTTGCGTTCTGCACAAGCTTGAGCGCCGGGATGGGGCGCGCCGAGCGTTGGTTGATGATCACGAAGTTGGGCCCGCCGTTAAAGATAATCGCCCCTCCGTTGTAGTGGGTGTTGTAGCTGATGTTCGTGATATTCACCGTGTGGCGAATGATCGTCACGTTCTCAAACCGGTTAATGATAACCGGCCGCAGAACCGGCGCGCCGAAATCGCGCACCCGGCAGAAGCTGTAGAAGCCGGGCCCGATGTCATAGTCCCGGTCGCACCACACGCTGAATCCGACCGCCGGCTGCCAGCGGGCTTCGGGAGGCAAGGGCGCCCAGCCGACGTATTCATCGCTATTCCGCCAGGAGACCCAGGCCGGGCCCCACTCGTATTCCGGCACCCAGCACCAGCCCTCGTCCTCCACCCGCGTCCACCGGCCGTAGTGGTAGACAATGCCGCCGAATTCTTCGTAGCTCACCCAGGTCCAGCCGGCGTCCGTGTACGCCCAGTAGCCATCCGAATACGGCGCCCAATCGGGATCGACATTCGTCGGCCGCCAGCAGAAGCCGTAATCGGCAACCTGCACCCATTCGCCGTAGGGCGAGAGGGAGTCGTAGAAGAAGTCGAAGGAAGTCTCGACGCGGGCTTGCGCCTGGCGCGGGGCCAGGACGGCTAGCATCGCGGCGAGTACTAGGAGAAGAAAGCGTGGGTTTTTCATAAAGTGTTCTGAGTTGTGACTAGATCACCGTCACATTCATTCATCGGAATGTGCGCAGCGTAAAAGAATATCGGCGTTCACGGGTCGCCAGGCCGTGGGGGGAAATAAGGTTAAGCGCAGCGGCGCAGCGACGCAATGGAAGGCAATTGCAGGAACGCAACCGCCCGTTGCGCTCACAAATGGCGAAGTCTTTCCCTACTTGGCAGGTCGTAGCGCCTACCTACAGTCGCATCCGTGAAAGCATTTGCCCTCCTCGTCCTCCTCGCACTTCTCACCCCGCTGCACGCCGCGGACCAGAAGCTCATCGTCGGCATGGACCTGGGCTATCCGCCCTTCGAGATGCGCGACGAGAAAGGCGCCCCGGCGGGCGTGAGCGTGGACCTCGCGAATGCACTGGGCAAGGCGCTCGGGCGCCAGGTCGAAATTGAAAACATCCCGTTCTCCGGCCTGATCCTCGCGCTCAAGACCGGCCGCATCGATCTCATCATTTCCTCGATGACGGCCACCGCCGAGCGCGCGCAATCGATCGACTTCTCCGAGCCATATTTGAAGACAGGTCTGTGCCTGCTCGTGGGCGCGAAGACCGATATCCAGTCCATCACGGATGCGGACCGGAGCGGGCGGACGGTCGCTGTGGTGAAGGGGACGACCGGGCATCTCTACGCCACGCAACACCTCAAGGCGGCCAGGGTCCTGGTCCTGGACCAGCCGGCCACCTGCGTGCTGGAAGTCGCCCAAGGCAAGGCCGAGGCCTTTCTGTTCGACCAAATGTCCACCCTCAAGAACTGGCAGAAGAACCAGGACACCACCCGCGCGGTTTTGGCGCCTTTCCAATCCGAGACGTGGGCCATCGGATTGAAAAAGGGCAACGACGATCTCCGCGCGAAGGTGAACGCTTTCCTCGCCGATTACCGCAGCAAGGGAGGTTTCGATAAACTCGGCGACCGCTGGCTCGCGGAGCAGAAGGCCGAGTTCCAGAAGCGCGGCGTGCCATTCGTCTTCTAATTTCCTCGAGCCTCCGCTAAGAGCCAGCGGGATGTCTCCCGAAACCCAGCAACCGCGCCGTATCCTCGTCTGGAGCGCGCTGCTCTTTTCGGCGATCACCTTTGCCGTCTCGTGGTGGCGGTGGTGGACGTTTCAGTACGGGACTTTCGATCTCGCCTTCTACGTGCAGTCGTTGTGGCTGGCCTTGCGGGGGCAGTGGATGGTTTCGCTGCTCAATGTCCCGCTGATGGGCAACCACGCGGAACCGATCGTCTTCCTGCTCACGCCGCTTTTCGCCATCTGCCCGCATCCGATGCTGTTCGTGGCCGTGCAGACGCTGGCCTTTGCGACGATGCCCTTCACGGCTTACCGCATCGGGAAACACTTGAATTTGGAGCCCAGGGCGGCGCTGCTGATGGCGCTCGCGACGATCGTCACTCCGGCGACCTTCTCCATCGGGGTCTACGAATTTCATCCCGAGGCCCTTTCCGCGCCGCTCCTCCTGCTTCTCATCGAGGCGCGGCTGGCGGAGCGCTATGGGCGCTACTGGCTGTGGTTCCTGGCGGTGCTGGGCGTGAAGGAAAACATGGCGCCGCTGCTCATGATGTTTTGCGGGGTCCTGGCCGTGGTGGAGTGGAAGCGCCCGCGCAAATGGCAGTTCCTGTGGAATGTCGTGCCAGCGGTGGTCGCGATGGCGTGGCTGCTCGTCTACGGGAAGGTGATCAGCCCGGCGCTAAACGCGGGAAACGTCGATTATCTTCAGCTCTACGGCCACCTTGGCGCCACGCCGCCGGAGATCATCCGCAATTTCTTTGTGGCACCGAGCCGGGCTTTCAACACCGTGAAGGTGGCGCTGACGCAGGGGAACATGCTGCCGGCCCTGCTGCTGCCGATGCTCCTGCTGCCCCTGTTCCGTCCGCGGTGGCTTCTCATCGCCAGCCCGCTCCTCGCCCAGCATCTCCTTTCGTTTCGTTACTCGGAGTGGTCGCTGGGCGCGCACTATCCGGCGCCGTTTCTGCCCCTCTTTTGGGTCGCGGCCGCGGAGGCGCTCCGGCGGCTGCGCAGCCAGACGGCCACCGCGGCCGCGGTGCTGGCGGCGTGCGCCCTCTCGCATCTGCGTTTCGGCGAGGCGAGGGGAGTCGTGGCGGAAATCCCCAGGCTGGGGAGCGAACTCGAGGAACGCGAGTGGAAGGCGGCGATGATTGCGGATATTCCCGCCGATGCCTCGGTGACCGCGTCTCTCGGTTTCGTGCCGCACCTCGCCGCTCGCGAACATCTGGTTTCGCTGCATCACATCCTGAAAGGACTCAAAACGCTGAGCGTCGCCGCCTACGCCGCGCCGCCGCCTGGGGACGTCGTGGTCGTTGATTTTGCGGACACGCTGACGTTCAACGCGGTCGCCGGCTACTATCATCCGTGGAGCCGGACGGACGAGACGCACTTCGTCCCGTCAAGCGACCGCTTGTTGCACGACTATCTCGCCCAGGCGACCTGGCATTCCACCTCCAAAAATTCGCTCACGATCTTGCGGCGCGGCCAGCCGCTCGCGTCGCCGGCGCGGTCGGGGAGCCAGCCCATTAAGTTTGACGAAACGACCGCGCTGACGGGCATCCAGCTTTCCCAGCATGTGCCCGGTGCGATCCAGGTGCATTTCGATTGGGAGTTCTCGGGTGAGCGAAGAAAATTTCCATGGCTGATGCTCGTGGTATCCGATGGCGTCCATTTGTTTCCTTTCATCAAGGGGCCGTGTGCCATCGAGGCGCCGGGCGGGAAATATTCCGAGGATTGGACCTTCGTATTCCCGTCGTGGATGAATTCCGGTCACTACGCCTATTTCGCGGAATTCTACGACGCCATGGGCGCCGCGTGGGACAATCGCGAGGCCGTGATATCCCACCGTCCGCTCAAGATGCCGCCCGACGATCCTTCGTACACCACGCAGCGGATCAATCTTGGTAGCGGCGAAATTCAGCCGGGCGACTTTGCTCCTGTGAAACCAACCGCTGGCGGGCCTACGAACCCTGCGCCGCCCTGAGGGCGAGGGTGCGGGCTTTTTGGAGTGCGGCGTTGGCTTCGGCGTTGCGTCCGAGCTTCTCGAGGATGCCCGCGAGCGCGGTGTATTGGCGCGGCTGATCGGGATCGCGTTCCATGGCCTCCAGTTGGGCCTGGAGCGCGGCCTTTGCCCGGCCGCGGGCCAGTTCGATTTCGGCGACTCCCGCGAGTGCTCGCCCATCGTAAAGATCGAGCCGGCTCGCCTGAAGGAGGGCCGCGATCCCGGTCTCGGATTCGCCCGCGGCAAATCGCAGGGCGCCGAGGGTGACTTGCGCATCGAAATGCCACCAGTGCGCGGCGGCGAAAGCGGCGACCGGAGAAAGCGCGGCAGACGGACCGGTGGTCTCCCGGAGAATGTCGCTCTCGCCCTTCACAAGTTCCCATGCTTCCGGAAAACGCTTCTGCGCTTCCCGGAGGATGGCGAGCGCCTCTTCGGGCTGCCCGGCCTTGCGACGGAGTTGCGCCAGTTGCAGCGCGGCGGGCCACGTGCGCGGATATTGCCGGGAGACTTCGTCCGCCTGGGATTGCGTCGCCGCGAGGAGGGTCTCCGCCTCGGCCGCGCGGCCCTGGCGCGAGAGGCAGATGCCGAGATTCATGCGGGCGGGTGCATAATCGGGATACTGGGAGAGCATCTTGCGCAGGATGATTTCCTGTTTCGGAAAATCATTGCGCTGCCCGTAGACCGCAGCCAGTGCGCCGAGAATCCGTGGCGTCGCTCCGCCATCGGCGATGGTCCGCACACAGAAGGTCTCGGCATTCGTCCAGTCCTGCGCGCGAATGGCCGTGCGCACGCCGAGGGCCACGATGGCGACGAGCCCGACGGCCACGCTGGCCAGACGCCCACGAGCGGGCAGAGCGAGCACCGCGCCTGCCAAAAAAAGGAGCGCCCCGATGCTGGCGAGATAGATCCAGTGCTCCGCAATTTCGGCATTGAGCGGAAAGAGATTCGAGATCGGGAGAAAGGCCACCGCAAACCACGCCGCTCCGAAGATCCGCAGGCGGCGCCCCGGCGCGGAATGGCGGCACAGCCAGCAAGCGAGGCCGAGGACGAGCATCCCGAGCAGCGAGAGATACTCCATCCCCGCGTGCTCGCGCCATGCGGCGACGCTGCGATACATGGCGGGGTGCGAGATGGACCGCTCCATGTAGAGCTTGCCGGGGAAAACGACGAGCCGGGCGTAATCCCCCAGCGCCCGCAGCATCAGCAGAAACCGCGCATCCCATGGGGGCGGCGGCCCGTCCTGCATTGGCGCGCGGAAGCCGGGCAACGCATGGAGAAAGGCGTAGAAGCCAAGGACGGACGCCACTCCCGCGAGCACCGTCCAGCGGGCGGCGCGCGAGTGTTCGCGATCGAAGAAGAAGAGATGCCCGAGAACGAGGATGAGCCACACGAGGGCAATCTCCTTCGAACAAAGGCCGATGAGCAGCGAGACGGCTGCCAGAACGCCGAGGGCGGCTTTCTTCCAGGGCACGCCCGCGTCCATCGCCTGCCACGCGAGCAGCCACGCGCTGAGCGCGAATAGCGCGGCCAGACTGTCGGCCCGGCCCGAGATGTAGGCGATGGCCGCATTGTGAATCGGGTGAACGACCCAGAGCACCGCGACCAGCAGCGCGATGCCATCGGTCGGAACACGCTGCCGATCCGGGGATTTTGGACAAAGTCCCGGCAGCAGCCGGCGCAACAGCAGGAAGAGGAGGAACCCGCTCAGGCTGTGCAGCAGGATATTGGTGCAATGGTATCCCGCCGGGCTCCCGCGCCACAGCCAGTAGTCGAGCATGTAGGACCAGTTCTGCACCGGCCGGTAATAGGTCGAGAACGAATCGAAAAAGAGGTAGTGCCGGAAGACCTCGAGCCCGAAGACCGGACTCCGAAAGAAGGGATTGTCACGGACGAGGTAAAAATCGTCCCAGATCAAGTCGCCATTGAGTGCCGGGGCGTAGACCGCGAAGCCGGCGACGACGCAGAGCAGCCAGGCCAGGAAAGGACGAGTGAACCGCTGGGTCCAGCGTTCGACCTCGAAACGCCCCGAGGCGGATTCGGCGCGAGCAGTTTCGGAATTGGAATTGATGTGGGCGGGTGGGAGCACAATGGATACGCCTCTTTAGCTAGCAGAGTGCCGCGCGCTGGGGCAAAAAACAGTTCAGCCGCCCACCTGGAGACAGGAGGGCGGCTGAAACTAAGGTGATTGTTGCTTAACCTAAGCGTCGGGGCTCAGGGGTAGAAGGGCGACCAGAAGTCGCTCGGAGCCACGTCAGACAGCTTGCTGAAGGTCGCATCGCTGAGCTTCGGAATGGAGTCCACCGAGTAGCCGACAAACGCGTTGCCGAGCATGTCGACGCCGCCCGAGTTGTAAATGACCCCGCCCTTTTTGAGGTAGGCCTGGATGTCGGTCCACTCGACGTTGGCGCCGCCGGCTTTGTTGGTTTCGATCGCGTACTGGTCGATGGCCGAATCAATGATGCGGAGATCTTCCAGGATGCGGGTGGCCTGCGAGCGCTTGCGAGCGCGCAGGAAGTTCGGGACGGCGATGGCCGCGAGGAGGGCGATGATGGCGACCACGATCATGATTTCCACGAGCGTGAAGCCAGCGCGTTTCTTATTGAGGTTCTGAAGCATATTCTTGGTATGTGTATTGAGGTTTATTTGTTCGTTGCGGCTGGCACTTGGTGGCACCGGCTCACGGATAGACTACTTAGCAATTGCACTGCCCAACATTCCGAAGAGTTTCCAATACTTATCATAAAAGACGTTTTTTTTGCTGTCCCAGGCCCGTTCCGGAATGGCGAATATTGCGATGTTGCCTCTGAAGAAATTAAGTGAAGACACGTATAATCGCTGCTTGGATTCCGCTCTTGCTGGCGAATCGAATGAGGATTGAATTATCAAATCGAAAAACTCATAAATGAGGTACATCCTGATGGGGATTCTCAATATCGACTAATTCTCATTGATGCGAGGGCCTTGGCACCACCTGGAATTTGGCATGACCACGCTGCCGCTGCCGCAGGAAAGGAATGACCGTAAAGTCGATAGGCGAACGAAGAGCCCAGCCAGACGCCACGGCAGCCCGGCGGTGGCCCATGGCCGCGAATTTCGAAGGGACCGAATGACCGTGACGATGCAGTGGGAGAGACGACTGCCTGCCTCTTCCTTCGGGGCCACCGCGCTACCGCTGCGTCTTGCCAAGACAACCCACGGAGCGATGCTCGAAAGCAGCCGGGGCTTTCAAGCCTGCCGGACCTGCGCCCTTGGGCGCCCGTCGCCTCTTCCATCGCGGAGCGATGACTGACAGTAGCCGGGGCCTTCAGGCCCCGGACCAATTTTCCCGATCGGGCCGTCGCGGAGCGACGTTTGCCGGGGGAGGATCCGCCGGGTCCAACCCGACCCGGCAAAGGAGCGGGTGCCGATTCTCCGCTGCGAGTGAAGTCCCCTGTTTCGCAGTTCCGCGTCAGGCGGGCGCATACGAAGCGTTTTTTCCAGTCGCCTCCTAAATGAAGGCGGAACTCCGAACCTCCCCCCGGAAAACAGTTCAGCCGCCCGCCTGAAGAACAGGCGGGCGGCTGAAAGAGGGTCTAGGTGTTTCTTAACCTAAGCGGTGAGGCTCAGGGGTAGAAGGGCGACCAGAAATCGCTCGGGGCGACGTCGGAGAGCTTGCCGAAGCTGGTGGCGCTGAGTTTCGGGATCGAGTCGACCGAATACCCCACGTAGTTGTTGCCCAGA
>Ga0105237_10005818_pt1 | contig 13830 bp, 14 predicted proteins | sample KBSC24metaG_FD_81520 | JGI IMG/M metagenome (GOLD analysis project Ga0105237, IMG submission 81520) | Corn rhizosphere microbial communities from Kellogg Biological Station, Michigan, USA - KBS C2-4 metaG | ecosystem: Host-associated > Plants > Roots > Rhizosphere > Soil | place: Michigan, USA...
CCAGATTTGGCATATAGCAACTCGAATGTTATTGGCGCAAAGGGTCAATTGCATTTGGCAGAGCTGGTCAATGCAAAAAGGTGTGGGTGGTCAAAGGCAATGTTTTTTCCAGCACGCAAGGCAGAGCATTAAAAACAATGTAATTGTCTGTTTCATCATAACGGTTTATGCGTGAAGGCTGATGACCCGGGTAATCCTCCATTGCCCGTTTTCCCTGTGCCAGATATTTATAAAGCGGGCGTACCTGGAATCCTGCCCGTTGTCGTGGATATTATGAAAGCGGTGGTACCCCATTTCAACAGCGCCGTAATCCTTGATCGGGTATACTTCGATGCTGCCCTTCAGCAATTCACGGGTGGTCTGCCCGCAGATGTTATTCTTGTAAGCATTCTGCAGCCTTTCCTTTGACGTGACAACGCCTCCCTGGTCATGATAAAATTCTATGTTCTCAGAAATAATTTGCTCCAGGACATCTGTTTTGCAATGGTTGTACGCATCCTCCCAAAGGCTGTCCATCCGGGCGATACTGTCGTACAAGACCTTTGATTCCGGGACATAGGGCGGGACCGTATTTTGTGCCTTTACGGCTTTGCAGGACCATAGCAGCACTATTGCTGCACAGAGTATCAATTTCATGTTTCGCATCTGATTGCTTTTTTATTTATTTAAGATTTGTTTGCCGCTTTTCCAAGATATAGCTGATGACCAGGCCAATGCCGCCAAAAAGGAACGTCATGGCGATGAAGGCACCGTTACGCGGTACGTTGAAATGTTCTGCAACGAAATTGCCAAGCATAATGCCAACAGAAAAGCCGATCATCAGCAACCCAAAGCGGAGCGTTGCCGACAAGGCGGCCTGCCGGTTGTTAAATTCTTTCGGCGATAATCCCTTTTCCATTAGTGCCATTCGTTCCCTATAGCGTGTCATCAGTATGACATAGACGATCGTGAAGATCGCCGCAATTACTGCAATTGAAACGATAAAGTCCCTTGTTACCTCTCCCATATAATATTCATTTAATTTTATTATTGATAAGACAGGGGCAATGTTGTGTTGGTTACGGAACTTTGAAAAAAAGTTTGTAACCGGGGGTATGCCTGATGCTGTCTTATATATACATGGATAACAAAGACGAACAAATACACATCGCAAACATTTTGCAGGGTGATAGTTCGGCCTACCGGTTCCTTGTTGAAAAAAACAAGAAAATAATTTACTCCATGGCGCTGCGGATACTTAACAGCCCGCAAGATGCAGAGGATGCCGCGCAGGAAAGCTTTATCAGGGCCTATAACCAGTTGCACACATTCAAACAACAAGCAAAATTTTCAACCTGGCTTTGCACAATAACCTACCGGATCTGTGTGTCGAGGTTGAAAAAGCCCTTCTATGAAAGCCGGGGCATGGATGACGATGCCCTGGAAAATTACCAGGACAGTGCCGACACCCCCTATAAAGAAATGAGTGACAAGGAAAGGGAAGTCTTCATAAAAAAGGCCATTCACAAATTGCCCCCTATAGACGCTTTATTGATCACGCTATACTACTATAACGATAATTCGGTTGGTGAGCTGGCGCAAATCACGGGGCTGACCGCATCGAACATTAAGATAAAACTTTTCAGGGCAAGAAAAATATTAGAACAAAACCTAAAATTCCTGATGTGATATGAAAGATGACCAATTAAAAAAGTTTATTCAAAGTATTCATTTAGACGAGCCGGCAGCGTCTTTTACAGATGATACGATGAAGATAATTGCAGCACAGGAGGAATTGGAGTTGCACCCATCGCTTTTGCCTTTCATTGAACCTGAAGTTTTATCGGAGCCGGGCGATGCATTTTCTGGGAAGGTGATGGCCAGTATCCAGCCTGCAAAAAATAAAACTGCAGCTCCAATTATAACGAGGAAATTCATCTTAATACTTTCGTGTGCCGCTTTCCTGGCGTTGCTTTTTGCAGTAATATTGTCACCTTCAAATTCCAATGAAGCACGGGATAGTACATATTTGCTGCACGTTAATACTAGTTTACAGGAACCAACGCTGGAGCTTATAAAAATGGCCGGCACCGTATTACCCTATTTCATTCCTTTCAGTATTTTATTACTGGTGGATTATTTTTTCAGGACAAGGCGAGAGCAGTTGCATTTTGAGGAATAAGCCTTTTCAGCATATTAGTCTTCGTCTTCGAGGTCAATATAGCCTTCAATAATGCCTTTTAACTCTTCGATAGCCCCTGCCCCCGGGACGCCTTCCAAAATGCTTTTGAGCAGTTTGTTTAGATACTCAAGGATTTTCTTTAACAGTTTTCTTACCAGCCGGCTACCAAAATCAATTCTTTCATTTCCGAACAGTGTGGCCTGGCCGTATACTCTTTGCCAAAGCGCATTTAATAAATTGATCTTCAGGACCAGGGTCGGATAGCTTAAGCCCTCCAGGTCCAAAACCGCTTTTAATTTATTATAGTGTGGCCCATTGACAGGAAAGGCCCTTATAGAAGCGACCTCCGCAAGCAGAATTTCTTTTGCCTCGGAATACGCTGTTTCCGTCGCTTCGATGGTAAGCCCGGGCAGGCCTTTGCTTTCAAGGTAGGCGTTGAGCGTGGAAGTATCCGGGTCAATTAGTTGGTATAAAGCCCCGGGTAAACTTTCCAGGAAATTGAGCAGCAACGAAACGTTGTCAACCGGTGCGTCCTCCAGAGAGAACCAAATTTGTTGTAGTGGCATAGCATTTTCTTTTTTATTCATTAATGACTGTAAAAAGGCTTAAGCAAATCTTGTATACTTTTTTGCTTTCTTAGCGGCACGTTGCTGAGCATTGGTAAATGTTTCACTAAGTTTATGCACCAGCCTCAATTGAAACAATTAAAGGAGTCAGAACAGTAGACATCTGGCCAGAAGATGAGAAAGCAATGATGGAACATAGCAGTCCAAAAGCTGCGTGACGAAATGCATAGGTTTTTATTTTCATTTGCAACGTTATGTTGTGAAATTAGTACTTAAAGCCTGAAACAATTTAACCGCAAAATTCTCACGCAAACCATGTAAACACAAAAACAATCTGTCTGTTAATTTACTTATCTCAGACGCTTGAATTCTGTCTACGAAAATCATGATCAACCAGCATGGAACATAACAGCTGACAAAGCCTATTCATTAAATTTGAACAGTAAAATGTACTGAACAACCTGATAGCTAATTATTAAATAGGCTTGCCGTGAGAAAAAAAGGCTTAATTGTTATTGCCCTTTTGGGAATTTGTATTGCTGGTCCGCACAGTGTTGTTGATGGCCAGTCAACTGGGGCTCAACATTTGGCTGGTGTCAGCATTTTATGGCTTTGGGATTTTTTGGGAAGGCTGCACCCTATCGCTGTGCACTTCCCGGTTGCACTTCTGCTTTTCGCTGCATTGCTTGAGCTTTTTACCTACAGAAATTTTCATTCAAAACTGCGTCCCGGCATTCAGATTCTTGTGGTTGCCGGCGCAATCGCTGCAGTAATATCTGCCACATTTGGTTTACTGCTCGCGAAAACCGGGGATTATAATAAGGATCTGCTGGCGCTGCATCAATGGACCGGCATTGCCACAGTTATCGCTGGTTTAGTAGCGATGTATTTACTGCTTCGCGCCCAAAAAAGCAACAGTCGTACACTCATAAAAACTTACCGCGGTGTGCTCTTCTTTTCAGCAATCGTTATTTCTGCTGCCGGTCATTTCGGTGGTTCACTTACGCATGGTAGCGACTACCTTTCTGAAACCCTGCCCTGGAGCAAAGACTACAAACCCGTATTTGCAAGCGATATTGATTTTACTGAATTAAAAGATGATACCTCAAAGCTTAGCTTAAAACAGGAAACAGAACTTAACCTGCAGGTAAGAACTATCCTGGCGCATAACTGCTACAAATGTCATGGAGCCGATAAAGTGAAAGGTGATTTGCGCCTTGACATGAAAGACATGATTTTTAAGGGAGGTGAACATGGACCCGTTATCGTTGCGGGCAATCCGGATGAGAGCGAAATTGTCAAGCGTATATCACTGCCGGAAGGGGATAAAAAAGCGATGCCTTCCAAAGATAAAAGACTTACGAAGGCAGAAATAGACATTATTAAACTGTGGATTAAGAAGGGAGCTCCATGGCCCGTAACATCAGCCAGGGATGTGCTTTTCCGAGTGGCACAACTTCAGCCCCGCAACCCGCCACTGCCACCGGCTTCGCAGGGCTTTACCAACCCGGTGGATATTTGGGTGAACGAATATTTCAAAAAGAATAAAACAGTGTGGCCCAAACCTGTTGACGATAAAACATACATAAGGAGGGTCTTTCTGGATATTGTTGGACTGCTGCCCGCACCTTCCGAAGTAACTACTTTCGCCCAGGATACAAGACCTGATAAAAGAGCCATACTGGTAAGGCAGTTGCTGAACCGCAACGATGACTATGCCCAGCACTGGCTCACTTTCTGGAATGATGCCTTGCGTAACGATTATACGGGTACCGGTTATATCACCGGCGGAAGGTTCAACATTTCTGAATGGTTATACAAATCACTACAATCGGATAAACCTTACAACCTTTTTGTGCAGGAGCTTCTTAATCCCACACAAAAATCAAAGGGTTTTATTGAAGGGATAAAATGGAGAGGTGTCATCAATGCAAGTCAAAAGACAGAAATGCAGGCGGCACAGAATGTGTCGCAGGTGTTTCTTGGACTTAACCTTAAATGCGCATCCTGTCACAACAGTTTTGTAAGCAACTGGAAACTTTCTGACGCCTACGCTTTTGCGACAATTTTTGCAGACAGCGCACTAGAGATAAACCGTTGCGACAAGCCGACGGGAAAATATACCAGACCCGCAATGCTGTGGCCGGAACTTGGGAGCATTGACAGCGCAACCAAAACTGAGGTAAAAAGAAAACAGTTGTCTGAAAATCTCACCAAACCGGAAAATGGCAGACTATACCGCACCCTCGTAAACCGTATCTGGGCACAAATGATGGGTCGTGGCATAGTTGAACCTGTTGATGTGATGGACAACGAACCATGGAGCCAGGACCTGCTGGACTGGATGGCATTCAATTTCGTGGAAAATAAGTGCGATATCAAAGAATTGATTTACCTTATTGCTTCATCTAAAACTTACCAATTACCTTCTGTTGCCATCAAGGATCCTAACAAAATAACGGCCCAGGATTTCAGGTTTGCGGGTATGCTTAGAAAGCGCATGACAGCAGAACAATTTTCAGATGCGGTAAGCAGTGTGGTAGAACCGGTCTTCCCGGATTCACTTATGGGGTATAACCCTTATAAAAAAGCAGGGAAGGAGACGATTAAGCCCCTGTTTACAAGAGCATCACTTGTAATAAACAATCCATTTCTTCTGGCATTAGGCAGGCCAAGCAGGGAGACAGTTATTACCAGCCGTGAATCACAAGCCAACCTACTGCAGGCATTGGAACTGACCAAAGGTGAGCGACTAAACGATGCATTAAAAAAAGGCGCAGAAAAATGGCTAAAACAATATCAGCAGCCGGATATCATCATTAACGAACTCTACAGCAAGGCACTTAACAGGCAGCCTGGCGCAAAAGAACTGGAAGCAGCAAAGAAGGCGCTTGGCACCAGCCCGGGGATTGACGAAGTGCAGGATCTTTTTTGGGCGGTAGTTTTGCTGCCGGAATTTCAGATTATTTATTAAACGCTTCAACGTTTGCAACCATGAAACTATGGAACAGAAGAGAGTTTCTTAAAACAGCAGGTTCGGCGACTATGGCCACACTGGCAGCCGGTGCACCAATAGCAGGTTTGTTATCTTCCTGTAACAGCAAGAAAAAAATTGTGACCTCGGCCGATACGGTTATTTTATTGTGGATGGCCGGCGGCATGCCCCATACAGAAACTTTTGATCCCAAAAGATATACACCATTTTCCAAAGGACTTGAGTCCAACCGGGTGTTAAGTACTTTCCCTTCAGTACCAACGGCATTGGATGGTATTCATTTTTCAGAAGGGCTTGAGTCCATCGGTAAAGTGATGAACAGAGGCACATTAATACGTTCCTATGTGGCTGCAGATATGGGCTTTATACTGCATGCACGTCATCAGTATCATTGGCACACCTGTTACAGGCCACCGCAGTCGGTATTGGCACCGCATATAGGTGCATGGATTGCCAGCCAGCTTGGCCCTGTAAATCCTGTAATTCCGTCTTTTATTGATATAGGCCAACGCTTCACACTTGGCGAAGGTGAAGAATTGAAAGCTTTTCACAGTGCGGGTTTCCTAGGCAACGAATTTGGACCTTTTCTTATACCCGACCCAACGGCCGGTCTTGACAGCGTTCGTCCGCCCGCAGGCATGTCTGCCACGCGTTTTGAAAGAAGAAATCAATTATATGATGAACTGATTAAACAGAGCCCGGTTGGTGAGTTTGGCAGCGACTACCAGAAAGAATCCCTTAAACGATCAATGGAACAGGCATATATCTTATTGAAGTCACCGGAAGCGGAGGCATTTGATCTGTCTAAAGAACCAAAAGAGATCTACGACATTTACAATACCGGTAGGTTTGGATTGGGCTGTCTTATGGCACGCAGGCTTGCGGAAAAAGGCGCACGGTTTATAAGTGTAACAACAGAATATGAACCCTTTAAAGGTTGGGATACACATGAGAATGGCAACACCCGTATTAAAGACATGAAAAAGCAAATTGACGGACCAGTTGCGCAATTGATTAAGGACCTGGAACGTACGGGCCATCTTGACAGAACGCTTATTGTCCTTGCCAGCGAATTCAGCCGTGACATGCTGGTGGAGGGGCGCCCGGATCAAAAAGTGCTGGACCAGGTGGCGCAACCGGATGTCATTAACGAGATGAAAAACTATGGCATGCACCGCCATTTTACAGACGGATGCTCAATGCTTATGTTTGGCGGGGGCATCAAAAAAGGATTTTCCTATGGCAAAACCGCTGACGAACGACCCTGCAAAACAATCGAAAATCCCATTGTGATAGACCAGGTGCACCAAACCATTTACCACGCATTGGGTATACCTGAAGACACGCATTATGTTATAGAAAAAAGACCTTTTTATACCACCCCTGACGGGCTTGGCAAGCCGGAAATGGGATTGTTTGGCACACCCCCGAAAGAAGCGTAGACTGGCTTTGCAAGAGTGTTTAAAAGCAGGGATTAAAAAGTTGATTAAAGATTGGAGTTTGATCTACTCCGTTTGCAATCGTGGTATTAAAAATTGCTACACAGGATAACCTTTCTCCGTTAACCCGGAAACAATTTTATCAAGGTCACGAGCCGGCTTGCAGTGGATCGTCAGGATATAGGTAAAATAAAAACCTGATCGCAGGTTTTACATAAGATATTGGCGGTAACAAATTTATCGCGCAGTTATCATCGCTGATGAACAACAAGTAATATTGACTGCTTAAAACTCAAAAAATGTATTTGATATTTTCAGCAACTATCATGCAGCCATGGAAAATCTATTATAACCATAATACACAATGCGGATTTTGAAAAGCGCGTTGACAGAATTATTGAAATTGCCAATGGTAAAATAATCCATTAGCGTGGGTTTATATATGACTTTAAAGGTAAAAAGATTTTAAACTGAATTGAGTTTATGACAGATGGTTTTTTTATTTTCAGTATCAACAACTCTTTTGATTTTTATTCGCCCTCTAAGAATGATCATAGTCGATAAATCTTTCCAGTGAATGAGAGAAGCGACATCTTTGGGCCAAAGTCCTGCAACATCCAATTGCCCGGTAAAATCAAAACAAGATTCGGCTAAGTTGCCCGAAATGTTTGTCTCGTTGCCTCCTGTAACAAACATGGAAAAGTGATTCTTATAACCTGCAGAACTTAGTGTACCACTAAAAATATAAACTTCGTCAAAATTAGTTTCTTTTATAACTCCTTCAACATATAATACGGAGCAGGTGCTGTGGGCATCTTTTTTTATGCGGCTTAGCAGCGATGAGAGGCTGCGATCTGAAACTGATACGTATTTAACAGGAATTTCGAGTTGAAGCTTCGCCTCCTCAAATTCATGAAGCGTGCTTTCAACGTTCCCTTCCAGATTGCCACAATAACCCTGTACTGCATTCAGGCTACCGGAAGGTATTTCAAAGGAAATATGAGAGTCTATTGGTATAATTACCCAGCTTTGCTTTTTCATAATACTTGCTTTTGGCGTGGCGCGTATATTTATTCACTGCGCATTAAAAGCCACGACCGGTACTGATGGTCGCTAAGGACTGAAGAGGCTATCATACATTTAATACTCCAATTCATATTCTGGTTCTTCAACGCTGATGTAGTTTTCTACTGCACTAATGCCAGGCGCAGACCAGGCTGCATTTGCAGCATCTTCTTTTTCAGCCAAAGAACGCACCTTACCTCTCAGCGTTACCTTGTTGCCAGTTACATCTGCACTTATTTTTCCTGCATCAATTGCCGCGTTGCGTTGAAATGCAGCTTTGATTTTCTGTTCAATTTCAGCGGCTGTTGTCTTTGGCTTTAACCTGATGTAATTGATAACAGAACGAACGCCGGTAAGATTTTCTATCGCACTGGCAGCACTTTTTCTTTCGTATTCCCATTCCACTTCTCCGTCAAGCTTTACAACACCATCTTCTACCTTAATCTTAATTTTTTCTTCCTGTATGGCACTGTGCCATTTCAGCGCATTAACAATGGCATCTGCAATTTCCGTATCGGTTTTTTTATAAACAGGAGAAACACCTATCTGTATATCTTCTGCAATAGCCTTAACTCCTGCAATCTTTTTAGCTTCGTTTTCCGCCTCGACTTTCTTAAGGTAAGAGTTTACCAGGCCGGAAAGAGTAACTACACCATTCTTTACCGCAACGCCAATTTCAGAAGCGTTCAGTAGTGGATTCCATTTCAGTTGTTGAATAATATCATCTTGAATTTGTGCATCTGTTTTCATGATTTTGCTTTTATAGTGGGTAATTAATTTAACCTTGTAAAAAAAATAGACACGTACTTTTTAGTGTTTGCAAATGATAGTTCAATCTACACCGACTAATGATGTTTTCCTGTTTGCATGCTCAACTTCATGCGTTAATTTTTCATCGTTAGTTATAATAACCTTTAATGCCCGTTGTTCTGCAGCTTTGGAAAAAGTGTTGTATGCATTCGAAATATTGTTTAAAGAGAAATGGTGAGTGATCAATTGTTCTGCTTTTAGTTTCTTTGCCGCGATAGTTTTCAAAAGCATAGGCGTCGTTACCGTATCAACCAGACGTGTGGTGATTGTGATATTATGGGCCCAAAGTGTCTCAAGATGTAAATCTGCTTTAGCACCGTGTACACCGATATTGGCAATTCTGCCTCCCGGCGCAACAAGAAACTGGCAAAGCTCAAAAGTTTGTGGTACACCAACTGCTTCTATAACAGTGTTTGCTCCAAAGCCTTCAGTTAATTCTTTTACTCTTTCAACTGCATTTTCGTACGATGAATTAATTGTGTCGGTTGCGCCAAATTTACTGGCTACATCAAGCCTGTTGGCATCGACATCAATCATAATGATTTTTGCCGGCGAATAAAATTGTGCTGTAAGCAAAGATGCCAAACCGATAGGTCCTGAGCCAACAATGGCCACTATTTCTCCAGGCTGTACCTGGCCGTTTAATACACCACATTCAAAGCCTGTTGGTAAAATATCACTGAGCAATACAAGCGCTTCTTCATCCAAGCCTTCGGGAATATGATATAAACTGTTGTCTGCATGAGGTATTCTTACATACTGAGCCTGTGTGCCGTCAATAAGATGACCAAGTATCCATCCTCCGTCGGTGCAATGTGAATACATGCCTTGTTTGCAATAGCGGCACTTTCCGCAGGATGTTATACACGAAATGATTACATGATCTCCCTTTTTAAAATTAGTAACTGCACTGCCGGTGGAAACAACTACACCTACACCTTCATGACCAAGAATTCTTCCTTCTGTAACTTCCGGTACATCTCCTTTTAGAATATGAAGGTCGGTTCCGCAAATGGTAGTCTTTGTAATACGAATAACAGCGTCTGTAGCTTTTTCGATGGATGGCGTCGGTCTTTCCTCGAGCGCAATCTTGCCTGGGCCATGATAAACCAATGCTTTCATTTGATGATAAATTTTAGGCTAACTTATCATTCTACATTTTTGTTTTAGCTGATTTTAATCTGGAATGCGACTGATTTACATCAAGTAATTCCTTGGTTGTCATATCCGACGTTGAAACCTTTGAGGGTACACATTTTTTCAGGTCATAGTTCTTGCAGTCACAATCAGGAATTGATTGTGACAGGTTGACTATAATCAGTTCTAATGCCTGTCATGGTCATAGATACAGACAAAGAGGATTTTTAACTTTAATTGAAACAATCATAAAAAATAAGATTATGAAAAAAATTATCCTGGCTATAGAAGCAAATCATTTTCCGGAAGCTGTTTTGGATTTTATAAACGAACTGCATAAGCAGCAACCTATATTGCTTGCAGGTGCATTTTTGCCGCAGGCACAGCTTGCCGAATTTTACAGTTATCCCTACGGAGTTGCAGGTCCTTATTTGCCGGTATTGGAGGATACTAACCCTAATTCGCTGGCGCAGGACATTCAGCAATTTGAAGAGTTCTGTAAAAGCAACAATATCAGGTATTGCGTTCATGAAGACTTTTACGATTCAGTGACCGGTTCTATGAAAAAGGAAAGTATTTATGCGGATTTGGCAGTACTAAGCAGCAGCCAATTTTACAACGATAGCGAAAACTCAAATACTTATCTGAACAGAGTACTGCATGAAAGCGCATGTCCTGTTGTAGTGTTTCCAGAAAATGCCGGCTTTCCAAATAAATTGATTTTTGCTTTTGACGGCAGTGAAGACAGCGTGTATGCTATTAAACAGTTTGTGTACCTGTTCCCATTTTTAGCAGGCTTGCCAATTGAAATAGTCTATGTGCGCGACGGTGCACAACAGGAGGTTCCGGATGAGGCACTAATGAAAGAATGGGCAGAGCAGCATTTTACTAACGTTAAAATGTCAAGGCTTGAAATAAATCCAAAAAAATATTTCGGCACCTGGATTTCTGAGAAAAAAAACGCGTTATTGGTTTGTGGCTCATTCGCCAGATCTGGTTTTTCAAACATGTTAAGCAGGAGTTTTGTAAACGAGGTTATTGCCAGGCGTGAAATACCGGTATTTATCGCACATCGCTAATATAAACACTTGAGGAACTGGTTGTAAAAAACATGTTATTAAGGGGTGGCGTTTAAATGCCGCCCTTTTTTAATTTATGTACTGCCAATTGCAACTAATAAAATATGCTCTATGCGTTGTGGCAATTGCAGTTCATTTGCGTTTAATTTTTTTATAATTATCTTTATTTAATTAAACAAATGGCAAAAGGTTTCTAATAAATAATCCGAATTTTCCTTGCTACTCATCAACGTTTCAAAGAAGCCACGTCCTATGACCGACAGCTATCCATTTACCTTAATCATATAGAAATGAAAAAGATTCTGTTAATTGAGGATAACGATAACATCCTCGATAACACAGCAGAAATCCTGGAAATGGCAAACTATCACGTAGTAACCGCGAAGAATGGTAAAGAGGGTACTCAGCTTGCTATGAATGGTAATATTGACTTGATTATCTGTGATGTTGCAATGCCTGAAGTTGATGGATACGCTGTGATGAGTTTTTTAAAGGAGCGGGTAACAACTAAAGATATTCCTTTTATTTTTCTTTCGGCAAGAACGGAGAAAACTGATATAAGAAACGCTATTGAAAAAGGAGCTATTGACTATATCTGCAAACCTTTTGATGGATCAGAACTTCTCGAAAAGATTTTTTTTTTGCATTGGACCAATCTGCATCCTGATTTGTTTCTAAATCGCTGTTCCAAAATAGCCAGTTATACAAATGTTCGGCTATAATATGCATTAGTACATATTGAATTGCCATGCGCAATGCTTGCGTCAGTAACATTCTGGTACTGTAACGAGCTTATTTATGATTTAGATCATTTGCGATATTGACCAGGATCCTTTGTGCTCAACTGAATATGAAGTTTCTTTATTACATCATACAAATGGTTTTCTTTTACTAATACCACTGAGGGTTTATTATTGAGAGGCTGGTTTTAACCAGCCTTTCTTGTTAATTAATTGACCGCCGTATGTTGGGATGTTGAGACTAGCTTTTGTTCTTTCAAACAGAAAGATTGCTCAAGGCAGTGAATGGCACATTGTAACTGTCTTATTAGATTTAATGGCCGGGTTGCTATTGTTACCGCTGATAGGTGTTTTTGTAGCAATCTTTTTTACGCTTGTTACACTGGTAACCATAGGTACATTTTATCTTTTTCTTTTTATAAGACTTTGGCTAATGAAACAGCAATATCACTTGTAAAACAATAAGAAACGGCTGGGTCTCCAGTTCTTCTTATCGCTGCCAGAGGATCAGGTTACATTCCAGCGGTACATTAAATACAGACGTGCTGGCTGTCATACGAACTGTATAATCACCTGCGGGCCTTTCTGTATTTATGACTGCAGTATAATAGTGACTGCCGTCTTCATTCACTGCAGTTATAGTCATTAAAATTTTTTCTGTCTTTAAACCGTGGACAGCCTCTGCATATATCTCTACGGAAATTATTGCCGGGTCAATTCCGTTAAGGCAGATGGCAGCACCAAATTTGTATCCTTCTTTGAAGCGATCGACTGATACGCTAATAATCCTTATTTCGTTCCACCTGCTTTTGAGAGAATGTTGCGCGTTGTACAGCATCATGCCCTTTTTATTGTCGTCTGCAGCAAGCAACCGGTACCTTTCGGCAGCAGGCAGGTAATAAGTCTCCGCATATTCCCTGACTGAGCGGTTAGCAGAGAATTTTGGCGTCAGGTTCGCCATGCTGCAACGTATTTTTTTAACCCACTCTTCGGGAATTGTTTTGTCGTTTCTTTCGTAGAAAAGCGGAATTACCTGCTGTTCCAGAATGGTGTAAAGTTGATCAGCTTCTCTTGCATCCCAAAAAGGATCATCAAAGTGTTCCGCACCATCACCCATTGCCCAGCCCATATCAGGGTGAAAGGCTTCCGCCCACCAGCCGTCCAGTTCCGATAAATTAAGTCCGCCATTCACCAACGTCTTCATACCACTTGTGCCACATGCTTCCCAGGGTCGCCTTGGTGTGTTAAGCCACACATCGACGCCCTGGACCATGTACTCTGTCAACATCATGTCATGATCACTTATAAAAACGACTTTGTTGTGTAATTGATATCGCCTGATAAACTGTGTCCATTGTGCAATTAAACCTTTCGCTTCTTCATCGTAAGGAGGGGCCTTTCCTGCGATGACCACCTGTAATGGTTTTGAGATGTCCGTTAGAAGGCGGATTAACCGGAGCTCATCATTGAGTAGTAAGGTGGGTCTTTTATAGCCCACAAATCTTCTTGCAAACCCAAGTGTAAGTATGTTTGGATCAAGTAGCCTCTCTGTTGCTTCGTTGGAGGCGGGCCCGCCGGATAGGACGGATTCCGTTTTAAGTCTTTGTCTTATATAATCCACAAGTGCGGCCCGTGCATCATTGCGCATCCGCCACAACGTGTCATCCGGTACATTATTTATTGCTGAAGGAAGCAACTCAAGCGCTCCGCGCCAACGGTCCTTCCCGCAGGCTGCAGTCCACACTTCATCCGCATAACGCGAATCCCAGCTGGGCGCATGAACGCCATTAGTTACTGCACCCACCGGCACTTCGCCTGCTGGCCATCTCGAAAATAAG
>Ga0105237_10005820_pt1 | contig 13829 bp, 12 predicted proteins | sample KBSC24metaG_FD_81520 | JGI IMG/M metagenome (GOLD analysis project Ga0105237, IMG submission 81520) | Corn rhizosphere microbial communities from Kellogg Biological Station, Michigan, USA - KBS C2-4 metaG | ecosystem: Host-associated > Plants > Roots > Rhizosphere > Soil | place: Michigan, USA...
GACCGAATTGCCGGCGAGCCGGTATTACTTTTGGTGGGACCGGACTATCAATCGATTCGTGTCTTTCATGCGCGCGTTGCCGGAGTGAACGGGGTGACGGGTTTTTATCGGATTGCGGAACCGGCGGCCCTGTTTATGGACGATGCAACGGGCAGCAAGTGGAATTTCCAGGGATGCGCGGTAGAAGGTAAGTTGCAGGGCAAATGCCTGAAGCAACTGCCGGCGTTGAAAGACTACTGGTTCGACTGGCGCAACTACAATCCGAAGACTACGGTCTACGGAAAGGAGTAAAGCGCTCGCGGCTCTGTAGCATGTTCGGAAGTTGCAGCGGTTTCGCCTCGGTGGATGACGAAAACTACCGGGAGTAGCCGAGGAATAGGGTGTGCCAGCGGCCTCCCCGGGCGCGCGAGCGGCACTGCTCCACTTTGACTTCGAAGCCCGCGCCCGCCATCAGGCGCTCGAACGTCACGTCGGGCGCAGCCGACCAGATCGCGAGACAGCCGCCTGGACGCAAGGCGGCACGCGTCATGGTCAGTCCCTGATAGTCATAGAGGCGGAAGTTGTCATCGGCGGTGAGCGCATTCGGACCGTTATCGACGTCGAGAATGATGGCGTCGTAGACGTGCTTGTTGGCGGCGATGGCCTCGACCACGTCCTGCTGACGGATGGCGACGCGCGGGTCGGCCAGTGCGTCGGCGGCGAATGGAAATGCCGGATTGCGATTCCATTCGACGATGGCAGTGAGGATCTCGGTAACCACGACCGTAGCATCGGCGGAGAGCTCTTTCAGCGCGGCGCGAAGGGTGAAACCAAAGCCGAGGCCGCCGACCAGGACCCGGGCACCCGAGCGTCTTTTTAAATGCGCACAGGCGCGCTCCGCCAGCCGCTCTTCGGAGGCATGCTGACGCGTGGACATCAACTCCACGCGATCCACTCGAATCAGGTAGTGTCCATCGTGCTCATACAGCGTGATGGTCTTGCCGTCGGGCGTCAAGGCCTGATCAATCGTATTCCACTTCTTCATTACTCGCCGCGCATTACCTGAGTGGGATCGAGCCGTACCGCCTTGATGGCGGGCAAGAGACAGCCCGCGAGCGTCATGGCGAGACAGAGGCTGACGACGAAGACGAAAGTCGGCAGGTCCGCTGGGTCGAGGCCGACAAGCAAGGCAGACATGGTACGGCCGGAAGCGTAGGCCAGCACCACGCCGACGGCGAGGCCAACACCCGCGAGTACAGAGCCTTGTCGAAAGACCATGCCGAGAATATTACTACGTTGCGCACCCAGCGCGATGCGAACGCCGAATTCCTGTGCGCGCGTGGAGACAGTGAAGGAGAGCAAGCCGTGGAGGCCGATACCGGCGAGGAGAATAGCGATGGCGGCGAAAGCGCCGAGCACCCGGACCTGAATGGCGCGCGAGGCGGAGTCGGCCTCGACGATTTCGTTCATGGTGCGGACTTCGGTTACGGGCTGCTCGGGGTCGGTTTTAGCGATGATGCGGCGTACCGCAGGCACGAGGGAGGCGCCCGCCGAGGAGCGCACGATTAGGTTTTTGGGCGCATAGAATGTGAGCGCGGCGTCAGGCATCTGGCGATAGGAAACATAGACTTGCGGCTCGCTGGTACGTTCCAGTCCGCGCACTTTGACGTCGGCGACGATGCCGACTACGCGACGCTTCACGCCAGCGATTTCGAAGTAGTGTTCGAGGCCGTTCTGGCCGGGCCAATACTTCTTGATGAAGGATTCGGTGACGACGGCGACGGGGGCCGTTTCGGCGTGGTCCAGTTCGCTAAGGTCGCGGCCTTGGCGGAGGGCGATGCCCATGGTGTCGAAAAAACCGGGAGTAACGACGCGGAGGCCGGTGTCGCGTGCTTTGACGGGGTCAGGCGGGGCGCCTTCGACGGTGACGTGCCAGATGCCGCCGCCAAACGCCAAGGGGAGAAAGCTGGAGTACGCGGCGCCGGTGACGCCGGGCAAGGTGCGGACTTGATCGAGGACGTTGTTGTAGAACTGGGCGCGGCGAGTGGAGCTATTGTATTTGGGTTGGGGGAGCGACGTCTTCAAGGTGAGGACGCCGGTGGCGCGAAAGCCGGGGTTGACGGCTTCGACGCGCCAGAGCGCGCGAATTAGAAGTCCGACTGAAACGAGCAGGACGACGGAGCCCGCGACCTCGGCCATTACTAATGCCGAGCGCAAGTGCTCCTTACGGCCGCCCACACCGCCGCGGGAGCCTTCACGGAGTCCAGAGAAATGCAAGTTGCCGCAGGCGCGAAGGGAGGGGAGCACGCCGAAGGCGAGACCGGTGGCGATGGCGACGAGCGCGGCGAAAGTAAGGACGCGGAGGTCGATTTCAGGGACCTTGGAGATGGGAAGGCCGTTGGGCACGAGTTGCGAAAGGAGGGGCAGCACGGCGAAGGCGAGGAGGACGCCTAGGGCACCACCGGCGAGGGCGAGAATCAGACTTTCGGTGAGCAACTGGCGGACGAGACGCTCGCGGCCGACGCCGAGAGCGGTGCGAACGGCGAGTTCTTTGCGCCTGGCCAAGGCGCGCGCGAGCAGCAGGTTAGCCAGGTTAGCGCAAGCAATCAGGAGGACGCAGAGGGCGGCGGCCATGACGGCGATCAGCAACTGTCGCGTCTTCTGCGAGAGGTCATCGCGCATAGCCTTGACCGACGATTTGACATGGAGATTCTCTTTCGGGTAGGCGTGCTCCAACTGGGCGGATACGGTGCGCATCTCGGCGCGCGCCTGCTCGATCGACTGGCCGGGGCGAAGTTTCGCGATGACGTTGAGATAGTTGTCGCTGCGGTCCTGATAGTCGGCGGGACCGAAGCGCGCGGGGATCCAGAACTGGGTGAGGGGGCTTGGAAACGTCAGGTTGGCGGGCAGGACGCCAATGATTGTATAAGGATTGCCGTCGAGGTTGACGGTCTGGCCGAGGGCTCCAGATTCGCCCGCGAAGCGGCGTTTCCAGAGGCTCTCGCTCAGGATCACGGTCGGAGGCGCCCCACTCGTATCGTCACTGGAGGCGAAAATGCGGCCGACCGCAGGCCGCACGCCGAGCAAGGGCAGCAGATCAGCTGTGACGACCGCGCCTTCCAATCGCTCGGGCTCGCCCGCTCCCACGAGATTCACGGCAGTGGTGAAGTAAGCCACCATGCCTGCGAAGCCCGTTCCAAATCGTTTCCAATCGCGATAGAGCGCCGGGGAGGGCTCCATGGCTTCATAGCCCTGCGGCGACTGGTCTTCCCACAATTTCACCAGGCGATCGGAGTCGAGGAAGGGAAGCGGGCGCAGTAACACGTGATCTGTCACGGTGAAGGCCGCGGTGGTGGCACCGATGCCGATGGCTGCGACCGCCAGGGCCGTCAACGTGAAGCCAGGCGTGCGGCGCAGCGTGCGGAGCGTGTAGTGGACATCTTGAAACAGGATGTCCCAATGAACCCGTATGGCGTTCGAAACCGTGTCCATGATTGCCTCGATGTAGAGCGACGCCTGGCTGGTCCAGCCGGAGGCGGCACGATGATTGATTACGAAGATTTCGGAGAGCTGTTCTTCGTAGTCGTTTCGGAAGGATGCTGGATAGAGCAGCATCAGGACCCGAATCAGCTTCATTACGCGCGTCCCGGCACGAACCCGCTGGCGCGAGCCAGCTTTAACAAATGGGCGAGACGTTCTACTTCGGCGCGCGCCACCGTCCGGCCGAAGGGCGTGATGCGGTAGTAGCGGCGGCGTTCGTCAGCATCTTCGGGAGCCGGGCGCGTGCGGGTTTCGACGATCAGCCCCTGTTCCATCATGCGCGCAATAGAGCGATAGAGCGTGCCGGCGCTCAGCTTCAGCTCGCCATTGGTGCGCGCCGCAACGTCCTGAATGATAGCGTAGCCGTGACGGTCATCATCCGCGACGGCCAACAAAATATGTAGAGTCGCCTCGGGTAGCGGCAGCATCGATGCGGCGTCCGACATGTCTCCAGTATAGCCACACCGGTTATATTGTCAATGGCTACAGTTTAAGGTATATGCAAACGTACATCGCGTGCACCGTAAAACTGTGCGCATCGGTGTCGCGATTGCATCTGACTAATTGAGAGATCCTACTTATGAACAATACAGCAGAATTTAGACCTAAAGCCGAGCACAGCGAAGGCTCGGTCGCACGTACAATCGAGCAGCAGACTGCCAAGGCACCTTCCGATTGGTTCCTCTGGGCTGCTTTTGGTTCCATCGGGGCGTCCTTGATCCTTAAGCTGGCGGGAGAAGACAAGAGCGCGAACTTTGTGGGGCAGTGGGCTCCGACGTTGCTGATTCTGGGCACGTATAACAAGTTGGTCAAGCTTCACGGATCGGACGGAGCCGCCGTTTAGTCCTTGTGGGCGGCCTCATGCCGCCCTATCTTCCACTGGTGGACAGTAGACAGAACTGCTGGTCCTTCTTTTTTCTTTCCCTTGTCGTCATATTCACCCCAGCCGCTGTTGGCGATGAAGTAAAACTCATCTCCGACAACCGTGCCGTGTGTCGGGTCGCCCAAACCATCCCAATTGGCTTCGATTACCTTAGCTTTCTGCGCATCGAGTTGAATGCGCACAAGGCGTGGAGGCACCGTTCCGTTTTGTATGGCGAGGAACTCGCCTTTCGCGATGTAGAGTCCGTCGATGCCGGTGAGCGTTACGTCGGGAGCCGGGGCGAGCCATTTCATCGCGTGGGTGGCCACATCCATGGCAGCGATACCCCTCAGGTAGTCCGGAATGTAGATGGTCTTTTCGTCTGCCGAAAGGGTAGGAGTCTGCGGAGAGCCTAACTCCCCCGGAGTGTCGAGACGCTCCAGCTCTTTACCACCCGCCGCGAGTTTGAAGAACGCTCCGTGCAGTCCCTCCGAGACGTAAACGTCTCCGGTGCTGCTGATTGTCATATCGCCCAGTACGCCTTTGACAGGGGACTCCACCCGGCGCTTTAGGGCGCCGGAATCCAGATCGAAGGCCAGCAGGGCTGATTTGCCCGCGTCCGACGGCAGACAGGACTCGCATTGCTCGATCCAAGCGGTGGTGGCCCACAAGATCCGGTGCGCCGGGTCGGCTCGCAGGGCGAAGACCGACCAGTCGGTCTTCGCGAATTCTTTTCCGTCCCTGGTGAGAATTTTCCCTTTTCTTACGCTGCTGATAAAAAAGCGCTTGGTCCGGGAGTCGTAGGCAATGTCCTCGGGGATCAGATCCCTCTCGTCCAGGCGGAAGGCTACCGTCGATTGGGTCGCCGGCTTGCGATTTTCGTCGATCTTCTTGATTACCGCGCCAAATTCGGCGGATTCCCGGAGCGGCCCAAAATCTTCGTCTTTGGAGAAGTCGTAGATCAGTCCCATTCCGGCCAAATTCCGCAATTCCGCGAGGGCGCGGCTACGATTTCCCAATTTCGCCTCCGCGGCGGCCAGATTGTAAATAACGCGCGGATTGCCTCCCATCAGGGGGCGCAACTCAAGGAGCAATTCGCGCAGCCTGGCATAGTCTTTGGCCTGCACCGCTGCGCGGGCTTGTTGGTTCAACTCGCGCCAGTGCGGAACCGGGTCGGCCGCCAGGCAGACAAGAGCCGCGGCCAGGGGGAATGCTGCCCGTCCGAAAAGCTTCCGCATCTCCGCTTAGACGCGGCGTTCCAGCTTTCATACCGGCCGAAAGAATGGCATGTTAGTTGCTAAATGATGTGATGAAGCGTGCGAATCAGCCGCACCCAAGGTTAGGCCCAACGCAAATCTCATCGACATAACGCCAACGTACAAGCTCATGAATCCGCAAAGTGAAGGCGAAGAACGAATTGGAACCGGCGTGGCCGGGCTGGACGATATCCTGGGCACTGGGTTGCCGGCGAATCGCCTCTACCTGGTAGAAGGCGATCCAGGCACGGGCAAAACCACGCTTGCCCTGCAGTTTCTTTTAGAAGGGCGGGCGCAGGGGGAAACCTGCCTTTATGTAACTCTTTCCGAGACGAAGGGTGAACTGGAAGCGGTCGCCAAATCGCACGGGTGGTCGTTGAACGGGATTACGCTGTTTGAACTGGCGTCTCTCGAGGAGCGTCTCAACGCGCAGGAACAATATACCGTTTTCCACCCGGCGGACGTAGAACTGGGCGAAACCTTCAAGCGAATCTGCGAGCAGGTCGATCGGATCGTACCGTCGCGGGTGGTCTTCGACTCGCTATCCGAAATGCGGTTACTGGCGCGTGACCCTCTCCGCTACCGGCGGCAGATCCTTTCCCTGAAACAGTTCTTCTCGGGCCGCCAGTGCACGGTACTCCTGCTCGACGACCGAACTTCGCAGGATACCGATCTTCAGTTGCAGAGTATCGCGCATGGAGTAATCCTGCTCGAACGAGTGGCGGTGGAATACGGCGGAGCCCGCCGGCGACTCAACGTGGCGAAGATGCGAGGCCTGCATTTCCAGGAAGGTCTACACGATTTCACGATCAAGCCGGGCGGCCTGATAGTCTATCCGCGACTGGTTACGGGACACTTGAACTGGGATCCGCCGGAGGGCCCCCGGCGCGTGGCGTCCAGCGGCATCGCCGCACTCGACACTCTGCTGGGAGGCGGGCTGCATTTTGGCACCAGTACGCTAGCGGTGGGACCGGCGGGTGGCGGCAAGTCGACGCTCCTGACCCAATACGCGGTGGCCCTCGCCAATGCCGGAGAACGCGTGGCCTGCTACGTTTTCGAAGAGACCCGGCAGAACTTTCTGGAGCGCGCCGACGGTCTTGGCATGAGTGTTCGGGCGCATCTCGAACAAGGCACGATCGCCGTGCAGCAGGTGGATCCCGCGGAAATTTCGCCGGGAGAATTTGCGCAGAATGTTCGTAGAGCGGTGGACGAAGGAAAGGTCTCCGTAGTGGTCATCGACAGCTTGAATGGCTACCTGAACGCGATGCCCAGCGAAAACTTCCTGCTCATCCAAATGCACGAATTACTCACCTACTTGAGCACCCACGGCGTGCTTACTTTGATGACCCTGGCACAGCATGGTTTGCTGGGTAACATGCAGTCACCGGTAGACATCACGTATCTAGCCGATGCCGTCATAGTCCTGCGCTATTTTGAAGCGTTCGGTGAGGTGAAGCAAGCTATCGCGGTGATCAAGAAACGAACCGGCGGCCATGAACGGATCATCCGGCAATTTCAACTGAGCGCTGACGGCATTCATATCGGGCAGCCCCTGACGCGCTTTGAAGGAGTGCTAACGGGCGTACCGGTTTACAAGGGGGAACAGGGCTCGCTTATTCCCGAGCCAGAGACGAATGCCTGACACGACGGAGGAGGAAAAGCGAGCATTGGTGTTCGCGCCTACGGGTCGCGATGCCGTTTTGATATCGGACATGTTGCAGAAGGCGGGCCTCCCCTGCCATAAGTGCGAATCGGTGGAGCAGCTTGCCGCCGAACTGGTCCGAGGCGCGTCACTCGCACTGCTCGCCGAAGAAGCGCTGTTCGGCGTGCCACTCAAGCCGTTCACCGACGTGTTGGCATCACAACCATCGTGGTCGGACCTTCCGTTACTTTTCCTGACGACGAGTGGCGGGCAATCCAGTGCCGCGAGCGATCAGCTGCTCCGGTTGCTGGGCGATGATGCCAACATCACGATCTTCGAACGGCCCATTCGCGTCGCCACCCTACTCAGCGGAGTGCGAGCAGCTCTCCGGGCCCGTCGGCGTCAATATCAGGTGCGCGACTATCTGGAGGATCGCCAGCGGGACGGCGAGAAGCTTTTAGAGACGCAGAAACTGGAGAGTTTGGGCGTGCTCGCCGGCGGTGTGGCTCACGACTTCAATAATCTGCTGGTCGGCATCCTCGGGAACGCCAGCCTTGCCATAGAAATGCTGCCGCCTGCTTCTCCCGTACATTCGATGCTCTCAGACGTGGTCGATGCCAGTGAGCGGGCTGCTCACCTGACCCAGCAACTACTCGCCTATGCCGGCAAGGGGCGCTTCGTTGTACAGCCGCTCGATCTCTCGAACGTGGTGCGGGACATCAGTCACCTGGTACAGAGTTCCATCCCAAAGAATGTCCAGGTGCGGCTCGACTTGGCCAGCCACCTGCCTTGTATTGAAGCCGACGCCGCGCAGATACAGCAGGTGGTGATGAATCTCGTAATCAACGCGGCAGAGGCCATTCCTTCCGCCCAACTTGGCAGCGTGATCGTTTCCACGCGAGAACAAGAGGTAGACGAGACCTATATTCAACAGACTCTCCGGCCTGCGGAGCTGCAGCCCGGTCAGTACGTGGTGCTCGAGGTTCACGACACGGGAGTGGGGATGGATGCTACCACGGTGTCGCGCATTTTTGATCCGTTTTTCACCACCAAATTTACGGGCAGGGGTCTGGGACTTGCCGCTACCCTGGGGATCGTCAGGAGTCACAAAGGCGCGCTCAAGGTGTACAGTACCCCTGGACAGGGAAGCACTTTTAAGATTCTCTTCCCGGCGTCCGAGGAGGAGCACGATTCCGTCGAGCATAAAGACGAAACCATCGCCACCATGCCCCGGCAGTCGGGCACGGTCCTGATCGTCGACGATGAAGAGATGGTCCGGCGGACCGCCCAGGTCACGCTGCAGCGATGTGGGTTCGATGTGCTAACCGCAGAGAACGGGGAACAAGGGATTCATGTCTTCACTGCGTATGACGGCAACATTTCCCTGGTCCTATTGGATCTGACGATGCCGGGTCTGGGTGGCGAGGAGGTCTTGCGACGGCTGAAAGCGATTAATTCCAACGCTGCCGTTCTGCTCTCCAGCGGGTATAACGAAGTAGAAGTGATTCAGCGCTTCACCGGCCAGGGTCTGGCTGGTTTCATTCAAAAGCCGTACTCGGCGGCGGCTCTGGCAACCGCGGTTCGTAAGATTCTGGACCCCGATGGCAAACAGTAATTAGTGATCTTTGTCGGTATCGAAGCGCAGACCGGAATCAACTCCGAATTCCTTAGCGGTGGTCTTGATGTCCTTGTCCAGGAACTTCGCCTGTTTGCTATCGTTCACCCGCACCTGACGGCCCCAATAGAACAGAGTTTCCGCTTCCTTCATCCAAGGTTGATGGTAATGCTGCGTATCGCAAAGCCAGTAGCTATTGGCGGGATTCTGAAACCGGTCTTTCTGTAACGTGAACTCCATGCGAAATGAAGCGCCTTTGCGAAAGTTGCTTTTCAACGGTCCGGTCTGCCGCATCCCGTCGTACTGTTGCTTTCCGACGAACATCTGATCGCATCCACCCTCCACGACCGAGCCTTCGATTTTTCGCGGGAAGTAGGTTTTGGCATCGAGCGTTACGGATGCTCGAATGGAAGCGGCGCAGCGCGTCGCATAGTCGTTCGATTTGATGCGCACCTTGTCCGGCATGACGAGCAGTGTTCCATCGGATTCCAATTGAGATTGGCTGCTACCCAGGAGAGCCTCAATAGAAAAAGCCGGTTTGAACTGATCCATCGCCTGGCAACGAGCGTCCGGATCGGCACCTGCCAGGTAAGCTGGCTTACCATCCCCCCAGGACACCACCGCGTTGCATCTCTTCCCATCGCTCCGGATGATCGATTCAGCCGTCACCGCTGGAAAGTCTTCGACCGGTTTGCCCGCGCCATCTCGCAGGGAGCGCTGTTCGGTCGCGACCCAGTTCCAGTGCTTCTCCGATTCCTGATTTTGCTGGAACGCTTTCAGTGCCTTTGCCAATAAGGCGTCAGCCTTCTCCGCGGGGGCAGCGCAGAGCGTGATGGCAAAGAGTATCGGAGCGAACCTCATACGCTCAGTCTCGCATGAGTCGCCATGCTACGATGTTCCACCGATGCTCCAACTTGTGGGAGTGAGCAAGCACTATGGCGGCGTCACCGCCCTCCGCGAAGCGAATTTTTCGCTGTGTGCCGGCGAGGTGCAAGCGCTCATTGGCGAAAACGGCGCGGGTAAAAGCACGCTCGCTAAAATCATTGCCGGAGCCGAACGCGCGGATTCCGGGACGATCCACCTGGATGGGCAGCCGGTCGCCATCCAAAGTCCGCTGGATGCACAGCGCCTCGGCATCGGGATGATCTATCAGGAACTGGACCTTTTCCCGCACCTCAGCGTCGGCGAGAACATAGCTGTGGGCAATCTGGCGATGCGGGAGCGGATTGTCGTGGGGCGCCGGCGGCTCGAGGCGTTTTGCCGTCCGTTCCTCGATCAGGTAGGGCTCGGATGCGCCCTCGGCACGATCGTCGCCGATCTGCCCATCGCCCACATGCAACTGCTCGCGATTGCCCGGGCACTCAGCATGAACGTCCGCATACTGCTGATGGATGAGCCTACCAGCACGCTTTCGCACGATGCCGTCGATCGACTATTTGGGCTGATCCGCGCTCTGAAACAGCAAGGCGTGGCGATCGTCTACGTGTCGCACAAGATGGAAGAACTGTTTCAAATCTGCGACCGCGCCACCGTGCTCCGCGATGGGCAGACCATTCAGACATTGGAGATCGCGAAGACGACGCCGGCCGAGATCGTGAGGCTAATGGTGGGGCGCGATCTACAGATGGATGTGCGTGTCGAGCCACACACGCCGGGAGAAGTCGTGCTTAGGGCGGATCGTATCACGACACAGAAGCTTCGCGCCGTTTCCTTCGAACTACGCCGCGGCGAAGTGCTCGGCGTTGCGGGACTGGTCGGCGCAGGCCGTAGCGAACTTGGCGCTTCGCTCTTTGGCCGGCATGCCATCACTAGCGGTACTTTGCAACTCAACGGCGCAACGATCGTCCCTCGATCTACGCGCGATGCGATCCGGCAGGGCATTGGGCTGGTCCCCGAAGATCGCCGGCTGGAGGGGCTCATGATGAACATGAGCGTCCTGGAAAATGGTGTGATGGCCGTTCTGCCACGCATGCAGAAATCCGGATTTCTGGAGCACGGGCGCGAACAAAGTTCAAGGAGGCGGCGGCGCAGATGGCCCTTCAGTGTCATTCACCGGAGGCTCCGGTATCAACGCTGAGCGGCGGGAATCAGCAGAAGGTGCTACTGGCGCGATGGCTGCTTGTCCAGCCGCAAGTGCTTTTCCTCGACGACCCCACGCGCGGGATCGACATCGCTGCGAAGCATGATATTTACCGTGTGATCGATCAACTCGCCTCCACCGGCACGGCGGTGATCTTCGTCAGCTCCGAGTTGCCTGAACTGCTACGCTGCTGTGACCGTATTCTGGTGATGCGGAACGGCGCCGTCACGGCTACATTCGACGCACGTGACGCGACTCAAGACCACATCATGACCGCAGCTACGGGAGCCGCGTGATGCGCCTCGAACGAGCGTCCAGCCTGATCGCCCTCGCCGGCATCGTTCTGCTCGCAATCCTGATCAGTCCCACCGCTTCCGACGGGTCGCGCATCTTCCTGCAGGCGGGGAACCTTACCGATATTCTGCGGCAGATCTCACTAATCGGCATCATCTCACTGGCGATGACGTTCGTGATTCTGACGGGCGGAATCGATCTGAGTGTGGGCAGTGTGCTGGCGTTTTCGACCACGCTGGTGGCAATGGCACTCACGCGCGTATGGCAAAGCGCGTCCTACTCCAGTCATATTTTATGGGCGATTGTGGTGGCAGTTGCCGCGTGCACGCTGGCTGGCGCGCTCAATGGAGTGCTCATCGCGACCTTGCGGATCCAGCCTTTCGTCGTCACGCTGGCATCCATGATCGGAATTCGCGGGCTCGCCAAATGGCTTTCGCGCAACGAGAATATCGACATCGGCTTTGGACGCGATGTTGCCGCGAAATTCGCCGATGTCTTTCGCGCCAAGGGCATTGTGATCGGATCGTACGCTGCGGCGGCTGCGCTGCTGTGGATGCTGCTCGACCGCACGGTCTTCGGGCGCCACGTTCGCGCGATCGGCGACAATCAGCGGGCGGCGGAGTACGCCGGCCTCCCGATTCTGAGCACGAAGATCTGGGTCTATTCGCTGACGGGCCTGCTCACGGGTTTCGCGGGAGTCCTGTACGCGGCTGAGAATCATCAAGGAAATCCGAACGCGGGAGTGGCGTACGAACTGGACGCGATCGCTGCGGTTGTGATTGGCGGTACGCGTCTCGCTGGGGGCAAAGGATCGATTTCCGGGACCATTGTCGGGACCCTCATAATGGGAATATTGACCAACATGCTGCGGCTCAACAACGTCGATAGCAATCTCGAAATGATGATCAAGGCAGTCATCATCGTGCTCGCCGTGGCGGTGCAGCGCGCAAGGAATTCCAACTCATGATCCAACGTCTCCTGATCGCGGCACTCGTCCTCCTGGCGTCCTCCTGTGGCAGTACGGTAGGCAAGAAGCAGTTCATGGTGGCCTTCAGCCAGGCGAACAACGCCGAGCCCTATCGCGCTGCGCAAAATGCGCTGATGGAGAAACTCTTCGCCGAGTATCCCGACGTGAAACTGGTGATCTCGGACGCGCAGCAGGACAACTCGAAGCAGGTCGCGCAGGTGGAGACGTTCATCCGGCAGAAGCCTGACCTGCTGATCGTGGCGCCCAACGAACGCGCCGCCTTAACCGCCGTGATGGGCCAGGCGATGGAGGCAAAAATCCCGGTGATCTGCCTGGAGCGCGATATTCTGCAGCCCAACTACACGTCGTACGTCCACAGTGACAACGTCGCGATCGGACGTCTGGCGGGGAAATTCATCGTTGATCACCTGACCAAGAAGTATGGCAAGGCGCAAGGTAAGGTAGTCGCGATGCGCGGGTTGATGGGTGTGGAGGGGGAGATCAATCGCGACAAGGGCGCGAGGGAAGTTCTGGATCAGTATCCCGATATCAAAATCGTCGCGGACCCCGTCGCGGATTGGATCCAGGCCAAGGCGAAGGACCGTATGACGGAAGTTCTGCGAAGTCAGCCCGCGATCGATGTCGTCTACGGCCATAACGACCCTATGGCGATCGGCGCCTATCTGGCAGCCAAGGAACTCAATCGCGAGAAGGAGATGATTTTCGTCGGAGTGGATGGGTTGGGCGGCGAAGCGGGAGGTATTAAGAAGGTGATGGACGGCATTCTCGCCGCCACGTTTGTTTATCCGCTGTGCGTCGACAAGGCCATTGAGATCGGGAATCGTATTTTACATGACCCGAGCTTTAAACCTGAGCGTGACTACGTGTTGGAATCGGTGATGGTCACGCCCGCCAACGCGGCGGAGATGTACCAGAAGCTCACAGTAGGTGCGAAATGATCGTTAATACCCTTTTGCTGGCGACCCTCATGGCGACGCCACGCTATTCGCCACTGAAACAGATCAATCGTGAAAACGTCAGCCATTTGAAAGTGGCCTGGACCTATCACACTGGGGCACTCGACACCAAAGGCGACGCGAACGAGAAGGCGGCGTTCGAAGCGACGCCAGTCCTGGCTGACGGCACGCTCTATATCAGCACGCCCTTCAATGCGGTAATCGCACTGGACCCCGCCAGCGGCGCCGAAAAGTGGAAGTTCGATCCGAAGCTTGACCACGCATTCCACTACTCCGAAGTGACGTCTCGCGGGGTTGCGGTGTGGACGGATTCCAAGCCCGCTGCTACATGCCGGATGCGCGTTTTTGAAGGCACAATCGACGGGCGACTCTTCGCGATCGATGGAAAGACGGGCCGCCTTTGCGCCGACTTCGGTACGGGTGGCGAGGTTGACCTGAAGCGGGGCGTCGAGTATCGGATGCCGGCGAACAAGACAGACGCCAATTACCAGGTGACCTCCGCGCCCACGATCGTCGGCGATCTGGTGATCACCGGTTCCTCAATCGCGGACAATTCAGAAGTCGCTACCGAGCGCGGCGTCGTGCGTGCATATGACGTTCGCACAGGCAAGCTTCGC
>Ga0105237_10005821_pt1 | contig 13829 bp, 14 predicted proteins | sample KBSC24metaG_FD_81520 | JGI IMG/M metagenome (GOLD analysis project Ga0105237, IMG submission 81520) | Corn rhizosphere microbial communities from Kellogg Biological Station, Michigan, USA - KBS C2-4 metaG | ecosystem: Host-associated > Plants > Roots > Rhizosphere > Soil | place: Michigan, USA...
CGGCGAATAGAGGTAGGTGTGTTCGATGTCGATGATCGGGCTGCGCTCGCCGAGCAGCCGCGCCGAGAAGGCTTCGACATTGTGGTTCGCCGCCAGGATCAGGCCGCCCGGTTTCAGCGCGGACCGGCAGGCGTTCAGGACGGCGACAGGATCGGGCAGATGATCGAGGACCTGGAACAGGCAGACCGCGTCGAACTCCTCCGCCGGAAACAAACCCTCGCGCATCAAATCGCGAACAATCCGGCCGCGGATGTCCGGATGGGCCGCCTCGATGGTCTCCCCGCCGGGCTCGACGCCACGCACATCGCGCCACCCCTGGGCCAGCGCTTCCTCGAGAAAAAATCCGTTGCCGCAGCCGATCTCGAGCAGCGCGCCTTTGGCTGCTCCGTGGCGATTGAGCCGCTCCAGCAGCCTGCCGTAGGTGTGGCGCAAGTCGCCGACTTCCTGCCCGTAGTTGAAAGTACTTTGCCGGTAGAGGCGTTCGAGCGTCGCCCCGTCGGCCACGGGATCGGATCGCACCAAGCCGCAGGTCCGGCATCGCACGATGCGAAAATGAATGCGGTCCGGCAACCGGCGCGCCGAGAAGATGGCCGCATTCAACGACGACGCGTCCAGGGTCGCCGGATACAATTCCTCCGCGCCGCCGGGCGTCTGGCACAGCGCGCAGCGAGTGGACTCCAGATGTGTCTCGGGAGGTGCCGCGCTCATGAAATCAAAAACCTCATTGGCCGCGCATCACGCTTGGGAAGACGCTCCGGGATGCGGCGCTGAACCCGCACCGTGCGTAGACGCGGAATCGCGGCCGGTGGATTCCGGCGCGGCGGTCTTCGCGGCCGGCGCATTGAGAATGCTATCGACGATAAAAGGCGGCCGCCGTTTCACTTCATCGTAGATGTGCGCGAGGTAGGAGCCGATGATACTCAGGCACAAAAGCTGGATGCCGCCGAGGAAGACCATGACCACGAAAAGCATCGTGAAGCCGCGAGGCGCGATCTCAGGAAAGAAAAGCCGCGACAAGATCTGCGCGACGATGGCCAGCAGGGAGAAACCCACAGTGCCGAGCGCCAGCCACGTGATGAGATCCAGGGGCGCATAGGAAAAGGAGAGAATGGCTTTCCGCGCCCACCCCAAGTTTCTCAGCAGCGAATTGGTCGTGACGCCAAACATGCGCTCCGGGCGCACGTAAGGCACGCCCGTCTGCCGGAAACCCACCCAGGCGCGCAGCCCGCGCAGGAAGCGGTTGTTTTCCGGGAGGCTGTTGAGGGCGTCCACCACGCGCCGGTCGATGAGTGAGAAATCGCCCGCGTCCAGCGGGATGCGCACATAGGACGCCGCGCGGAACAATCGGTAAAAGGACTTGTAAGCCACCTGGAGGAATTGCGTGGCCTCGCGTCGCACGCGCTCGCCATACACGACGTCGTATCCCTCGAGCCACTTGGCGTGCATGGCCTCGATCAGCTCGGGCGGATCCTGGAGATCGCCGTCGAGCAGCACCACGGCATCGCCCGTGGCAATCCGCATGCCGCTCGTAAAGGCGTTCTGCGAGCCAAAGTTGCGGCTATGATTGATGACGACCACGTTGGGATCGCGCGAGGCCAGTTCGGCCAGCACCTCCCGGGCATTGTCCGGGCTGTTGTCGTTGACGAAGATGATCTCGCCGTCGACGCCGATCTTCCGGAATACGGCATCGAGACGCTCATGCATGATCGGGACCGCCGGGGCATCCCGGTAGCAGGCGATGATGGCGCTGATCTTGCGCTTTCGTTCGGGATTCGTGCTCATGAAATGGGAGGCGATGGTGCGCGCCGATTGATTGCTTCGCGGGCAGCGTCGCGCAGCCTGGCGGCGGAGAGGCCGTGGCGATCGCGCAAATAGCCCTGGCTCCCGCTCAAGCCATCGCTCACCGAGCCGATGGCGCGCCGCATGAGCCGGCAAGGGATGCCGCTTTCCGCGATGAATTCCGCCACCAGCGAGCCCAGCCCGCCCGAGGGCACATGCTCCTCCACGGTCATGACCAGCCGCGTCTCGCGCAGGAGCGCGCCCAGCTCCGCCTCGGGCGCGGGAACCACCGACGCCACGACTGCCACGGTGCAGGCGATGCCTTCTTCCGCCAGCAATTCCGCGGCCCGGACCGCCTCCGGCGCGACACTGCCCATGGTCACGAGGAGCAGATCCCGCCCATGGCCGATCTGCTGGAGCCGGCCAGCCTCGAACTTGCCATCCAGACCCGGAATGCTGGTTTTGTCATCCTTGCCCAGGCGGATATAGACGGGGCCGGGCCAGTCCCACATTTTCTCCAGCGCGGCGACCGCCTGAAGATGATCGGCCGGCGCCACGACGGCGATGCCATCGAGAGCGCGCATCGCGGCGACGTCCTCGATCCCATAGTGGCTGATGCCATTCGTGCCATACTCCACGCCGCCGCCGACACCTACCACCCGCACCGGCAGCCGGTGGTGAACCGGCCCGTTGCGAATGAATTCGTAAGGCCGCAGCACGGAGAAGGGCACGATGGAGTAAGTGAAAGGAAGATAGCCGGCCTCCGCGAGGCCAGTGGCCACACCGACCATATTTTGCTCCGACACCCCGACATTGAAGAAGCGCGCCGGATGGCGCTCGGCAAAACATTCCAACGCCAGATAGCCCAGATCGGCCGTGAGCAGCACGATGCGTGGGTCCTCGTCGGCCAGCTTCGTCAAGGTCTGGAAAAATGCGCGTCTCATGGGCGGTCCTTTTGTTCTTCGACGGCCTGCTGATATTCCGCGTCGTTCATCGGCCAGTAGTGCCACTTCACCTGGTTCTCCATGTAGGAGACGCCTTTTCCGAACGTCGTCTTCGCGTAGACGAGATGCGGCGCACCGGAAGCGGTGTCCAGGGCTCCGAACAACTCCCGGAGCGCGCCCTCATTGTTCCCATCCACCTCGTGCACGTTCCATCCGAACGCGGTCCATTTCGCGGCGAATGGCTCCATGGACAGCACCTCGCGGGATCTTCCGAGAGCCTGCTGGCCATTCGCGTCGACAATCGCGACCAGGCTCGAGAGCTGATGGTGCGCGGCGAAAAGCGCCGCCTCCCACACCGAGCCTTCATTGCACTCGGCGTCGCTCATCAGCACGAAAGTGCGGTGGGCGGAACCCATCATCCGCGCGGCCAGGGCGCAGCCGGCCCCGATGGGCAGGCCCTGGCCGAGGGAACCGCTACAGAAATCGACGCCCCTCAGCTCCCGCTCGGGATGCACCCCCAGCAATGTTCCATCGCCACAGTAAGTCTGGAGTTCCGCGGCGGTAAGCCACCCGGTAAGATGGAGCGCCGCGTAAACCGCCAGCGAGGCGTGCCCCTTCGAGAGGATGAAACGGTCCCGCGCTTGCTCGGATTTCTCACCCACGCGCAGCACCCCGGAGTAGAGCGCGGCGACGATATCCGCGATGGAAAGCGCCGAGCCAATATGCCCCACCCCGGCCCGCTTTGACTGGTCCAGGATCACCTGCCGGATCTGCCGATTCAGTGGGCTGGTCATGATTTTCCGCGGGAGCCTATGAGCACCGCTCGGAGCGTCAAGACCTTCCCGCCGGGAAGCCCCAAGGTCATAAAGATGGTAACACGTCCCAGTCCGCTTTTCCGGCGACATCACTCTCGCATTTCCGGGAAATGACGCTCTAAATGCTCCTCGCATGAACCCTCCCCGCCGAGCCTACCTTGCCGTGTTCCTGATCGCGCTTTTCTTTGGCCCTTCGCTCCGCGCGAAGGAAAAGCCCGAGAGTGTGCTGGCCGCTCTCCCGGCCACGATCGCCGGCTGTCAGCAAAAGCGGCCGCAAAACTATGGCGGCAAACTTGGGAGCTCCATCGATTACGACCGGGAGAGCCTGCACATCACGGTCTATGCGTATGACTTGGGGAATGCGGCCATCGCCGATGGCATTACCGATCCGGCAATCAGGGAAGCCTTCGAAAACGCGAAGCAGGAGATCCAGTTCGCGGTGAAAAAAGGCATCTACTCCAAGGCGAAGGCGCTCGATGATGGCACGGCAAAATATGGTCCGGGTCAGGAAATGCTGAAGGCCACCTACAAGCTCACGCGCACCGCCGACGGCGTCGACACGGAATACTATTCGGAAATCCAGGTTTATGGCGCTCGGAATTACATCATCAAGCTGCGGATTTCCACGACGAGCATCCAGGACATCGAGGTCGCGAAGACAATCCTGCGCTTTGTCCCGGAATTGATGGAGGCCATCAAACAATTGCCGAAGAACGACGCGATCTAGAGGGTGGTTCCACACTTTCGCGCGCGCGACTGTTTTGGCGTCCCGATGCAGGCTCTCAATCCGTCGCGGCCCGCGCCGCAACGGCCAGACCTGATCCAAACGCGGAACTGGAGGTAAAACCATGGCGCAAGGTTCCAATGGGTGGAACAAGGACGAACCACGGCGAATCTGGGCGCGTTTCTTGGCATAAGCCGGGCTTACGCATCAACGAGCCCCTCAAGGCCCAGCGCACGAAATCGCTTCTCAGTAGGCATGGCACTGCTATTGTCAGAGAAAATGAGCCTTCGCCTCACCCTCGGCACCCTGGCGATCTGTTCGCCTATCACCCCGAAATGGGTGGATAGGCAGACTGGTATAATCACTGGTTAGGCCACCCATGAAAGCCCTAGCTGTAACGATTACTGTTATCATGTTGTTCGGCCTGAAGGCGCAGGCTGAGTCGCCACCTCCTGGGAATTTCCAAGAGGTCAAGATCGTCGCCGAAAGTAAGAACGCATCGGGTGAGATACTCCTGATACGGGAGTTGGTGCTCCTACGAGGCCGCGGGACACCGGAAAATGCAGCCGGCAACAAATACTACCGCTTTGAGTTTTGGTCCCATAATGTGATGCGCCATTCCGAAACACGATTGAAAGACGGTGACGGTGACAAGGTAAGCATGAAGTGGTACAGCGATTCAGCGTGCATCATCCACTTTGATCCCAGGTGCAGCCAAAGTCACATTCTCCAGGGATAACGACACCCATTGGTTTTTTGAACGACGCATCGACTAGCATTCCGAGAGCCAATTGAAGCCGATGAAAAAGCCTAACTAACCAGATGCAGCGAACCCGGCGATGCCGCTTCAGTTGACAATCAGGGATCAGTGGCGCCGGGTCGCTGATCTGGAGCGTTAGGCGACTCCACGCGTGTTCCGTAAACAAATCGCGATGAGCACCGAGAACGGCATTCTCCTATCGATCGTCACTGACGTCTTTTTCATCGAAGGTCGTGGCTGCGTCATTGTTCCCGGAGCGCCGTATCCGACCGCAACGATTCCAGTCCTCCGCCGTGGCGCCCCCATCACTCTCCGGCGTCCAGACGGGTCCGAGATTGCGAGCCGCATCCGTGAGTTGGAAATGATCAATCGCCGACCGCCGGTCCCATTTATACCCATCTTGCTGCAATCGCCTACCTCCAAGAGCGACATTCCCATCGGGACCGAGGTGTGGTATTTTCCAACAGCCGAAGACACCTATGCACCCGGAAGAACCGCCTAACCGTGCGCTTCAGCGAACGCGCTCCGCTGTCACGGCGGCTGCTTCCGGCCTCCGCCTTGCCGCCACCACGCAGCCGCCGCGCCAGCTCCGCGCGTCGCTGAGCTTGCCGTCGTTAGGCGCTTCTACGCGCGATCTCTGCAATCGTATGTGCCACCGCAACCTCTCGCTGGTAACCTTGGCAAGTCTGGGAGGACTGCTCGAAACAATTTTCACGGACGAGGCGGTTTGCTCGTCTCCTCGGCTGACCGATGTGGTATCAAACGCAAAATTCTTCTTTGCCGAAGCGCAGAAAGAACTGGAGGGCCTTGTCCGAGAGTATGACGACTTAAGTGCGAAGGTTTATCCCCTGCAGGACGATGAAAAGGCCTGACGTCATGCTATCGACTATTGCGGCTCGCCCAACGCCATCCAGGCGCTTCTGCGAACAGGCTCGGCGGTCACGGCCTGTGCTTCAAACCACCGCCACCCTACCACCGACCGGCACAGGCCGCGCCCGCTCCGCCTGTCGCAGAGCTTGCCGTCGTTAGGCGTAACTACGCGCATCCCATGAAAAGAGTTCTTCTCATCCCGTTTCTGCTGCTCCTCGCCACCGCATGCGGTCATGCTCAAACACCCGCCATTCTTCAGCTCAAGTTTGTTGCCTGGGATACGAAATCCAACGGCTGGTATCGCCTTCAAGTCAACGGGCTCGAAGTTCGTATCCCATCCGTCGATTTCTCCGAACAGGATCATGCCGTCCGCGGAACTAACTATAGGGTCGCTGAATTCAACCCAAAGTGGCGGCGGACTTGGGGAACGTCCATCGAACTCTTCGACATCTCGGAAGTCGTGCTTGTTCATGCGAAAACGGGCAGGAGGGTCACACTTTTGCTCGGCAAGACTGTTGAACTTTCCGCGCCAGATGACCCGCTCCCACCTTCAAAATGACGACCCCGCGCCTAACCCAAAGCGGTGCAGCGAACTGCTCCGTGCGTCACGATCCATGCTTCCTGCCGCCGCCTTTTCCTTACCGTGCATGTCTCGCGCCGCACTCCGCAGTCGCTGACCTCTGGCGTTAGGCGTCGCCCACCATGTCCGATTCTAGAGCCACGCATTTAGCATCGCTGTCGGCGCTCCTTCCTGGATTCGCTGCCTATTGGGAAAGCAATGCGTATTACAATGGAAGCGACGACAAACCTTTCGCTGTATCGGACATATCGGCCACTTTTTCAGTTGTGGTTGTGGCTCGATGGGCTTTCACTTGGAGCATGAGAACGCGGTCTAACCAGATCGGTGAAGCGAACAGCTCCGTGCGTCACGAGCCATGCTTCCTGCCACCGCCTTTCCCTTACCGTGCATGTCTCGCGCCGCACTCCACAGTCGCTGACCTCTGGCGTTAGGCGAATAGCACGCGTCATCCAAAAAGCGACATGGCATTTACCTTTCAAGGCATCGGAACGCGTTTCTACGGCCAGCGCGACTTTGAGGCCGACGGTTCCTACATCACGACAAAGTGGTTTGTGTTCCTGTATGTCCCGCTCATTCCGCTCCGCAGTTTTCGCGTCATAGATCAGGGCGCCGGCGATTACAACGTCATGCTCCCACCAATCGTGATGGGGAGCAGCGTTCGATACGGCGTCCGCAACGAAACCTCCCCGAACGCATTGCAGGTGATTTCGGTTTATGGCTTTGTTTTCCTTTGCGCCGCATGGTTTGCAGGCCTCATGTGGTTCATGCGTGTGATGATGGACTCGGTGCTCCCAAGATATTTTGCCGATCGTCCCCTTGCTTTCACGGTGATTGTCGTTGCCGCCTGGGCTACATTCATCATTCCAGTTCTCGTCCCCCGACTCCTTCGATCCCATGCCAAGAGAACGAAACACGCCTAACCCTGAGCGGTGCAGCGAACTGCTCCGTGTGTCACGAGCCATGCTTCCTGCCACCGCCTTTGTCGCCATGTTTCCACCTCGACCTGCCAGATGCTCCTCCGGCGGTTGGACGAAGCGCGTTCGCGCGGGCAGTCCCTTACCGTGCATGTCTCGCGCCGCACTCCGCAGTCGCTGACCTCTGGCGTTAGGCTTCGCTAAGTTGCTTGCAGGAGTCGTGTGCATCTCCATCGTCGGTCCGTGACCCGCCGATTTCTTTCTCGCTTGCTCGTTGCGATGCTGGGGATGCTGGTGTTTTGCCTGACCGCCTATCTTGGTCTCGGATGGGCAGTGAGGGAGCAGAAGGGTTGGCTGTTGGGGTGCATCTCCGACGAGTGGAATTGCAAGCTGTACTTACGTTACAACTTCACCGGGTCGGTAGAATCTGTTCGCTCTCAGCTCGCGTACCATTCCGATCAATAGCAACAGCCCGCAATCCCTTCGTGGTCTGCCGGACCAAGCCCCCGACGAGTGCACTGACCTTTTCACCGGTCTGGGCATTTACGACAAGGTAGTTGATGCTTTTGCGCGATGTGCTGCGCGCTAATATGGTACCGTCAGACACCCAATCAACGGCATCAGCTTCGAAAAGGGATTCTTCCGCCAACGCTACGTCATTTACGGTCTTTTTTGCGTTGATATCGAACGTTCGGCAACGTGCACCTCCCTTCGCCGCTATATATAGAATTGCCAGCTTTCCATCCTTCGGGAATGGTGTGACCGCACTAAGGGAGACTTTCTGCTCAGCCTCATCAAAACATTTCAAGATGTGAGACGGACCTGTTAACAGGTTGAGCACCGCATTGCCAGCACTGGCCACCAAGAGACCTCCTGGTCGTACATCTTCAGATCCTTGTGGAATCGAATGTTTTATCGGGATCGCTGTCAATTGAAACTCTTGCTTTGGTCGAATGAACTCCAAGCCTAGCTTGGGGTGCCCCGTACTCCCCGCCGCAACGAATGCGCTCTTGAAAAAGAGACCAGGCAAGGAACGTGACAAGTCAATCATCAAGCAACTATAGACACCAACTTCTGTCTTCTTCGAGTTGCTCATATACACCTCGCGAACAGACTCCTCAATGTCACCCGACGGGTCCGCAGCAATTACGCAATTTACGAGAGCCAGAAACAATGCCCACAGTAACCCTCCGCGTTTAATTGCTGGATTCATTTCATTTTGGTGATTTTAACGGTGGCACCAGGCGCGTTATCAAAATCGATCCCCGCAGGCGAAAATACGTCGTCACCAGTTCCACGCGGATTATGGCCACAAGAAACCGATGCAAAAATCTGGTGCGGCTGTCAAGATACCGGGCTTTCCTGATTTTTTTGAGAATCGAAAGGCTTTTACACGACCGGGAGGTTGAGCACACGGCCAGAATGGCATCGATTTGGAGCGGGATCCTTCGTTCCAGGGATTTGGCCGCTGTCTCAACTCTACGTAAATCGTGCCCACCTGCGCGATTCTAGAGATGAGGGGAACACTCGCCTTCGTTGCGATTCGGCGGAGCGGGTGGAGCGGGCTATTCAAGGATGGCTGCTTCGGGGCGTTGAAACGATCACGTTGAGGGCAACGTGAGCCACAACGCCGCAGCGACGCGCAGACCAAATTCCGCGGGGCGGAAGGACTAGGGAGCGCGCTCGAGCGCGTCCATGCGGGATTCGGTCTCCCCGATTTCCACAGGTCGCAGAAGAGCGTGCCAGCGAATCACATGAATCACGCGAATGCAGATGCCTTTATTCGTGTCATTCGCGTGATTCGCTGGCCTCCCCTCCACTCCTGCCCCCCAAGGATCATTCCGACCTGAAATCCGCGCCAAGCTTGTCATCAGGGTCCCTCTTTGCCACAAACCCTGCCCCATGCCATCCGACTCCGATCTCCAGCGCCTCCGCAACGGCATCCGCGACGTGCCCGATTTTCCCAAGCCGGGCATCGTCTTCAAGGACATCACGCCGATTCTCGCCGATGCCTCACTTTTGCGAATCGCCGTGGATTGTTTCGCGGAAGCCGCCCGGACAGCGGGCGCGCAAAAAATCGTGGGGGTCGACGCCCGCGGTTTCATCTTTGGCGCCGCCGTGGCTTATGAATTGGGACTCGGGTTTGTGCCGGTGCGCAAAAAGGGCAAGCTCCCCTACCAGTGCCAGAGTGCCGCGTATACGTTGGAATACGGCGAAGCCGTCGTCGAGATGCATATCGACGCGATTCATAAGGGAGAACGCGTAGTTCTCATCGATGATTTGCTGGCCACGGGCGGCACGGCGGGGGCCGCCATCCGGCTGATCGAAATCATGGGCGGCGTGCTTCTGGAAGCCCAGTTTTTGATCGAGCTGGGGTTCCTCAATGGGCGAAAAAATCTGCCGACGAATTCCGTGCGCGCTTTCCTGCAGTTTTGACTGCACAGTAGGGCAACTTATCAATTCCGGCAAAGGGGGCCGTTAACCCGTCCACAGGCACGGCTTTAGCTATCCATAGGCGCAGACATGTCTGCGCTACCTCCAACTGACTACCTGCCTACCCTGAGCAGGCTGCGAAAATGGCTGGACGCAGAGGACGGTCTGGCATCCCGGCACATCAGTTCCTCAGTCCTGGGAGTGGCGGTGATCCTGATCCTCGCCATCGTTTTTCTCACCCTCGCCATCCGGGAACACACCGCCGACGACGCGCGCGCTCTGGAATACACCGTTTTGCGCGCGGCGACCTCCGCCGAAACCGACCTGGCGGCGCTCGAAACGGCGCACCGCACCTACCTGCTCACCGGCCAGGCGGTGGCCTTGCAGCAATTCGAGCGGCGCCGCGACTCTTTCCAGGCCTATCTCTCGTCGCTGATGCCCACGCTCCACATCGAATCCGCCCGGCGCGATTCGATCCGGCTCGTCAATTCGGAATTCAATCAATGGCTTCAGGACGCCGCCCGCCCGGAAATCGCGCTGCGCAAACAGGGGCACGATGCCGGCGCGATGATCCTGGGCGGACCCGACAGCGCCCTTTTTGACCAGACTCGGGCCGACATGAGCCGCTTCGTGCGCGCGTCGCACGACCGGCTCGAATCGCTCAGCGACCTGACCCGCTGGCGGCGCTTGTTGCAGACGTGCGGCTTCGCCGTACTCAGCACAATGGCCATGAGCTTCCTGGTGACTTCGAGCTGGCGCAGCTATCGGGCCTTCCGCGCCCACCTCGTAAAGGCCGAGGCGGCGACGGCGCAAAACCGGGCAATCATCGACAACACGCTCGACGGCGTGATCACCGTGGATGAATGCGGATGCATCCAATCGCTCAACCCGGCGGCGGAGCGCATGTTCGTGCAGAAAGCGGAGGACGTCATCGGGCAAAACGTCTCCCTGCTCGTGCCCCAGCGCCTCTTCTTTCACGACATGAACAACGGGGGCCGCGGCGCGATCATGGCCGTGGGCCAGCGCCAGGGCTACTACTCGTTCCCGATCGAGATCTCGCTGAGCATGATGGACGTCTCGGGCCGGAAGCAATTTGTGGCCATCGTGCGCGACGTGAGTGAGCGCCAGAAGAGCGAAGACACCCTGCGGCAAATCAGCCTCGGCGTTTCCACGACGACCGGCGAAGAGTTCCTGCGCTCCCTGCTCAAGCAGCTCTCGAAAGCCCTGCAAAACGACTACGCTTTCCTGGTCGAAATCAGCGGGAGCGGCCACGAACCATTCACCACGCTGTCCATCGCCGAGCAGGGCAACTTCATCCGCAGCAGCCAGTGTGACCTCACGCATACCGCCTTCGCCGAAGCCGTGGCGAAGGGCTTCCGCAGCTACCTGGGCGGGGTGCGGTGGAAATTCATCGAAGACAAAACGCTGCAGGAGCTCGCGATCGAAAGTTTCATCGCGACTCCGCTCGTCGATCATCGCGGACGCACGATCGGCCTGATCGGCGTGCTCGACCGCAAGCCCCTCACCGAGACCCAGATCACCGAATCGACGCTCCAGATTTTCGCCGCGCGCGCCGCCTCGGAGATCGAGCGCAAACGCTCGGAAGAAGCGCTCGCCGCCGAGAAGGAACGCCTCGCCGTGACCATGCGTTCCATGGCGGATGGATTCATCACGATCGACAACAGCGGCAGCGTGCTGATGCTGAACGCCGTGGCCGAGAAACTCACCGGCTGGTCGCAGGAAGACGGCACCGGCAGGCCCCTGGCCACCGTTTTCCGGATCCTCAACGAGCGCAATCGCAAGAGCTGCTCGCACGCCCTTCAGCGCATCGTCGAAGTGGGCGCGGCCGAGGGGCTGGACGGTCCCACGATCCTGATTGCCCGCGATGGCACGGAGCGGCTGGTCGAGAGCAACGCGGCGCCCGTCCGCGACCGCTCTGGCGGGCGCATGGGCGCGGTCGTCGTGTTTCGCGACGTGACGGAAAAGCGGCGCATGGACGAGGAGCGGCAGAAGGCCGACAAGCTGGAATCGCTGGGCGTTGTCGCCGGCGGCATCGCGCACGATTTTAACAACATCCTCACCGCGATCCTCGGCAATCTCTCGCTGGCCCTGCTGAAGAAGGATCTCGATGAAGAGGTAAACGAGCGCCTCGGCGCCGCGAAGCGGGCCACGAACCGCGCGCAGGAACTGGCCCAGCAACTTCTCACCTTCGCCAAGGGCGGCTCGCCCATCAAGCAGACCGCCGCCATCCAGCAACTGCTGCGCGACACCATGAGCCTCACCCTCCACGGCTCGAAGGTGCATACGGAATTCAATCTCGCCGACGATCTCTGGCCGGTGGACATCGACCCGGGCCAGATCAGCCAGGTGATCAACAACGTGGCGCAGAATGCCGACCAGGCGATGCCCGCCGGGGGCGTGCTGCGGGTGCACGCGGAAAATTTCCAGCTCATGAGCGACAGCGTGGGCCTCGGCCTGCGCGCCGGCCGCTGGGTGCGCATCGCCATCCAGGACCAGGGCATCGGCATCGCCGAGGAGTACGTGAAGAAGATTTTCGATCCGTATTTCACGACCAAGCCGAAGGGCAGCGGCCTCGGCCTGGCCACGGCCTACTCGATCATCAAGAACCATCACGGCGTCATCGCCGTCGATTCGCAGCCCGGCGAAGGCTCCACCTTCACGATTTGCCTGCCCGCCTCGGATAATGAGCTGAAGGTCCAGGCGAATGCCCCCGTGCCCAAGGCGCCCGGATCATCGGCCCGCGTGCTCGTGCTGGATGACGAAGAAGCGATCTGCATGCTCGTGACCTGCGCGCTGGAGCCGCTGGGCTACGAGGTTACCGAAACCAACGACGGCACCCAGGCCATCGCCGCCTATCAAAAGGCACTCGACGAAGGGAAGCCCTACGACCTCTTCATCTCCGACCTCACGATCCCCGGCGGCATGGGCGGTCAGGAGACGATCAAGCGCCTCAGCGAGATCGACCCCAACATTCGCGCCATCGTCTCCAGCGGTTATGCCAATGACCCGATCATGAGCCGCCACGAAGACTACGGCTTCTGTGGCATGATCGCGAAGCCCTATGAGATCGACGCCCTTGGGCGCAAAGTCGCCGAAGCCATCGCCATCCCCCGCCGCCCGCGCGTGATCTTTCACGATTTCGAGCGCAAGACGGCGTAGTCGGCGACCGTGTAACCTGTGCGAGGAATGATTGACGCGTAGTTGCTTGCGCAGATGATGCAGGGCAGCTTGCGTTCCTGGACTGTGCCGCTGCTGCCTAGAGCCTGTTATGAACTTTGCCGGCTCACAGAGGGATTACGCCGAAGGCGTTCAATAAATCAGCCCAGCGAGGAGGCGGAGGGGAATAGGAGTCTTCGGTGGGCGGGCGAGAAGGTTGCCGAGCTTGCGAGGCTACGCCGAAGGCGTTCGATAGTTCAGCCCAACGAGGAGGCGGACGGGAATAGGAGTGTTCGGTGGGTGGGCGAGGAGGTTGCCGAGCTTGCGAGGCTACGCCGAAGGCGTTCGATAGTTCAGCCCAGGGTTGCCGAGCTTGCGAGGCTACCCTGGGTCCCAGCGCGCGCCAGCGCTCAACCCTGCAAAGGGTTGCACGCCGTGTGCGTAAGGCCTGGTCGGAAGTTTCCGCTTTTGGTCCGATGGCCCAATCGGAAGAGTACCTTGGGCACGCGGGTGAACCCGCCTCCCAACCCTGCCAAGGGTTTCACCGAATCAGCGCGGTATCAATCCCGCACCGCCGCAGCGATTCAATCCCTTCAGGATTGGGAGGTGATTATCACGTGAGTTCTCGAGGAACTCCTCCGATTGGCGCATCTGTCGTCGTGCAGAATCACCGGCGCGGCCTTGCGCACACGCGTGAAACCCTTTGCAGGGTTGAGCGCTGGCGCGCGCTGGTACCCAGGGTAGCCTCGCAAGCTCGGCAACCCTGGGCTGACTTATCAAACGCCTGCGGCGTAGCCTCGCAAGCTCGGCAACTTTCTCGCCCTCCTGTCGAA
>Ga0105237_10005822_pt1 | contig 13829 bp, 10 predicted proteins | sample KBSC24metaG_FD_81520 | JGI IMG/M metagenome (GOLD analysis project Ga0105237, IMG submission 81520) | Corn rhizosphere microbial communities from Kellogg Biological Station, Michigan, USA - KBS C2-4 metaG | ecosystem: Host-associated > Plants > Roots > Rhizosphere > Soil | place: Michigan, USA...
GCCGTTCTGCGCGGTGACCTCCTCTCCGTCCAGCGGGCCGAGCGAGCGCGGCAATGTGAGCAGCTCCTCGGCCTGTTCGAGAGTCAGCGTGTCGATCGACATCGACTTGAACAGCGAGGCCGACTTCTCGCCGTCGCTGACGTAGGGGCCGTATCGGCCGGTCTTGGCGGTGATCTCCCGGCCGTCACGCGTGAAGCCCAGCTCTCGATCACCGGAGGGAGCGGCGAGCAGCTCTTCGACCTTGTCGCGGGTCAGCTCGTCCGGAGCGAGATCTTCCGGCAGCGACGCCCGCTCGTCGCCACGCTGCAGGTAGGGCCCGTACCGCCCGACCCGGACGACGACATCATCGAAGAGCGGGATCGAGTTCACGCCCCGCGCGTCGATCTCCTCCAGCCGCGATTGGATAAGCCGCTTGAGGCCGCCCTGCGCGGAGATCCGTTCAGACTCTTCCTTCAGCTCGCCGGAGCCGAAGTAGAACCGGCCCAGCCAGCCGACCCGGGACTCGTTGCCCGACGCGATCTCGTCAAGGTCGTTCTCGACGGACGCGGTGAAGCCGTAGTCGACGAGGCGTCCGAAGTAGGACTCGAGCAGGCCGACGACCGCGAAAGCGGTCCACGACGGCACGAGCGCCGGACCTTTCTTCCACACGTACCCGCGATCTTGGATCGTCTGCATGATCGAGGCGTAGGTCGATGGGCGTCCGACGCCGAGTTCTTCCAAAGCCTTGACCAAGGACGGCTCGGTGTAACGGGCCGGCGGGCTGGTGCTGTGGCCTTCGGCCTCGAAGCTCTTCGGATCGAGGGCATCGCCGCGGGCCAGCTGCGGAAGGCGCTTCTCGGCGTCGTCCTTCTCCCCCGATTCGTCGTTGTCCTCGACGTAGGCGCGCATGAACCCGGGGAAGGTGATCGTTCGGCCCGAAGTCGTGAAGACGGCTGTCTCGCCGGCGCTCGATTGCGCCGCGAGCCGGACCGACACCGTCGTTCCGACCGCGTCGGCCATCTGCGAGGCCAGGGTCCGTTGCCAGACGAGCTCGTAGAGGCGGAACTCGTCCGAGGACAGCTGCGAAGCGACTTGCCCCGGGGTCCGGAAGCTGTCGCCGGCCGGCCGGATCGCCTCGTGCGCCTCCTGCGCGTTTTTGACCTTGCGCGTGTAGACGCGCGGCTCGGCCGGCACGTAGGCGTCGCCGTACAGCTCGCGAGCCTGGGTCCGAGCCGCGGTCAGCGCGGTTTCCGACAGGTTGGTCGAGTCGGTGCGCATATAGGTGATGAAGCCGTTCTCATACAGCCGTTGCGCCACCCGCATCGCCGTCTGCGCGGACCAGCGGAACTTGCGGCCCGCCTCCTGCTGCAGTGTGGAGGTCATGAACGGCGGGTAGGGGCGGCGGCGGTAGGGACGCTCTTCGACCCCTTGGACGGCGAAGTCGCGCCCTTCGAGCCGGGCGGCCAGTCCTCGCGCTCCGGCCTCGTCGAGGTGCAGGACGCTGGCCGGTGCGAGGCCCGTTGCCGAGTCGAAGTCACGACCGGTCGCGATGCGGACGTCGTCAAGGGAAACGAGGTTGGCGGTGAACGTCGCCGGGTCCCCCGGCTTGGCTTCTACGGGCGAGAAGGTGCCCTCGACGTCCCAGTAGGACGCCGAGTGGAAGGCCATCCGGGCCCGTTCGCGCTCGACGACGATGCGCGTGGCCACCGACTGGACCCGCCCGGCCGACAGCCGCGGCAGCACCTTCTTCCACAGGACGGGGCTGACCTCGTACCCATAGAGACGGTCGAGGATGCGGCGCGTCTCCTGCGCGTCGACGAGGTTCTCGTCGAGCTCGCGCGGACTGGCGACCGCCGCGGCGATGGCCGCCGGGGTGATCTCGTGGAAGACCATCCGCCGTACGGGGATCTTCGGGCTCAGCAGATCGACCAGGTGCCAGGCGATGGCCTCGCCCTCACGGTCCTCATCGGTGGCGAGATAGAGCTCGTCCGCATCCTTGACCAGGGTCTTGAGCCGGTTCACCTGCTGCCTGCGGTCGGCGCTCACGACGTAGAGCGGCTCGAAGTCGTGCTCGGTGTCTACCCCGAGTCGGGCCCAGGCCTCGCCCTTGTACTTCGCCGGGACGTCGGCGGCATTGCGTGGCAGGTCGCGGATATGACCCATCGAAGCCTCGACGACGTACCCCGAACCGAGGAACCCGCCGATCATCTTCGCCTTGGTCGGCGACTCGACGATCACCAGTTTGGTGCCCGCCTTCTTGCCCTCCACGTCCGCTCCTTCCGCACCCCGACACCAACCCGAGCCGCACCGACGTTGCTGAGAGGCGACCAGCGCGGACGGTACAGCACGGCCTCGGCGAGCCGCCGCCGGTCGCGACGCTTCTCACCCCGTCTGTCGACGCTTACCTTGCCTTAGCAGGGCCAGTCCGAGCCTGCCCCGTCGGGAGGCTGGCCGACCAACTCGGCCAGCCGACGCAGCCTTCGCGCCGACGTGATCCGCCAGCCAGGTCCGCCCCGGTTGGCCAATGACGCCGCGGCCAGCCCGAGCCGGGCGAGTTGCGAGCCAGCGGCTTGATGCACCGCGTCGTCCACGTCGGCCGCTCTCGAGGTGGCGAAGACGTACCCGGCCTGATCCATCCTGCCCGACGAGATCGCCCAGAGTCGCAGCGCCCCTGCGCTGATCCTCAGCTCGACCGGCGGCCGCTCATCGGCTCCGCGACTCCACCGCGCGGCTTCATCGACCAGCTCGGGTGCGAAGTCGGTGCGGACCGCGTACCCGAACTCCGCGTCGCGGATGCCCTGCTGGTCGGCGACGCCGCGTTCGGCGAAGGCCGCCGTGAGCGCCTGAGCCCGCCACCGGTCGGCTACCACGATCGACAGGCGAGCCGACGGACCGGAGCGAACCCAATGCCCGCCGGCCAGCAGGACGCCGTCCAGGTCGGAGAGGCCCGGATCGGCCGCCTCCGCGCCGAACAGCGAAAACTGCATTCGGCAGTTTTACACGCCGCCCACGTCAGACGGGTTCGTCGAGCGGAGCCTCGGCCTCGGCGGGGACGGCCCCCATGTCGATCTTGCGGCGCTTGGACACGACGACCGCCGCGGCCACGATCGCGAAGGCGACCAAACCCACGAGCAGGCGCCAGCCGATGGCGGCGTTCGATCCGACGGTCAGCTTGACCACCGCCGGCGCGACCAGGACAGCCACCAGGTTCATGACCTTGATCAAGGGGTTGATCGACGGGCCGGCGGTGTCTTTGAACGGGTCGCCGACGGTGTCGCCGATGACGGTCGCGGCATGAGCCTCGGTTCCCTTGCCGCCGTGCACACCGTCTTCGACCATCTTCTTCGCGTTGTCCCACGCGCCGCCGGAGTTGGCGAGGAAGATCGCCATCAGGACGCCGGCGCCGATCGCGCCGGCGAGGTAGCCGGCCAGGGGGCCGATGCCGAACAGGAATCCGACGGCTATCGGGGCGAGGATCGCGAGCAGCCCGGGGGTGGCCAACTCACGAAGCGAGTCGCGGGTGCAGATGTCGACGACGCGGCTGTACTCCGGCTTCTCGGTGAAGTCCATGATCCCCGGCCGCGTGCGGAACTGCTCGCGGACCTCGAACACGACGCGCCCGGCCGCCCGGCCGACGGCGCTGACGGCGAGACCGCTGAACAGGAAGACCACTGAAGCGCCGATGATCACGCCGACGAGGTTGTTGGGGCTGGACAGGTCGAGGCTGAACGACAGCTCCGTCAGCTTGCCGACATGCTTCGGGTGCGCGATCGAGTCGAACGCGTCCTGGACCGCCTTGTTGAACGACCCGAAGAGCGCCGTCGCCGCGAGCACAGCGGTCGCGATCGCGATGCCCTTCGTGATGGCCTTGGTGGTGTTGCCCACGGCGTCGAGGTCGGTGAGCACGCGGGCGCCCGCTCCGTCGATGTCGCCACTCATCTCGGCGATGCCCTGGGCGTTGTCGCTGACCGGACCGAAGGTGTCCATGGCGACGATGACGCCGGCGGTGGTGAGCAGACCGCAGCCGGCCAGCGCGACCGAATACAGCGCTACGAACACCGCGCCGCCGCCGAGCAGGAAGGCGCCGAAAACCGCCAGCGCGATGACGATCGCCGAGTAGACGGCCGATTCCAGGCCGAGCGAGATGCCGGCCAGGATGACGGTCGCCGGACCGGTCAGCGACGTGTCCGCGACGTCCTTGACGGGGCGGCGCGCGGTGTCGGTGAAGTAGCCGGTGACCTGCTGGATGATCACGGCCAGCACGATTCCGATGAGCACGGCGATGAATGCGATGACCCGCGGGTCGCCCGTGGCGCCGCTCTCGTGGTCGGCCAGCTTGCTGAACGAGCTCGGCAAATACACGAACGACGCGATCAGCACGCCGATCAGGGAGACCGCGGCGGTGATGAAGAAGCCGCGGTTGATCGGCACCAGGCCGTTACGGTCGGACGGGCGGAGCTTGGTGGTCAGGATGCCGACCACCGAGCTGATGATGCCGACGCCGCCGATGAGCAGCGGGAGCAGCAGGCCCTTCGCGCCGAACGCGGTCTGGCCCAAGATGAGCGCAGCGACGAGCGTGACCGCATACGACTCGAACAGGTCGGCGGCCATGCCGGCGCAGTCGCCGACGTTGTCGCCGACGTTGTCGGCGATGGTGGCCGCGTTGCGCGGGTCGTCCTCCGGGATGCCCGCTTCGACCTTGCCGACCAGGTCGGCGCCGACGTCGGCCGCCTTGGTGAAGATGCCGCCGCCGACCCGCATGAACATGGCGAGCAGGGCGCCACCGAAGCCGAAGCCTTCCAGGACGGTCGGAGCGTTGCTGTTGTAGCAGAGCAGCACGACGCTGGCGCCGAGCAGCCCGAGGCCGACAGTGAGCATGCCGACGATGCCGCCGGTGCGGAACGCGACGTGGAATCCGCGCTCACGACCGCCGCCGCGCGCGGCGGCGGCGACCCGGACGTTGGCCTGGGTGGCAAGGGTCATGCCGATGTAGCCGACAGCGGCGGAGAAGACCGCGCCGACGATGAAGAACAATGCTCGGCCCAGCTGGACGGAGAAGCCGCCGTGGTTCACCGGCAGCACCAGCAGGAGCACGAAGACGATCACCGAGAAGACGGCCAGGGTGCGGAACTGCCGGCTGAGGTACGCGCGGGCGCCCTCCTGGACCGCCTTCGCGATCTCTTGCATTCGCGGCGTTCCCTGGTCGGCAGCCAGAACCTCCTTGACCAGGACCCCGGCGAACACGAGCGCCAGGACCGCGATCACGAGGATGACGGCGACGATGCCCTTGTCCCCGTTGCTAATGCCAGGTGCAGCGAGATGTTGCACGGCCATGCCCTACTCCTTGACTTCGGTGTCGAGACTGCGCGGAGTGTATCGAGCAGGTTACAAACAGCGGCAGGTGATCCAGATCACGAAAGTGGTCAGGAGCTGATCGCGTCCTCGACGGTCGGTTGGATGGTAAAAACCGCGTCCAAACCCGTTATGCGGAACAGCTTCAGGATGCGCTCGTGATCGCACACCAGGCTCAGGCTGCCCCCGAGCTGGACGGCGCGGTTGAGGCTGGCCACGAGGATGCCGATGCCGGTCGAGTCCAAGAACGTGACTTCGCAGAGATTGACCAACAGCGCCGCCGGCGACGCCTCGAGCAGTTCGGCGATTCGATCTCGCAGTGTCGGCGCGGAGTAGACATCCACCTCGCCGGCAACGTCGAGAACCGTCCGGTCGCCGATCGCACGCGTGGTGAGGGTCAGATCCACAACCGATCCTTTCAGCCGTCGGGTATTCGGTGCGCGGGCGACCGGCCGACCTGCCGTGTTCCCGCCCGATGGTCGCGGATCATGGACCCGTTATGACCGTTGATCGCATCGTGCCACACGGGAAGCACCGCGGACTGCGGGGTTTCCTGACCTTTTTGGGGGGAATGTGAGCGAGGCCGCTGGGCGGCCCGTCCTGCTCGACAAGATCTTGCAGGGCGTCCCGCCAGGTGACGATCCGGTGACCCACGTACGCCAGCTGCCCGCCCGCCCCGGAGCCACAGCGGACTGGCCGGTGTGGGCGCCGGACGAGCTGATCCAACGTTTTGCCGCGCGCGGCGTCACCCGACCTTGGACCCACCAGGTTCAGGCCGCCGAACTGGCCCACGCCGGGCAGTCCGTCGTCGTCGCCACGGGCACCGGGTCGGGCAAGTCGTTGGCATACCAACTGCCTGCGCTGACGCAACTGCTCGACGACGACTGCTCGCGCGTGCTTTACCTGTCGCCGACCAAGGCGTTGGCCGGCGATCAACTCACCGCGTTGCACTCGCTGGGCCTGCCCGGCCTGCGCGCAGCCACTTATGACGGCGACACCGCCATGGAGGAGCGCGACTGGGTCCGCGCTCACGCCAACTGGGTACTCACCAATCCGGACATGTTGCACCGCGGCATCCTGCCGCAGCACGCACGCTGGGCCTCCTACTTCCGTCGGCTGCGCTTCGTCGTCGTCGACGAGTGCCACGCCTATCGCGGCGTGTTCGGCTCGCACGTGGCGATGGTCCTCCGACGGCTGCGGCGCATCTGCGCGCTGTACGGCTCGGCGCCCGTCTTCGTCCTGGCGTCGGCCACGGTGGCGACCCCCGCGGAGTCGGCCGGGCGATTGACGGGGCTCGCCGTCGAGGCCGTGACGCACGACTCCTCCCCGCGCGGCCCGCAGACCTTCGTCTTGTGGGAGCCGCCGCTCACCACCCTGCGTGGTGAGCACGGCGCACCCATCCGGCAGTCCGCCGGCGCCGCGGCTGCGGACCTGCTGGCCGATCTCGTCGTGGAAGGCGCGCGCACCTTGGCGTTCGTCCGCTCGCGGCGCGGCGCCGAGCTGACCGCGCTGGGCGCTCGCCGAGCTTTGACGGAAGCTGACGCGCAGGCGCTGGTCGAACGGGTCGCCGCCTATCGCGCCGGTTACCTGGCCGAAGAGCGACGCGCGCTGGAACGCGCGCTGTCGAGCGGTCAGTTGTTGGGCGTCGCGGCGACGAACGCGCTCGAACTCGGACTCGACATCTCCGGCCTCGACGCGGTGCTGCTCGCTGGATTTCCCGGCACTCTCGCCTCGTTGTGGCAGCAAGCCGGACGGGCCGGCCGCGCAGGCGAGTCCGCGCTTGTCGTCTTGATCGCCCGCGACGACCCCCTCGACACCTACCTCGCCCACCATCCGGAGGCGATCTTCGGCCGGCCGATCGAGGCCAGCGTCTTTGACCCGGAAAATCCCCACATCCTGGGACCGCAGTTGTGCTGCGCCGCCGCCGAACTGCCCATCACCAGCCGTGAACTCGACGCGTTCGGGGATGCGGACGCGGTGCGAGCAGTGCTCGACGACCTCTCCGCCGCAGGACGGCTCCGCGCGCGCCCAGCCGGCTGGTTCTGGACGGATCGCGCCCGGCCCGACGCCGATATCCGCGGGAGCGGCGGACCCGCGGTCAGCATCGTCGACGGTGACGGCATGTTGCTCGGCACGGTCGACTCGGCCGCCGCGCAGTCCAGCGTCCATACCGGCGCGGTCTACCTCCATCAGGGCAGGACCTACCTCGTCGACCAACTTGACGTGGACGCCGCGGTGGCCCTGGTTCACGCGGCCGACCCGGATTGGACCACGTCGCCGCGCGATGTCACCGACATTGCGATCGTGGAGACCACGACACGACAACGGCACGGTCCGGTCACGGTGTGCTTCGGAACCGTGGACGTCACCAATCAGGTCACGAGCTATCTGCGCCGACAGGTCACGACCGGCGAGATTCTCGAGGAGATCCCCCTCGATCTGCCTACGCGGCAACTGCGCACGCGAGCTGTCTGGTACGAGATTTCGCAGAGCGAACTGGACGAGATCGGGCTCACGGCTGCTGACGTTCCGGGAGCCGCGCATGCCGCCGAGCACGCGGCGATCGGCCTGCTGCCGTTGTTCGCCACCTGCGATCGTTGGGACATCGGTGGAGTGTCCACGGCACTGCACCCCGACACAGGCGCTCCGACCGTCTTCGTCTACGACGGGCACCCGGGTGGCGCCGGGTTCGCCGAGCGCGGGCACGCGGCACTTCCGGACTGGCTGCGGGCTACCCGAGAGGCGATCGCCAACTGCGAATGCCCCGCTGGATGCCCGTCGTGCATCCAGTCGCCGAAGTGCGGCAACGGCAACGAACCGCTCGACAAAGCCGGGGCCCTGGCGTTGCTCGGCCTGGTGCTCCGACACCTGCGCGCCTGACGGCAGGCGACCCGCCCGGGCCGACGCTGTCACGGTTGCCACGCCGAACGGCCCGAGATCGACGGCGCGGTGGACGTCCACAACGACCGAACCGCTGCGCCCGTCGGCGGCCAGTTCGAGGTGGCACTGACCGACGGTGCTCGCGTTGGCCGCCGCGACCCGGCGCGCGGCCGCACAGGGATCCGGGGTGACGCCGATCGAGCCGGCGGCCGCCAGTGCCGCCAGATCCGCGCTCGCCTGAGCCCTGTGCCTCGCCAGGACCGCGTCTGTGCGGACCATCGCGACGGCGCCGACGAGTAACACCAAGCCGGAGACAGAGACCACCCAGATGGCCGCCGATCCCTCGTCCCCGCCGCGCAGTGCCCTCACGACGGCGCATCCGGTTCCCGTGCGGCCACGGATCGTTCGACGATGTCGAACGATCCGAGCCAGCCTCCCATCGGGCGAACAGCGACTCGCACCGTCACCGCGCAGTCATCGCCGTCCGAGCCGAGCTCCACGGCAGCGCCGCGCGGAGCCAGTTCGGCGACGAGTCGTCGCGCCGCCGCGGCGTCACCCCGAGCCGCCGCCCGAGCGGCCATCCCCGCCGCGTCCTGGGCGCGCACTCGCGCGTCGACGACCGAGACACCCGCGAGGACAACAGCCAGCAACACCACGAGCACCGGAAGGCTCGCTGCGAGCTCGACGGTCGCCATACCTCGGTCACCCCAGCGGCGGCGGTTGCTCACAGGCTGACGTTGAGCGCGGACTGCACGATCGACGTCAGCGCCGCGCGCACCGCGTCGCTCTGGACGACCTTGTACAGCACGGCGGCGAAAGCGACGGCCGCAATCGTGCCCACCGCGTACTCGGCGGTCGACATGCCCGCGTCGTTCGCCATCGCTCGACGGTTGGCGATGCGCGCGAGGGGGCGCACGAGAGGGCGCGCGAGAGGGCGCACGAGGGGGCGCACGAGGGGGCGCGCCAGCAGGCGCCCACGGAGAGGCTTAAGCAAGTAGATGAGGTTCACGCCGCTCAGGCTGGTCGATCCGCGCGAACGGCGAGCCATGTAACGCTTGGCTGTGCACGACCCGCGGGCTGTGGAAAGAACGTGACGATGTCCGCACAGAGTGCACCCCGCCGACCCGAGACGATGCGGGCCCGAGAGGTTAGTAGGTCAGCACAACAGCCCGCGGCTCGCAGAGAGGATCGTTCAGGATCCGGTAGGCCTCGGCGGCGTTCTCGAACGGCACCCGGAGATAGTCGATGAACGACTTGAGATCGAGCTTGGACAGATGCTCGTACGCCACCGTGATGGCTCGCTCAGGCGTCCAACGATGGGCGTGGTCCAGCCACCCCGGACCGGCGCTGATGAGTTTCTGACGTCGGACGTGATACTCCGGGGACAGCACGAGTGGCACCGGTGCGTCGCCGTACCAAGACGCCACCGAAATCGATCCCTCGACGGCGGTGTTGTCGATCGCCACCTGCAGCGCCCGGGGAGCCCCGCTCGCTTCAACAAACACATCGACGCCACGGCCGTCGGTGAGTTCATTGATTGCGTCGCGCGCATCTGCTGGATGTACCACGGCGTCCGCGCCGACCGACCCTGACTGAGTTCGTCTCGTCGGGTTTGGATCGATCAGGATGAGCTTCGAGGCGGTCAGGCGCGCAATGTAAGCGGCGAACGCGCCGACCACACCAAGACCCGACACCGCAACGCAGTCCCCAATCACCGGTGGGGTGGTGATGCATGCGTTCATGGCGATACGGAAGAGTCCAGCGAACGCCGCCCGTTCGGGCTCGATGCCGTCTGGGATTCTGGAGACCTGGGCCTCGTCAAGCGTGAACACGTCTTGGTGCGGGTATCGGCAGAACACGGCGTCGCCCACCGAATAGGCAGACCCTGTGCCGACGCTCTCTACGTGGCCCACCTGTTGGTAGCCGAACTTCACTGGGAACGGCATGGTCCCGAATAAGGTCCCGGCCCTGGTCTCGAAGTTGGCTTCGCCTCGATAGAAGTGCAGCTCGCTCCCGGTGCTGATCAGGTTGCAGATGCTGCGAACAGTCACCTGATTCGGTCCCGGCGGCAGGACCTCCTCTTGCTGGATCTCCACAACCTCGGGTGCTGTAAACCAAATCCCTTTACCGAGCACAGGTTTCTTCCTTCGCCTTGGCCGAACGACACTGAGTTCGTAGCCAGCAATTATGACGTGGACAGTTTTCAGCTCTCCGACGCGTTGCATGACCAAGTCATCGACATGGTCCCCACAGACGGCGCGCAGCGGTTTCGTTCGGCGGCGCTAAGCCACGTGGGCTGCCGATAGCGCGCGTCCGCTCCCGTCACAGAAGTCCGCCGCGCACCAGTCCCGAGGCGAGCCCGATCACGGTCGGAGCGACGCCGACGCAGACGAAAGCGGGCAGGAAACACAGCCCCAGCGGCGCCATCGACCAGGTGCCGATCCGGGCCGAGCGAGTCATCGCCGCCGCCGCCGCGTCGAGCCGCAGCTGGCGGGCGGCCGCCAGCCAACCGTCGGCGAGCCGGATGCCGCTGTCGGCACTACGCGCCGCCACAACGGCGATCGGGCGCAGCTGTGGATCGTCGGCGAACCTCGACCAAGCGGGCTCGGGTGACGAGCCGAGCCGGAGTAAGCCACTGATCCGCCTGAGTTCACCGCGCAGCAGAGGGCCGGCGGCTTCAGCGCCCGCGGTCAGGGCGGCGTCGACGGGAAGGCCGACCCGAAGAGCCGTCGCGACAAGGTCCAACACCAGCGGAACGGAGTCGAGCTCAGCGGCGGCGAACGACGTCGCGTGTGTTCCGACGCGTCCAACGAGCCAGCCACCGAGACTCCCGGCTGCCACTGCAGCGAGCACGCCCGCTCGTCCGCCGACGATCATCAGCGCGATCACGCCGACCCCGACGCCGCAGGCCACCTGCAGGCTGGGCGCCGAGGCGGCGTCTCTCAGCCTGCGAGAACGATGAACGCCGCGCACGGGCCGACGACGGCCGGGCACGACGAGCAGCGCGGCGCCGATCAGGAACCAGGTCATCGGCTGCCGCCCGGTCGGGCGCGCTGAACCATCGCCGAGATCCACACCACGCCCAGCACATCGAGTGTCACTCCGCAGACCAGCAGGACATGGCCGACCGGCCGCCTGAACAGAATGGTGAGCGGGTGCGTGCCGAGAGCTAGGCCAAGGCCAAGACCGAGTAATGGCAGTGCCGCCAGCAGCAGAGCGGACGACTGCGCTCCGGCAACGGCGGTCCGGACTCCTCGATCGAGTGCACGCTCGGCGTCGACGTCGTCGCGTACCCGAGCGAGCACCTCGGCGAGCGGCGCCCCAGTGACGGCGGCGAACGACCAGCCCGCGGCGACGGCTCTAAGCGACCGCGACGACGACGACGACGACGACGGCGAGCGTCCCTGCGCGAGCGCCACAAGCTCGTCGCCGTGGGCCGGCGCGGCATTCACGGCCGCCGCGATCGCCACGTCGGTCGCCGTCCCGGCCTCCAGCTCGGCGACGAGCACCGAGAGCAGCAGGTGCACGCCATCCCGATCGTGACGGGCGGCTCGGTCTCTCATCGTCGATCGGCCGACCCTGACCACCGCGCCAAGCGCTATCAGGATCGCGATCGCACAGGCGGCCGTGTCGCCTGCGTCCCGCGAGACGACGGCGGCCACCGCGGTAAGGACGGCCGCGATCACCACGGCCAGCCCCGTCCAGCTGGCTCTGGATGGCATCGCCGAATCGCCCTGTCCGGGTTCAAGACGTCCGGTTCGGCTGAGGAAGCGCAATCGCTCGCCGCGGTTGGAGACCGGCCAGGCGACGAGGCCGGCGCCCAGCGCGAAGTAGCCGAGCGACGTCATCGCCAACCGGCCGGGACCGCCACGCCGCTCGCCTCGATCAGCGCGGCCAACTCGTCGGCCGCCGGCCCCGCCCGGCCGGCCGCCCACGCGATCCGAGTGATCAACTGCCCGTGTCCCCCGGTGTCGATCACGCCGAGTTCAGCCAGCACCCGGCGACCGCCTCTGGCCCGCCGTAGCTGGATCACGACCTGGAACGCGCTGGACACCTGCGCCGCGGCCGAGGCGCTCTCGATCCCCGACATCGCCGCCAGCGCGGCAAACCGAGCGGGGACGTCCGCGGCTGCGTTGGCGTGCATGGTGGCGGCTCCGCCGGCGTGACCGGTGTTCAGCGCAGCCAGCAACTCGGCCATCTCTGCGCCCCGGAACTCGCCCACCACGATGCGATCAGGACGCATCCGCAGCGATTGCCGCACCAGATCGCGGAGCTCGACCCGGCCGGCGCCCTCGACGTTCGCCGTGCGGGTGGCCAACCGGACCACGTGTGGGTGGGACGTCACGATCTCGGTGGCGTCCTCGACGATCAGCAGGCGCTCGCGGGGATCGACGCGGCCGAGCAACGCGCCGAGCAGGGTCGTCTTTCCCGTTCCCGTGCCTCCCGAGATGACGAAGGCGAGCCGGGCCGCGACGAGTGCCGTGAGAAGACCCGCTACCGGCTCGCTCATCACATCGGTCGCGACAAGATCGGCCAACTCGAAGCGAGCCCGGGCCAGCACGCGAAGCGAGATGGTCGTCGTAGGCGCGATGGGCGCCAACACGGCGTGCAGGCGCGTGCCGTCGCTGAGCGAGGCGTCGACGAACGGCGACGAATCGTCAAGCCGCCGGCCGGCCGAGCTCGCCAGTCGCGCGGCCAAGCGGCGAACGGCGGCGTCGTCGGCGAACCGGACGGTCGTGCGCTCCAACCCGCGGCCGCGATCGACCCATACCTGGTCGGGCGCGTTGACCAGCACATCAGTGGCTCCCGGAAGCGCCAACAGCGGCTCCAGCGGACCCGCGCCGTGGAGCTCGGTCTCGACATCGCGACGAAGTCGTTCGAGGACGACGTCATCGGCGACCATGCCCGCCTCGGCGCGCACCGCGTCGGCGATGCCGTCAGACGAGCTGGCCAGGCGATTGCGCACGCGCTCGACGAGCGCCGGCGGAACGAGACGTTCGCTCATCGGGCTACCGCGTCGAGCACTCCCGCGGCAATCCTCGACAACGCCCGGCCATCGGCGCGCCGTGCCGGCCACCGCCCCAAGAGGCGGGCGCCGACGAGCTCCCCCGCCTCCGGCGCGACGTTTCGGGGACCCCGCAGGAGCAGGCCCACCGAGCCGCCGACGGCCCTGCGCACCGAACGCGCCCCGGACAGCGCCGCCACATCGGCCCGGGAGACCAGGACCACCAGATCACAGTGACGTACCGCGGCCCGCCGGGCCAAGCCGTCGGCGCGAGGGAGATCGAACACCACCGCACACGCCGGCCGGGCCACCTCGAGCAGTTGCTCGACGGCGGCCGGATCGGGTTCGTCCGCGTTGTCGGCGGCGAGAACCGCGACGTCGCCCCAGGCGGGCAGGCCGCGTAGCAGGTCCTCTGGATCCAGATGGCCGCCCGCCAAGCGCAACCCGGACCAGCGAGCGCCCGCATGGGCCTCCAGCTCCAGCAGGACGTCTATCCCGCCCCGCACCGGATCGAGGTCGATCAACAGCGACGAGCCGGCGGCCGTGGCCAACGCCGCGGCGAAGCGGCTGGCGCCCACGCCGCCCTGGCCGCCGACGACGCCGATCACCGGGA
>Ga0105237_10005826_pt1 | contig 13825 bp, 9 predicted proteins | sample KBSC24metaG_FD_81520 | JGI IMG/M metagenome (GOLD analysis project Ga0105237, IMG submission 81520) | Corn rhizosphere microbial communities from Kellogg Biological Station, Michigan, USA - KBS C2-4 metaG | ecosystem: Host-associated > Plants > Roots > Rhizosphere > Soil | place: Michigan, USA...
AGATTATGAAGTAAATGGTTTACACTTTGATTGCAAATCTTAAGTAATAGGTTCGATTCCTACATAATCTTCGTGAAAAATATATTTAATATCTTGGCTATATTACAGTTTAATAAAATATTAATTGATGATTAGGAAAAAACTATTTTATTAAAAAAAACAATAATGATGTTTGTCTGTATATAGTGGTTATAAAATTTTATAGTTGTATTATATTATAACTATATTTTATTATAAAAAATAGCCTATGCAAGAATAAAAAAAAATAAAATTTGCCTGAAAGTGATGATAATTGCCTATTTGTATCTTATATAAAAAAACATAATAAACAAGAAAAAATAAATGAAGTTAACAACATCAAATGAGATAAACTGATATCAGGAGGGGTATCATTGTGAATGGAAAGATGAATGTTATCTACAAATGCTAAAGATATAGGTACCCTATATTTAATTTTTTCATTATTTTCGGGATTACTAGGTACAGCTTTCTCTGTATTAATAAGAATGGAGTTGAGTGGACCAGGTGTTCAATATATTGCAGATAATCAATTGTATAATAGCATAATTACAGCTCATGCTATACTGATGATTTTCTTTATGGTCAAAAAATATTATATATTAAACTCGCACTTTACTTTTTTTAATTCTTCGACCCAAGACCATAGGTCTGGACCGAAGGGGGAAGTAAATAGTGATAATAACAACGACGACAGTTACAAATCTAATAATGAAAACAATAACTCCCCTAATAGACATAACTATGTTAAAATATTAGTAGATGATCCTTATAATAATAGAGATATCATACTTAAAGTAACTAAAAGACAGAAAGGTGTTTATATTTGAGAAACTTTGGATGGAAAATTTTTATATGTAGGACATTCCATTAATCTATATAATAGGATAAGTTCTTATTTTATGCCGTCTATACTTAGTACTAAGGCAATAAGAGTTCTACGTTATTTAAACAAATATGGTTTTGGTAATATTAAACTAACTATTTATGTTATGAATCAAAATTCTAGTTTAGAACAGGTAGTAGAACTAGAACAACATTTTATAGATACTATAAATCCAAATCTTAATGTAGACCTAGTAGCTAGCGGTTCTGGATATCATGGACCAATGAGTCAAGAAGCACGTGAAAAACTTCGTAAACAAAGAGGTACACCAGTATATATGTATGACGCTAAAGATTTGACTTTGCTATATACTTTTGGATCAAAACAACAAGTTTATGATAATATAAGTATACATCATGTTACTTTAAATGATTGCTTAGATTCAGGTAACTTATATCTAGATACTTTATTCTTTTCTTTAGATTTAATAGAAGAATCTCCTGAAGCTAAAATACTTGATTTAGATCAAATTAAAACTTTAGTTGCAGATAAAAAAAAGACCTATAAGGTTAAACATCCTGCAGCTAAACCTATTTTTGGGGAGTTTAAAGACGATCCTCAAAAAAATATAGAATTTGACTCTTTAGGTAGTTTAGCTAAACATTTAAAAGGTGACCGTGAAGTTATTAGATCATACTTAGTAGGGGATAAATCGGGTTATTATCGAGGTAAATGGAAATTTACTTACAAAGTTTAATATATAAAAGGCACGGCCGGGTAAGATAGAAATATCTTATTTTACATTCACTATTTGCTGGAATCCCTTTAGAGCCTTTGGAACTAGTTATACAGACTCTCTTTAAGATAAAGCGGTATAAAACAGTGACATTTCAAAGGATTAGGCAATCAGCCGGAAACCAAATATAAAAGGGCTCAATGTAGCATTAAACGCTTTTATAGAGTAGGATCTTCAGAGACTATACGTGAATACCTTAATAAATATTTAATATTTTAAGGTAAAGATATAGCCCGCGCATGAATGAAAGTTTGTGATAAGCGTATGCCTGCTTTAATCGGTGGTTTTGGTAATTTTTTATTACCGTTACTTGTAGGTGGACCTGATATGGCAAAGCATCGTCAGGTCCTCCTTTTTTCTTCTACTGTTGGTGTAGTATCTAAGCCTAACTATACTAGTTATGTGCCTAGCTGCGCTAGTAACGACTACAATAAACCCTATAAAATTTTTGGCTCGTATTTGGCTGGTTTATTCGAGGGTGATGGGCATATCTGAATTCAAAACCAGATAGGTAGTAAAGCTCATAACCCTAGATTTTGTATTACTTTCAGTTTAAAAAATGAGGCTTTAGCTAAAAATCTACTCGAGATTATAGGATCCGGGTTTATTAGATATAAACCTAAAGATAATGCTTGTGTTTTAGTAGTTTCACCAGTAGTAGGTTTAAAAAAAATTGTAAATCTAATAAATGGAGAATTAAGGACTCCTAAAATTCATCAACTTCATAGTTTGATTGATTGATTAAATAAAAACCACAGTACTCAATTCGTAAAATTACCTTTAAATAAAGGTAGTTTAGAAAATAATAGTTGATTTAGCGGTTTTGTGGATTCGGATGGTAGCTTTTCTGTACAATACACAAATACTGATAGCGGAGCAAAAAAAAGAAAGATTTCTTGCCGATTAAGAATTGAACAAAGGGTGTTAGATCCAATAACTAGCGCTAGTTATTTTGATATTTTAAATCAAATATGTTTATTCTTAAATTGTAACTTGTTAACCAAAACGCAGAAATCAACTAATAATACATACTATACTCTTGCTGCATCAAGTAAAGTATCTTTAAGTATTATAATTAACTATTTTAATAAATTCCCTCTATATACGAGTAAATACTTGGATTATAAGGATTGAGAAGAGGTTGCCCATTTAATTATTAATAATAAACATCTAACCGTTGAAGGTATAAAGACGGTAGAATTTGTAAGAAGTCGCATGAATACTAAAAGAACTGAATTTAATTGAGATCATTTAAAGGGGAGCTTGCTAGATTCGTCGGTACATAAGAATAGGTTGTAGTAAGGCAGACTTCTGCTTACTTCGTAGTAGCCAGCCAGGAATACAAAGCGCTAGAGGAAAAAAAAATGAGGGAATGCCGTTCTAATTTGTAAATTTTAGAATTATTATTTTGCTATAAGCGCGGAATCTCTCGAAATTGGGTTGCTTCCTTTCTAGGAAATCATTTAACCCAGTCAACAGATGGATAGACACCAAGTTGGGTACTTCATGGGGTAGTAAATATCTAGCTTGCGCCGTACCATAAAGTAAATATATTACTGAACTTGTCGTAAAACTTATCCATACATGGGAGGGTTGTGCTGGAAACCTAAGTAATTCATTTACGAAAGGGATCCTCAGAGACTTTAATAAAATTACTTAGCTAGTTAAGATAATTTATTAGGAGTGTATATAAAAATATACATTAATACGCAAAACTCCAACTATGCTAACTAAACTGGATAGTTAGTCGAAAAGACAGTAGTTGGATGAAGACATAGTCCGAATTGGTTAGAAATAACTAATAATTAATTAGATTCCCTGCTTTTTTGCTTTGTGATGATGGAGGAGGTGGAGATAGTGTAGATTTAGGGGATAATAATGAACCTAGTGGTTCTAGGCTGGCATGCATACTTCGTCAGCCAGAAGTCAGCATGCCAAAAAATCCTAAAAAACGTAAAAAAAGTTGATTATATAGTAATTTAAATAAAGATAGTGTACGAAGACTTCGTACTTCGTACGAGCTTTAGTACGAAGTATGCGCAGCCGTACTTCGTACTAAAAAAAACTCTATCTGATATAGGTATATCACACCAAAAGGGTAGATTTTGTTCTCAAAACCGGCATGCTTCGCCAGCAGCAAATCAAGATTTAGTTAATCTTTTAGCTAAATTGGAAGATCAACGTCCTGAAATATTTTATAGTTTTGTAGCTAGTAGAACTCAAATAAATAAAATTATTAACTATATTAAATAATATATAAAAATCTTTTTTTTTTTATCTAAAATCATTCTATCAAGACCAGGGCATTAAGGTACTAATCTAAAAAAATACCGATTCCCTAGATTGAACAACATTAGCTTTTGATTATTGCCGCCTAGTTTAATATTATTAATATTCTCTACATGTATAGAAGGAGGTGCTGGTACAAAAAAATAAAACCCCTGTGCTAGAGTAGTAAGTAATTACTATTATGAATATCACTATATGCTGGAAAATCCTTATAGATTAATTAGATGTTATATAAATACTTTTAAGGACAATCAGCAGGAAACCCTAAAATTACAAAGTTATGGATTGTCTTCGGCCAATGGTCGAAGATTTAATGTTGCTGTGCAAGTTAAAGCTAAAACTAAAACTAAAGCTCTAAGAATTAGGAGGCGCTTTTTAAAATAAAGCAAGCTCCTCGTCGTTCTTATTTTATTAGGAACAAGTTTATTATATAGCAATTCAGATACAACTAATATATGGGGATCCTCAGAGACTATACGTGATACCCCAGTATGGTAAACTTAGTTACCATACTGGGTGAATATATAGTCCAATCTTATACGAAAGTATAAGTCTAAAAATAATAAACCATATTTATTTTGGAGCTTGCGCCGTGAAGGGTAAGTTTAGAAAAATATGTAAATCTTCCTTTAAACGTCGTCCATATCATTCTCTATCTAATAATGAACCAAGTAAATTGTTGGGTCATTATTTAGCCGGCTTGATAGAAGGTGACGGATCTATAATTGTACCTAAGACAATTAGAAATCAAAAAGGTAAGTTGTTATATCCTGTAGTGAAAATCACTTTCGTAGGTAAAGATGCACCTTTAGCCCAAAAAATTCCAAAAATTTTAAACGGGGGTACTATAGTGCATTATAAAAATTCTAACTATTTAGATCTGTTATTTCAAGATTTAAATTCAGTGCGAAAAATTGCTGTACTTCTTAATGGTAAGATGAGAACACCTAAGATTGAAGCCCTACACAGATTAATAGATTGATTAAATGCTAAAGACGCTTTAGTTAAAAATTCTGAAATATCTACGGCTACGCCGTAGGAGCTTGCGCCCTAGTTGTTTAGGAGATAATCCTTGATTAGCTGGTTTTATAGAAGCAGTGCATGCTTCGCCAGCAGGAAATTTTTATTGTGGCTATGAATTGAGCTCAGGGGGTATTGCTAAAGGAGTAAAAAGTTATATGAGAGTTTCTCAAAAACAATTATATAAAGCTAATAGTAATATACCCGCGGGGCGCAAGCTCCTAATTCTAATTTTCTTATAATGGATAAAATTAGAGATTATCTAGTACTTCGTAGTAAAAGCTGTTAATGAAATAACAAGGGTTAAGGATAAATATACTGAATTATCATATTTCAGGAGGGGAGGGTTAAGTATCTAAATATTGACAGGGTTTATATTAGATACTAACCTAATTGCTGGTATTACAGCAGTACTCTTAGAATCAGGATGGTTTTTATTGTCAGTAATTCCTGTAGTTTGTTATAAAAATGCTGACGCTTTGAAAAAAGAGGTTGTACGTGATAATAGAAGGAAGTCTGGTGTTTACAGATGAATAAATAATATTAATGGCAAGGAGTATGTAGGTTCTAGTACAGATTTACTTAGTAGGTTTTATAGCTATTATAGTTTAAAATATTTAGAACAGCAATCTACAAGTTTAATTTGTAAAGCCCTACTAAAATACGGTCATTCTGCTTTTACTTTAGAAATTTTAGAATATTGTGAACCTAGTGATGTTATAGCTAGAGAGCAGTATTATATTGATCTATTAAACCCCGAATATAATATTTTAGCGGTAGCAGGGTCGTCTTATGGTCGTAAACGTACTGATGAGACTAAGTTAAAAATTAGTGAATTTAAGTCTGGAAGTATTCTTTCACAGGATACTAAGGACAAGATAGCGGCAGCTATGTTAGGAAGAAAACATTCAGCAGATTCTTTAGCTAAAATGCAAAATAGAGTGCTTTCTGATTCACATTTAGCTAAGCTTCGTACTCATTTAGTAAAGTTAAACAGCCTTAAGGGTACTAAAGTAAAAGTTATTGACACTGTGACAAATGAAATATCTATATGGGATTCTACTCATCAGGCTGCTAAGTCATTAGGGGCTAGTCAAACTACAATATGACGGTATTTAAAAGCTAGTAAATTATATAAAAATAGATATGCTATAGTATTAGTAGATGAGTAGTTTATGTTAGCAAATACGGAGCTAGATCTTTAAAATTTTATTTCCTTTCGACCCAGATCTCTGTACCTGACCTCGAAGGATGAAAATAAACAAGTATACTCTTATCTCCCAACAAGCTTCTTCAACTAAAATAGCTTCTTGTAATCTTCTAATAAATTATTTATCTGTATATCCATTATTTAGTTCTAAACATCTAGATTTCTTAGTTTTTTGTGAAATTCACCATATAAGACTTTCTAAACAATATAAAACTAGTGAGGGTACTTCTAAATTAATCTGCCTAAAAAATAGCATGAACACTAAAAGAACTCAATTTAATTGAGATTCATTAAACAGTTTTTACTGTTAAATGTAATCAGGGTTAACAATTATGAGATGGAAAAAGTTTATTATAATTATCCGACAGGGTGAACTCTTTACCCTCCATTATCAGGTGTACAAAGTCATAGTGGACCTAGTGTAGATTTAGCTATATTTGCTTTACATCTATCAGGTGTAAGTAGTTTATTAGGGGCTATTAACTTCATTACAACAATAATGAATATGAGAACTCCTGGTATTAAATTACATAAACTGGCTTTATTTGGATGAGCTGTAATTATTACAGCTGTGTTATTATTATTATCTTTACCTGTTTTAGCCGGTAAGTTTATAGAAATTGTGCCGGCTTTAAATCTGGGAAATTGCTGAGAACTGTGGTTATATACCACACAATCAGCAGGAAACCTATCAAGTTTGTACTTTTTAGGGATCTTCAGAGACTATACGCCAGATTTTATTTGTTGTAATGGTTCTAGTGTAAGTTTAAAAAAAGTTTTACGGTTGCGGAGTATGCGGAGCAGCCAGACTACATACGGGTTAAGAAATTATACGAATAAAGCTCTTATTGTCAATGGTTCAAATACGCAGTTTGCCTATTATATAGCAGGCCTTATAGAAGGAGATGGTACTATTCATGTACCTAAATCTGAAAGATCTAATAAAGGAAAGCTTAACTATCCTTCTATTCAAATAGTTTTCCATTTGAAAGACTTACCCTTGGCTCTTTTAATACAAAAGGAACTAGGACATGGTTCTATTTCTAGAAAAAAAGGCCTTAATGCCTATATATATACTGTTAATAACATTGAAGGGGTAATGTTGCTTATTAATTTACTTAATGGTAAAATGAAAACTAATAAAATTTTTGCTTTGCATAGATTAATTGATTGATATAATCCATATAGAGGTAGTTATATAGAAAAAAAAGGGTTTAATACTGAAACTATCTTATCTAATGCTTGATTATCAGGATTTATAGAATCAGATGGGCATTTCTCGCTTAGAAGTACTGAATCTGGTAAATATCCCAAAATAGAGTGTAAGTTTGAATTAAGCCAAAAACCAAAAAATGGTAATAAAGATAATTTATTCTTTCTAGAAGAAATAGCTATTAGTTTATATTCTGTAGTTAAACCTATTAGAATTGATAGCAAGAATCCTCAATATAGAATTAGAACAACTAATTTAAAAGCTAACTTAGCAGTTGTTGATTATCTTACCAAATATCCTTTATTTGGTACCAAATTCTTAGATTTTAATGATTGAGCTAAGGTAGTAGGCGTCTTTGCAACCGTAAAAAAAGGTTCTTTCAACCATAAAGAAAATATGGATTATGTAAAACAGATTAAATCAAATATGAATGATAAAAGAACTGTTTTCGTATGGGATCACTTACAAAACTTTTACAACTTAAATAATTAAGATATGGTCCCAACATATACGTGAGTATATGAGAATCTGCTTTAAGCTTATTTAAATATAAGCTTCTAAGGTATTATTTAACATGAGACTAGGTCTCGCAGATCAAGATAATTAATTTTTGGCAATCACAATGCTTTTAACAGATAGAAATTTTAATACATCATTCTTTGAAACAGCTGGTGGTGGTGATCCTATTTTATTCCAACATCTTTTCTTTAAACTCATTTTAATTAATGATTTAATATTAGCAATCTTATCTGCGATAGCAGTATTTAATAAATTTAGTACAAATGTATTAACATTCTCATCCTCGGATGAGGATGATTATAGTACTTCAGTAAATAATTTTAATTTGGGATCTTTTGCTTCAAAATTGGCTGAACTTTTTCCTAACGTTACTTTACCTTCAGAAAGATTCTTAACTTGATTTGTAGGATTTACAGAAGGGGAAGGGTCTTTTATAGTTAATAATAGAGGTGACCTTTGCTTTGTTATTGCACAAAGTACTATAGACATTTACATACTAGAATTTATAAAGGAAACTTTAGGTTTTGGTAAAGTAATTCCACAATCTGCTACTACTAGTAGATATGTTACACAAAACAAAAAAGAAATTGAACTACTTATTCATTTGTTTAACGGTAATCTTATCTTACCTCGTAGAAAGGAACAATTTGAAAAATTTCTTCAAGGATTTAATATATGAGTAACTAAAGGAAGAATTATTTTAAATCCGATTGAAATTAGACATACTTCTATTTTACCTAGTTTAAATAATAGTTGACTTACAGGTTTTACTGATGGAGAAGGTTGTTTTACTTGTTCAATAAATAAAGATAAAGGGTTTAGTTTTAATTTTAATATTTCTCAGAAATGAGAACAAAACCTAGTAATATTAGAACATCTTTGTGTTTTATTTAAAGGAGGAATAGTGTCAAAACATACAATAGATAATGTAAATGAATATAGATTAGGTGGATTACATAGTTGTAAAAATGTATTTCCTTATTTTGATAACTATCCTTTAATAACTAAAAAATCTGCTTCTTATATTGCATGAAAAGAAATACACCTAAATTTATTAAATAAACATCATTTAGATCCCGTAAGACGTATAGAAATGAGAGAAAAAGCTAGATTAATTAATAAATTCAATTAAAATATTAGGAAAAAAAGTCAAGGTTTAATGTATATGTTATTAAGCTCTTAGGACAGATGTAAAACTATATAAGATCCAAAAGAGTGAATATTCTATTATGAATATACCTTAGATTTAGTTAGTATTAAGTAATTATTGCTTGCAACTCTTAAGTATAATGCGTGTATAATTTGGTACACGTTGTTGTACATATCAGTTTAAAATTGATATAAGGAAAAGTTAATATTAATACTAGCCACATTGGTGTTTACGGTCAAGGAATTTTTTCGTTCAAAGACCGTTGGTTATTTAAGTAACCACTACAGACTAGTTCACCGGTGGGTAGCTGAAATGCTGCTTAATGTATAGTCGATTTCTTCCATAATATATATTATATGCACAAGCCCGGCACTATCGCTGGTACCTGGATTTAACAAGAAAACATTAATTATATTAATGATAAGTTAAATTTGAAGAAATGGATTCTTCGGTCGAGAATGGCCCTTAAATGAAAATTTATCGCAACAAACTATAAGCGAGGAGTTCGTTTTATATTTCTTAGGTACTATTAGCATAAGTTGTACTTTATTGTATACCGCTATAGTAAAAATCCTTAAAATTTACGATAATTCGCAAGTAACCAACGCGCTTAGCACGCAAGTAGGAACTTCAGAGGCCATACGTTTGTTAAACAAAAGATCAGTTCATAATTTAAGTAACAACGATAAGGATTTAAAATTTAAGCAATGATTAGCCGGATTAATAGATGGTGACGGTTGTTTTTTATTATCTAAAAAAGGTTATGCAAGCTTAGAAATTACAATGGATATTAGAGATGAACGAGCTTTGCAGGCTGTAAAGAATGTTTACGGAGGTTCAATTAAATTAAGATCAGGTGTTAGTGCATTGAGATATAGATTACATAGTAAAAAAAGTTTACTGGATCTTATTAATGATGTAAATGGTCTTATTAGAAATCCTGTCAGATTAATACAATTAAATTATATTTGTGTTAATTATGACATAGCTTTAAAATACCCTGAAAAATTAACATTAGACAATGGTTGATTCTCAGGATTTTTCGACGCAGACGGAACAGTTACTATAAAGAGTACTGATTGACAACTATCTATTTCAGCTAGTCAAAAGACTTCTGAGTTACTAACACCTTTAGTTGAATTGTTCGGAGGTTATGTCTATATTGATCGAGGTGGGCAGGGATCTTTTAAATGATATGTTACCAAGAAAGAAGATATACTAAACCTAATCGAGTACTTTAAAAAGTACCCTTCAAGATCTGCTAAAAATAATCGATTACATTTAATACCGAAAATATATGAGTTCAAGGGTATGAAAGCTCATATTGCTCCTTCAGAATCTTTATTAGCTAAAAGCTGAAATATCCTTATTAATAAATGAAAAAATTATGAATAAATTATGTGTTTAAAGATATGGTCCACACATTTTTTAAATGTTGCATCCCGAGGTTAAGTATATAAGCCTCGTAATGTTGCTATATGCTGGAAAAGCTTCGATATCTAGTTTTAAATACTCCCTCTTTATAGATATAGTGAAAAAGTTAAAACAATGAAGCCAATCAGCAGGTAACACTTTTATATTAAATAGTGGAACCCCCGAGACTATACGCGACAACTCTGAAAATATAAAAAATATATCTATTCATGTTCCTACGCACTTAAAACCTTTAAATGATGAACAATTTGGACATTATTTAGCTGGTTTAATCGATGGAAATGGACATTTTAGTTCTCAACAACAACTGGTAATTGTATTTAATTCCCCTGATGTTCAGTTAGCTTATTATATTAAAGAAATAATTGGTTTTGGTCGTGTAAAAAAAGTTAATAATAAAAATGCTTATTTATATATTATATCCAATAAAGATGGTATAATTAAAGCAATAAACTTAATTAATGGTAAATTAAGAACTTTTAACAAATTTAATCAAGTTATTAATAATATATTAGCTCATTCAAAATATACTTCCCCACCCCCGCAGGTTTTAGCTTTAGCTTGCGCAGCAGGGGGGGGCGAACAAGATATAAATTTTGAAATGAATAAATCTAATGATTTTAATAATCATTGAATTGCAGGATTTTCTGATGCAGATGCTAGTTTTCAAATTAAAATTGTCGAGGCAAGCTCTAGAGTTAATAAACCTAGACCTGAAATTAGATTAAATTTCCAAATTGATCCCCCTCGCGCCATCGCTTCGCTCGATGGCGCGGGGCCGGGGAAAGATAAAGATGTATTATTGCTAATCAAAGATGTATTTGGTGGAAATTTAGGTTATAGAAAAAGCCAAGATTCATACTATTATGGGTCAACTAGTTTTGGTTCAGCAAAAAAAGTAATAAATTATTTTGATACTTTTCATTTACAATCTAGAAAACACATTAATTATCTTAAATGAAGAAAAGCATATATAATTATCCAAGAGAAAGGTCATTTAACTGAATCAGGAATAGATAAAATTACGAAATTAAAAAACTCCATGAATAGAAATTCAGTTAAGATAGAGTCCTAACAAAGACGTAAGTTTTTGAGTGTTAATATTAATAGATCGGCCCCCCCCGGGGGGGGGCGATCCTCGGCTCCGCCTCGGATCTTAATGACTATTAAATTAATCAAAATAATTGTTATATATTAATTATACCTGCTTTTGGTATAATAAGTACAACAATATCCGCTTACTCAAATAAAAGCGTATTCGGTTACATTGGTATGGTCTACGCCATGATGTCTATTGGAATTTTAGGTTTTATCGTTTGAAGTTGAGTTTTGGCTTCACCTCATAGTGATATGAGTGCACATATTATTTATTTCGCTATATGCTGGAACGGTTTAGTGCTAATTGGTACCTTGAATGGTAAAAATTCAATTAGCTATACCAAATCAGCAGGCAATCTGTCCCTGTACTCATCAGAGAGTAAAACACAGAGTGCTTCAGAGACTACACGCGAAACATCTTTTAATTTTTTAGCCTTCCGTATGTATTATAATACATTATTCGGAAATGATGCGCGGCTGCTTAGCTTGCGCAGCAAGCTAAAGCTAAAGCTCCACCTGTCTAATAACTTCTTAACTTGATTTATTGGTTTTGTAGAAGGAGATGGTGCCATTCAAACATATGGGAAGGGTACAAGAGTACGTTTTGTTCTTACTCAAAAGGAAAGTGCTATCCTTTTCTACATACAGAAAAAATTAGGAATTGGCACTGTTAAGCATTATCCACAAGGGACAAGTGGAAATAAAAATGATTTCTACAGACTAATTGTAGATGATCCTTCTCATGTTCTTCTACTGGCCTTTTTATTTAATGGTAATTTGGCTATTACTCACAGAATACTACAATTACATTTGTGAGTTCAAGCTTTAAACAATCGTTTTGGAGCAAATACTATTCTGTTTATTGATACTGCTGTTTCAGTTACATTACAAGATGCTTGGTTGTCTGGATTTACTGACGCTGAAGGATGCTTTAATGTATCTATTACATCCAATGCTAGATATACCCTAGGTCATGTTATAAAAATGCGTTATTTACTTGATCAGAAGGATAATTCTATCCTTCAGGTAATACAAAATATTTTTGGGTTTGGTAAAGTAACTCTTAGATCCAAAACTGACGGTGTTTATCGTTACACTGCAACAGGGTTTAAATCAATGAATGATGTAATATCTTACTTTAAAGTATTTCCATTATTAACTAAAAAAGCTCAATCTTTCAATAAATGATTAGCTATACATAATATTGTTTCTAATAAATTACAGCTAAGTGAAGAAGGATTAGCCCAAGTAAGAGTATTACAAAAACAGATTAATCTTAATAACAGTATGACAAACAAAACAGGGTCTGCGCATCCTTAAATTTTATTAAAAGATGAAGATATAGTCCGATTCTCCTTGTGAAAGGAGCGTATAGTTATATACTATACGGGTAGATATGAGGAATATCTGCTAACATTTTGCATCACATGTATACTGTAGGTTTAGACGTGGATACAAGAGCCTATTTCACAGCTGCTACATTAATAATTGCAGTTCCTACAGGAATTAAGATATTCTCATGGTTAGCTACATGTTATGGAGGTTCTATTAGATTAACTCCTTCTATGTTATTTGCTTTAGGTTTTGTATTTATGTTTACAATTGGAGGATTAATAAACCACTTGGTTCTCCCTTTAAAGGCTGCTATATGCTGGGAACTTCTGACAATTATACTACTAGTATTTACAGTAAAAATGTATAATTTTGAACAATCAGCAGGTAACCAAAAGGTATATAATACCCGAGCGGGAACCTCAGAGACTACACGCGGCCCTCGTTTTTTAAGACGAGAAGAGATAGTCCATGTAATAAAAAACACATTAATCTTTTCTGCTGTACCTAAATTTAAAACTATTCATCCCTCTTGCTCTAAATATTTATCTTGTTCATATTCTAGTTTAAATATAAAACTTGAAGAAGATAAGACTAAAAATTTAAAGGCTATAAAAATATATAATAACTTTCAAGAAGATCGAATTAATATTATAAAAGACCAAAAAGATAAACCAGGGGTTTACTGTTTTATTAATAATATTAATGGCCATTCTTATATAGGGAGTTCTATAAATTTAGCTGGTAGAATGAAAAATTATCTTAATAATGCTTTTTTAAAAAGTAAACCAAATATTAATATGCCTATTATAAAGGGATTACTTAAATATGGTAAGTCCAATTTTTCTCTTTTAATCTTAGAATATGTTAAAGCTGAAAATTTAACAATCCGAGAAACTTTTTATATTAGTCAGGTAGTA
>Ga0105237_10005828_pt1 | contig 13821 bp, 9 predicted proteins | sample KBSC24metaG_FD_81520 | JGI IMG/M metagenome (GOLD analysis project Ga0105237, IMG submission 81520) | Corn rhizosphere microbial communities from Kellogg Biological Station, Michigan, USA - KBS C2-4 metaG | ecosystem: Host-associated > Plants > Roots > Rhizosphere > Soil | place: Michigan, USA...
TAACTTTGGCCGGCAGGAGCTCCTCTACAAAACAGGCGCCATCTCCAGGGCTGATTACGACAACGCCACCTATACGGTGAATAATGCAAAGGCGCAAGTGGAAAACGCAAAAGCGCAGCTGGCCTCCTCCGAAAAAAATCTTTCCTACACAGACATCTATTCACCCATGGACGGCGTAGTGCTCACCCGCAGCATCAGCGTGGGCCAGACAGTGGCATCCAGCTTCAATACACCCACCTTATTCACCATCGCCAGGGACATTACCAAAATGCAGGTACAGGCAAATGTGGATGAAGCAGACATCGGCAATGTACAGCATGGGCAGCGGGTGACCTTCACCGTGGATGCATTCCTGGACGATGTGTTCCAGGGCTCGGTAGAGGAGATACGGCTGAAGCCCGTCACTTCCGCCAACGTGGTGACCTATACTACCATCATCAACGCGCCGAATGACGATCAGAAGCTCAAGCCGGGGATGACAGCCAATGTGACCATTTTTACAAAAGAGATCGACAATGCCCTGCTCATCTCCGCCAAAGCCCTGAAATTCGAGCCCGATCCTTCACTGGCAAAAAAATATACCATCATCGCCGACAGTTCGACAGACAGGAAAGAGCACAGGCATCACTCATCCGGCACCGACAGGCTTAATCAGCATCACTCACCCGGCACTAACAGCATTAATCAGCATCGTCCATCCGGCGCCGCCAGCAGCAGCAGACAGTTCCGGAAAGGGGATACCACCCCTGCCAAGATAAAGGACAGCTCCCGGATGCAGGCCTCGGAGATCGCCCATGTATGGGTGCTGGTCGATAGCACAAAGCTCATGCAGAAAAAGATACGTACCGGTCTCAATAATGATACGCAGGTACAGATACTTGATGGATTGACTACTTCCGACATAGTGGTCACAGGCGTCGAGCAGTTGGCTGCCGGTAAAGGAAGTCCGGCCGCCAGGAGCCCCTTCATGCCGCAAAGACCCAACAGACGCCCGGGAGGTCGTGGTGTAAGATGAGCAATACCATCCTCTCCATACAGAACATTCGCCGTGAATTTCACATGGGCACAGAGATCGTCAGAGCGCTGAAAGGCGTGTCCTTTGACGTATCTCCCGGAGAGTTCGTCACTATCATGGGCAGTAGCGGCTCAGGCAAGACGACCTTGCTGAATACCCTCGGCTGCCTGGACAAACCCACCGACGGCACTTATCTGCTGGATGGCGTGGATGTAGGCTCCCTATCCCGAAATGACCTGGCCCGCCTGCGGAACAGGAAGATCGGTTTTGTCTTCCAGTCATACAACCTGCTGCCCCGTACCAGCGCCCTGGAAAATGTGGAGCTGCCCCTTTTCTATAATTCGGCTATCACCGCAACCCAGCGACGCGAACGGGCAGTAAAGGCATTGGAATCCGTCAAGCTGGCCGACAGGCTGGATCACCTGCCGAACCAGTTATCAGGGGGACAGCAGCAGCGCGTGGCCATTGCAAGGGCCCTGGTGAACGAACCGGTAATGATCCTGGCCGATGAAGCCACAGGTAACCTGGATACCCGCACCAGCTACGAGATCATGGCCCTGCTGCAGGAACTGAACCAGCAACAGGGAAAGACCATCGTCTTTGTAACACATGAACCGGACATTGCCGCCTTCAGCAGCCGCACAGTAATGCTGCGGGATGGAAGGGTACAAAAAGATTTTAAGAACGAAAATGTGCGTTCGGCCCGGGAAGCGCTGGCTACGCTGCCTGTATCGGACGATTATTAACAGCAGAGGACTATGCATCCATTGAATCTCATACGCGTGGCTTTAAGAGCGTTGCAGCGGAATAAGCTGCGGGCCTTTCTCACCATGCTGGGCATCATCATCGGCGTTGCGGCTGTCATCGCCATGGTGGCCATCGGTCAGGGAAGCAAGCAAAGCATCCAGGAACAGCTATCCTCCATGGGATCCAACATGATCACCGTTCAGCCGGCCAGTAACAACATGGGTATGCCCGGAGGGGTCCGCCTGGGCGCCAGCAGCCTGCAGACCCTTACTATCGCGGATGTAAAAGCGCTCCAGAGAAAAAGTGAATTTCTCAGCGCCGTCTCTCCCGTATCCTCCACCAACGGTCAGGCCATCAATGGGGCTAAGAACTGGCCCACCCAGCTGCAGGGCGCCTCACCGGAATACTTCGACATCCGCAAGCTGACATTGAGAGACGGCATTATCTTCTCAGACCAGAATGTTGCTGAGGCAGCGAAGGTCTGCATCCTCGGACAGACCGTTATCAACAATCTCTTTGATCCCGGCGTCAATCCCATCGGGAAGGTCATCCGCTTTGGCAAGATACCCTTCACCGTTATCGGCATCCTCAATGTAAAAGGCGTCAGCAGCTTCGGACAGGACCAGGACGACGTGATCATCGCTCCTTATACCACCGTGCAGAAAAGGATACTGGCTACCATTTACTTTCAGAGTATCTATGCTTCGTCCACCAGTGAAGCCACTTCCGACACAGCCACTAAGGAGATCACGGATATCCTCCGCGCCTCCCACCGGCTGCGGAACGATGAAGACGACGATTTCTCCATCCGTACCATGCAGGAGCTGCTGAACACGTTGAACTCCACGAGCCAGCTGCTCACGGTCCTGTTGACCGCCATCGCAGGTATATCCCTGGTCATCGGCGGCATCGGCATCATGAACATCATGTACGTCTCTGTGACAGAACGCACCAAGGAGATAGGCCTCCGTATGTCCATCGGCGCACGCGGGGTCGACATCCTTATGCAATTCCTCATCGAAGCCATCGTCATCAGCGTGACGGGAGGGATCATCGGCATCGGTCTGGGCATCTTATCTTCCATCCTGATCACGGCCCTGTTGTCCTGGCCGACCGTTATCTCCGAGTCCTCCATCGTGCTGTCGTTTATGGTCTGCGCTGTTACAGGCGTCTTCTTTGGATACTATCCGGCCCTGAAAGCCAGCCGGTTGGACCCAATCGAAGCGTTGAGATACGAGTAGTGCCAGAATTCTTACCTTTGTAAACATGAACCGTAAAGAAGAACTCCTCCAGGACGTAGTTATAAAATTCGCCGGCGATTCCGGGGACGGCATGCAGCTTACCGGAAGCCAGTTTACCAATAACACTGCACTCCTGGGCATCGACCTTGCCACTTTCCCCGATTTCCCGGCTGAGATCCGCGCCCCACAGGGTACACTTCCCGGCGTCAGCGGCTATCAGCTCCGTTTTTCCAGCGATCAGGTATTCACCCCGGGCGACGAATGCGACGTCCTGGTGGCCATGAATGCCGCCGCCTTGAAAGCCAATCTGAAAGGCCTGAAAAAGGGAGGGAAGATCATCGTCAACATCGAAGGCTTCGACACGAAGAATCTCCGGCTGGCCAATTATCCCGACGGCATCAACCCCCTGGAAGACAATAGCCTGGACAATTATACGGTTATCAAGATCGATGTGACTAAAATGACCCGGGAAGCCTTGAAAGAGATTACGTTAGGCACAAAGGAAAAAGACCGGGCCAAAAATATGTTCGTCCTGGGATTCCTGTACTGGATGTATAACCGGGACATGGACAGCACGATCAAGTTCCTGAAAGATAAATTCGGCAAGAAGCCGGAGATCCTGGAAAGCAATATAAAAGCCCTGCAGGCAGGATATAACTTCGGCGATACGACAGAAACCTTTACCACCACTTACCGGGTGGAGAAAGCAAAAATGACCCCGGGTGTTTATCGCTCCATCATGGGCAACCAGGCCCTGGCCTATGGACTGATCGCCGCATCCCAAAAAAGCGGTCTTTCCCTCTTCCTGGGATCCTATCCCATCACCCCCGCCTCGGACATCCTGCATGAGCTCAGCCGGCATAAGGCATTTGGTGTGCGCACCTTTCAGGCAGAGGATGAGATTGCGGGCATTACTTCGGCCATCGGAGCTGCCTATGGCGGCTCCCTGGGCATTACGACTACATCGGGACCAGGCATGGCCTTAAAAGCCGAGGCGATGGGTCTGGCCGTCATGCTGGAGATCCCCCTGCTCATTATCGATGTACAACGGGGAGGCCCTTCCACCGGCCTGCCCACCAAGACTGAACAAAGCGATCTGTTGCAAGCTTACTATGGACGCAACGGAGAGTGCCCCATGCCCGTCATCGCAGCATCCACTCCAAGTGACTGTTTTGACGCCATATACGAAGCGGTGCGTATTGCTATCCATCATATGACTCCGGTCATCTTCCTCAGCGACGGATATATCGCCAATGGTGCCGAACCCTGGAAATTCCCGAAAAGCGAGGACCTTCCTCCCATCGAAGTAAAATTCAAGACGGAGCTGGGACATGGAGAAGAAAAATTCCAACCTTATCTCCGGGATGAAAAGCTGGTACGTCCCTGGGCCATTCCGGGTACGCCGGGATTGGAGCACCGCATCGGCGGGCTGGAGAAACAAAATATCACCGGCAACGTGAGCTACGATCCGGAGAACCACCAGCTGATGGTAAAGATTCGCGAAGAAAAAGTAGAAAAGATAGCCGATCATATCCCCTTGCAACGGCTGGACAGCGGTCCCGAAAAAGGCGAATTGCTCGTCCTGGGCTGGGGCAGCACCTACGGAGCCATAAAGAGCGCCGTAGCGGAACTGCAGCATGAAGGCTATGCCGTATCTCATGCTCATCTGCGCCATCTGCGTCCCTTCCCCAAAAATCTTGGGGAGATCCTGAAGAACTTCCGCCAGGTGCTGATACCGGAGATCAACAATGGTCAGCTGAACAGGATCATACGCGACAAATACTTCGTGGATGCAAAGGACTACCACAAGATCATGGGAATACCTATCACCAAGACGGAACTGGTAATGAAGATCCGGGAGATGCTGGGCGGTAACAACTGACTCACTTTATACCGCCGCCCCCCAGTTCCTTGCTGAGCCGCTCGATATTGACGGTCACCTTGGCAATAAAATTGAACTGATCGACCATCGGCTTCAATCCGGATAATTGTTTCCGCGTATCGCTGTCGATGACGCTCCTGATCAATTCCGCCTTACGTCTTTCGACTAAACTATTCACCCTGTCATTCAGTATGCGGAGACCCTCTTTGGCGTCGTCTGCTGTAACCGTGGCAATATTCCGGCCATCGGCAACCTCTCCCTTTACCCAGACAATAGTATTCTCCAGCCTGGCGATGATCTCATTGACCACCGGTTGATAAATGGGCGGATCAGCTACCTTTTGTGGCTCCGGTATAGCATAATAGGCAAGAGTGGCTATATGAGAGGTCAGCATATGATTGGATACGACAAACTGGTGCATCTTACCCGCCTCTTCCCGTTTGCCCCGCGGCTCCGACAGGATCCTTCCAAATGCATCGGAAAGGTTGGCCAGCGCTACAAATGCCTCCTTGCGGGAAAGTTTATATTGTGCCACCTGCACGGGCCGGCCGATGAAAGCCCCGGCAACATCCCGGAAATACGCAGTATTCGCCTCGATGATCTTTACCATATGATCACCGATCTGTTCCCGTTCCCAGGAAGGTACAATAAAAATGTTGGCGAGAAAGGCAAGCACGGACCCGATGGCCGTATCGATCACCCGGTCCGAAAGAATGGTCCTGAAATCGGTGGGATACAGTAAATGGAACAACAACAGCACATAAGGAGTCATCACGGTCACACTAATAAGATAATTCGTCCGGATAAAGACATACATCCCGATCATGAACAGGATCATCAGCACGAACAGTACGTTCCTGTCGTGGATAAAATACAGGATGAGCAGTCCGGCCAATGCACCGGCCAGCGTCCCCAGCAGCCGCTCCCAATTCCTCTTTTTGGTAAGGCTATACGCCGGCTTCAGGATCACAATGATGGTGAGCAAGATCCAATAGCCATGTCCAAAAGGCAGGAAACCCGAGATGATATAGCCGGCGATCGTGGCAATGCTTACCCGCAGTGAATGACGAAATATATTGCTACGCAGGGAAAGGTTCTCGAAAATGAGCTTCTTATCGATGTCTTGGTGTGTGATAAACTGTTCATAGTCCAGCACCGGTGGATTATTCTTACTCAGCCGCCGGTCATAGGTGGTGTATCCGTGCAGGGTGTGCAGACGGTCGCCAATGTCCTCCATGCTTTCCAGTATATGGCGCAGACCGATAAACGCTTCCACGTTTTCCGCATTGCGATACTGATCCCGGTGGCGGATAAACGACTCCCGCAGCTGTTTGAGACGGGAAGAAAGATGTGGCGTCTCTTCTGAAGGTTTACCGCTCTTGACGGCAATACCGATCTCATCCAGCTCGATAGCCATATCCAGGATCAGTTCCCTGAACTGCTCCAGCAACCCGCTGTCATCAAAGGTGCGATGCAGCGTCTGATAGTCCTGCTGCGATGTCATCACCCTTTCAAAAAGATCTACGATATCCAGGAATATCATGACCAGCACCCGTCCCGTATGCGTGGACTCCCTGACAATATCCCGGCTTTTGAACAACAGCTCCCTCAGCAGCTCCTGTTTCCCATGCAGGTCGATCTGCCGTTCGACCAATTGACGGTAGCTTTTATCATAGTCCACCTCTTTTGCATAAAAAGATGCCTTGATACGGAGATAATCGGCCGTCGACTCGATACAATCCCCCAAGGCCTGTTGTATCAGCTTGTAAGGACGGAAGCTGTACAGCAGCAGACTGAGCACAGTATACCAGCTGCCGCCCGCCAGTATATACAACGCATTGATAAGGCTTTCCCATCCATGATGAGGCCTGTCGATATTCAGGACCATGACCAGCAAGGCATTGACGCCAATGGAGCTGGCCCGGTTGCCATAGATGCCCATCATAGAAAAAACAAAGCAGAATACGAAGACCAGGATGCCTGTGAGTGATTTTGAACCCGAGACCAGTCCTGTCAGCAGCGAAGCGATAAAAATGATGATTACACATGCCACCATGCCATTGCGGCGATGATGTATCGGCCCCGGATTATCCGTATTGGCCACGCACATGGCGCCGATGGATACCGCAATGCCCGCGGAAAGATTGTTGAAGTAACCCAATAAGATGGCGGGGAACGTGATCCCCACTGTAATGCGAATAGCCCCGTTGAGATTATGGCTATTGATAAAACTTTTATATTCCCTGATATAATCCATTGCCTGACATAAAGATAACATGTTTCATCATTCCACATTGTCCATTTACCCCCCGTTGTGCGTATTAAAAAACACAACCTCAGTTCATCGCTCAATTGATACCATTCACCGAGTATTTTCTTCCGCTCACCGTAAGACTCTTCCCGGGGCTGTAACAACAAGGTAGTTTTGCCCGACTAAGAACAAAGTATAAACTAACCTTCAAATGAGAACACTGTCACTCTTGCTGCTCGCCTGTTTGACGAGCATTGCATTACACGCGCAACAGATCAATGGGATATCACAGGATGATCAGGGACGGCCATTAGCCGGATCATCAGTAGCCCTCAAAAAAACAAAAGACTCTTCCGTAGTAAAGTTGGGCGTCTCCAACACATCCGGAAAGTATGAATTCAAAGACATTCCCGCAGGAAATTATTTTATCAACATTTCCCACGTGGGTTACACACCCAAAAACACAGGCGCATTCCCGGTCAGCGGGGAAGGTATTACCAACGCACCTGCTGTAGGTCTTACCAAAGCCGCAGCGGATCTGAAAGAAGTCGTCGTTACTTCCCGCAAGCCTGCCGTGGAGGTAAAGGCCGATAAGATCGTGCTCAACGTGGAAGGCAGCATCAATGCCGTAGGGCAGGATGCGCTGGAACTATTGCGCAAATCCCCCGGCGTTACGGTGGATAAGGACAATAACCTCAGCGTCAGCGGAAAGAATGGCGTGCAGGTCTTCATAGACGGAAGACCCACACCTTTATCGGGTACGGATCTGGCCGAATATCTCAAGACCATCCAATCCTCTTCCATCGAATCCATCGAGATCATCAGCAATCCTTCCGCCAAATATGAGGCGGCAGGCAACGCAGGCATCATCAACATCCGGCTGAAGAAGAACAAATCGTTCGGCACCAACGGCTCGGTTAACGCAGGCTATGGTGTCGGTGTTTACTCCAAATACAATGGGGGCATCTCCCTCAACCACAGAGATAAGAACATCAATGTATTTGGCAACTACAGCTACAACGACAACCCTTCCCAGTGGCATATCAACCTGTACCGTAAGCAGCTGGACACCTTATTCAATCAAAATTCGGTGACGAAGACCACGACCCACAGCCATAACTTCAAGGCAGGTATGGATTACTTCGTGAGCAAGAAAAGTACGTTAGGAGTTATCATCAGCGGAACCTACTCCGACCCCGGCAACCAGGTGACCAGCAGCACGCCGATCACTTACAATCCTACGGGAGAGCTTTTCCGGACGTTGAATGCCAACAACTCAAGTAAGGGAAGAAGGGATAATACCAACTTCAATCTCAACTACCGGTATGCAGACACCAGCGGTCATGAGCTGAACATGGACGCCGACTATGGACGCTATCGTATCACCAATGACCAGTTGCAGCCGAATATCTATACGTACCCCAAAGATCCGGGCAGAAAGGATAGCAATATTTACGAAATGCTGTCGCCCAGCAAGATCGATATCTACAGCCTCAAATCCGATTATGAGCAGAATTTTGCCGGGGGCCGGCTGGGACTGGGCTTCAAGGCCTCTTATGTCACCAGCAGCAATAACTTCGAGCAGTATAATATTCACCACCTGGTAAAAGTGAAGGATACGCTGCACAGCAATGATTTTGATTACAAGGAGAATATCAATGCCGTCTATGCGAATTACAACCGGACCGTAAAAGGCTGGGTGTTCCAGGCCGGTTTGCGGGTAGAGAATACGAATATAAAGGGTGTATCCACGGGGTATTCAGGTACAGGAGGCGGTTTTGTAACCTACGACTCCACCTTCAAACGTAATTATACCAATTTCTTCCCCAGCGGCGCCGTTACTTATAATAAGAATCCGATGAAGCAGTGGACCCTCAACTACAGCCGTCGTATCGACCGTCCCGCTTACCAGGATCTGAACCCATTCGAGTTCAAGCTGGACGAATATACCTTTCAGAAAGGGAACACCGAGCTGAGACCTCAGTATACCAATAGCATAGGTCTTACGTATATGTATAAGTTCAAGCTGACCACCACGCTGAACTACAGTCATGTGAAAGATGTGTTCACGATGCTGGTGGATACCACAGAGAAGTCGAAAGCCTTTATTTCCAAGAAGAACCTGGCTACCCAGGACATCACCAGCCTCAACATCAGCTATCCATTCCAATACCGGTGGTACAGTGTATTCGCCAATGTGAATACCTATTACTCCCTGTACAAGGCCAATTTTGGCACCGGCAGAACGGTGGATGTGAATGTCTTTGCCTGTAATGTGTATGCCCAGCAGACCGCCAGGTTCGCAAAGGTCTGGACAGCAGAGATCAGCGGATTCTATACTTCGCCATCCATCTGGCAGGGTACTTTCAAGACCAAAACTATCTGGAGCGTGGATGCCGGTCTCTCCAGGACCGTGTTGAAAGGCAACGGCACCGTGAAAGCTTCGGTCAGCGACATCTTCAATACCCTGCACTGGTCGTCCACCAGCGATTTTGCCGGTCAGTCCATCCATGCCAACGGTGGTTTTGAAAGCCGTCAGTTCAAACTGTATTTCAGCTACCGCTTTGGGAATAACCAGGTGAAAGCAGCCCGTCAGCGCAAGACAGGGGATGAGGATGAAAGCAAGCGGGTCGGTACGCAGGGCGGTGGACTAAGCCAGTAAGTTTTCCGTCATAATAGCTTATTTTTACGCCCCAGAAATCTATTATGACAACTACCATCGAAGACATCCGGGAACTATTCCGAGCCTATGACCCGTCACCCATCACAGGTATAGAAAAAATACCCCAGTCAGGCAGCAACCGGATGTACTTTCGCATCTGTACGGCCGAAAGATCATATATCGCCACTTATAACGACAACGTGCGGGAAAACCGCACGTTTGTTCATTTCAGCCGGCACTTCCGGGCCAGGGGCCGTCCCGTTCCGGAGATCTATATGGTAAATGAGGCTTATACCATCTATTTGCAGCAGGACTTCGGGGACATCTCCTTGCTGAACGAGCTGGAAAAACAGGGGCATAATGATCACGTCTACGCATTGTTCCGGGAGAGCCTGCGGCAGCTGGCCGGGCTGCAGATCAAAGGGGATGACGGCCTGGACTACAGCTGGTCGATCACTTCCAGGGAATTCGGTAAACAGGCCATACTCAGTGATCTCCTGTACTTCAAATACTATTTTTTGGATACGCTTCAGATCCCCTATGATAAGGAAAAGCTCATCGACGACTTTGAAGCGCTGAGCACCTATCTGACGCATGTAGATCATAAATATTTTATGTTCCGGGATTTCCAGAGCAGGAATATTCTCATCCGGGAAGGACAGGCCTATTTCATCGATTTCCAGGGTGGAATGAAAGGCGCCCTTCAATATGATGTAGCCTCCCTGCTGTGGCAGGCCAAGGCCGAGCTTCCGGATGAATGGAAGAACAATCTGCTGGAGCACTATATGGATGTTGTGGAAGAGTTGCTGGGGAAAAAGATCGACCGGGTGCGTTTTGTCAGCCAGTACAATGGCTATGTGCTGATACGCCTGCTGCAGGTGCTGGGGGCGTATGGGTTCCGGGGGCTATTCGAACGTAAGGCGCATTTTCTCACCAGCATCCCCCTCGCCCTTCGCAACTTCAAATGGTTCCTCGCGAACAAGCAGGTGGGTATCGTCATGCCGGAATTCGAACGCCTGCTGGGACTGATGGTGGAAGAGGATGTGATCAGGCGTTTCGAGCCGTTGCGTGCTACGGAGCAGACGCCGCTGATAGTGCATATCAACAGCTTTTCCTACAAAAAAGGAGGGATACCCGCGGATCCCAGCGGGAATGGAGGAGGCTTTGTATTCGACTGCCGTGGTATCCTGAACCCCGGACGGATCGACGAGTTCAAGCCCCTCACAGGCCGGGACAAGGCAGTAAAGGATTTCCTGGAACAACAAACACGGATGCCCGAATTCCTCAACAGTATCTACGACATCGTGGACATAGCCGTGGAAGACTATATCAGGAGGGACTTCGAAAACCTGTCCGTCAATTTTGGTTGTACAGGCGGCCAGCACCGGAGCGTCTATGCGGCAGATGCGCTTGCCAGGCACCTGCGGAATAAATTTCATGTAAAGATCGACCTTCATCACATCGAACAAGAAGCAAAGAATTGGGTTAATACTCCGTAGATCGCAGTTTATGTATTATGTAGTTTATGGAATTTTGTACGGTATTTCTCTATTGCCCATGTGGCTGCTGTACCCGCTGGCTGATGTGCTCGCCCTGCTGCTGTACTATGTCATCGGCTACCGCCGTAAAGTGACAAGAACCAATCTCCGGATGGCCTTCCCGGAATTGACGGAAAAAGAGATCGCCCGGATCGAAAAAAGATTTTACCGCAACTTCACCGACAGCTTTATCGAGACCATCAAGCTGCTGTCCGCCAGCCCCGCGTACATCAAACAGCACTTTGCCATCGACAATCCGGAGATCCTGGATAATTTTTATGACCAGGGGCGTAAATGCCAGCTGCACCTTGGACATACCTTCAATTGGGAAGTCGCCAACGTAGCCATGCCGCTTATGTCCAGGTACCCTTTTATCGTGGCTTATATGCCGCTGGAGAATAAGATATTCCAGCGGCTTTTCCTGCATTTGCGGGGCCGTACCGGCAGCATCCTTCTTCCCTCGACCCGGATGCAGCGGGCGATCATCCCCTATCGCAATACCCAATATCTGCTCACGCTGGTGGCGGACCAGGCGCCGGCAAATTCAGAACAGTCTTACTGGCTGAACTTCTTTGGTCATCCCACCTCATTTCTGCGCGGTCCCGAACGGGGAGCGCGTATAGCCGACATACCCGCCGTATTTGTAAAATTCTATAAAAGCCGCAGAGGACATTACCGGGTATTCCTCACAACCCTGGCCGAGCATCCCGCCCGCCTGCCGGAAGGCGAGCTGACCCGGCGCTATTGCAGACTGCTGGAAGACGCTATCCGCGAGTACCCTGACCTTTGGCTTTGGAGCCATCGGCGGTGGAAGGCTGTATGGAAAGAAGAGTTCAGGAGTATGTGGATAGATTAATATATCTTTACCACAACCCTAAAACAACCGGCCCCAACTACAATGTATTATTTCTTTTACGGCTTGCTCTACCTCGTCTCGCTGCTGCCCATGCGCATACTTTATGTACTGGCCGACGGGATATACGGACTCGTATACTATGCTTTTAAATACAGGAGGCAGGTAGTAATGGCCAATCTGCAGCTGGCTTTCCCCGAAAAAACGGAAGCCGAACGCATCCGCATCGCCAAAAAGTTTTACCACAATCTTATCGACTCTTTTATAGAGGTCATCAAACTGTTGTCGGCGAGCCAGCGCTTCCTGAAAAAAAGATTTACCATGGATACCAGCGTCCTCCGCGAACTACACGCGACGGGCAGCAGCTGCCAGGTTCATCTGGGCCATACTTTTAACTGGGAGTGGGGGCAGCGGGTATTGACGGACATGACGGACTATAAGATCATGGTCGTATACCAACCTATTACGAATAAATTTTTTGAAAAGCTGTTCTACCGGCTTCGTACCCGCAGCGGGAATGTTTTTTTACCGGCCAACAATATGCGTGAAGCGATCCAGCCCTATCTGCAATCCCAATATCTGCTGGCTTTGGTGGCCGACCAGGCGCCGTCAAACCCTGCAACGGCCTGGTGGCTGGATTTTTTTGGGCGCCCTACTCCATTCGTCGGCGGCCCTGAAAAGGGAGCCCGTAGCTGCGGTTTGCCGGTGGTCTTTGCCTATATTGAAAAACCCCGGCGGGGCTATTACCATGCTACACTGACATTAGGCAGCCGTGAAACAAGCTGTCTTTCCGAAGGAGAGCTGACCCGTAACTATGTGCGGTTCCTGGAAAACGTCATCCGTCGTAACCCAGACATGTGGCTTTGGAGCCACCGGCGGTGGAAACATACATGGAAAAATGATTATGCATCTAAGTGGATCAGTGACATACCTCAGCCTGAATAGGATTAAAAAAGGGTGAAATAACGGTCCTGATCGGGTGCTTTTCTCCAACGATTTGGTCTTAAATTCATGGTCTATTTGTTAACCATTTAAACCTGAATTTTATGACATCTTCATCTGCCGGCGGAAGCAGGATCACTGCCGCTGTGGCACAACAACTTATTGGCACCTACAAGAACGAAGAAGGATGGCCCCCTGATAAAACCAGGGCTGTATGGTTCTCCCTCGATGCTATTGCCGACATACAGGCCCTGATCCAGGAATCCAGCGGTGACGGCATCCGCATCTATTTCGGAAAGTATCCTGCTGACCAGGATATCCCCGGCACACCCGATCCTGCCTATAAGGGTAAAGTGACGCTCGTATTTATCCCGACAGTGACAGGTGCCGACGGCAGCCACGATGATATATTTCCGCCTGTCTCTTCCGGTACCATGACTGTGCTGGATGACGGCGGCACAGGCTATGATCACGGCAGCCTGTGCCCTCCCAATTGCCCTCCCATGGCGCCATCCGGCTCCTGATCCATTGATTCCATTTCCTGTAAAAAACACCCCACATGCTACACCTGCCAATTTTTATCTATTTCGAGCTGGTCGCTTTTATAGTTAGCTTGCTGACCTGGCGATACCTGAAGGGAACGGCCTTCCGGCTGTTCCCTTTCTTTCTTTTTTTTATCGTGGCCGTAGA
>Ga0105237_10005830_pt1 | contig 13820 bp, 6 predicted proteins | sample KBSC24metaG_FD_81520 | JGI IMG/M metagenome (GOLD analysis project Ga0105237, IMG submission 81520) | Corn rhizosphere microbial communities from Kellogg Biological Station, Michigan, USA - KBS C2-4 metaG | ecosystem: Host-associated > Plants > Roots > Rhizosphere > Soil | place: Michigan, USA...
CACTCCCCGCCTGCCCCGCTTTCTCAAAATATCCGAAGAGGACCGTTCGCAATCCAGCCAGGCGCGGCAGGGTCAATTGAAAATCGGCCGTTTCGGCATCCGCCTGCCCCAGGCGGCCCGCGGCCACCAGCCATTCGACAATCGCGATGAAATCGCGATTCGCGGGATGCGTGAATGCGGTGCGCAAGGTGGACTTGGCCCCGGCAAAATCCCCGCCCTGGGTCTGGAGCCGGGCGTAGCGGAGCAGCGTCTCCCAATTGCGGGCAAACCGGTCGGAACGCGCCGCCTGGGCGTAGAGTGCCAATGCCCGGCCGGTATCGCCCAACTCCGCGAAGGCCTGGGCCACGGGGCCGAGGCTGTCCTCATTGAGGGCGGCGCGCAGGGCGAGTTGCTCCAGCTGCGCCCGCGCCTCCGGCATGCGCCCGAGCTGATGCAGTGTCCGCGCGAGGGCCAGCGCATTCTTCTCGTTGAGGGGATTGATCCGTGCTATCCGCTGCTGCACCCGGGCCAGCATTTCACCCATCCCGGCTTTCTCCAGCGCTTCGGCCACCGTCTGGAGGGAGGTATCCGGTGCATCTTCCCGGCTCAGCAATTGTTCCAGGAGCGGCGAGACCGCCGCGGGCTTGCCGACTTCGGCGAGCGCGGTGATTTCCGTGACGCCGGCGGCAATCGGCCCCGCGCCATCCGCCCACAGGGCCTTCACTTCGGCGGCGAATTCCTGCTCCATCTTGAGCCGCACCGCTTGGGGCGCGGCAAAGTCCAGGTAGCTGGCGAGGAGGGCATTGGGATTGTCGCCGGACCCGGCGAAACGCCGCAGCCGCCGGAGTTCACGCTGCGCGGCCGCGACCCCATCCTCCGGGCTGAGCAGTTCGATCAGTTTGCACTGGAGCGGGAAGCTCATCCTCGGATCGGTGCGCTCGAGGGCGGCGTGGATGACCGCGCGGGCGCGCTTCGCATCCCCCTGCGCGGCGAAAGCGGTGGCGAGACTGAGCGCGGGATTGATATGCTGCGGCGGGTTCAGCCGTTCCACCACACCCTGGGCGGCATCGGGCTGGCCCGTTTTCAGCAGGAGCACGGCCAGGCCGGCGCTGAGGTCCGGCGCCGTGCTGCTCTTGAGCTGCGCCAGGGCATCCTCCCGGCGGCCCTGCTTCTCGTAGGCCTCCGAAAGCGCGAGCCGCCCGGCGGTATTGCCGGGCTCGAAAACCAGCAGCCGCTGATAGGCCGCCACGGCCTCCTCGGTGTGGTCCGCGCGGGTGTGCAACTGCCCGAGACGGAGCAGGACCCGCGTATCGTTAGGCGCGGCCTGGATCGCACTCTCCAGGGCGGACCGGGCCGCTTCGAAATCGCCTTTGCGCTCGAGCATATCGGCGAATTGCAGGACGAATTCCCGCCGCGCCCCGTCGTGCAGCGAATTGCCGCCATCGCGCAGGCAGGCCCGGAGCGCGGCCTCGGCGCTCTCGTTGTCCCCGGCGGTGCGGCATTCATTGAGCAGGTTGCGCATCGCCTCGGTGTCTTCCGGATTGCGGTCCCAGGTTTGCCGGAAAAGGGCGATGGACCGGGCGTGCGCGCCGATGGTCGCCAGCGTGCCGGCCAGTGGGACGACACCATCGTTGGGCGAAATACGCTGGTAGTTCTCGGCCCAGACCGGCATGCCTCCCGGCTCCGCCGTGGCGGCGTGCAGGGAGCAAAGGCGCAGGCGAATTTCCCGGGCGAGCGCGCCCGTCTGATCGCTCTGCAACTGGACCAGCGCTTCGTCGGCCATCGCCTTTTCCCAGAAATAGATGGCGAGGTCTTCCATCTTCAGGGCCTGGAGCTGGGCGCCCGTGTCGAGAATGAAACGCAGGTGCCGGTTCCCCGATTTATCCGCCTCTCCCAGCTCCGTGTCCGCCATGGGCTGCATTTCGACCAAACGGTCGAGCGCCACGCGGGCCTCGGGCATCTGGCGCGCCAGCCCGCGCAGGAGCACGGTCGCGAGCGCAAAGTGCAGCGGCTGGTGCTGGGCCTCGGGACTGTGGAGGTAGGTCTCGACAAAACCCGGCCGGTCCTTTTCCGGCAGCAGCAGGTAATACTCGCGCAGGGCGCCGCACACCGGTGCGTCGAGCGACTCCGCGGTCGAGGCGATCGAGGACCGGAGAGTTTCGCGCGCGGCGTCGGCTTCGCCGAGGAAAAGGCGCCAGTGCGCCAGTTCCAAACCGTAGATGGCGCGTTGCGACGAGGATTGGGCGAAGACCCGCTGGCCCAGTGTGATCGCCTCGCGGAAGCGGTTGCGGGCCGCGAAAAGCATCGCGGCCTGCCACGTGCGCAGATGCGTGCCCTCGGCGAAGAGGGACTCAATCATGCCCGGGGCGGGCACGGAGTTGCCGTCCAAATCCTGCCCGAGCGCGACGAAAAGAAAGTCGCGCTCCACGGGCGTGCGGCTCTTGTCCGTGAGCCACTTGCCAAGCCGTTCGTATTGCTGGGTCTGGAGCGCCAGCCAGATGAAGGCCTGCGCGGCCTTTTGATCGTGCGCGCTCTGGTTCAGGATCGTCTCCATGCGGTCGAGCGTTGCCGGCCCGGCGCCGGCATAGAAGAGTCCCCAGAGCGATTCGGTCGGGCTCGACTGGTCCTTTTGCCAACGGGCGACCCAGGCATCGCGCGCCGGGCCGCCTTTCGCGGCGAGGATCTGCGCGAGCTGACGAATGGCATTCAGCCGCACCTCGCGGTCTCCTTTGGCATCCTGGGAATCGTCGGCGACCCAGAAGCTGCGCAACGCCCGCATCGCATCGGGCGTGGGCCGCCCATGGCGCTGGCCGACGGTGGCCAGATACGCGGTTTGCAAGCGGCCGGCTTCGGTGGGCTTGATCGCGGGGAAACGCAGCGGATCATCCACCTTCTCCGCCGGAGTGATACGCAGGATTTGCTGGAGGCAATCCTCGGCCTCGGCGGTGGCGCCGGCGTCATTCGCCAGGGAGGCCAGCGTGGAAAGCGTGCGCAGATTGCTGGGATCCAGGGTCCGGGCCTTGCGGAGCAGGACGAGCGCGCGATCCGGCGTCCCCCAGGCGAGTTGGAAATCCACCGCATGGTTCAGCGCGGCGGCGTCGCGCGGATATTTCGTCACGGCGCCCTCCCATGTGTGGGCGGCTTCGTCGATCTCGAAATTCTTTTCCTGCAACTGGGCAAGCTTCTCGAGGCCGTCCGGCGTATCCTGCGGCGCGATGCGCAGGAGCTGCCCTTGCAGTTTTACCGCGGCATCCAGCTTGTGCAGTTCCTCGGCCTCGCGGATAAGCTCCGGGAGCGCCTCGGCCTGGTTGGGCGCGGCGTAGGACGCATCGGCCAGCACCTCGAAGGCGCCGGCGGCGTCGCCCCTCGCCTTCAGGATGCGGCCGAGGGCGACTTCCGTGAAATAATCGTCCGCACGCAGTTTCCGGCGCTTGTCGAACTGGGTGTGCAGCCAGTCGAGCAGATTGCGCTGATTGCAGAAGGTGAGCAACTCGTTGAAGGTCGCGAGGCGCTCCTTGTCGCCCGGTTCGGATTCCAGGGCCTTGAGCTGAATGTCCGCCGATTCCTCATTCAGATTGAGACGCTCGAGCGCGCGGCGCAGCGGCGCCAGCGATTCCTTGCGGCGCGACACCGGGCTGGCCGCATACACCTGCCGCCAGGTGGCCAGCGCGTCGGACCAATGTTCCGCGCGCTGCTGGGTGAGGGCAAGATCAGTCATGGCATCCACGTTCCCGGGATTGTTGGTGACGAGGTTCTCGAAGATGGAGAGCGCCTCGGGAATGTGCCCGGCCTGGAGCTCGAGCTGGCCGGCGCGCCGTTCGTAGCTTGCGTGATTGACCGGGTCGATGGACGCCAGCGTGAGCAGGCTCTGCACGGCCGCGGGCGGCTGGCCGAGCGTGGAGTCGATCTTGACCAGCATCTCGTGCGCGGGGATCGACTTCGGATTCAGTGCCAGCACACGGCGCGTCGCCAGGACCGCGGCCTTTTGGTTGCGATTCCAGAGCTGCCACCGCGCCACCCGCATCCAGGTATCCTCGGTGATCTTGTCGATCGCCTCGCGCTCGATCGCGAGAAGGAACTTGTCGAGTTCCGGATTCGGGTCGGCGCCATTGTCGTCGCGCGGTCCGAACGCCATCCCGAACCGCGCGGCTGGGCGCGCCGGCGCGGAGGCGGTCATCGCGCGAAAGCTCTCGAACAGTTTCTGGTCGGCATCGATGCGCTCCGCCTCCGTCGCGCTGGAGCGCACCGCCTTTTCGAATTCGAATTGCGCGCCCGGGTAGTCTCCGCGTCCGGCGAGGAGTTCGCCCAGCGTCAGGTGCGCCTCGCGATTCTCCGGCTGCAATTCCACCGCGGACCGCAGCGCGGCGACCGCGGGATCAAGATCGTTCTGTGCGCGGAGCAATTGCGCGATGCGCAATTGGGCGGCGGCCTGCTTCGCTGGGGGATCGGTGGGCCGCAGCAGACGCTGGAGGATGCGCCGGGCGTCTTCTTCACGGCGCTGGGAAAAATAGAAATTCGCGAGCGCTGCAACCACCTCCTCGCCCCCCGCGGCGGCATCCGCGAGTAGATGCTGCTCGACCATGTCGTTGAGATGGTTCTGCTCGTAGAATGCCAGGGCGCGGGCCCGGATGATCTCGTCGTTCTTGCGCGCCACGAGGAGCGCGGCGATGCGTTGCGTCGCGGCTTTCGTGTCATCGAACTGCAAATCCAGCCGGGCGCGCTCGAAGACAAAATCCGCATTGTTCGGCTGTTCCTTGAGGAGGCCATCATAGACATCGCGGGCCGCATCGACCGCCTCCATCTGCACGAGCAGGCGGGCGAGGCGGAATCGGTATTCGGTATTCTTGGGCGCCAGCGCGGTGAGCCTGGTCAGCCAGGTTCGCTGTTCCTCGAGCATCCCGAGGCGCTCGTAGAGTTCGACGAGTTGCAGATACGCCCCGAGGTCGCGTGGGTTTTCCTCCGCGTACTTCTTCCAGCGAGCCGCGAGCTCATCAGTGCGATGATACCGCTGATGGAGGCGGACGAGTTGGGATTCGAGATCCTCGCGCAGCCAGTTGCCCGGGCCAGTGAGGGCCAATGCCTTTTCGAGGGCGGCGATCGCCTCGTCCTGGCGGCCCGCGCCCTGGTGGATGCGGGCGATCTCCTGGAGCGCGAGTGGCCGCTCGGTCGCGGGCGCGTGGGCCTCAAGGTATTTCAGATGCTCGATCGCGCGGTCGGGCAGGAAATTGCGCTCATACGTTCCCGCGAGACGGCGGCGCAGCGCGAGGTCGGCGGGATTGAGCGCGACTGTTTTCTCCCAAGCCTCCGCGGCTTTCTTGATGTCTCCGGCATCGAGCCAGGCGGCGCCCATTTGCAGGAGTGTATCGGGCAGGCGAAGGTCGCCCGCGGTGAGCAGTTCCACGGCGTGCTCGTAGGCGGTCGCGGCTTGCTGGGGATGGTTGCGCCCGCTTTCCAGCTGGGCCAGGGCCAGCGACGGAAGAGGGCTTTTGGCGTCGAGCTTGCCCGCGGCCTCGAAGACCGCCACCGCTTCCTCGGGCCGCCCGGCGCGCCGCAGCAGATGGCCGTAGATCATTTGCCCCGCAAACGACGGGTCCGCCTTGTAGTCACCGAGCAGCTTTCCGGTCTCGCCCGATTCAGCATACATCTTCCACAGCCGGTCGAGCGCCGTGCCCTCGGCGGGATTGGCCGCGAGCATCTGCTTGTAGCGCTCGACGACCTTGGGCGACATCGGCGATGGCGCCTGGGCCTGGGCCCGCGTCGGCGCGTCGCCAAGGCTCAGGAGAAGAAGCGTGAAAAGCAGGCTGGGGCGGCGCATCGCGCACAAACTACGCGGCAAGCCGGAGGCGGCAAGTCTGTTGGCTCGGGAGCGGAGGCGCCCAAAGCAGGCGGTCTCCTCCCAGAGCCGCTGTTTGGCGCCATGCAGCATCACCAGGTCGTGCCGGATCGCCCGAGCGGGACTGGGAAGTCCCGCCTACTACCGCACGCTCTTCGTGCAGGGCACGCCCCAGGAAGTGGAAGCACGCATGAACGACCTGCGCGCCGGCCGCAGCCTGCTCGACACCGTGCGCGAGCGCGCGAAACGCCTGGAGCAATCCGTCAACGCCGCCGACCGGAGCCGGCTCGACCAATACTTCACGTCCATCCGCGAACTCGAAGGACAATTGCTCCAGGCCGAATCGTGGGCGCAGAAACCGAAGCCTGCGGTGGCCATGCCCGAACCGAAGGAGATCACCGACGCCGCGCAGCTCATTACGCGCCTGCGCACCGGCTACGATCTCATCAAGCTCGCGCTGGAGAACGACTGCACGCACGTGGTCAGCCTGTTCACCCAGCCGCTTGGAGTTGTGACCGAAATCCCCGGCGTCGCCCACGAGACGCATTCCCTTACGCACCATGGCAACCGCCCCGAGATGATGGAGGAACTGCGCAAAATCGAAGAGGCGCAGTTCGTGGTCTTTCGCGATTTCCTGACCAGCTTGCGCAGTGTCGTGGAGCCTGATGGCGGCAGCCTGCTCGATCGCACTTCCGTGCTCTACGGAACGTGCATGGGCAACGCGAACGGGCACAGCAACACCAACTGGCCGATGCTCCTCGCGGGCGGTGGCTTCAAGCACGGGCAACACCTGGCCTTCGACAAAGATCGCAATGAGCCGATCGGGAAGCTGTTCGTCTCGATGCTCCAGCGGCTCGGCATCGAGTCCGATGAATTTTCATCGGGCAAGGGACGGCTTAATGGGCTTAAGATTACGTAACAAGAAAAGCTACCCACCGAGCAACCGCTCCACGCATTCGTTGATCGCGCGGATGCTGACCGGCTTCGACAGGACCGGCCACCCGTTCAAATGGCTCGCAAATTTCCCGGCGCTTCCCTTCGGCGGAGAACCCGTCACGATCGCAATGGGAATCTTGCTCAACCGGGGATGCGCCTGAAAAGCCGCGCCGAGATCCTCCCCGCTCATTTTCGGCATGATGCGGTCGAGAAAGACGATGTCCGGCTCAAACTCGAGGGCCGCTTCCACCGCCTGGACAGGATCGTTCACCGTCCTGATTTCATAATTTGCAGCGGCGATTTTCAACAGCCGCGTAAACCCAATCTCGTCATCGACGACAAGAATCTTCGCCTGGCTCCGTGCATTCATAGGCTTGTATCCTCAATCCTTTCCGACGGGCACCGTCGTCTGGACCAAGCCGCCGGTCAAGGGCGGCCGCCTGGCAGGGAAAACGTACTCTTCCTCCGCGCCCGCTACAGATTCCCCGTCTTGCTGATCACGAACAACACCACGAGGGCCAGGGGCACCAACAAGACGAAGATCATCACGGCCATCGTCTGATAATCAAAATCGACCTTCGCGTTGGCCGCGAGGCATGCTGCCATCTCCCGTTCGGCCATCGGAAGGCATTCATCGCAAACGCACAGATCGCGCGTGTAACCATACCCGCCATACCCGCGCTCCACCCACTTCACGTGTGGCAAAGGGCCATAGAAGATGCCGCGGCAGATCGTGCATCGGTCCCATTCCAATCGGTTGCCGCAATGTGGGCACGCGGCTGACCAAACTTCATCGTGCAGCAGGGATCTGGGCCGTTGTTCGGTGGTCACTGGCGTTCGGCATTTCCGGCAAAAACCCACCTCGTGGTGCTCATCCGAGGCCACGCCTTCCAGCGCAAGGGCGGTCAGGCACGCCCTACAGATCATGTCGGCCAACTCGGATCGCTTCTTCTCATTCCCGCACCGCTGGCACCGGGCGGGCAGCGGCGTGCGATGACACTCGGGACAGGGCCCGGAGCGTTTGACGGATCTTCGACCGCACTCGAAGCAAGTCACCAAAAGCATGCGTATTGCATTGTCCTAACAACTCCTCCTTGTCGAGCAACACTTTGCCGGCATGGCAAACACGCTTTCGGTAGGCGTTTCCCTTCGCTTGGGCGGCGTGCTAGAAGGGCAGCCACCCCAATGAAGCTTGCCGTCCTCAATCCCCGCGGTCGCGACCCCGAACAATCCTTTCCCGACGCCGCCGGCACTCCGGATGAACAGGCCCATCCGCCGGTCAACTACCACGGGTTCGCCGCATGCACGGGCGGGACCTTCTATCGCAAGGAGGAAGCGATTCCCAAGGACCAGAAGCAAGTGCTGCTGCTCCTGCGCCAGGACCTGAAAGCCAGTCGCCAGGCCATGGTGGAGCTGCGCCGCGAGAGGAAGACCGTGGCGCTCGCGTGGAAGGAAGCCGGGGCGTTTCAAATTGCGGCGCAACTGGGCAAGCCGGCCAATCTCCAGCTCTTCCAGGAAATCTGCGAGCGCGCCGATGGGGCGATCGCCACGACACCGGACCTCGTTCCGATCTTCACCGCGGCCGGCGTGCGCTATACCGAGTTCATTCCTACTCCCTATCCCGTGGAGGATCCGCGTTGGGATTTTTCCATGCCGGTGGAGGAGCGCCGCGGCATCCTCGTGGGCACTCGCGAATTCGGCACGCCTTCGCGGAATCATCTGGCCGCCTTGCTCTCGCTCAAGCACCTCGCGGCATCGATGTTCGAGACGGTGACGGTCTTCAACTGCGACGGCTGGCGCGGGCGGCGGATGATCGCGCGCCTCGGCTACGATGAGCGCTTGCTCAAGGTCATCGAAGGGCGCCTGCCCTACCCGCGATACCTAAAAGTAGTGGCGAAGCACAAGCTCGTCTGGCAGCTCGATGCCAGTGCCGTGCCGGGGCAGGTCGCGGGCGATGCGCTGCTGGCGCGCGTGCCGTGCGTGGGCGGCAACGGGACCACGGAACGGCTCGTCTTCCCCGAGATCTGCGGACACGGACGCAGCGCGGAACAACTCTTCGATCTCGCCGCCCGGTTGCTCGAGCATCCGCACGATTGCGTGGAAGTCGTCGGACGCGCGATGGACCAGGCCCGCACGAGCCTCGCCTTCGGCACGGTGGCGCGGCAGCTCGACGAATTCTTCCGGCGCATCGCGCGATGATTCGCCGGTCGCTGGCGGAGATTCTTCTCGCGCAGACATCATTTCCATCGGTAACGACTCGCGAGATTTCATCACCTTTGCCAAGGCCCAGATCTCAGCAGGTACAGGGCGGAGAGCCAGTAATCAGCAGGTCAGTGACCAGTGCCCGCTGAGTCCCTCAACCGTGGCATGCGGCGTGAGAATACTGATTACTGAACACTGATTACCGATTACTTACTTGTTCCAATGCGCAATGCTCCCCATCCAAGGGCGAACAACGCCGCGCTCCACGTCACGAGACTGATGCCCCACCACACGCCCCAGAGTCCCCAGCCCAATCCGAATGCCAGGGCATTAAAGACGACGAGGGGCGCGACGATCTGGCGGTAGAGACCCATCCAAAGTCCATACCCGGGCCTCTTGATGCCCTGCATGGCGAATACCGTGACAAAGAGGATTGGGTAGGCCGCGAGGGTGACCGAAGAGACGAGCAGATAGTCGCAGCCGCGGCCGATGACGGCGGCGTCATGGGTGAAAAACTTCATCGCCGGCTCACGCACCAACCACACCAGCAATCCGCCGAGCACCATCAATCCCGCGCCAGTCTTGACATTGGTCGTCCAGGCCTCGCGCACGCGGTGAGGCAGCCCAGCCCCGTGGTTTTGCCCCACAATGGAAAGTACTGCGGCGTTCAACCCGATGGTCGGCATGAGCACGATCTGCTCGATGCGCGTGGCGATCCCGCTGGCGGCGACGGCTTCCTTGCCAAAGTGCTTCACAAACCACGTGATGACGAAGACGCCGAGCGCGACAGTGAGCATGTTCAACCCCGCCGGCACGGCTTGCCCTGCGATGCGCAGGAGAACAGCGGGGGACGGTATGAACTCGGCGGGACGCAACCCGTGCAGGAGTTCGGACCTGGCCGCGAAGTATCCCATGAAGCCGCAGCCCCCGATCTGGATCAGGACCGTCGCGAGCGCGATGCCGCTCACCCCGAGCGCCGGCAACCCGAAATTACCCCACATCAGGATGGGATTGAGCGCCACATTCGCCACCAGCCCGAGGAAGAGGAGATTGCGATAGACGCGCGTCTCACCCTGGGCGGCCAGCGCGGAGTTCATGACCATCGGCACGAGGTAAAAGACTCCGCCCGCGAGGGTGACATTCATGAACGCGAGCACCGTGCGCAGGTAATCGCCCTCGGCGCCGAGCATCCGAAAGAGCCACGGGGCAGCGAAAAACCCCGCGCAGGACAGGATCGGCCCCGCGACGGCTGTGAAGACCAGCGCCTGCGCGAAGACCCGGCGCGCCTCGGCCTTGTCTCCCATACCGAGCGCATTGGCAATGAGCGCCGTCGTCCCCTGGCTGATCCCGCTGCCGGCCGCCAGGATAATGAAGAACACCGGGAAGGACAGGGAGAGCGCCGCCAGCGCGTCGGTGCCGAGCCACCCCGCGCAGACCGTGTCCACGACATTGAACATCGTGTTGAAAAACATGCCCACGCTCATCGGCACGGCGATGCGCCAGGTAAGGTGCGGAATCGGGTCGGTAGTGAGGGAAAGGGCGGGCTTCATCCGGTGATTTGCGACGGGCCGGCAATAATTTTCTCCATGACCCAATGATGAGTGCCAACGGGGCCATTCGCCAGCGGATACCAGGGAGTCGCCGCTCGGCAACCGATCGAAACGGCTTCTTCAAGGGTCCTGAACTCGTGGACCTATGCGCTGTTGATTTCGCGTCGCTTCGAGCGCAAGCGCTGTTCTCCAATCCTTTGTCAGGCTGAGCGGCGGTTTCGCCACCGCGCACTTCTTTGACGAAATGTGCCCAATCAGCCCCCCGCAATTTCGGGGATGGTGAAAAGGGGGGTCCTCCGCTTCAGTAGCGGTTCGATATGCCCCCCCGTTTTGTCACGACTGTCTCCATCGGGTTTCTGCTTGCCGCCGCGGGGAGCCGCGCCGGCGCAGCCGAGGGAACCGTGAAGCTGGATCCCAAAGTGCAGGGCTACATCGAGACGCATTGCATGAATTGCCACGATGAGGAGTCGCAGAAGGGCGATTTCCGGATCGATACGCTCTCCAGCAAGGTGGGCTTTGAGGACACCTCCAAATGGCTCGAAGTCATGGAGCGGATCAACTCGGGGGAAATGCCCCCGAAGAAGGTGAAGAAACGTCCGAGCGCCGAGGAGACGGAGAGTATCGTCGCGTGGATCTCAGGGCGCATGAAGGAAGGCGAGGCGGCGCGCATGGCGGCTCGTGGTCGCGTGTCCTACAACCGCCTGACGCGGGCCGAATACGTGAACACGGTGCAGGATCTCATCGGGGTGCATTTTGATGCCACGGATCCGGGGGCGTTTCTGGAGGATCCCGAGTGGCACGGGTTCGAGCGCATCGGTTCGGTGATGACCCTCTCGCCTTCCAACGTGGAAAAATATTTCTCCGCGGCGGAGGTGATCCTGGCGGAGGCATATCCGAAGCAGAAACCGCCCTTCCTGGACTCGAAGAAGCCGGCGATCGAGGAGAAGCAGATCGAGGAATCGCATCGCGCCCGTCTCGAGGCCGCGGGGCAGTTGGACAAGGTGCGCTACGAAATGTGGCCGGGGGATATCTTCCGCTACTCCGCGCCGAGGGAATCGCTGCCCGAGGCCGGTATCTACGAGATCACTTACAAGCTCAGCGGGCTCAAGCCGGAGAACGGCCGCGCGCCGCGTCTCTTTGTCTACGAGACGAAGCTGGATCGCGTGCTTTTCGAGCAGGACATTGTCGCGCCTGAAGACGCGCCGATCACGGTCACGTTCCAGGCGCATCTGCCAAAAGGCCGGCCGAACATCGACGTGATCAACGACGTGCCCGGGCCGAAGAACACGCCGCCGTCGGGGCGCCATGGGATCAGGCCCTTCGTCAGCACCAAGGATGGCCGGATGCCCTGGCAGATGAAGCTGACCGACGAGCAGGGCCGTCCGCGCTATCCCTTTCTCATCCTCGATTCCATCGCCTTCCGCGGACCGCTCATCACGGACGAGGAACGAAAGCGGCGCGACGAATACATGCCGCGCGAGGAGGGCAACATGGACCAGGCGCGTGCGAGCCTGGAAGCGCTGGCCCATCGCGCCTTCCGGCGTCCGCTGAAGGACGGCGAACTTGACGCCTATGTCGATATCGTGAAGGCCGAGCTAAAGGCCGGCGAAAAATATTACGACGCGGTGAAGGCGGGCATGTCCGCCATCCTGTGCTCGAAGAGTTTCATTTTCCTCGCCGAGGGCGACGAGGATGTGAACCGCGACACGCTCAGCGATTGGGAGATCGCCTCACGCTTGTCCTATTTGTTCTGGAGCACGATGCCCGACAACGAACTCTTCACGCTCGCCGAGCAGGGCAAACTGCACGAGAAAGCCGAGTTGTCGAAGCAGGTGGCGCGGATGCTGGCCGATCCGCGGTCGGCGCGTTTCACCGAATCCTTCGCCTCGCAATGGCTCAATCTGCGGAAGGTCGGGATGTTTCCGCCGGACAAGAAGCTCTATCCCGACTACGATAAGTCGCTGGAAAAAAGCATGCTCGGTGAGACCACGGCGTTCTTCCGCGAGGTGCTCGATCGCGGCCTCACTCTGCGCGAGTTCCTCAATTCCGACTGGACGATGCTGAATCCGCGGCTCGCCCAATTCTACGGGATTCCGTGCAGCGGCCAGGCGGGCGGCGATTTCCAGCGCGTGTCGCTCCCAGCCGACAGCAAGCGCGGCGGCCTGCTCACCCAGGCAGCCATCCTGTCGCTCACCTCCGACGGCACGCGCGAGCGTCCCGTGCATCGCGGCAAGTGGGTGCTGGAATCGATCTTCGGCAAGTCGCCGCCCCCGCCGCCCGCCAATGTGGAGCCCATCGAACCGCGACCGTCCACCGAGCCGAAGGCCACGCTGCGCATGAAGTTGGATGCGCACATCCACGATGCCAAGTGCGCTTCCTGCCACAGCAAGATCGATCCGCTCGGCCTGGCATTTAATAATTACGACGCGATCGGGCGCTGGCGCACGGAGGAGATCACCGAAGGCGTGGGTGACAATCCGCCCGTCGACCCGAGCGGAAAGCTGGCCGACGGCCGCGCCTACAAGACGCCGGAGGAGTTCAAGCACCTGCTGCTCGAAGACATCGACAACTTCAACACCGCCTTCATCGAGAAGCTGGCCATCTACGGACTGCGCCGCAGCATGTCCTTCAGCGATCGCGAATCCCTCGCGGCCGTGGCCAAGGCGAGCCGCGAAAAGGACTACCGCCTGCGCGATCTTGTGGAAGCCTTTGTCCTGTCCGACCTGTTCCAGAAACGCTGACTATTCGCACTTCCTGGTTCTTAGTTCTTAGTTCTTAGTTCTTCGTTCATCCGCGCAACCCAACCCACATCACCGCCTCGCTCCTATGTCCAATCTCAACATGAATAAATGGCAGATGAGCCGCCGCCAGGTCATCCGCGGCTTGGGCGCCTGCCTCGCCCTTCCCTTGCTCGACTGCATGGCGGCGATCCCCGCCGCTTCCCAGCCCAAGCGCAGCGTCTTCCTCTACATCCCGAACGGGGTCAACACCCTCACCTGGCAGATCGAGAAGCCGGGCGCGGACTATGCGTTCACGTCGCCCATGGCGTCGCTCGAGAAGCATCGCGCGGATATCACGCCGATCAGCGGCCTGCATCATCCGAAGGTCATCGGCAAGCAGCACAACTGCGACAAGGTGTGGCTCACCGGCGCGGATGTCCCCGGCGACGGCGGCGCCTTCCGCAACTCGGTGTCCGTCGATCAGATCATGGCCGAGGTCCAGGGCAAGTCCACCCGCTTCGCCTCGCTGGAACTGGCTGTGGAAGGCAACTCGCTGGCGTGGTCGCGCGATGGCATCCAGATCCCGGCCGAGCGCAATAC
>Ga0105237_10005836_pt1 | contig 13812 bp, 10 predicted proteins | sample KBSC24metaG_FD_81520 | JGI IMG/M metagenome (GOLD analysis project Ga0105237, IMG submission 81520) | Corn rhizosphere microbial communities from Kellogg Biological Station, Michigan, USA - KBS C2-4 metaG | ecosystem: Host-associated > Plants > Roots > Rhizosphere > Soil | place: Michigan, USA...
ATCGATTTCATGCAGATTCCCGCCTCTGCCTGAAGCGTCTTTTCTGGGGTCCGAGCGCGCACCGCGAAGCTGTGCTTCATCCCTTAATATTGAAAAATATATTTTTTGCCTGTACCTATGAAAATGAGTACGTAATCTGTTGATTTCCGAAATGTTGTACGGTGTTCGGACTGCTTCTAAAATGCCTCTCCGCAGTCGGGATTTACTGTTTTTGGTATTTTGACGGGATTTTATCCCGAGAATTGTGGAAATTGGCGAACCCGATTCGGGCAGGTCAGTTTAAGTCCATCAGAATCAACAGGAAATCAAAGGTAGCGCGTTCATCCGAACTGGCACGCAAAATGCATCGTTCTGGGTAGTTTTGCCCCAAGCAGACTTCTGACAAAAACCCGCCAAACCGGGCGGATGGAAATGGGTTCCCTTCTCGCACTGGCGACAAAGGTTTCCCCTATTCAGCACAACTACAACGTTCGGAGAATTACAGTGACTTTTCGCAGCCGCATTCTCTCCTTGTTCCTCGTGTTGCTGGCAGGCATTTCCCTGGCCAGCGCGCAGACGTCGAACGGCACAGTCGTTGGCGTAATTACGGACAGCAGTGGCGGAGCCCTCGTGGGCGCCACCGTCACGATCACTTCGACAGACACAGGCGCTGTGCGTACGACGCTGACCAACTCGGAGGGCACCTACCGGATTGAGTCGGTGCTCCCCGGAAACTACGACGTTTCGGCCAGCGCCACAGGCTTCCAGACCACGGTGCATAAGGGTCTGCAGGTCCCGGGTACAGCGATTGTGACTGCCAGCCTGGTGCTCAAAGTGGGAAGCGCGGTCGACAAGGTCGAAGTATCGGCCGACAACGCCGTTCTGAATACCGACAACGGGCAGCTCTCCGGAACGATCGGCGAAGAAGAGATCCACAATCTTCCTATCGCCAGCTTGAACCCTTACGAACTCGCATTGACGCTACCGGGAGTTATGAACACGCAGGTGGGCGATTTCTCCAATGGCGTGACTTTCAACGTCGGCGGTGGCCGTCCTCGCGCCAACAACTTCTTGATCGAAGGCCAGGACAACAACGACGCAGGAATCCAGGGTCAGGGTCTACAGCCCAACAACGATGAAGCCGTAAAGCAGGTTGTGATCATCGAGAATGCGTACACGGCCGAGTACGGCCACGGCGCCGGCTCTGTGTCTAACCTGATCTTCAAGAGCGGCACCAACAAATGGCATGGCTCGGTTTATGAGCGCCTGCAGAACTCCTCGCTGGACACGGTCGACAAGAACGAACACTTCAACGGCATCACCGAAGTGAACAAGTACCGCGAGAACCAGCCGGGCTTTACCATCGGTGGACCGATCATTCACGATAAGCTGTTCGGCTTCGCTTCGTATCAGTGGGACTACTACCGCTCCACGGCCAACCTCGATCCCCTCGAGATTCCCACCGCAAACGGCCTCGCGACGCTGAGCAACTATTCCAGCAATCCTCGTGTTGCGAATCTGCTTGCGGCATATGGCAACCTCGTGGGAACGATCAACCCTCTGAACCAGATTCCTGCGATTCCTCTCGGCCCTGATCCGGTTACGGGAGTTGATCGCGGCACGGTCGAGATGGGCACGGTTGAACGGAACCTCGGCGCCAATTCCGATTCGCCGGAAATTGATCTTAAGGGCGACTACATCATGAGCCAGAAGGACACCTTGAACCTGCGGTTCATCCGCAACAAGTTCACGGCTCCTTATGACGTCTTCAACTTCACTGGTCAGTTGCCGGGCTTTGACACCAACCAGGACGGCACTTCCTATAACACCGGCCTCGTGGAATCGCACGTTTTCTCTCCGACGCTGGTCAATGAAATCCGTCTCTCCTACAGCCGCATCGGTTTCACCTTTGGGCTGCCGGCGAGCACGCTCGCGAACCCTCTCTACAACCAGCCAGCAGTGAGCATCTCTGGGATGACTGGATATGGGATTCCCGCGGGCACAATTCCTCAGGGCCGCTTCCACAATACCTACCAGTTGCAGGACACCGTCAGCTGGACGCATGGCAAGCACTTCTGGAAGTTCGGTGAAGACATTGCCAACATTCGCGTCAAGGACCAGATCCCGTTCAACTTCTTCGGTTCGTATGGATACGTGAACGATAAGGTCGCAACTCCACTCACCTCTCCCGGTGGCGGCACTTACAAGTACACCGCTCTGGCCAATCTGATCGATGACTTCGGCGGCCCGGGAAGCACGCTCACCCAGAATTTCGGCAGCCCGGTCGCTCAACCACGAATCCTCAGCCAGAACTATTTCGTGCAGGATACCTACCGCCCGATCTCAACTCTGAGCCTAGACATGGGTTTCCGTTACGAGTACAACGGCGCACCCTACAACGCTCACGGCACGCCGTATCCCGGATTCGATCCCGCAAATCCAGCTTGCTGGCCGCTCGCCGCTGGAGCCACCTGCAACACCAAGCAGGAAGCTGACAAGGGCAACTGGGGACCGCGCGCCGGCATTGCGTGGAGCCCGACGCTGTTCGGACAAAACAAGACCGTCATTCGCACTGGCTTCGGCGTGTTCTACGACGTGCTGTTCGCGAACATCATCGACAACCTCCAGTCGACCGCACCAAATGCCGCATCGCCGGTACTCACCAGCAGCAGCACGGCCAACGGCAATCGCGGAACTTCGGCCTGGTCGACACGCTTCGCCAACCTCAACAAGACCCCACAGCCAACCAACCTGGCGGAGCCGATCGTCAACCACCTGCTCTCGCCACGCACCATGCATTGGAACTTCAATATCGAGCAGGAGCTGCCCTGGGCCACCACCTTCCAGATTGGCTATGTGGGAGAGCGCGGCACGCACCTGTTTGGCAATTCAAACGTCAACCCGTTCGTAGGTCAATATGAGTCCGCAGCGCGCGTGATTCCAACGCGTGGCCAGATCGTCATTCGCGACAACTCCGATGATTCTGAATACGCCGGTTTGTGGAGTGAGCTCGACCACAAATTCAACCACTCCTTCCTGTTCCGCGCTTCTTATACGCTCGGACGGGCATTTGATGACGGTTCGGAAATCTTCACCACTGCCAACCAGTCCTCGTACCAGTTCAGCCGCTACGGAACTCCGCGCGGCCAATCTGACTGGGGTCCGTCGACGTACGATCACCGTCAGCGTCTCGTACTCAGCTACATCTTCATGCCTCCTGTGTGGCATACCGAAGGCAGCATGAAGATTGTTGGCAACATCGCAAATCACTGGGCTCTCGCCGGCGTTTCGCAGTTCCAGTCCGGATCGAACCTCAATGTCGAGGACGGTTTTGACGTGGATGGTGACGGCATCGGTAATGACCGTCCGAGCCTTGGCAATCCCAAGGCTCCGCTTAGCACCTACGCTGTCGATGGCTCCTGGTTCGGCGTCGATGGCTTCTGCTCCGGGCCGAGCTTCTACTACACCAATGACGACTGCCATCCAGTATCAGCGGATTCCGTGCACTGGCTGATTCCGGGCTATGATCAGTATCCCGCTCATCCAATCGGCCGCAACTCTTTCCAGGGTCCCGGATACCAGCAGTGGGATGTGAACGTGCAGCGCTCGTTCAAGTTGTCCGAACGCTTCATGCTCGACTTCCGTGGAGAGATGTTCAACATTTTCAATCACGGCCAGGTCGACACCAACGGTTATCTCGAAAGCACAACCTTGGCTACCGGGGTCAACCAGGACGCGTTCAACAACCTCGGCGATAATACCTTTATGTCGCCGTACCCGGCCACCAACGGACACCGTCACGCGCGGCTGTTCTTCCGCCTCACCTTCTAACCAAAGTCTCAACTCCTCTTCAGGGCAGCCTTCACCGGCTGCCCTTCTTCTTTGCTGCCCCGATCCATTCAGAACACCCTACGGAGGGGTTGACCAAGCCAGCCTGGTCGAAGCTCTATTAAATACAAAAAAACAGATTCTAGTTTTGTGTTTACTAAAATCGGTAAGCTGATGGCCGACGTTTCCGAATATAGAAGGTCAACAATTTTGTGACGAATAACGCATAAACCTCGCCTATTCAACGCATTGCTGCCTTAACCCTCCTGAAGTGAATCGTTTGGCAGCTCAGGTGCATACGCTACAGCCATTCAGCAGTTCACTCGAATTGCAGCTGTTCAGCGATGTACGGATTTCGGTGGGCTACTGATGTTTCCCCATTCCCCCAAAAGCTTCATGTGTAATACACAACCTGCGCCTATCAAGGAGACGATGAATGACGTCACGCGCTCTGCAGGGCCTTTTGTTTGCATGTAGCCTCGCTTTTGGAACAGTCTGTCTCACATCCACTTCAGTTCAGCTTTCAGCTCAGGAAACCACGGGCGGTGTTCAGGGAACCGTTCATGACCCGAGCGGTGCGGTAGTCCCCGGCGCCACAGTCGACATTTCAGGCACTTCCCTGATCGGAACGAAAGAAGTCATCAGCGACAAAGCCGGCTTCTATCGCTTCGTGAATCTTCCCCCCGGAACGTACAGCATCGTCGTCAGGGCCTCGGGCTTCGACGCGGTCAAGCTACCTTCAGTAGCTATCGAAGTGGGCCGCTTTCCCAATGTAGATATTTCGATGAAAGTAGGATCGGCCGCAACGACAGTGGAAGTATCGGCCGAGTCCACCCAGATTGAAGAGACCACTACTCACGGGCTGACGAACATTGATGCAGCCGAGATTGCGGAGCTTCCGCACGGATCGTCGTTCCAGTCTCTGATCCCTCTTGCCCCGGCTGCCCGCAACGAACCCCTCCAGGGTGGCGGGCCGCAAATCAATGGCGGCGCCAACGCCGAGAATTCCTATTTGATCGAAGGCCAGGAGACCGCCGACATCAAATACGGCACCTCCAACGCCAACGTTCCGATCGATTTCATCCAGGAGATGCAGCTCAAGACGTCCGGTATTGAGGCCGAATATCAAGGGTCAATGAGCGGTACCGTGAACGTCGTGATGAAGAAGGGCTCCAATCAGTGGCACGGCAGCCTCTTCACCTACTACGAGGGCGACGAAGTCGATGCGTCTCCAACACTTGCCCTTCGCTACAATCCAGATCTGCCCACCACAACCGTGGACGTGCCCACTCAGTTCTACCAGGCAAAAAAGGATCACTATCGTTACGTGCAGCCGGGCGGTACGTTGGGTGGTCCAATTCGGAACGACCGCCTCTGGGCTTTTCTTGGCTTTGCGCCTTACTACAAGTCAACGCGCAGGACCGTCAACTTTGGAGGCTCGGACGGCGTCCAGTCGTTCCCCGAGAATGATAACCAGTACTTCTTCACCTCACGGCTGGATGCGACCGTCTCGTCCAAAATCCGCGTCTTCGGCTCGTGGCTGGTGCAATATCACCGTGTCACAGGCAGCAACCTGCCGAACGCCGACGAAGCGTTTGGGCTTGTGAACAGTTCCGCCTCGTCGGGCCCCGCGGCCTTCCCCAGCGGCATTGGCTGGGTTGCGCCAAACCAGAACGTGAACGTAGGCGCCGACATCACCATGACGAAGTCGTTTGTCGGCACGACACGCTTCGGCCACTTCTTCGACAACTATGGCGATCGCGGCTGGCCCAATGGTGACGTGTACATTTGGGGTGCCGCAGTGCCTGCGGGAACTGGTCTCGACGGAAAAACCGTATACGCAGGAAGCCCTCTCGATCAGTCGACCGGATTCCAGACATCCGCTCTCGCCAGCATTTATAGCTACGATGCGGACAAGCACGATCAGTTCACACAGGATTTCGAGTGGTTCAAGAGCACGGGTTTCGGAACACACGAAATCAGGTTCGGCTATAGCCTGAATCACCTCTTCAACACGGTTCAGCAGGCCTATAGTGGCCCCTACGTCCGCGTCTTCCCCGGGAAGAAGCGTACTGTCTCTGGATCAACGGGCCAGGCTAACTGTGCTGCCATCGTCGCTTACAACCAGGCGAACTATGGCGTTCCGGGGGGCACGTCCGCGTCATGCCAGGGCAATCTCGGATACATCCGCGCGCGCGACTACCAGACGCTTGGGTCCGCGTCCAGTTGGAATCACGGACTGTATGTTCAGGATGCGTGGACTCTTCATCGGAACCTCACCATCAACGCGGGCGTCCGCTTCGACAAGGAGTACCTGCCTGCCTATCCTCAGTCTGTCGGCTTCACGGGGCATCCCATCGACTTCGGCTTTGGGGATAAGATCGGCCCGCGGGTCGGCGTCGCCTGGAACGTATTTGGAAAAGACAAGCTGAAGCTGTATGGCAGCTACGGTAAGTTCTACGACCAGATGAAGCTTAACCTGGCCATCGGCTCCTTTGGTGGGCAGTATTGGCACGATTGTTTCTACGCCCTCTACGACATCAACCCATATGACTTCGCGCCGGTGTACGGCAAAGACGGCCACTATTGCGAAGGTTCGGGCGATGCTACCTTCCCGGGCGGCGTAGTTCCATCGGGAGTCACCTTCATCGAAAACCTTGACTTCCGCAGCAGTGAGGGTGTCGACCCGAGTTTGAAACCCTACAGCCAGCACGAAACCACCGGCGGCTTTGAATATCAGATCGCCAACAACTGGGTTGTCACAGGCCGCTGGGATCGTCGCCGTCTCGATCACGTGATTGAAGACGCTGGCGTTTTGGATGAGTTCGGAAATGAGATCTTCAGCATTGTGAACCCCGGTGAAGGCATTGATGCAACGGTGCCGGGCTGCACCGGATGCCAGCCCAACGTCAAGGCGGCGCGTAACTATGACGGTTTCGAGTTCGAGGTCAAGAAGCGATTCAGCAATAACTTCCTTGGCAACGTCTCGTACACCTACAGCAAGCTGCGCGGAAACTACTCCGGCTTGACCAGCACCGATCTGGCCGACGGCAACGGCGGCCGTGAAAACCCCAACAATAACCGCTCCTTTGACGAACCGTACTTCCAATTCAATGCCTATGGCGGCTCGTCCGACGGACTGCTCGCAACTGATCGTCCAAACGTGTTGAAGCTGGCGGGCTACTACCAGCAGAAGTGGTTCCACGCGCAGACCACAAGCCTCGGTTTCTTCCAGGAGGCGTTCAGCGGATCTCCTCTCTCCTCCTACATGGATGTGCAGGAGTTTGGTGGATATCCCGTGTATGTCGAGAATCGTGGCAAGTGGATCGATGCAACGGTCGATAGCAACGGACTGGCAGTCTGGGGCACTCCGCGCGAGAGGAGAACTCCTTTCTTCACCCAAACGGACGTTAACTTCCGCCACATGATTCCGTTGGGCTCCAGCGACCGCCGCGTCTTGAGCATCGAGGCCGACGTGACCAACCTGTGGAATCAGAAGAATCCCGTTGAGTATTACTCGCAAATCAATTCATCGAATGGTGGCGGAGAAGTGGGAGCAATCGAGCCGGCGGACGGAATTGACTATGCCGTACTCGAGAGCGCCTATGACTACAAGACACTCTTCAATGATCAGGGCGTGCAGCTGAGCAGCGAGTACGGCAAGCCCCAGGCGTGGCAGGCTGGTCGCAGCATGCGTCTGAAGCTCGGCTTCACTTTCTAGGCAAACAAAACAGCTCCTTCCTCGGCCGCGGCAATCGCCGCGGCCTTTCTTTTTCGCACTCCTCAGTGGATGTAAAAGCTCGGGCCGATCAACTAGACTGATCCCTCGAAAAACAAAAGGGAACTCAACGATGCATAGCCGCAAAATCTCTTTCGGCAGCGCCGCTGCCCTGGTTATCGTTTCCGCCGCTTTGACCGCTCAAACGCAATCCGCCCCCGTCTTCTCGCCGATCCCCGCCATTGCCTTCGACACTTCCGGTCCTGCTATCCGCGCTCATGCCGAAACCGAGAAGCCATTCACCGTTGCTGGTGAGCGTGCTGTTGTTCTCGGGCAACAGAACGGAGTTTTCGAAGCTTGGCCGTTGCCGGTAAAGCTTCTGTCGCACATGACGATTGAGGCGGAAATCGAGGGCTACACAGTCCCCATCGATGTGAATCAGCAGGCCGCCGAAATCGAAGTGCGCCCGGATCGCACCATCATCACGTACAGCCACATCGGCTTTACTGTTCGTCAAATCATGTTCTCGCCGAGTGAGGTCTCGGCCGGCACCGGGCCCGTCGTTCTCTACGAATTTGACTGCGTCCATCCGACCGAGTTCACGTTCCGCTTCACGCCGGAACTTCGCTGGATGTGGCCCGAGCGCAACGAGGGAGTTCCGGGCATGGAGTGGGTCGCAGGTCCTGCGGCTGCGCCTAACGCAAAAGAGCCCGGGCCCTCCGGCGCAATCTCCGGAGTGCCGCTGCCGAATCACGGATATTACGTTCTGCACGCCGACTACCCCGACCTCGCCGGAGCCGTGACTATTCCCGGCGCGCAGCCTGGCGTTCTTGCTCCTTACCAGGAGCGTCCGCAGGTACACCCCGTCGAGCTTCGCTTGCATATCGATCCTGCGCGTGACCGCGGCAAGCTTTTTCCTCTCCTCATGGCCGTCGGCATGAATAAGGAAGCGGCTACGAATCAGGCTCTCGGCGCGACGCTGCAACACCTCAACGAGAACATCGCAGGGCTTTACAAGGGCCAAGCCGAGAGCTACAAGAAGCTGCTCGCGAACTCCGTCTCGATCGAGACTCCTGACAAGACTCTCAACGAAGCCTTCCAGTGGGCGGTGGTGTCTATTGAGCAGCTCAAAACAAAGTCGCTCCCCGATGACGAAACCGCGCTGGTGGCGGGCTACTATGCCTCGGCCGATTCCGCGCGCCCCGGCTTTGGCTGGTTCTTCGGCCGCGACGCCCTCTACACACTCTTCGCCGTCAATGGCTACGGCAACTTCGCGCTCTCCAAATCGGAACTTGAATTTCTGATCAAGCGCCAGCGTGACGATGGCAAGATCATGCACGAGTGGTCGCAAACCGCCGCCTTCATCGACTGGCGTCAGTTCCCTTACATGTACGCCGCGGCCGATGCAACACCGTTGTTCATTCTCGCGGTTGCAGACTACGTCCGCTCCAGTGGCGACGTCGCCTTTCTCACCGCTCATCGCGACGCCATCGAGAAGGCCTGGGCCTTCGAAACCGGCCATTCCGACACGAACGGCATTTACGACAACCGGCAGGGAACCGGCTGGGTAGAGAGTTGGCCCGGCGGAATGCCGCATCAGGAGGTCTATCTCGCTTTCCTCGACCAGCAGGCCTCTGGCGCGATGGGTTTGATCGAAGATCTGCTGCACGATTCCACCAAGTCTCGGTCAGCGCGTTCGCGCGCCAATGCAATTGCCAAGACCATTCAGGCGCAGTTCTGGGACCAGGACAAGAACTGCTACGCCTTCAGCCGCAACCCTGACGGCACGCTCGACCGCACCAGCACCGTTTATCCATCGCTTGCATGGTGGAGCGGCAAAGGCCTCGCCGGCGATAACTCCATCCCCACGCAGACCGGAACCTGCCTCCAGCAGCTCGCCGCCCACACTCTCAACACCGACTGGGGCCTACGCGACGTTGCCAACGACGAAAAGATCTACGACGGCATGAGCTACCACCAGGGATCCGTCTGGCCTCTCTTCACCGGCTGGGCCGCCCTTGCCGAATACCGCGGCAACCAGCCTCTCGCCGGATATCAACTATTGATGGAGAACGTGAACCTGACCAAAACTCAGGATCTCGGCGCAGTCACCGAACTCCTCTCCGGCGACTACTTCGTCCCCTTTGGCCGCAGCACCAGCCATCAGCTCTGGTCCTCCGCGATGGTCATTACGCCAACCCTACGCGGCCTGTTCGGCATCGACATCGACGCCCAAACCAAAACCATCACCGTGAACCCGCAGTTGCCGGCAAACTGGAATTGGGCACGGGTACGTCGCCTCAGTATCGGAGATTCAAATGTCGATCTCATCTTCACTCGAATATTCGATAAAGTGGTCGTCCGCATTGAAGGGGAGAATAACGGCCCCGTCAAACTTTTGTCCTCGGATTCCCGCTCTCACGGCTCCGCGAGTGATCAGGTTCAAATTCAAACTTATCCACTTGCGATCCTTGCCGAGCCAGAGCTCACCACGGTTGCAGGTTCCCGCACCAAATCAGTGCGGGTAATCAGCCAGACATTCGAAGACCACAAGTCGACCATCACCTTGGAAGGACCTGCGGGAGCCGACTTTCATATTGCCCTAATTCCGTTGTCGCATCTGCCGAAGCTCAATGTGAGCGGTGCTAAACGAGAGGGGCCGAGAGCAAACAGCGTGGAGTCCTCTCCTTCCGGTCACTTAGATGGTTTTACCGGCACTTTCCCGTCCGGCGAAGACTGGAAGACCATCACCATCACGCTCACCTGGTGATGTTCATCCGGAGTAACTGCCCCTATTTCGCTGAAAAAGCGCCGGTTGCGTATGCATTCGTGATCGCGACAGGCGGTAAAATGGGAGAGAACGTCATAGACCCATAGACCTGATGGCTTCTGTCCGCGCTTTTCTCGAAGGCAGCTTCGTCAGAGGAGGATCTTTCGATGCCGCTGGATGCTGATCTCCTGCGAACGTTCGCACGGAAATACGTCTGGTGGAAGAAGCCGGAAGAGGCTGCCGCACATTCCGAGCGCATTGTCGCACAGGTCATGAACATCGGTGATTACGACGATGTTCAATCTCTCGTCCATCAGGCCGGTTTACCCTACCTGCGAGAAGTCCTGCTGCATGCAGAGGCCGGACAGTTCGACGCAAGATCGTGGACCTACTGGCACTATCGTCTCGGCCTAAGTGATCCCGGCCAAGTACCCGCATTGCCCCAACGGAGATTCGCGTGAAGCCTGAACTCGCGCCTCGACTCGACGTTCTGCCTGAGGCTCAACGGCTTCTCTGGCCGAAGCTGAAACCTGCCGCAGATCTGGACTTCGCTTTGTACGGTGGAACTGCTATCGCACTCAGACTCGGTCATCGCAGCTCAGTGGATTTTGATTTCTTCAGCGAAGCTCCTCTCGACCGCGCCGCGCTGTACGAAGCCATGCCCCACCTCGCTGTAGCTCGGGTCCTTCAAGATCGCCCAGACACCCTGACACTGCTCGTCACACCCGAAGACACGTCAACCGATACGGTGAAGCTCTCGTTCTTCGGTTCCATCACACTGGGACGGGTGGGCATACCTCAGTGGACGAACGATAAAGTCGCGCAGATCGCCTCCCCCGAGGATCTGCTGGGCACGAAACTCAAGGTGGTTCTGCAACGAATCGAGTCGAAGGATTATCTTGACATCGCGGCGATTCTCGCGAGCGGAATCTCCCTTTCGATTGGTCTTGGGAGCGCCTCCGCCTTATTCGGGCCGGCATTTCAGCCCAGCGAATGCCTTAAGGCTCTCGTTTATTTCGAAGGCGGAGATCTCGACGTTCTTCCACTGGATGTAAGGCATCAGCTGATCGCTTGCGTTAAAAACGTCGACGACATTCCCCGGCTCCAAATTCTGGATCGCCGACTCACTCTCATCGCAGGTTCTTAGCAAAGTACCTGCCGGCTATTGACCCGCAACCGACGCCTGAGAGTTGACAGACGGAAGCTGCTTCATCGCTGCCGCGAGATCCTCCGGATGGAAGCCGAACGGTCCCGGCTTGCTCTTGAAGAGAACCCTTCCGCCTTGGCCGATCAGATACAAACGGTCCGGCCAGCCGGTGTACGCCAGCTCAACCTGGTTGTTAATCCCGTCGACCAGCGCGGGGAAGTGTATACCGAGTTTGCGTACGCATGCATTGGCCACGCCGAAGCGCTCCGCCTCATTCGTCGGACTATGGAACAAGACGCCGTCTTTCACATTCGACTGCATCTGCCATATGTCGGTCGGATGCGCTTCGAGAATGTACACGGCGTAGAAATCGACCTTGCCCTTGTATTGCTCTGCGAGTTTGTTGAGGGCGGGAACCTCCCGCCGAAAGGGCGGTCAGGTATAGCTCCCGAAGACAAGCACCACTGGCCGCTCAGCCCACAGCGATCCGAGATCGACAGGAGTTGTCTCATTCAGCCGCTTGACCTGAAGCGCCGGAGCCACGTCGCCGACCTGGAGATTGCCCTTGCGTGCCCGATTCCAAAGCGTTTCGAACGGGAGCACAAAGTACGCCGGCATCGGCATCCGTGCCATCACGCGACCGAAGACCTCCGGCGGCTGCCGCATGGCCCACCCTACATACGAAACAAGGCATATCCAACCGACCAGGCACACGGCCGCGACTGGAACCACCCACCGCCGCCAGCCTTTTTTGATAGTCGCCAAGTTCTGCCCCTCACTTTGTGAGCTGATTCATTTCGAGGTAATTCTGCGGCTCTATGCCGAACGCATCGGCCACGCGATTGAAGAACGCAAACATCGCCGTGATATATACGGCCTCTGCAATCTGAGGCTCCTTCCACCCCAGATCCCGCAGCTTCTGCACATCTTCATGCGTGGTTCGATAGGCCGCTTCCGTTACCTTGCTGACGTACTCCAGCAGCGCGCGTTCCGCGCCGCTCAATCCTGCGCCCGCGAGATCTCCATTCGCAAGCGCCTGCACCGTCTTCTCTTCTGCTCCCTGAACACGCAGGAAGTAAGCATGGGAGTCCAGTCAATATGGACAGCGATTCAGATATGACACCCAGCTCGCGATGGCTTCCTTCGTTCTGCGCGTCAGGTGCCCCTCAGAGAAATGCACGGTGTCGCCGAACTTCATCACGTCATGAAGAAAATCCGGCCGATGACTGAAGCACTTCAGGATGCCCGGCATCTCCTGGCGTCCCGACTTCGCGCGCCACTCGTCGTAGACCCTGGCAACGTCGCCGGTGGCGTCCACGTCTTCAATCAGCTTGATCTTGGAGTTGTCCTGTCGCATGGTGGGGAGACGATTTGCATGACTATATCACGCGACGATTTGAACCCGAAATCAACCAGAAGATTGATTCATAGAACCACGCGCACATCTCCCTGCTTGCGTGTGATGCGTTCCCGATCCAGAAGCTCGAGGAGTGGAATGGCATGCTTTCGCGTCAGGCCGGTGAGAGTTTTGAACGCCTGAACATCGATGGATTTGCCGCGTATCGTCGCCAGTCGGCCGCGCAGTTCGCGTACGGCATCGGCATGGACGAACGCATCATCGCTTCCCATCCGAATCAATGTCTTATCGCGGATCAGCAGGGTGATGATGTGGCGAAATTCGGTTTCTCCGATATGAAGCTGCTGCGCCGCTTCCCGCACGGATGGCGGAGCGAGACCCGCACTCCGGTACGCTGCGGAGACCGCATCCAGCGTTCGAGCGTCCTGGCCCGAGATTGCCGGCGCCGCTCCGGCAATTGTGAGGAGCTCTCCCCGAATGTTGGCATCGCCATTCGCGATGATCTTGTCTATGACAGAACCGAAGACTGCATCCTTCAGCCCCAACTGGCTCTGTAGAACCGCTCGCTTCACCCCCTGGGGCCCGGCGCTTTTCAAGCGGGCCAACGCGGAATCAACTGCGGTGGAATAGGCTTCACGCGAGATCAGCACCTCGCCCGGCAACATGATTAGTTCGCCGACACTCCCGGCGATGTCCCGAACAGCTTCAGCTTTCAACCCCATCTCGCGTCCAAGCGCGTCAGTGCGAATGCCGTCTACACCTCGCCGCTGCACGCGCAGTTCCAGTTGCTGTGCTGGCGCAGCTTGAGCCAGACGCTCAAGCCACTTCTGCGTGACGGCGCGCCTCGTCTGAATGAGCGGATTCGAGTCCAGCACGCGGCCTCCGCCAATTGTTCCCGCGGGCAGGGGCTGGCGCAGAACGAAGCGATCTTCCGGCGCAAGCACGATCGGGCTGGCAAGTTTGAGGCGCGCCAATCGCGTCGATCCGGGCTTCATAGGCTCGCTGCTGTAGAG